>MKWU01002934.1_pt1 | contig 23757 bp, 25 predicted proteins | sample 809101 | NCBI WGS metagenome assembly MKWU01 (sample SAMN05860141, study PRJNA318959) | sponge metagenome | host: Aplysina aerophoba | place: Slovenia: Piran, Adriatic Sea, Gulf of Piran | collected 2013-05-07 | reverse complement strand
CCCTCGTTGACAGCAGGCCTCAGCGACGTTGCCTGACTCGCGGGCCAACTCGAGAACACTCAGGCGCTGCTCAGCTGACTCGCTCGCCGCATCGCGCTTGCCACCGCTTCCAACCTTCGTTGCTGTTGGTCCCATGACCTCCTCCTTTTGGTGCAAAGTGGCACGGGAAGAAGGTTGAGAGGACACTTAAGGGAACCTGCTGCAGCTCGGCAGCCTGCTGCAAGGCACCTTGCAGCGACATGCCGGCCGAGATCCCCGCCCGCACCGCTGACGGGTTGCCGTGCACCACCAGGCCACGGCGGCAGAAGACGGTCGGCCGCCCCCGCTCGCTGAACCCCTCCTGCTCGGAGAGCCAGATCGGGAAGGCGTCGAAGTGGACGGTCGCGAGTCGCACCATAGGCTGTGGTAGGCTGCGAGTCCAGCACAGAGAGCCCGACCGGAGTCTCCTGTGGCTGCACGGACTGAAGTGGGCACTCCAACTGGGACGGCTGTGGTGCCCACTTAGTTCTTGGCTGACACCTCCTTCTAGTCTTGTCAAATAACCTTAATAATTAAGGTAACAGAGCCTCGTTACTCGATTTCAGTGAGGCGGGCGTTGCAGGTCGCTTGGGTTACCCAACCGTAGGCCCGACTCCTCACAACTTCCCCAAAAGCGTCTTTGGCCCGGAAGTCGACTACTATCCGGTGCCTGCCCTCGGCTACTGGCTCGATACGAGTGGTGTCATGTTGGAAGCTACGGGGGTCGTCCAGCCGCGACCGGATTAGGTCGTTGAACTCCCAGTGAGCGCCGTTCAACGCGCTAAGACAATGAAACCCCTTCCGGCGTTCCTCGGCTTCCTCAGCAGCGTGTCTGGCAGCCACAGCAGCGCGTCTGGCAGCCTCAGCAGCACGTCTGGCAGCCTCAGCAGCACGCACAGCAGCACGTCTGGCAGCCTCAGCAGCACGTTCCTCGGCTTCCTCAGCAGCGTGTCTGGCAGCCTCAGCAGCACGCTCAGCAGCGCGTCTGGCAGCCTCAGCAGCTTCCTCGGCAGCGTGTCTGGCAGCCTCAACAGCACGCTCAGCAGCACGTCTGGCAGCCTCAGCAGCACGTTCCTCGGCTTCCTCAGCAGCGTGTCTGGCAGCCACAGCAGCTTCCTCGGCAGCGTGTCTTTCGGCCTCGGTTAGCTCGGGAGCGGGTGTTTCCGTTTCGGTTTGCTCGGTTGGGGCAGCGGGTCTTTCCGCTTGCCCGTCACCATCGTCACAAGCGCGGCCCAGCAACGCCAGGAGCACAACGCCTAGTAAAATCCACCAGACAACTCTTCTCATTCAGTTCAGGCTAACAGATTGGGCCAAACCGACCCTCTGAGAGCGCCGTTAAGGCCCCACGAAGGTTTCCCGAAGGGTACGGGAGGAAATCCTGGGAGCCGTGCCCGCGTGGCGCTCAGTCGCTAGATTTCCCCGAGATAGTCCCGCCCCGCGAGGCGCACCGGGTCCGCTATATTCTCCCGGGCGGTCTTTTCGTGGTGGCAGTCCCGACAAAGGGTTTGCAGGTTCGATAGGTCGTAAGGGTCGCCGCCAGCCTCGAGACGCCGCACATGGTCTACCTCTAGCCGATCGGCCGCACCGCAAGCCGTACAGCGCCAGCCATCTATATCTAGCCCGCCGCTGCCCCTCAGCGGTAGCCAGAATGATAGCCGCCGCCGAGCTGTCGTCTCTACTCATTCGCTGCACTGTCGCTATACCGTTCTAGCCTCAGTCAGCGCAGCCCTGATAGCCAGCGACACGGGCGCCGCCACCTTAGCCCTCAAGCACAGCCCCTCGGAATAACCGCACATCCTGGCCACCGTCGCGCCCGCCCTGCCCCCTCCAGGTCGGTTCAGGTAAGGCAAGACCTGCAGCCTTTACCCCGTCCTCAAGTTCACCCGCCCGCCAGCTGTCGGCTGCGACGGCCTGCGGTAGACCGAACCGCCGCACGGCCTCCTGCAGGAAGGCCCCTACGGGTACCACCCTGTTACCGATTAGCACCAGTTCACCCTTTCGCCGCATGGCTTCATAGACCCCTGGAACCCCTCTACCAAGGGGAGGGTATCTACCTCAGAGGTACCCCAGCCTCAAGGCACGAAAGGTCGCCAGCTCCGCGGGGTCGCGCTTCGCTAGCCTCGCCTCAGCCCTTCCAGGTGCGGTAGCCCCTGACCGAGGTCAGGGTTTGCCTTGCGCCAAGCTGTACGGACAGAGACGGTAATAGCGGAATTGGGCTAGCGTGCGGCCCCGCCTATCTGTTGGTAGACGAGTTGAGGCAGACCTCCGATAGCCTCACCCAAATGGCCCGACTCGATTCGGTGACCGGGGAGGGGCGATACAAGGAATACTTTCAGCGAATCCTTGATATCAGGAACGGGGTTGTGGCCCGGCCCGCCAACCCGCATCTAAGCTACTGGGACATCACCATAGCGACTGGAGAGCTGCCCCCAACCGATGGCGTGATGGACCCTGACCTTTTGCGAGCTGCGTTGTCTGCCGACCAAATGGAACTTGTGGCCATGGCGGAAGACCGATCAAATGCACTGGCCGTTCTAGAGCAAGACGCATTCGAGGGGAGCCGCCGCTAGAGCCACGCTTCATGGCGCAGAATACAATCGCCTTAAGGCCGACATTATGGCCCCCATAAATCAACTTTTGGCTTTGATGTGCCAGTAAGCTAGGGCCTGAACCACCGGCCCCTACTGGCCTCCTGGGGTGAGCCGGCGCCAGTGCGAGCGAGGGTGTCAGCTACCAGCTGTTCCGGGGTGCCGGGATCGGGGAGCTCGAGGGCCTCGAGCAGTTCCTCGCACTCAGTCTCGAGGATCCTCTCCAGCTCCTTGAACTCGTCCTCGTAGTCATCCAGGTCCAGGGTCATGAGTCGATGCTACACCCCGCTAGCGGACGGGCGGCGAAGGGAAGATGCCTCGCGAGTAGAGTCTCCTACCCCGCTTTCTTGCTCTCCTCTCGACCGGGGTCCACGATTACCATCTTGGGCGGGGTCCACTCGATCGGCTCAGCCGCTCGCCGACCGCGCCATCCTCAGCAGCCTCATCGAGAAGTTCGCCGGAGGACCCGTACGGGCACCCTCGCTACCTCGGTAGGTGAGGACAGGACCACCCCCTGAGGAGGTTCATGGATCGCCCTTATTCAGCGCGGCTCGAGCGCGACCTGAACTCCACTGCCACAGCACTGGGGAATCTGGCCTCCCCGAGCGGCCGCCCGGGGTCTAGTGTGTGCCTCGGACAACATGGGGCCCCTCAAGGCGGCACTCGGGTCGGTCTGGCGCCGACACCTCCGCAACTCCTGAAAGTGGAATCTACTGCTCAAGGAAGTCTGTCAGAAGCGCTCAGAAGGCCGTGTATTCTCCCCGTATCAAGACCGATTCTCTGGTGACTCTCCAACTGCCCCGTCGGTCCAGACTCGGTGTCGGTCGGCGCGCACCGCTTCGTCATACATCAGGGCGAGGATCTCGCGCTTGTAGCGAGTGAACTCCTCAGAGGTCAGGGTCTCGATACTTCGCGGCCGGGGTATGTCGATGGGCAGCGACCGCTTGATGCGGCCGGGCCGGGCCGTCATGACGTGAACGATATCGGCGAGAAAGATCGCCTCGTCGATGTCGTGGGTGATGAAGAGCACGGTCTTATGGTCGCGTTCCCAGATGTCGAGAAGCAGTTCCTGCATAAGTTGCCGCGTCTGGCTGTCGAGCGCGCCGAAGGGTTCGTCCATCAGAAGGATCTTGGGATCGTTGGCAAGGGCGCGGGCAAGCGCTACCCGCTGCCTCATGCCGCCCGAAAGCTGCTCCGGATAGGCGTCCTCGAAGCCGGTCAGGCCGACCTCTTCTATCAGGTCGGTGGCGGTTCTCTCCCGCTCCGATCTGGCGACACCCTTCAGGTTCAAGCCGAACTCGACGTTGCGTTGCACGGTCAGCCACGGGAACAGCGTGTAGCTCTGAAAGACCATGCCGCGGTCGGCCGACGGTCCGCGGATATGCTCCTCGCCCAGCGTCACGCGCCCTTCCGTCTCCGTTTGCAGTCCGGCGACCAGCCGTAGCAGGGTGGATTTGCCGCACCCCGACGGACCGACGATCACCGAGAACTGATTGTCATCGACCGTGAGGGAGACCCGGTCGAGGGCCACGACCGGCGGTTTTCCCTTGCGCTCGAACCGAACGGTCACCCGGTCAATGGCCAGCATCACCCCGCACCCAGATTCAGAACGTCGCCGACCAGGGCAGCAATTGGCGGCGCAGCGCCTTGAACAGGAGATCGGTCGCCAGCCCGAGGGCGCCGATGACGAAGATGCCGAGCAGGATCACGTCGGTGAACAGCCCGCGCATGGCGTTGAGGATCATGTAGCCCAAGCCGGTATTGGCTGCAACGAGTTCGGCAATCACGAGATAGGTCCAGGCCCAGCCCATGGTGACGCGCAGATTGTCCATCACTCCGGGCAGGCAGGCTGGGAGCAGGACCCTCCAGACTACTTGCCAGCGGTTCGCGCCGAGGGTGTAGGAGCAGTCGATCAAGTCCTTGCTGACCCGGGCGGACACATCGGCAAAGAGGATAAGCTGCTGGAAGAACGTGCCCAAGAAGATGACGGCGATCTTCTGCTCGATGCCGATGCCGACCCAAAGGATCAACAACGGAATCAGGGCGCTAACGGGTATGTAGCGCATGAAGCTGGCGCTCGGCTCGATGAGAGCCGCGACGAACTGAAAGCTTCCGGTGAGGATGCCGAGCGGCACCGCCAGGACCGACGCCAGCACAAAGCCCGACATGATGACCACAAGACTCGCCCTCATATGCTCAAACAGGGAGATGTCTAGCATTCTCTCCCAGCCGGCGACCGCGATCTTGTGCGGCGCCGCCAGGAAGTCAGGAGAGACGACGCCACCGTAGGTCAGCACGCACCAAAAGCCGAGGATCGAAAGGATGGAGGTCACGCTCAGGGAAACGTACAGTCCCGCGGGGATATCGACCTTCGGCGCGAAGACCGAGCGCGTGTTCTTCACCCGGGCGAACTCACTGGTTGACGATCTCGAAGGCGATCAGGGTGGCGGGCTCCAGGTCGTGGTCGAACAGGCCAGCTTCCCGCCCCAGAGTCAGGGCGTTGCTGATCGTCCTGGTAATCGTCCCCGGCATCTCAGCGGTGCCGATGAAGGCTTCGTTCATTGCGGAATCGTAATAGGCGACGCCGGAGCGGGACTCCTCAAAGGCCTCCGCTTCCTTGAGCCAGCCGCCAACTCCCCGCGCCATGATCGCGTCCGCCTCTGCCTCGTTCGCCTTTTGCCATTCGACCGCCTTGACCCAGGCGCGGTATAACGCCTGGAATTCCGCCGTGCGCGCTTCGAGCTTCTCCACCGTCGTCAGGACGACGTCGGTGATCAGTCCGGGAGAGGAGGAACTGTCGACGAGAATATGGCCGTGCTCGGCCTGGTCGCCGCGTGTGAGCCAAGGCTCCCAGGTGACCGCGGCGTCGACGCGCTTGGCGACGAACGCGGCCCCGGCGTCAGCGGCGGTCATATTGACCATCTCGACGGCGTCCAGGGACAGGCCCGCCTCCCTCAGGAGAACGCTCAGATAGAACTGCGAAACCGAGGCTTCCTGGTATGCGACCCTCTTCCCCGCGAGGTCGGCGATGGTCTTGATCTCGTTGTTGGCGACGATGCCATCTCCGCCTTTGCTGTCATCGACCGCGAACAGGTAACGGAAGGGCCGCCGCTCGGAGTAGAAGGTGAGCACCGTGTCCACCGTAGTCGCTGCGGCATCGATCCTTCCCGCAGCGAGGGCCGGGACCCGCGTCTTGGTATCCTCCATGAGGATAAGATCGACGTCGAGGCCCTCTTCCTCGAAGAATCCCTTCTCCTGGGCGATGTAGAACGGGCCGTAGCCGACCCAGGTCGAATGCGCGATCTTCAGCGGTTCCGCACCCACCGCAGTGGTGCCGACCGCCAACAGGAGCGCTGCGCCCAAAAGGCCTCGGAATAGCCGAAACAATCGCATCATAATCCTCCTCACTTCCATTAGACCTCTTGCCAAAGTCAAGGCAGAGCCAACTCAAAGTTGAAAATACCAGCGATCAACCTGAAACGCAAAGCCAGCCGCTTCCGACGGCTACGGTAACGCTCCGACAATACCTTATTAAGGTGACTACTCAGGCCCTAGCCAAGTCTGGCATGATGGGATCACCCCGAAACGCGCAGGTCAACGCTTCAAGCGGATCAAGACCCTGCTTCCTTAGGGTACTGAGGCAACCTCGGATACGGCAAAAGATCCAGTGACCTGCCCCTGTTGGCAGGTCCGGTTTGAATGTTAGTGGCTTGGCCTTCCTGAGGGGTGAGCTAGCTGTCCCGGCGGGCCAAGCCAACGTGCGGTCTTTGGAACTGGCGGTTGGTAGTTCAGGGTGCTAGGTGGACCACCTGGTTGCAATGCCCTCGCCAGTCCTCGATCAGCCTCTTGGCTTCATCAGTGGGTAGCGGATCTCCCTGGCGAGCGACTCGTCACAGACGGACGCTACGGGTCTTGTCCGTCCTTAGGAGCACTTCGGCTTCACCTCGTTGCTGATCTGCTCGGGCTGATACCTTCTTCTGAGCTTCTCCTGCCCCCTTGTGACAGTTTGGCCCTGCCATTGGGCCTGGACCGGTTCCGGGGGGGCAGGTCAACAACGGATCTGGTCCGGTCCGTAGCCCTTACGGATCCAGCGAATCCGTCCTTCGATCAGGTTTCCTTGTACTGCCTGGCCGTAGCTGGGGCACTCTCGGTGCAGGCTAGATTTGCCATGGGAGGTCGGTATTTTCCATCTAGTGCAGGATGCACCAGGACTGGCCTCCCTCCTCTGGGGGCAGAGACAATCTCACACTACGACCGACTGGGCCGAACCGAAGGGAGTAAGAGGTAGCGGACCCCCCCTCCCTCCCGAACCGCACTCGAGCGACCTCACTGTGAACCCCGGCTGATAAGCCCACTCTCCGGGTAGGATGTTGTGGTCTCGGGAGGGGGAGAGACCTTGAGACTGAGAAGCCTGCCAGTGATCTGGAGCGTACTCGCATTAGCGAGTCAGGGGCTTGCCCAGGGGTGTGAGGGGTGGAGTACGAGTCTATTCTTCCTAACTGCCACACCCGCTGAGGTGAGGGCGTGCCTCGCTGCCGGGACCGATGTGAACATCCGAGCCGCTGTGTTGGGCCACACCCCCCTGCACCTTGCGGCCCGGGGGAGCAACAACCCCGCTGTCATCGAAGTCTTGCTCGAGGCCGGTGCAGACGCGACCGCTCGGGACCTCAGTGGCAACACCCCCTGGGACTACGCCAGGGACCGAGAAGAGCTTAAAGGCTCTGATGTCTACAGCCGACTAAGCGAGGCGCAGGCGGTTGCTGCGGACTGTACCGGGTGGAACAGGCGGGAGTTCTTCAGATCGGCCACGTTGGAGCTAGTGGCCGTTTGCCTCGCTGCTGGGGCGGAGGTGAACGCCCGGGACCGGCGCGACATCACCCCCCTGCACTACGCAGCCGAGTACAACGCCAACCCTGCCGTCATTACGGCCCTGCTCGAGGCCGGGGCGGAGGTGGACGCTCGGGACGGGGGCGGCTGGGCCCCTCTGGACTATGCGGCCCGGGGGAGCAACAACCCCGCCGTCATCACGGCCCTGCTGGAGGCCGGGGCAGAGGTGAATGCTCGGGACGGGGGCGGTTAGGCCCCCCTGCACTATGCGGCCCTGCTCACCGATGGCCCCGCCATCATTAGAGCCGCCGTCATCACGACCCTACTCGACGCCGGCGCGGATGCAGCTGCCGAAGATGCCGAGGGCCTGACACCCTGGGACTATGCTCAGATCAACGAAGCCCTCGAGGGTATAGACGCCTACTGGCGGCTCTACGAGGGGAGTCTCGAGTAGGAGCTCGCCTCCTACCACCCGTAACAGACTATAGTCCTGGGAGGTTATAAGCGATGAGCTACCTTGAGCGGTCACTACTACCCAACGAACACATTGTCCGCAGGGGTCGTCTCCCTCAGTCTGACTGGCTGGGGCTAGTCCTCCCGGCTGTAGTGGCGCTCTGGTTTCCCGCTCTATGGCTGATCGTCGCACTGATTGTCCTGGGGACGTTCATAAGAAGATGGACTATCGAGATTGCCAATCAGCGCCTGATTTACAAGCATGGATGGATCGCCCGGAAAACTGAAGAGGTCGATCTTCGGCGAATAGCGGAGATAAATCTGGAGCAGGGGCCAATGGGCCGTATCTTCGGCTTTGGCAAAGTTCTGTGCCGTGGCGTTGGGAACGGTGGGATCAAGCTTCCGCCTATCGACAATCCGATGGACTTTCGCAGAGCGCTACAAGAGGCCCAAGTAAAGCTAGCTTCGGCTCAGTAAGGATTGGCCAGGGTGACGCTCTGGCCTGCTTTCGGGCTCGATACTACTTGTTAAGAGCCTGACCAGGAGATTCTGTGGCAGCAACGCTGACCCACAACCTGTCTGCGCCCTCGGTTGGGCTGATAACCGAACCGGATTACCACACTTCAGGACCACTCGCAGCTTATGGAACGGACTCGTAAATGCTATGGTCACTGGCATGGGAAAACAGGGACGGCTTGCAGCAATCGTGCTGGTGCTGGCGACCGCAGCAGCCCTCGCCCAGGATATCGAAGCCCCGGTTTTCCAGCTGGTGGAGGGTACGGAGGCTCGTTACCGAATCGACGAGGGGTTTATGGGTCGCGACATCACGGTCGTCAGCGCCACTCCCCTGGTGACCGGCACGGTGCAGTTCGATCGGAACGACCCCTTAAGTACCTCGGTCGGCACCATCACCATCGATGCCCGCGACCTGGATAGCGGCAGAAGAGGGAGGGATCGCGCCGTCATCAGGCGGGTCCTGAGAGCGAACCGGGACGAGTATCGCTATATCACCTTCGAACCCACAGCGATTACGGGAATGCCCCCCCTCGTCCAGGTGGGAGACACCCTCGAACTGCAGATCACCGGCATGCTCAAAGTCCGCAACAGCACTAACGAGGTGGTCTTCGATACGACCGTGAGGGTCGCGTCCGAAACGAAACTGCAGGGACGGGCCTCGACGACGATTCTCTGGCGCGACTACGGTCTCCGCATCCCAGGGGTGCCGCAGGTTAGCTGGGTCGCCGATGAGGTGACTCTGCAGCTGGTCTTCACCGCAGTCCTCTCAGACTCTAAGCCTCCTCAAGAACGTCCCGACTGAGCCTCTACTGGGGTGAGGCGGTGCGAGTGCGAGCGAGCGTGTTCGCTACCAGCTCATGCCACACTGCTCGCCCGCTGAGGAAGCTCGGCCCCTATATCTTCTACTTGCGATAGAGGCATCTATGCGCCGCACGACGGGGGCGCCCGCCCTCAGGTGCGTCGTGATAGACTGAACCGCCGTGCTGCTTGACACTCTCGCGAGGAGTCGTCGTTGCGCGCGCTCCTGAAACGCTTCGGCGGCCGTATCGCGCTCACTCTGACCCTTGTCGTCCTGGAGGCCGTCGGCTGGACCCTGTTTCCGCTGGTCATCGGCCGGGCCATCAACAGCGTTCTCGCAGATTCGGCGCGTGGGCTCTATGAATTCGCCGGACTTGGCATCGCGGCCATGGGGGTCGCGATTGCCCGGCGGCTCGTCGACAGCCGGGCGTACGCCCGCTTCTACGCACGCCTCGGCGAGGAGTTGGTGGGCCGGCAGTCCGAGGACAGCACGTCGACCACGACCGCCCGGATCGGAATGCTCCGCGAGATCGTCGAGTTCTTCGAGAACTCCCTCCCCAACCTCATCACCAGCGTGATCGGCCTGGCCGGAACGATCCTCATCCTGTCGCTGCTGAACCTACCGGTCTTCCTCGGTTGCCTCGCCGTCGTCGGTGTCACGGTGGTTCTCTATGCGCTGACCGGTAGGCTGACCCTGCGCTACAACAAGGGGCTGAATGACGAGCACGAGCGGCAGGTCGACGTTGTCAAGAGCGCTGACGCCGCGCGTGCCGGACGGCACCTCCGCGACATGATGCGCTGGAAGATCAAGCTGTCCGACCTTGAAGCCGCGAACTTCGGCATCGTCTGGCTGTTCGTGATCGCCCTGCTGGTCTTCTCGATCCGGTCGGCAGCGAACGAGACCGTAGAGTACGGCACCGTCTTCTCCGTCGTCATGTATGTCTTCCAGCTTGCCGAATCGGTAATCCTTTTGCCCCTCTACTACCTGCAGTGGCTGCGCCTGCGCGAGATCTCGGGCCGGCTTGCCACCATCGGCTCGGAGTCCTGATAGCCGCCGTCTGTCGGGGCTGAGCGACCGGTCCTGCCGCGCTTGGCGACCTAGCCGAGCGAGTGTCACGGCTTGAGAACTCCCTGCCAGCCGAGAGAGGTGCAGCAGCCGCGCCGATGGTGGTTCAGGGGTTAGAAGCTTGGTCGCCCCTTGTCTCCAAGTGCCCCTCGATCCGCAGCAGTATCTCCTTGATCTCCGTTAATGCATCCTATATCGATGACATTGACTGTAGCTCTAGCAGGATCGCACTTAGGCGGTTGTCGAGTAGCCCCTCGAGCTCTTCAAGACGAACATTTCTGACGCCGCCAATTTGAAAGCCCACGGCTCCATCCCACCCCACCCGGATGCTGGAACGCCTCCGAAAATCGTCTCTGATTATCCGCAATCAACCTATAGGTGACCATGAACGCCTGCTCCTTGGTTTCGGTGTAGTTTCTATCGCAGCCTTACCCGCGATCATCGGGGCCATCTTGCTTATTCGTGACGCGAATAGATCCAACCAGTAGTAGCACTGAATGGCAGAAGCTGCGCGATGCCATTGCTGTAGCAGCGAAGCCGCATACCGATAACCTCGCAGACCGCGCTTGGCCATTTGAGGGGTCAGATTCTGCCTAGTAAGGCGGGTGTGCTCAAGATCTCCCTACTCGCGATCATGACCAATAATCCGTGTCCAGGATGGCTAGAGCCAGCGTCTTCGACGAGGTGTGAGCGTAAATCAGATCGGTCGGTTCTAGGTCACAAAGCAGGTCCTAGCAGGCCCCCTCGTTCACCCTCAAGAACTCGACTAGGAAGAGATCCATTAGCTCGGATACCGAAGCCAGGATGAAGCTCGCATCTCTACCGTGGGTACCGGTGGTTCCGGTGCTCCAAGTGATCGCTCGACTGGTGAAGCCGGAGGCCGGGTCAAGAAGCTGTTTGTTGTACTCCAGATCGATGTGAAAGGCGATACCGACCACGTGCACGTAGACATAGAGGAAGGGGGTGGAAGCTTCCAGGTTGTACAGCTGTGCCGAACGCAGGCGACTCTCCACAGCGGCCTGAATTGCCTCCTTAGCAAGACCTATCTCCACAGCAGCGGGTGATAGGTTTTCCACGAGAAGGTAGATCGGCTGGCAGTCGCTGAAGAGTTCAAAACGGTCTCGGTCTGAGCTGGTGGCCTCTCCCAGTGGAGTGAGGGTCAGAATGACCGCCAAGGCTAGTAGCGACCTGCCCCGGCTGATAACCGATAGGCTCATGTCGTACCCCTGTCTGCCCCGCGCTAGAGCTGGCCGCGGGGCAGATTCACTCTACCGTGGTGTCTCGGTAGGCAGGTACCGGCACTTCCGAGATACACCCTATTCACCCCAAACCTGAATGAAGCGGAGGCCCTGTGAGGCCGTTAAGGCCCTCGAACACTTTCCGAATACGCCCTACTAGGGTGAGCTGGTACCTGCGCGAGCGAGTACTCTACTACCGGCTCACGCCAGTAGGTCCGGTTTTTCCCAGGTAAATCCCTTCGGGAAAACCTCGAGGCACCCTACCGGTGCTCTGACGGGCCTCGGTCTATTCACTCGAGGGGTGAATAAGGTGCATATCCGGTTATCCTGAGCAGATATGAAGAGAAGCCGCCTAGCTAGTGTCCCGGTCTCGAGACGCGGGGAGGAGAGTGAGGCATGAGCACCGGGCACCGCCCCGCCGCGACGGCGCGGGCAGCGGACTGTGCGGAGTGGAACACGCGGAAGTTCTTCAAGCGGGCCACGCTTGAGGAGGTGCAGGGGTGCCTTGCCGCTGGGGCGGAGGTGAATGCTCGGACCGGACACGGCATCACCCCCCTGCATTCGGCGGCCGGAATCAGCCCCCTCGTCGTTATCGAAGTGTTGCTCGGCGCCGGGGCCCTGGTGAATGCCCAGGACGACTACGGCTGGACCCCCCTACACAATGCGGCTCAGCTCAACAACAACCCTGCTGTCATCAGGGCCCTAGTGAGTGCCGGGGCAGAGGTGAATGCCCAGGACGAGAGCGGCTGGACCCCCCTCCATTGGGCGGCCCAAAGCACTGACAACCCCGCCATCGTTGTAGCCCTGCTGGAGGCCGGGGCCGATGCGGTCGCCCACAACGTCTGGAGGGAGACCCCCTGGGACTACGCTCAGAACAATGATGCCCTCGAGGGTACAGATGCCTGGCGACGCCTGCAATCGCTCGCCGGTCAATAAATGCTGGGAATCAAAGCTTTCCGGCGCGGCGGATAACCGTCGAAGGTTTCCCGTCCCGTTCGGATTTGCGCTTCAAATCATCGCGCAGTGGTGCCCGGTTAAGTAATCCGTAACTGCTAATTCCGACGCAGGAACCGCGATGTCAGGGCTCCAGAGTTCTCACGACGCCGAGCCGACGGCGCGCTCCGGCGTCACCTGCCTCGCCGTGTTCGGCGGCTTCATGTAGGGGTCCCCGTCATCGCGTCGGCCTGCTCGGAAGAAAGGCCCGTGCCGGGGCAGCATTAGGAGGATGATATGGACAACGAGAAAGAGGCGATTGACGTAGGACGCGAGTTTGCAAGTTCGCTGTCTGTTTGGCGTCCGGAAATGAGCCCTAAAGACGTGGTTGCTGCGATCATGCATGCGTTGGAGTGGTACTCCGTCAAAGTGGAAGGACCAGGGGAAATCGGGCTCGGGCGCTGTCTTTACAAGCTTAGGGGAAGAAGCCGACCTCCGGTTGAGGTCACTCTGAGGCAGGCGAGTCGGGCCATAGCACAGAGGGGGGTCAACTCAGGATTAGTACGATCGAAACTGAGGCCCCCTTGAGGAAGACTCTGCACCGGTCTGCCTAGGGAGGTCTCAATTTGGGAGGACTGCGGTGAAGGCCAGCTCCAGAATCACCTCATCGGCGACCCAGCTAACCAACGGCACGCTGGGGATGCGGAGACCGTAGTCGCGCCAGCGAATCGTCGTCGAGGCCAGTCCCTGCAGTTCGGTCTCGGATACGACCGTGACGGTCGTATCGAAGACCTCCTCATTCACGCTGTTGCGGACTTTGAGCATGCCGGTGATCTGCAGTTCGAGGATGTCTCCCACCTGGATGAGGGGGGGCATTCCCGCGACCGCGGTGGGTTCGAAGGTGATATAGCGATACAGGTCCCGATTCGCTTGCAGGATCCGGCTGACGACGGCGCGATCCCTCTGGCTTCTGTCACTATTCAGATCGCGGGCATCGATGGTGATGATGCTGACCGACGCGGTCCCGGGGTCATCCCGATCGAACTGCACCGTGCCGGTCACCAGGGGAGTGATGCCGACGGCAGTGGTGTCGCGACCAGAGAGCCTCTCGTCGATGAGAAAGCGAGCCTCCGTCCCCTCCACCAGCTGGAAAACCGGGGCTTCGGTATCCTGGGCGAGGGCTGCTGAGGTCGCTAGCGCCACCACCAGAATGACTACTGCAAGTGGTCCTCGTTTCCTCATGCAAGGGAAGGTAGCACTCAAGCATGTATCTTTGGTGAAGGAGATCCTAGCCGGAGCTTGCCGCGCCCGGAACCGGAGGGCGGCTACGGCTATCCTCAACCTGACCCACTTGCTACGCCTCGTATCCTGAACCGCGCGGCATTCAAGTCCAGTAAGCGTCTGTGTCTCTGAGGGCCTCGTTATCTTGAGTGTAGTCCCAGGGGGTGTTGCCACTGAGGTCCCGAGCGGTCGCGTCTGCGCCGGCGTCGAGCAGGGCTTCGATGGCGGCAGGGTCGTCGCTGAACCAAACTGCCCAGTGCAGGGGGGTGTAGCCCAACCCGATGGTCCGAGCGTTCACATCGGGCCCGGCAGACAGGAAGAATAGGCTCGTATTCCACCCTTCACACCCCTGGGTGAGCCCCTGACCCGCTAGTGCGAGTAAGGCCAAGATCGGCAGGTGTCTCAGTCTCAAGGTCAACCTCCCCGGTCGGACTCTATCGGGTCTACCGTATCCTACTTCCGGTAGAGCAGAGGCACCGCACCCCTGCCGGCCAACGCTGCCCGAGCAGAGTGACCCGGCATCATGGGCAACTCCTAGCGCCCCGCCTGCTGCATCTCGACGAGGGTCCGCCCCCGCGGCGGTCAAGTGACTAGACCGACTCACAGCGAGTGACCCGAGACCCGGTCTGCAACTCCAGCGGCCTCGGCCCTGGCCTAATGGTAACCCCGACTGCCTGGTAAGAGAGTGCCGGCTCTCTGACCGCCCCAGGGCGGAGAGATCGTACTCAGCCGATCAGGTCCTGGGCCGACAGTATCATTTCGGTGATGGACCGAGACAATTCGGTGAACAGAGAGGCTGCGCCCGGTCAGACAGGGTGGCTGGACCGGCTCATCCGCTCTCCGCTGACCCGACTCCTCCTCTTCGGTGGTGGCATCGTTGCGCTCCTTCTGCACCTGCAGTGGCTGAGCGGTGTCCTGGCCCAGGGGCTTGGAGTCGGCTGGCTAAGCGGTCTGATCGATGTAGTGCTGGCAATCCTCGCCGTCCACTTCGCCTATCGGGGCATCACCCGGCTGCTGAAGCGGCGGACCGCAACCGAGCTCTCGCTATCGGGTGCACCGCGCGAGACCGGTGTCGGCCTCCTGACAGTGACCGTGGGACTCATCGCCGTGCTCGGCTACTACCAGGTGGAGGGGATCGGCAGTTGGGCCGCCCTCGCTACCGGTCTCGGCATCGCCGCCACTTCAGGCTACACCTGAGGAGGTGCTCTTTCGCGGGGTGATCTTCCAGATCGTGGAAGAGGGGTTCGGCACCTGGTTGGCACTGGCGATCTCGGTGGTGCTCTTCGGGCTCTCGCACTTGGCCAATCCGAATGCGACGCTCTACGGCGCCGCGGCAATCGGGATCGAAGGGGGGATGCTACTCGGGGTCGCCTACCTCCTGACCAGGCGGCTCTGGCTTCCGATCGGTATCCACTTCGGCTGGAATTTTATCCAGGCGGGGGTCTTCGGTCCCAATCTCTCGGGCCATGAGGTGGAGAGTCTGCTCCAATCCCGACTTAGTGGGCCCGATCCGCTCTCCGGGGGTGCTCTTGGGGTGGAGGGTTCGTTGTTCACCCTCACCTTGTGTCTGCTGGTGAGCTTCGTCTTGCTGGACCAGGCGCGGCGGCGGGACCGTTTCATCCGACCGTTCTGGAGTCGGCGGTAGGTCAGCGAAGGTCGCTCCCCAGCGATGGCTGCGGGACTGGTCCAGCGAATCCGTCCTGCTGATCGGATCGGTCCGGGAGTTGCTTCAACACCTCTGACTCGACAAAGGGGTTCCTATAGATGTCAACTCGACCGATGCGGCTTCTCTTCGTAATGGTAGTGGAGCGTGCCGGATGAAGGAGACCGGAGCACCTATGCGCAGCTACCCTCCGTCGCCGGGCGCAAGGCAGGTCTTGAAGGACGCCGCCATGTTGCGGAGGAGCGTGATGTAGAGATCGGGTCCGTCCTCAATGGCGGCGCCCAAGGGATCGACGGTGCCGGCTCTGACCTCGCTCCCCTCGATGACGGTCTGGATGAGGCGCTTGTCGAACTGGGGCTCGTCGAACACGCAAGCTACGCCGAGCGCCTGCACCCTGTCGCGGAGCTCGAACATGCGCCGGACTCCGGGCGAACTCCCCGGGCTGACGACGACCGAGCCGACAGCGGTCAGGCCGAAGCGGTCCTCGAAATAGCGGTAGCCGTCGTGGAAGACGATGAACGGCACGCCGCGGGCCGGCGCCAAGTAGGCGGCGAGCTCCTCGGCCAGTGCGTCCAGGCGCTGGAGGAGCACCTCGGCGTTGGCCTCGTAGGCCGCAGCATTGGCGGGGTCGGCCTCGGCCAGGATGCTGGCGATCACGCCCGCCATCACCCCGCCATTGATCGGGTCGAGCCAGAGGTGCATGTCAAAGGGGCCGTGATCTTCTTCGTCGTGGTCGTGATCGTGGTCTACCTCGAACTCGCCTCCCTCGCGGAACAGCCTACGGACCAAGCCCGGCGCATCGGCGAGCGCGACCACGAGGGCCTGCCCGGCGAGTCCATCGACCAGACCGGCGAGCGCGGTCTCCATCGTGTCGCCGATCAGGAAGATGATGTCCGCGTCCTCGAGCGCCGCCGCGTCGGAGGGGCGCAGGGTGAAGGTGTGCGGCGACGAGGCACCCCGGATGATCAGGTAAGGCTCGCCTACACCGGCCATCACGGCGCTCACCAGCGAATGCACCGGCTTGATCGAGGCGACGACCCGCAAACCGGTTTCGGCAACCGCAGGGCCCGTCGCTGCGCAGCCGAGGAGCGCCACAGCGGCGAGCGAGCGAGAGAAGCGGCGCAATACCATTGGTCGACACATAGTCACATCTCCTGGACGAACATATGCTAATCTACCAAACAAGGGGCTTTGACCTCTGAAGATATCACGGCTTGTGCGAAAGGCATGACGACAGAAACCACGACGGCCGCGGGCTCGGACATACTGGTCAGCGCCCGTGATATCGGTGTGCGGTGGGGTGAGCGCTGGATCATCCGCCATGTCGACCTCAGGGTGGAGCGCGGCATGCTGGTCTCCCTGATCGGTGCCAACGGCGCCGGCAAATCGACCTGCGCCAAGGCGGTTCTCGGCCTGATCGACATCGACGAGGGAGCGATCGAGCGGGCGCCGGTAGCGGTGGGCTATGTGCCGCAGCGCCTCTCCATAAGCCCGACGCTGCCGCTCACACTCCGCCGGCTGATGACGTTGACCGGACGCTTTCCCCGCCGTGACATTGATGCGGCGCTCGCCGCTGTCGGCCTGGACCGGCTGGGCGATCCGCCCATCGCAACCCTCTCTGGCGGCGAGTTTCAGCGCCTGCTACTAGCGCGGGCGCTGATCGACCGACCCGACCTGCTGGTCCTCGACGAGCCGGCCCAGGGCGTCGATCTCAGCGGGGCGGGGGTCTTCCACGAACTGATCGAGGAGGTCCGCCGCACCCTTGGCTGCGGCATCCTGATCATCTCCCACGACCTCGAACAGGCGGTGAAGACCGGGGACGATGTGGTCGTCCTGGTGCCCCACGAGCATGACGAGAGGGCCCATTCCCAGGAGCGCCCAGCGACCGACAGCGGCGTGGCGGCGGGCTGAGCGATGCTGGACGACTTCTTCATGCGCGCCCTCCTAGCCGGTATCGGGCTTGCGTTCGTCACCGGGCCGACGGGCTGTTTCGTCGTCTGGCGGCGGCTCGCCTATTTCGGCGAGGCGATCGCGCACTCCTCCCTGCTCGGCGTCGCTCTCGCCATCGTGCTCCACCTCGATCTGGTGATCGGCATTCTGATCAGCGCTGCGCTGGTGGCGTTCATCATGTTCTATCTCGACCGGCGCGGCACGCTGCCGACCGACACTCTGCTCGGTCTGCTCGCCCATGGCGGGCTCGCCCTCGGCCTGGTCATCCTCTCTTTCTTCCCAACTATCCGGCTCGACCTGCATGCGCTCCTCTTCGGCAACATCCTCGCCGTATCGCGTGTCGACCTGGCGGTGATCTGGGGCGGGGGCGCGGTTGCGCTTGGGGTGCTGTGGTGGCTCTGGCGTCCCCTGCTGGCGGCGACCGTCGATGCGGATCTGGCCAGTGTGGCTGGCCTCAGGCCGGAACGCGCGCGGCTGATATTCGGGCTACTGGTGGCGGCGATCATCGCCATCGCCATCAAGATCGTCGGTATTCTGCTCATCGTCGCGTTGTTGGTGATCCCGGCGGCGACGGTGCGGCGCTTCGCACCGAGCCCCGAGTGGATGGCCGCCGGCGCGGCGGTGGCGGGCGTCATCGCGGCGGTCGGGGGACTGTTCGCCTCGGCCGAGTTCGATACGCCCTCCGGCCCCTCCATCGTCGTGACCGCGCTAGCGCTTTTCATCGTGACCCGGATTCGCGGTCTGCGCCCGGCGGGGCGCGCCCGCTGACCGCCGGAAACAGAGCCCGCACCCGCAGGCAGACATACCGAACTCAGACAGCCCCTCTCCGTGGCTGTGGTTATCCTCGTCGCCGTGGACCTCAAGGCTCACTATGTATTGGCGATTCCCAATCCTGCAGTATCCCGGCTGGGGCTCATCCGTTCCCCGGGTGATGCGGAGTGGATCCGGACCCAGCGAGTCCGTCCTCGTAGACCAGACGAGAGGCGACCGGGTCCGCCAGGTGGTCCTCGGCCATAGAAGCGCTCGTTCCGCCGACAGAGTTCCTCGATCAGGGCGACGGTCCCGGCTCGGCTCTCTTCCTGGCACTGGGCCCGTCTGGCCTCCTTGTGGGGGCTCGAGTTGGTCGTGTCAGGTCCCCTTGGAGGGATCCTGCGTAGGGGTTGACTCTGAACGATCGTCCGTGCCTCAATTGTCCCACCATCCCTGCTCAGTCGCCTCGCTCGGCCACACTCTGTGCACCCTTGTTGGGTCACGCCTGTTTCGGCGTCGACCAGTCCCCGGATCCCCCAGGAGCCGCCGCATTCGCAGTGTTCGGGCGGTGGCTGGCAGGTGCTCTCCCCTGCTGTCGGGGTCGTAAGTCCTGCGGCGCTCCAGAGATCGAGCGGACCCGTCTGGCTTGCGACGAACCAGAGGGTCGGTGCCAGCGGCCCAGGGAGCGGGTACTTGAGTGTCGACCTCCCTCGAGGGGGGCGGAGCGGTTCGCCACCACCTTGGCAAGGTCGGCATCGTAAAGGGGGACCGACTTCCCCTCCTGCTTGCGGCAGCACGACCTGCTCGACACGCTCGCAGGGATCATGATCCGTCACCGACCAGCCTGGCAATCGCCTCGAGCGCCTCTGGATTCGCCATCACCGAGCGGTTGGGGACATCCTGTCCATTCACCACCCGGGAGATGGCAATCTCCATCACCTTGTCGCTCCGAGTCCGCGGTAACTCGTCGACCTGTAGCACCCGCCTCGGAACATGTCGGGGGCTGGCCCCGGTCCGAATCGCCCCCCTGATCCGCTCCTCGAGGATGGCGTCGAGCACCGACCCTTCAGCCAGAACCACGAACAGCCAGATCTCTTCGTCATCCCCGTGCCTGTTGCCGATGGCGGCGGCCTCAACCACCTCCGGAAGGCCCTCGAGCGGTCGGTAGATCTCCGCCGTGCCGATCCGTACCCCACTAGGGTTGAGGGTCGCGTCGCTGCGGCCGTAGACCACTACCCCCCCCTGCGGCGTGATCTCGATAAGGTCCCCGTGGCGCCATACCCCCTCGTAGACAGCGAAGTAGGCCTCCCGGTAGCGCTCTCCTGTAGGGTCGTTCCAGAACGCCAGCGGCATAGAGGGCAAGGGCCGGCGACAGACCAACTCACCGGGCTCTCCGAACACGGGCTCTCCCCTGCTACCGAAGGCCGCCAGGTCCACGCCCAGCGTCGGCCCCTGGATCTGTCCAGCGTAGACGGGCTGGGTCGGCACTCCGGCCATGAAGCAGCCCACGATGTCGGTACCGCCCGAGATACTGGCGAGGTGAACATCCCCCTTGACCCTCTCGTAGACGTAGTGGAAGCCGATCGGGGAGAGCGGCGAACCGGTCGAGGCGATGGTGCGCAGGGCGCTGAGGTCGACCGTATCTCTGGGGACAATATCCTGGGCCACGAGGCAGTGGAGGAAGCGGGCGCCGGTACCGAAATAGGTGATCCCGAACCGCTCTGCGAGGCGCCACAGGACCCCGAGGTCGGGCTGGACGGGCGATCCCTCGTAGAGCACGATGGTCGCCCCCTGTGCCAGGCACGAGACCAGCCAGTTCCACATCATCCAGCCGCAGGTGGAAAAATACAGCACCACATCCCCCACCCGGATATCGCTATGCAGGTGCTGCTCCTTATGGTGGGTGAGCAGGGCTCCGCCGGCCCTGTGCACTATGGCCTTCGGCAACCCGGTGGTACCTGAGGAGTAGAGGATGTAGAGGGGGTGATCGAAGGGGAGTGGCTCAAAATTCGGCTCCCCGTCGGCGGGCTCGAGCCACTCCGACCAGGGCACCGTCCCCGGAGACGACTCCCACACCTCTCCCGGATAGGGCAGCGCGACCACGCGGCTGGGCTTCAACTCTCCAGCCAGAGCGGCTACCACACCGCGGGTGTCGAAGACCTTGCCGCCGTAGCGGTAATGCTCCGAGACAAACAGCAGCTTCGGCCCGATCTGACCGAAACGTGCACCGGCGGCCGCCGCGCCGAAATCCGGCGAGCAGCTCGAGAAGAGGACTCCGAGGCTGGCACAGGCCAAGAGGAGGATCAAGGTTTCGGCCGTGTTGGTGGCGAAGGCCGCCACCCGGTCACCACGCCCTACCCCATCGCGCCTGAGGGCCGCCTGGGCGCGGGCTACCTCACACCTGAGCTCGGCGAAACTGAGTGAGAGTTCGACCCCGGCCTCCGTCACCCCGAACAGGGCAGGCTCATCACCCCGGATCCCGGGCGGGTAGAGCAGCGCTTCGGCGTAGTTGAGTGTCGCCCCAGCGAACCAGCGGGTCTGCGGCATGGGCTCGTCACTCAAAACCTGAGTCGGCTCAGTCTTCAGCGGGAGCTTCGAGTACTCCGCGTAGAAGCCCCAGAAGGCGGCAGGGTGCTCGACCGACCAGGCGTGAAGTGCCGGATAATCGGGCAGCCACCGGCTGGCGTGGGCCTCGGCGGCCCTGCGAAAGGCGGTCAGATTGGCTGCGGCCACCCGGTCGCTCGAGGGGGTCCAGAGGGGCTCGGATCGATCACCTGTCACTGCATTTCCTCATCAACCCGGACTCTTCAAAGTTCCATCAACTCTCCAAGCCCGGCTTTGCGAGCATATCAGGGGTGCTGCAGAGGTTGGCCAACCTCATGCAATCCAGGGCACCCACCTCCTGCGGTGGAGTTGGCTAGGACCGCCCCCCTTTTCAGGATAGAACCCCACGGCCGCGAACCAGACTTAGGGCCGGCCGCCCCTGCCGAACAGCAGCCTGGGAACCGCTACAACCTCCGGCTCGAAACCGGGCGGCCCTGCTCTGCCCTTTCAAGCTCCTCCAGCCAGCGGAGTGCACCCTCCCGGTCGTAGCCCAGGTGGTGGTTCTCGTTCTCACAACCGTCCGGCGAGTATTCCAACTGAATTGTGGTGTGTCGGATGCCGAAGTCATGGGTGGCGACCTCCCGCAAGCGTCGTTGCAACAAGGGAAAGTCGTGCCAGTCGGGATCGACCAGGACGTGAGCACTGAGCACGTCGTAGTCGGGGGCGAGGCTCCAGACGTGGATGTCGTGGACCAGGGTGACGCCTTCCACCCCCTCCATCTTGCTGCAGAGCCGACGCACGTCGATATGTGCAGGGGCACCCTCGAGTAGCACGTGGATCACTTTGCTGAATAGACGCCAGGTGCTGAGCAGGATGAGGATGGCGATGACCACGCTCAGGATGGGGTCCGCGAGCCTCCACCCGAAGGCCCAGATGAGAATGCCTGAGACGATGACGCCGACCGACCCCATCAGGTCGGCTATGACGTGCCGGAAGGCGCCCTCGACGTTGACGCTGTGCTCAGCCGACCGGCGGAGGACCCAGGCCGCTGCGATGTTGATCACGAGGCCGCCTGTGCCGATGGCCAGCACCAGTCCACCCTCGACATCGGGCAGGTCGCGGAAGCGGTGGTAGGCTTCGTAGACCACCCAGGCGGCGACCAGCCAGAGCGTAAGCGTGTTCAGCAGGGCCGCCAGAATCTCCAGGCGGCGATACCCGAAGGTACGCTGCGCGGAGGCGGCCCGAGTTGCAAAGTGCAGGGCGACCAGGGCGAGACCGATCGACGCTGCGTCGGTCAGCATATGCCCGGCATCGGCGATGAGTGCCAGACTGCCTGAGAGGACGCCGCCGATGACCTCAGCGAGCATGTAGCCGACGATCAACACCAGTGCAGTGGTCAGACTGCGCCTGCTCGCTCCGCGCAGGTCGTGGTCATGCCCACCCAGACCGTGATGGCGGTGGTGATCGGTCGCCATTCTCTCGGAACCGCCGGTCTTACGCCGGATCGGTAGAGGGCAGCCGGCAATCGACAGTTCCCAGCAGCATAGACCGGTACGACCAGGGCGGTCAAGTGAGACTGCAGCCCTTCCCTAAGGCATATGTTCCATAAGTCGAGTGGCCGCCCATCACAGACTTGGGGGTGGGGGGTCTTATTGACACACCGCGACCCTCGGCGGTATTCCAAGCGGTTTCGCCCACCAGGGAGGGCCACATCTCTTGGCAAAGGACCGCTCGCGACCTAGGGAACGGACTCTTAAAGAGGTCAGTGCTCCCCTCGAGCCTCAGAGACGATAAGGTCTATGATCTCCTGGTTGGTTACGGCACCCACAAACGTCTGAGATTCAGGGTCCATCACCGGAATCGCGGTGAGGCCGTTCTCGGTCATTCGCTGCAGGGCGTCTTCCACCGGCTCGTCGGGCCGCGCGTGGAGCGCGCTGACGCGGGCGATATCGCCTAGATGAGTGTCGAACCACGTCCCCTTGGGCAGGTACCGCAGCATACTCAGCGACACGATTCCGAGAAACTCGCCTTGGTCAACGATCACGTAGTCCTGCTGATGGGGCACGACCCACCGGTCCGCAAAGGTCCGCACCGACAGCGCCGGACCGGGATAGCCGCGCGCCCGGTCGATGACATCACCGACGGTGATGTCATCCAGAGCGAATCGGGCCAGAGACGGTGGCAGATCAGCGGGCAGCGTTGCCCGACGGTCCAGCGGCTTGGCCCGGTTGACGGCGTAGCTGATGAGCGGCGGTGTCAGCAGGATGTAAGTCAACATGATAAATAGGAGCAGCGAGAAAACACTGCGCTCGACCACGCCGGTCTCGAGGAGCACCAGCAGGAGGGCGATCTCCGCAACACCCTTGGCCATCAGCCCGGTTGCGACGGCGAAAGGCATCTCCAGCCGGGCCACAACGGCGCCGATGTAGGCTCCTGCAAACTTCCCAACCAAGGGAACGACTGCGAGCGCCGCGATGGTCGGGACCGACAACTCGACGAACGACAGGTTGATGTGAAGGCCGGCCGCGGCGAAGAAGAGCGGCACAAACAGACCCTCGGCGGTGCTTCACACCCCGGGCATGATTTCCCGACGTACCTGGTGAGGCAGCCTCGACAGGGCGGCGCCGAACAGCAGTGCCCCCAGCGAACCGTGCAATCCTATCTTCTCAGCACCGACGACGATCAGAAACAGACCACCCAAAATCAGTCCGAACGAGAGCTGGGGCACGTACAGGAAGCGCTGTAACAGCACTATCAGAGACGGGACCACGCGGCTGGCCAACACCCAGGTCACCAAGGTGAAGCCAGCGATCTGTCCCAGCAATATAAACATGCCCCCCCAGCTGAGTCGGTCCGTATGCTCGCCGATGGTAAAACCCACCAAAAGTAGAAGTAGGTAGTGATGTGAGATTATCTCTGCCCCCCACTCGGATAAGTGGGTGAGCGAATCCAGCGAATCCGTCCTTGCAACTCCCGAACACTCCAAATATGATCGGTAAGCCCCGCAGCCATCGCTGGAGAGCGTCTCTCATATAGCTGCCGGCCCTTCGGTTGGGGTAGCAGTCGCTTGAGTGATCTACACTCCCGGGCCCAGTTGTAGACCAGCACCCCCCATGCTCCCAGCACCCGCTT
>MKWU01002933.1_pt1 | contig 23759 bp, 18 predicted proteins | sample 809101 | NCBI WGS metagenome assembly MKWU01 (sample SAMN05860141, study PRJNA318959) | sponge metagenome | host: Aplysina aerophoba | place: Slovenia: Piran, Adriatic Sea, Gulf of Piran | collected 2013-05-07 | reverse complement strand
CGCCTGCTCCAAGGCAAGCCGATTCCTGGAGCAGGTCGTCGGCTTCGACGGCACCGCGAACCACGACGCGGAGCTCGACCGGATCGCCCTCACCAAGCCGGTCCGGTTCGACTCCGTGCCGACCGGGCGCGACGACGTCGCCCTCCTCGCGTTCACTTCCGGCACCACCGGCGAGCCGAAGGCGACGATGCACTTCCACCGCGATCTTCTCACGATTGCCGACGGCTATGCGAAGGAGGTGCTCCGGGTCGGACCGGACGACATCTTCGTGGGTTCGCCACCCCTCGCGTTCACGTTCGGACTGGGCGGTCTCGCGATCTTTCCGCTGCGATTCGGGGCGACCGCCGCCCTGCTCGAGGAGGCTACCCCGGGCAACATGATCGAGCTCATCGAGCGGCACCGGGCGAGCATCGTGTTCACCGCGCCCACGGCGTACCGCGCGATGCTGGAGGCGCTGGACGGGGGGGCGGATCTCGCGTCGCTGCGCCTCGCGGTGTCCGCGGGGGAGACCTTGCCCGCGCCCGTGTTCGACGAATGGACCTCCCGGACCGGCAAGCCGATCCTGGACGGTATCGGCACCACCGAGCTCCTTCACATCTTCATCTCCAACCGCCCCGGTGACGCGGAGGCCGGCTCCACCGGTACCCCGGTGACGGGCTACGAGGCGCGAATTCTCGGAGAGGATGGGGAAGAGCTGGCGGATGGCGAGATCGGGCGACTTGCGATCCGCGGACCCACGGGCTGCCGTTATCTCGGTGGCGAGCAACAGGACGACTATGTTCGCGCGGGCTGGAACCTCACCGGGGACGCCTTCCGTCGCGACGAGCGGGGAAGGTTCCACTTTGCGGCGCGCGTCGACGACATGATCGTTTCGTCCGGCTACAACATCGCAGGGCCCGAAGTGGAGTCGGCGCTGCTCGCGCACCCGGACGTCGCCGAATGCGCGGTCGTCGGCGCGCCGGACGAGAAGCGGGGCCGGATCGTGGTAGCCCACGTGGTGCCGCGCGACGGAGTCGCAGCCGGCGATGCCCTGGCCGAGCGGCTGCAGGCGCACGTCAAGGCGACCATCGCACCCTACAAGTACCCGCGTGCGGTACGCTTCACGGACACCCTGCCCAAGACCCCGACCGGCAAGATCCAGCGCTTCCGCCTGAAGGGCGAATAGCTGGCGAGGCTGCGCCTCGGACCGACGAGACATGTTCGAAGCCACCCATCGGTGTTCGAGACCCGGCCGCTGCGTACCGGGAGAAAGGCAAGCATTTCTCTTGGTAGCCGCCTCGGACGTTTCGTTCCCGAAACCGATTTGCCGACTTGACTCATCCGTACAGATCGGGGGCCCTCGAGAAGTCCGGAGCGGACCGCCGCGCTCTTCACTGCCCGGTCGTTCGGGCGATCGCCGTCCCGCCCCTTGAAAGAAGGACATTCGCATGACCGAAATTCACGAGCAGCTTCACCCCGCGCACTGGCGCCGGCCGAAGGGCTACGCCAACGGGATGGCCGCGGCGCCGGGCCGGATGCTCTTTCTCGCCGGCCAGGTGGGATGGAATGCCGAGCTCCGAATCGAATCAGACGATTTCGCAGCCCAGGTGGAGCAATCCCTGCGCAACATCGCCACCGTCCTCGCCGAAGCCGGGGCTACACCCCGGCATCTGGTTCGCCTGACGTGGTTCGTCACCGACAAGCGCGAGTACCTCGAGAATCTCACCAGGGTGGGATCGGCCTATCTCGAAGTCATCGGCCGGCACTTTCCGGCCATGAGCCTGGTCCAGGTGACGGCGCTCGTCGAGGATCGGGCCAAGGTGGAGATCGAGGCCACGGCGGTCATTCCGTAACGGGCGAGCCCCGAGACGCGAGATGCGCCGTGCGCGGACCGGTCAATCCGGCTGAATCGCGCGGTCCCCTGTTTCCGCGCCGAGCGATTCCGGCCCGACGCCGGGCTGCACGCGCTGCGCGCGCTTACGCCTTTCCCCCGGGCGAAGCACCGAACCGCCAGATTTCGCGGTCGAGGAACCGGGGGGAAAGGATCAGCTCGTGCGCGGCGCTCCGGACGAGCTCCTCGACTTCTTCCGCGGTAATCGACGCGCGTCCCACCGCGTCCGCCACGAAAGTGCGGACCGGCTCGCCACCCCATACGAAATCGTCTTCCCCGGTGTACGTCAGCAGTCTCCGGAGCATGGACTCGTCGCATCCCGGAGACCGCTTCAAGATGCCCTCCACCTCCGGGCGCGAGCGAGCCGACAGGTCCTGGAGGACGTCGATTCCGTTGGCCTGGAGCTGTCTCGCGGCGGCGAGGACGCATTCCGCTCGATCGACGTTCGTTCCGGGCACGACCTCGCGCACCTGAAACACCTCGTCCCTCATGCGTTCCGGGCCAAGCTCCTCGTAGCGGCCGACCAGATCCCCCAGCGTTTCCTGCTCTTCGACCGGGGGCGGCTCCCATGGGTCATGCCGCGTCGATTCGAATCCGAAGTGCCGGCAGTAACGCTCGGCACAGGACGGTACCGGAGCTCCCGGCGCATCCCCGGAAGGGAACACCGCATCAATGAGCGCAACCGAAAGATGGGCGGGGAAGTACTCGTCCGGAAGCCTTATTTCCTTCAGGGAAATGAGCCGATGGATCGCGGCGATGACGCGAACGAGTTCCATTGCTGTCTCTGACAATTGCCTGTCCCCGACTCGGGACCGATGAAGACCCCATTGGGCGCCCCTCACATCGGAATGCACCGTGCCGAGAGCCGCACGCTGACGAATCAGATAGAAGATTTCTAATCATCATTCGAAATATTTGTTTTGTCAACATGCACAATGAATTAAATTGTTCTCTCTTGATTGAAATCAATCTACCCTCCGACGATGATTCCCGAATCACTCCCGCTTTGAAATTCCGGAAACAAGTCTTCGTTTCGCTCGCCAATAGGTTCATGTACATGAAAACTGATGTAAATTCTCGTATTGAGACAAGGAACCCGGCAGCCCGGTGACGCTCGCTCGGGAATACCCTACGGAGGCCACGATGCGGATAAATTTCGGCGCCGGCGCGGATCGCTTGACGCGGGCCTACCCGACGCTCAGCCCAAGCCTCAAGAAATGCGCCACCTATCTTCTGGAACACCCGATCGAGGTGGCCACCCTCACCATGCGTCAGGTCGCTTCCCGCGCCGGAGTCCCGCCAAGCACGATGACCCGGCTCGCCCGGGCCGTCGGATTCAGCGGGTATGCCTCGTTTCGCGACGTCTATCGCGCGAGCATCAACCGCCAGTGCGCAGACCGGTACCGAAAGGCCGGGGCGCCTCGGCATGCCGTGGGCGAGACCGATCTCGACCGGACCCTCGACGCCTTCCAGCAGTCGGCGCTCCACAATGTCAACACCCTCTTCGACGAGCTCGACCGGGAAGCGCTCGAACGAGCGGTACGGGCACTCGCAAACGCCCGACAGATTCTCGTCGCGGGCAGCCTCGAGTCCTACTCGATCGCAAACTACTTCCAGGGCGTCGCGTCCCTTGGATTCCGAAACTGGCAGCTCGCCGCCCGCCACAACGGTGAGCTCGCCTGTCTGATTGAGCCCCTGACCGAGACCGACGTGATCGTCGCTATCGCATTCAGGCCCTGGGCGAATGACACAATCCAGGTGGTTCGCCATGCGCAAAGTTGCGGCAGTCGTGTGATCGGCATTACCGATCTGCGGACCTCCCCTCTTGCCGCCGCTTCCGACGACATTCTGCTCGTGCCGAATCGGAGCCCGAGCCTGTTCCAGTCCTACGTGGCGGCAACCGCCCTGGTCGAGGTCCTGGCCGGCCTGGTGGTGGCGCACGGCGGACGCGCGGCCGCCGAGAGCATCGGGCACCAGGAGAGCATACGCAACAAGAGCGGAGTCTACTGGCGGGAGTGAGGCGGCGATCGGCAACGCAATCGAACGACAACCTGATACCCTGGTCGCCATCGGCAATCGAGGGAGACGGGAGGGCAAGGTGGTCGCGGCGAGGAACGTGTTTGGAGAACCGCTCGAGTCGTGCTCGGAGAATCCGATGACCGGTTTCTTCCGTGACGGATGCTGCAACACTTCGGATGAGGACGTCGGCCGCCACACCGTGTGCACGCGCGTGACGCGCGAGTTCCTCGAATTCTCGCGTTCGCGCGGAAATGATCTCTCGACGCCGCGCGAAGGGTTCGGCTTTCCGGGACTCCTTCCGGGCGATCAGTGGTGTCTGTGCGCGGCGCGCTGGCAGGAGGCGCTGGAAGCCGGGGCGGCGCCACACGTGGTCTTGCGAGCGACGCATGCGGCGACGCTCGAAATTGTCGAATTCGGGGATCTCAAGCGCTTCGCCGTCGATCTATCGTAAGCGCCCGCGTGCCGGCTCGCCATTCGGTCCGAGGCGGCCGCACGGTCGGGTGGTTCACCCCCGTCCGGATGTAGCCGAACCCTGGCGGCGCGGCCCGTCAGGACCGCCCCGCCCTCTCTCCTCAGGCCAGGGCGGTCTCGAACAGGGCCAGCAACCGGCCCCATGCCCGCTCCGCCTGCGCTTCGTGATAGACCGCGGAATCGGGGGGGCACCAGCCGTGCAGGGTGCCCGCATACACCTCGATTTCCGCAGGCAGACCGGCGGCGGCAAAGGCGTCGCGCAGCACGGTCTTCGCGTTCGGGTCCTTCTTGTCGTCGTTCTCGGCGATGGCGAACAGATAGTGCGCCCGCATCTCTCCAACGAGCCGATGGGGACTGTCGGGCGCGTCGGTCACGAGCCTGCCGCCGTGGAACGATGCGCCGGCCCCAATCCGGTCGGGGAGCGCCGCCGCGGTGCGCATGGTGATGGAACCGCCCATGCAGTACCCCGTCGTTCCCATCTTGCGGTCGCCGGCCACGGCATCCTGGCCATCGAGGAAACCGACGAATGCCTTCGCGTCCGTCACATTGGTCTCCGCGTTCAGCGAGCGCATCAGGGGGAAAACCTTCTTGCGCGTCGCTTCGTCTCGAAACGAGGCACCCTCGGGCAGGACAGGCGCTCTCGCGGTCCGGTAGTAGGGATTGACGACCAGCACCGCGTACCCCGACTCGGCAAGCCGCCGCCCCATCTGCTCGAAGGCGGGCCGAAGACCGAGCGCGTCAGGCCAGACCAGCACCCCGGGATGGGTGCCGCTCGCGGGATGCACGAAGTGACAGTCAGCCGTGCCGTCGGGTGTCGACACCTCGACGTCCGATGCGGTCACCTCCAGCGCCGCCGCGGCCCGCGGAACGAGCATGGCAAGGCCCGTCGCGGCCGAGAGCGCCCCGAACTCGCGCCGGGTCAGGTTTCCCGTACGGCCCAGGTAGCTCTCCTCGTCACGCAGCGTACTCTCGTCGCACATGGGGATCTCCCGTCTCGCTCCGATTCGGATCGCAGCCTAGCACCATTGCCCGGCAACTCAACCCGAACGCGAGTCTCGACCATGGATCGAGCAGGACGACCCTCGGTCGATCGTCACGCCCGAGGGCGATCCGAGCGCCCGGCTCGGCGGGGAGGAGGGACCGGGGCAGGAGCCCGGCGCGAGAAGCAGGGAAGGCACCGGCGTGAACGCGGGCTCAGCGATCGTCCCGGGGTGCGGCCGCCTCGAGTGCAGGCTGCTCGACCGCCGAGCGTGCGGCGGCGGCGACCGCCTGCTTTTGCGCTTCGCCGAGCGGGCTGCCGGCCTCCTGGTCGGCAATGCGCACCGTGACCTCACGGTGGGCGAACTTGATGTCTTCGCGCTCGAACAACTCGCGGATCCGTGCGAACACCTTGGTGCGAAGGCCCCACTGATCACCTGGCCGGGTCATGAACTTGACCCGGACGATCATCGCCGAGTCCTCCATCTGGACGACCCCCTGGGACTTCAGGGGCTGCAGGAACTTCGGCCCGAGCTCGGGGTCCTGCAGCAAGTCCTGACCGAGCTTCTTGATGAGCTTGCGCAGCCGTTCAACGTCCGTATCGTAGGTCACCCGCAGCGGCAGCTTCATCATCACCCAGTCGCGCGAGAAGTTGGTGAGATGCCCGATTTCGCCGAAGGGAATGGTGTGCAGCGGACCGTTGTGGTGACGGAGCTGCATGGAGCGGATCGAGATCGCCTCCACCGTGCCGGTCACGGTGCCGATGTCGATGTACTCGCCCTTGCGGAAGGCGTCGTCGATGAGGAAGAACACGCCCGAGATGATGTCCCGGACGAGGGTCTGGGCGCCGAATCCGACGGCCACGCCGACGATCCCGGCGCCCGCGAGGAGCGGGGTCACGTTCACCCCGATCTGTCCGAGCACCGCGAGCACGGCGAGGACCACGATGATCACCTGACCCGTGCCGCGAACGAGCGGCATGATCGTGCCGAGCCGGGTGCCGCCCTGCCCGCCTTCCCCGTCGGCCTGCTCCTCGCCATCGCCGTCGAGGCCCAGGGCCGCCCGCTCGATGGCGATTTGCCGGTCGGACATGATCCGGAGCAGCTCCCAGCAGCCGTACGCGACGATGCCGATGAGGAAGATCTCGAGAAGGGCGCCTGCGAGCTGCGCCCCGACCCCCTGCGAGGCCAGATCGCGCAGGTCGAGGCCCCAGACTCGCGCGAGGACGAGGACCAGCAGCACGCCGGTAACGGTCCGCCCGCAACGCATGAGCCCGTGCTGAGTCTGCGCATGCGCGGCGCGAAGGGTCGGCACCTCGTCCGGATCGTCGGGCCAGATTGCCTCGACGAGACCGCGGATCGTGAGCTCGAAAAGGGGCAGGGCGAGCAGCACCGCGAGCGAAAGGTTGAGTGCCGCGACCGAAAGGCTCTCGAGATTCCCGGTCGCGGCGAAGAGCTCGACGACGAGCCACTGGAGCCCGACGAGCCCGATCGCGATCATCGGCCACAGCGACGCAAAGCGGTCCCAGCCCGCCCCGCCGTCGCCGTGTCCGCGCACCATCCGGGTGATTCCGGCGCGGGCCTGCCAGATCGTGAGCGCCATGAGGCCGTGGAAGACGACCGAGATCCAGAAACCCAGGCTTCCGAGGCCGTAGGGCCACTCGAATTTCCAGGCCAACTGAAACAGTCCCGCCGCGAAGGCCGACCATCCGAAGATGAGGCCGATCCGACGGGTGAGGAACCACGCGGTCGGGCCGTCGACGGTGCAAAGGCGCAGGTGCGGGCGCGTGGGCGAGAGAACGAAGCGTGCGGCCATGATTGCGAACCAGGTCCAGCCGACCGACCCGACGAGGTACCGCACCACCGTGCTGTCTGCCGGAATCGTGCGATTGACCACGGCATCGACGACGAAGGCGACGACCACGAAGGCAAGGAGGCGAACGCCCTGGATGACAAAGCGCCCCGTGATGATCCCGATCTGCGACCACAGGCTCGAGGCCGGCAGGGTGTCGAGGCGCGCTTCGGCCCGCATCGTGAGCCTGCGAGATGCGAACGCCGCCGCGACGCCTGCGAGGAGCGAGAGAACGAGGGTGCCGCCAAGCCGCCAGAGACTCGCACCGCCGCGCCGGGACGCGAACCCGTCGAGCGTCGCGGCCGCCGCGGCCGGGATCGTCGAAGTGTCCCGAAGAGCCGCCGCCCACCCCCGGCCGAGCGCGAGGGCCCATGCGCCGAGCAACACGCCGACCGCGCGCTCTTCGGCTGCGGCGATCTCCGCCTCGCGCGCGGCCACCTGCTCATCGAGTTCCCGGAGCAGGAGCTCGCGCGCCTGTCCGTCGCTCAAGCCCGACAGCACATCCCGAATCGCCTGGCGGGTGAGCGGTTCGGGCAACCCCGGCGCCGGGGCGCCGGGGGGTTGCTCCTGCGCCCTTGCCACCTCTCCCAGCACTTTGGTCATCTGTGCGGAGGCGGATTGCGAACCGAGCAACGCCGCGCAGATCAGAACCGCCGCCCAAGGGAGCCGCGACGGCAACCGATTCGTCATTGCTTTCCTCCGGGCGCAGTCGCGCGCCGTGGCCCTCGGACGAGCGACCGCGCACGCGCCGGCAGAGGATCATACGGGAACCACGTCCCGAGCCGGGCGGGCTCAGGGTGCCGGCACGATTCGTCCGGAATGGAACCGCAAGGCTCGCGTCCGGTTGCGGCGCATCTCTACGGCGACGGGCTCCGCGACGCCTGCGATCGTGCCGGCCGCAGGCTCCGTCCCGACCATCGAGCCACCGTCGAGGGTGAACGGGCATTGCGCATCGACCACTCGGCGGGGTGGGTCGACTCGACTCTTCAGGGTGGCATCGCTTCGTCGCCGTGAGGGGCCTCCCGATCGGCTGTCCACGACTTCGAAGCGGATCGCTTCTCGGGGGGGCGGCTCAGGGAGAGCTCCGTTCGATGAGGTCCCACCGGTTGCCGAACCTGTCCGTGAATACGGCCACCATGCCGTACTCCTCGCGCCTGGGTTCCTCCTGGAATACGACGCCGCGGCTCACGTACGTCCAATAGTCGCGCCAGAAGTCATCCGTTGTCAGAATCAGGAATACCCGTCCACCCGACTGGTTTCCGATCGCAGCTCCCTGGCGTTCGCCTCTCGCTCTGGCCAGAAGCAGACAGGTGCCGGCCCCCGGCGAAACCAGGACCCATCGCTTCTCCTCCGAAATCCTCGTGTCCTCGATGAGCATGAAGCCGAGCGTACCCACGAAATAGTCGATCGCCTCCTGATAGTCCGGGACCAGAACCGCAACCGCTCCAATGGACCTCTGGGCGTCATCGATTCCCGTCATGGCCAATCCCGATCGATTCAAGCACGGTCTCGAGAGCGGGCACGGTCAGACCCCGCACCCGGCAGGTCGGACAATACCTCGGACGGACGCGGGGACGCCCGGCGCGCCGGGCTGCGGTGCATGCAGGTGCCGGTCGTTTCCGGCAATGCTCCGAGAATCGCGGCAACTTCTATCCAAGCAGTTGCAGCGCCTTCCGAGCAACCGGGCTCGGCGCCGTTTCGGACCCGATGAAGTATGCCATCGAGGCGGACAGAATCCGGTCCCGCCACGCGGTGGGGGCCATTCCCCCATGGTTCTCCAGGGCGGCCTCGGTGAACTTGTAGTCGTGGGACCGCCGGCCGTTGCGAGCCAGGTGGCGGCGCGCGCTGGCGACGAACGTGTCCGCGGAACCTCCGCGTTGCAGGTAGTGCAACGCCTTGCGAGCGCCAGCGGTGCGATCGTGCGGCAGCTCGGAGAATGCGTCGCGCAACGCTTCCGCGCCGTCGCCGGAGACCACGAGAGGTTCCAGCTCGTCGATGCGCAGATCGGGTTGCGCGTTGCGAACGCGACGCCGGAACGCCGGCATGAAAGCCGCCGACTGAAGAAGCGCCAGAATCTGCGTCGATTCGGCGCGCGCGTGGCGGAACACATGGTGAAACGCGTTGGCGGACGTCTGGGCGTGCACCGGGACCACCGTCGGTCGTCTCAACACCAGCTCCGCGGCGGCGGCGAAGATAGCCTCCCATATCGAATCGGTGGAAACGCCGTGTTTCAGGAGGTCGATGACCGCCTGGCCCGCATCGAGCTCCGAGACTTCGCGAAGCGTGCGGAGGAGCTCAATGCGTGCGGCGTCGTCCCGACGGCCGTGTTTCCAGGTCTTGGGGATCTCGCCAAGCATCCCCCGGAACGCCCGCCAGGTTCGATCGGAAGGCAGGTCGCGAGTGGCGGGATTCGGGTCGTTGCCATGATTCTGGAGCGCGGCGGCGAGGGAGCGAAGCACGGGAGGGGCGTACTCGGGTCCGACGATCGGCAGGAGGCGGTGAACATTCTGCACCGCGATGGCCTTGTGACCGATTTCACGCAGGTCCCGGGTGCTGTATCTGAAGAGGAGCTCGCAGACCTGCTCCCGTGTCGCGAGTCGGGCGAAATCGAGAATGGCGGGATCGACAGCTTCGAGATCCCAGCGTTCCAATGCGTCAATCAGGCGTTTTCCCGCCTTCTCCACCGTCCTGGCCACCGGTGGTGGCCGCGGCCCCATCGTCCAGCCGCTTTGGCGGCGCTCCTGATCCTGAGCGCGCTTGAAATAGTCGAGCGCCCAGAACACCGGCAGCCAACGCTCTTCGTCGGGCAGGTTGAGCGCAGTCAAATGGACAGACTGCAGCGCAAGCACGGTGTGGTACTTGAAGCCGACATGGGGGAAGGGTCGGACACTGCGTGAAGTCGCGACGGCCAGGGCGGTCAGGGTCCGGCGGTGATCGAGTCCGTCCCTGATCAGGGCGGCAAGCTCGGCGGCGACACGTTCACGGGGTGTTTCTTCCAGGAGGCGATGCACGGCGCCGACCTCGGGAAGCGCCCCTGCCATGCCCAGCCTGCCACTCAAGCCCAGCGCGGCTGCGCTACCGGTCGCGCGGAGAAACGTTCGACGATCCATGGTGTTCAATGCATGGCCGAAAATCGTGCCGGCTGCCCACCCGGAAGTTGTCACCGATTCTAATCCGTTCGGTGGGCGCCGAGCGTCCGGCAGGAGCGCGCCGCGGCCGATCTCCGGATCGCGGGTGGAGCGGCCGAGAAGCGATTCGACGTTCCCGGCGGGCAGGCGCCGGGCGAGCCTGAGACCCTGGAGGCCCTGCTCGCGGCGCTCGAGGGGACCGCCCTGGCGCGGGCCCTGCCGGGTTCGCGCTGGCTCCATGCCGCTGTCAACGCCGAGCACGTCTTCGCAATCCCCCTCCTGATCGGGTCCGTCGTACCGCTCAATCCGCCGCTTCTCGAAGGTCTGCAGACAATGTCCACACGGCCCACCGTGATATGCTCGACCGACTCGTCGGCCTGCCGCAGACTACTGGCAAGCAACAAGAGCTTCCTGAGGGTCGCGCCGTGGTCGCGCAAACGAACAGGTTCCAGACTTCAAGGATGTTCGCGCGCGCTCGGGTGGTTCGCGGACTCGCCGCGGCATTCCTGCTCTCGACCGGCGTCTGCTTGCCGTCGGGTACGCTCATGGCGAGCGACGACGAGGCGGTCAACATCTATTCGGCGCGCAAGGAAGCGCTGATCCTGCCCCTGCTCGAACGCTTTCGCGATGAAACGGGGATCGAGTTCAATCTCGTGACCGGAAAGGCCGATGAGCTCCTCAAACGGCTTCAGCTCGAAGGCTCCGCCACACCGGCCGATGTGCTCATCACGACGGATGCGGGACGGCTGCACCGGGCAAGGGAAGCCGGTGTCCTGCAAGCGATCGAGAGCGATCCGATCCTTCGTTCCGTCCCGGACCAGCTTCGCGACGCGGACGGTTTCTGGATCGGCCTGTCGCAGCGCGCTCGGACCATCATCCACGCCCGCCACAGGGTGGACGCGGCGGAGCTGTCCACCTACGAGGATCTGGCCGATCCGAGGTGGAAGGGACGAGTCTGCGTTCGCTCCTCGAGCAACATCTACAACCAGTCGCTCGTCGCATCCATGATCGAAGCGGTCGGTGCCGAGCGAACCGAGGCCTGGGCCGGGGGTTTGGTGGAGAATTTCGCCCGGCCGCCGGCCGGGGGCGATACCGATCAGCTCAGGGCGGTGGCCGCGGGGCAGTGCGACGTGGCGATCGCCAATACCTACTACTTCGGGCGCCTCGTCGCGAGCGGCAAGGAGGAAGACCGGGACGTCGTGGCCGAGCTCGAGCTGTTCTGGCCAAACCAGGGACCCGATGATCGCGGCGTGCACGTGAACGTGAGCGGAGCCGGAATCACCGCGCATGCAAGGCACCGCGACAACGCGGTCCGGCTACTCGAGTTTCTCCTCGCGCCCGAATCGCAGGCGTGGTACGCCGAGGTGAATCACGAATACCCGGTCGTCGGGGACGTGCCCGTGTCCGAGACGTTGCGGTCATTCGGCGACTTCAAGGCGGACACGTTGAACCTCACCCGGCTCGGCGCCAACAACCGCAAGGCGGTGGAGCTGATGGACCGGGCGCGATGGCGCTGACCCGCCGCATCCGAATCGAGCTCGAATCCGGACCGGCGCTGCATGCCTGATTGATCCCCGGTTGCCTGACACGCGATGAACGCACCGGGATGGTTTTCTGCCTCGAAGTGTCTGGGGGTATCCGCACCGCTCGTCGCACTCGTCGTCGCGTCGCCCATCCTCGTTATCGCGGCCTCGGTCTTCTCCATCGAGAGCGCAGCGATCTGGAGCCACCTCCGGGACACCGTTCTCGCCGACTATGTCACGAATTCCGTCCTCCTCATGCTCGGGGTCGGCGTCCTGACCCTGGTGCTGGGGGTACCGGCGGCCTGGTACACCGCGGTCTGCGAGTTTCCGGGCCGAAGCGTGTTCGTCTGGGCGCTGCTGCTGCCCCTTGCCTTTCCGGCCTACATCATCGCCTACACCTATACCGGGCTCCTCGAATTCGCAGGGCCCGCGCAGACCCTGCTTCGTGACCTCACGGGGTGGAAGTACGGAGACTACTGGTTCTTCCCCATTCGCTCGCTAGGCGGCGCCATCGCGATGCTGGGCCTGGTCCTGTATCCCTACGTCTACCTGCTCACCCGAACGGCGTTTCTGGAACGCTCGACGAGAGCGATCGAAGTCAGCCGGACGCTCGGCTACAGCGTCCCGCGAAGCTTCTTCCAGCTCGCGATTCCACTCGCCCGCCCCGCGATCGTCGCCGGAGTGTCTCTCGCGCTGATGGAGACGCTGGCCGACTACGGGACGGTCCAGTACTTCGGCCTCAGCACGTTCACTACCGGGATCTTTCGCGCGTTCTACGGGTTCGACGACCTGACCGCCGCATCGCAGCTCTCCGCGACATTGCTCGCATTCGTCGCCCTTCTCATCTATCTGGAGCGCTACTCCCGCCGCAAGGCCCGCTACGACGCCGGCGGGAGGTCGATGCACGAGCACCGGATCCGCCTCACCGGGTGGCAGGCGGCGTGGGCCTGGGTCGGTTGCCTCGCGCCGGTGCTGCTGGGGTTCATCGTGCCGGCGGCGGTCCTCCTCAAGTGGGCGCTCCGCGATGCCCGATGGGAGGGCGCATCGTTCCTGAGCCTCATGTGGAACTCGTTCTACCTCGCGTTCCTCGCCGCCCTGATTGCGGTGGCGATGGCCCTGGTTCTCGGTTACGCGAAACGCAACGCGCGCACGCGACCGGTGCGCCTTTCGGTGGACGTCTCGGGCCTCGGCTACGCGATCCCGGGCGCCATCATCGCGGTGGGCGTGATCGTGCCGCTCGCGTGGCTCGATCACCGACTGATCGGCGTTGTCCGGTTCCTCTCCGGGGAGGAGATGGGGCTCCTGCTCTCGGGCACGATCGTCGCGCTCCTCTTCGCCTACACCGTACGGTTTCTCGCCGTCTCGCTCGGCGCGGTGCAGGCCGGTCTGGAGAAGATCAAGCCGAGCCTCGACTACGCCGCGCGTTCGCTCGGGCGTCGACCCACCGAGGTCCTGCGGCAGATCCACGTGCCGCTGCTGAGGGGTACCGTGTTTACCGCCCTCCTCATCGTGTTCGTCGACGTCCTGAAGGAGCTCCCGGCCACCCTGATCCTGCGGCCCTTCAATTTCAACACCCTTGCGGTGCGGGCCTACGAGCTTGCTTCCGACGAGCGGCTGGCCGACGCGTCGGTCCCCTCCCTGTTGATCGTTCTCGTCGGCATCGGCCCGGTGATTCTGCTGAGCCGGACCATCTCGCGCGACCGATCGCGCTCCGAGTAGCAATTGGCGCTCGTGGGAGGTCGAACCGCGACATGCTGAGTCTCGAGAACCTTTCCCTTGCGTACGGCGACAAGACCGTGGTGACGGAAGCGACGTTCTCGCTCGAGCTCGGCGAGATCGGCTGCCTGCTCGGTCCGAGCGGCTGCGGAAAGTCCACCCTGCTTCGCGGGGTCGCCGGGTTCGAACGCCCGGTGGGCGGCGTCATCTCGATGGATGGCCGGGTCCTCTCGACTCCCGCCTCCGTCGTCGATCCCGAACGCCGCCATATCGGCATGGTGTTTCAGGACTTCGCGCTGTTCCCGCATCTCGACGTCGCCGGCAACATCGCGTTCGGGCTCAGGGAGCTGAATCGAAAGGAGCAGAATCGGCGCGTCGAGGAGCTGCTCGAGCTTTTCGGATTGCCCGGCTACGAGAAGCGCATGCCGCACTCCCTGTCGGGCGGAGAGCAGCAACGGGTGGCCCTCGCCCGGGCGATGGCGCCCAAGCCGACGCTGCTGCTCATGGACGAGGCGTTCTCCAACCTCGACGTCGAGCTTCGACTTTCCATCGTGCCGGAGGTGAGGAGGATCCTGAAGCACGAGAACATGCGCGCGATACTCGTGACCCACGACCAGGCCGAAGCCTTCGGCCTTGCGGACCGGGTCGGGGTGATGCGTGAGGGGCGCATTCATCAATGGGACGGCCCCCACGCCCTCTACCACCGGCCCGCCACGAGGTTCGTGGCCCAGTTCGTGGGCGAAGGTGAGCTGATTCCGGCAACCGCAATCGACGGGACGAGGCTTCGGTCCGCGCTCGGCACCCATGACGTGCACGGCGAACACGGAATCGAGGTGGGTCGGAGCGTGGAGATCCTGATTCGACCCGATGACATCTACCACGATCACGCAAGCGAGTTCACGGGCGAAATCGTCGATATCTCGTTTCGAGGGTCGCACTACCAGTACCTGGTGCGACTCGAGGGAGGACAGCACGTGTACTGCCTGGCGGCCTCCCACCACAGCCGCGAAATCGGCGATTGGATAGGGATGGTGCCAAAGGTGGAAAGCCTCGTGGTCTTCGACCGGGACGAGTCGAGCGTCGTTTTCGACTCGACGCTCGACACGTTCCTGAAGACGCTCCTGGTCAATCCGTTCATTTGAAGCCGGCGCAGCCGAACCGGCCGGGGACGCGGGACTCTGTCCCCACCGACCGTTCCGGCATGAAGTCACGGGTCGCGGGCCGACCCTCCGCGCGCGGCCGATCGTCCCACTGCTTCGCCGTCTCCCTGCGTCCGACGACACACCCGTACGGGCGCGGCGTTCCCTCGCGATGCGTGCGTGGACGATCGAGTCCGTGCCCGGCTCCGATACCTGGAGGTTCTGGTTGGCGTCGCCGTGATCATCGACCTCCATCGACGGGCTTGAACATGCGAATCCCCGCGCGGCGCCTGTCGAACAGGGCGTGCTTGACGGCCCCCAGCACGTGCAGGACGAGGAGCGGAATGAAGAGATGGCCGGAGACGTCGTGCACCCGCTCGACGAACTCGTGCACGCCCCGGTTCGCTCCCATCGGGGACGGAATGCCGAAACCGAACACGTCCAGCTCTCGCCCGAGCGACCATGGCAGGAGGTAACCGGAGACCACCACCACGACGATCGCGACCAGCAACCCCCAGTGCACGAGCCGCGCCGCAAGATTGAAGACGGCGGCCTGGTCCGGGGGTTGCGGGCTGCCGTTGCGCATCCGGTGCCACACGCGCCAGAGCAGGAACAGCCCCACGATCGCCCCGCCGCTCACGTGAACGAGGTTGGCAGTGCTCCCGCGTTCGCCCTCATGAGTGAAGAACAGTGCAACGACCAGGATCGCGGCAATCCAGTGAACCACGATGGAAAGGACGGAATACCCGTCGGCGCGAGTCATTTGGACCTTGCTCCTCGCCAGGATTGGCTGCTTCGGACCTTGGCGGATCCGATCCAACCGGCTTGCCGAACCCTCGACTGACGTCCCCGCGTGCAGCGTGCCGGTCGGTACGCGTACTGTCCTCGACGCGCGTTGCGGAAGATGTGCGCCAGAGTAAAGTTGTGCAAAGCGATCGCGAATTCGAGTCGACATGCTCGATTCAATTGGCGGCGCTCCCGTACCTGGCCCTCGACGGCGGCGCGCGCTTCACCCTCGACGAATCGGTGTCGATCTCCGTCACCGCCCGGAGCCGGCGCGATCCGTCGCACCTGCGTTGTGGACAAAGTATGCTGGGGGATGTCGCGACCCCTCCTTCGGTGACGGCTGCGGGGTCGCCGGTGCGGGTCGAGGCGAGGAGGATTGGATGGTCTGCGGATCATGGGCCGGATCGATGTCCGAGACACGGCGCTCCGGGTGAATCCTGGCGAGGCTGCGCCTCGGACCGACGAGACATGTCCGACCCCCCCAACCTTGTTCGAGACCCGGCCGCTCCGTACAAGGAGAAATGCAGGCATTTCTCTTGGCAGCAGCCTCGTGCGTTTCGTTCCTGAAACCGCTTTGCAAACCTGAATCGTCTGTTAGAGATCGGGGCCCAACCAGGAGTCCAGATGAATCGCATTCTGTTTGCGTGGGTGTTGTGCGCGTTGGCCTGGCCGGTCCTCGCGGACGACGCCGCCCGGGCCAATCGGCTCATGGTCGAGGCCGTGAGCCTCATTCAGGCGTCCGAACGCGAACCGTCGGCGGCCGGCAAGTTCAGGTTCCTGAAGGAGGCGCACGACAATCTCGTCGAGATCGTCGATCAGCACCCATCGAGCGACCTGGCGGTCAGGCTGGCCACCGGTCAGGCCGTCGGAAGTGTCTCGCTGTCGGGGGTTCGCGAGGCCATGGAGCGGGCGCGGATTGCCGAGCCCGCGAAGCCGGGTGCACCCATTCACGTTTGGCGGAACGGGTCGGCGGTGGTCGAGGTGGCGTTCTCTTCGACCGGCGACGGATGGGTGCTGATCGCGAGCCGGGGTGGCGTGGTGGCGGTTCACGATGCGCGCACCGGGGAGCTTCTGGGTACCTGGCAACACGGGTCGCAGATGAGCGCCGCCCTGTCTCCGGACGGGCGTCACGTGCTGACGGCGAGCCGGGACGGCGTGGTTGCATTGCGCGACGCGCCAACCGGACGGTTGCAGGTGGAATGGCGCCATCGGCGCGCGGTGGGTGCGGTCGCGCTTGCGAGGGACACGGGACTCGCGCTGGTGGGGAGCGGGCGCGCCGCCTTGTTGGTGGATACCCGGACGGTTCAGATCCGGCACGACTGGCGACACGGGTCCCCGGTGACGTCCGTCGCGTACTCCCCGGACGGACGGTGGATCCTGGCGGGATTCGCTGACGGCACGGCATTGCTGGGCAACGCCAGGACCGGAAGGACCATCCACCAGTGGAAGCATCCCGGGTCGGGGGGCGGAGGCGTCACCTCGGCATCTTTCTCCCCGGACGGCGCAAGGTTGCTTACCGGGGCAGCGAATCGCAGGGCGGTGTTGCATGACATCGCAACCGGCAGGATGGTGCACGAATGGAAGACCGGTGCCCGGGTGAAGGCCGTCGCCTATTCCGGCAGATGGGTCTTGACCGGAGACGACGACTACGAAGTCGAGCTGCATGACGCCCGGACCGGACGGACGCTGCGCAAATGGCGGTACCGCGCCCCTCCCACTGCCGTCGCGTTCTCCCCCGACGATCGGGGCGCTCTGATGGGCTTCTCCGATGGCACGGTCATTCTCTGCGACATCCGGCTCCGGGAAGGCCGGCGCGGTTACGAGCGCACTTCTCTCACCCCTGACGGCGGATGCTGGTGATCTTCGTCTTGCGGGTCGCTCCATTCCTGCGAAGCCGCATCGTCTCGACCGCTCCTGCCCGGATACTTCGCGGATTTCACGCACGGCGCTCTTCAGAGGTTGATTCACAGAACCGTGCATCGTTGAAGGTCCGAATAGGAAAGCCTCAGCTTCGGGCGCGGCAACGGGTTCCGTTGCTTGATTCGCTCGAATGCCTCCCACGTGATGCAGGCGGCTCGATTCCGGCTACTCAGCATCTTGCGCCAAGTATGCTCCACGAAAGGCCTGCCGGGCATGGAACACCGCACCGCTACAGCCACCGTGTGGGGAACCCGGACCGACCGAGGGCCGCGCCATCCGGCGGCCAGGTACTCCGATGAGGATTCCATCGGTGCGCGCCGCTTCTCTCGACCGGACCCGTGTCAAGCAGTGCTCCGGATGGGTCACAGGAGGGCGTACTAGGCGTCAGTGATACTCGTCCGCAATGTGGGATGAAATAGGGGATCTGTTTCATTCCCAATGCAGAAATTCTTTGAACTTCAAGCATATACAGGAATATATTGGCGCGCCCGGAGAGATTCGAACTCCCGACCGCCTGGTTCGTAGCCAGGTACTCTATCCAGCTGAGCTACGGGCGCACGGCAAGGGGGGCGAAGTATCCGGCGCGGGCGGCGCGGCTGTCAACCGGTGCGCGGCCGCCGGGCGGCGTCTTTCGGCCGTCGTCCCGGCGGTCGCGATTCGCGGCCGGACTCTTGTCGGCAACGAAACGCCGGAAGGATCTGGACGCGATGTCGATGGCAGCGGTCATCCACGAGAAGAGCTCCCCCGACGTGCTTCGCCGGGAGAGGGTCGACGTGCCCGCGCCCGGTCCGGGCGAGGTTCGCCTGCGCAACGAAGCGGTCGGGCTCAACTTCGTCGACACCTATCATCGGCGAGGCATCCCGCATCCCTGGCCGGTGCCTCCGCTTCCGGTCGTGCTCGGCATCGAGGGCACCGGTCGGGTGGAGGAAATCGGACCCGGGGTCACCGGGTTCGCGGCGGGCGACCGGGTGGCCCATGCCCTGCCGCCGCACGGCGCCTGCAGCCAGACGAGGGTCCATCCGGCCGAGAAGCTCCTCAAGGTCCCGGACGCGCTCGACGACCTGGACGATCGGGTCTTCGCCGCCTCGATGCTGAAGGGCCTGACCGTGCAGCTTCTCGTGCGGCGGACCTACCGGGTCGCGCCGGGCGAAGTCGTGCTCGTGCACGCCGCCGCCGCTGCGCCCGCGCGGCGCGAACCGTCGGGCCGGCCCCGGGCCGGGGGCGCGGGGGGCGAGCCGTTCCCCGGGACACGCAGGCCGAAGATCCAGGCGCGGCGCGAACGGGCGGGCGGGCGACGGACCGGGGACGCGGGGTGCGAGCCGTTCCCCGTGAACGGCAGACCAAGTATCATGGCGATACGCAGGCTCGCGACGCGGGTCTTCGATGGAACGGGCACGGTGGCCGGCTCCGGTTCGCGGACCCGGCGGAGGCTATCGACGACGCCTTCGATGGGTTTTGCGTCGATCTCGCGATTGCGGAGGCACGAGGTCCGATGGGGCTTCCGAAACGGAACCACGCAAGTGCCCGCGGGCGCAAGCCGCGGATCGCATCGGACCTCCCGGAGGCGCAAGGCTGCGCAAGAACGACACGACCTGGTGGCGCGCCGCCCGCGCGCACCACATCGTCGGATCCGGCGCGGGTCTTGCGCCGGTCGTCAAGGCGTTCGGCAGCCGGCTCGCGGCGGGAGGACCTCTTCCTGGATCCGGATCCGGGCCGGATCGTCTGGCAGGACTACCGTCAGGAATGACGGACGAGATTCCCCGTGCGGACATGCCGCTGGCATACACAGGACACTCGCAATGAACATGAAGAGAACCGGGGGCCTTCGCGGCCAGCTCGTCGTGTCCGCGGTCACGAGCGTCGTTCTCCCCTTGGTGGTCTCGGGAGGGATCGCCTTTTTCTTTCTCTCCTACCAGCTCGACCTCATCGCGACGAGCTTCGATCGGAGCCGAAACACGGTCACGGACGAGATCGCGGGGGCGGACCTGCGGGGACAGGCGCGAAACGCCGCCCGGCAGCTCGACGAGTTCCTCGTCGAGCGCATCATCGAGGCCAAGGCGTGGGCGGGGGCGGATGTCGTGATCGATGCGGCGCGCAAAGCTGCCGAGTTCCATGCCGCCCAGGGCCTCACGGGCACGCCCATCGCGCAGATCGAAGACCGCTTCCGCATTCGCAAGTCCTTGGGATCATTCCCTGAAGCGACCCGGTACCTGCGCCAGCAGATTGCATCGTCACCGTACTTCGCCGAGGTCTTCTTCACCGATGGCAACGGATTCAACGTCGCGTTGACCAATCCGACCAGCGATTTCGTTCAGTCCGACGAAGACTGGTGGCAGAGCGCCTGGGGACACACCCTGTCCGTCGACGAAGTCCAGTACGACGATTCGGCCGGGGTCTGGTCCGTCGACATCTCAATCCGAATCGACGACCCCGCGTCCGTACAGCCGCTCGGGGTCATGAAGACCGTGCTCTCCATCGAATCCGTGCAGCGAATCGCGGATCGGACCGCGGAGTCCATCCCGAGCGCAAGAGTGCAGATCGCGACCGGAGACGGTCGCCTGATTGCCGAGACGAGCTCCGGCCACGCCCTCGATCGCATCATGAACGAGAACGTCAACATCGCCAGGCAGGACGATGCGACCTTGCGTGAAGTATTCGGCGCCGAGCGCAGCGGGTTCGCGAGCGATGCGCAATGGCTCACCGGGTACTCCCGCACGGGTGGGCGCGACGCCTACACTGCAGCCACCCAGCGTTTCGGCGGATTCGACTGGATCGTCATCCTGCGAAGGCCGGTAGCCGGCATCCACGACCGGTTGAGCGCACTTCGGGAGATCCGGGACGCCCTGAGCGACTGGCCCCTGCTGCTCGGCATCAGCCTCGGTGTCGCGGCGCTCCTCAGCGTGGTCCTGGCCGTCGGCCTCGCCGCCGCGAACGCGGGACGGCTCGCCGCTTCGCTGGCGGCGATCCGCGAAATGGCCGAGCACACCTCGCGAGGCGAGCCCGCGAACGTTCCGGAGATCTCGCGACCACTGGAGGTCGTCCGCCTGAACGACGCGGTCCAGGGGCTGAGCCGAGCGTTCCTGACCGTACTGCAAGACCACCGGTCCCGTCAGGCTTAGGGATGGCCCGGCTCTCGCTCAGCGGTCATCCGTAGCGCGATCGGTCGAGCTCGGGGAGGGTTTCCCGGAAAGGCGTCTGACGCAGAGGTCGGCGAACTCGGGGTCGATCTCGATGCCGACGAAGCGCCGGCCGAGCGCAAGGGCGGCAACCCCCGTGCTCCCCGAACCCGCGAATGGATCGAGAACGACCCCGCCGTCTTTCGTGCTCGCGCGAAGGCAGCGATCGATGAGGGCGAGCGGCTTCTGGGTGGGGTGCTTTCCGAACCGCTTCTCCGGAGCGCTCGGCGCCTTCATGCGCCAGACCGTCTTCATCTGCTTGCCACCGTTCTCGCGGCGCATGTCATCGTAGTTGAACGTGTACCGGTGCCGGCTGTCCCGGCCCGATTTCGCCGCCCAGAGCACGATTTCCGTCGAGTGCGTAAAGGTCCGGCGGCCGAGGTTCGGAGGGGGGTTGGGCTTCTCCCAGACGATGTCGTTCAGCAGGCGGAACCCGTTCCGCACGAGCGCCATGCCGACGCTCGGATAGACGTGCAGGGTGCCGGTCACCCAGATCGTGCCGGCCGGCTTCAACACCCGGCGGCAGGCCGCCGTCCACGCGAGGTTGAACGCGTGGTCCGCATCGATGCCCCGGCTCCGGTCCCAGTCTCCCTTGTCGACGCTGACCATGCGACCGGCGACGCAGGTGACCCCGCCGTTGGAAAGCAGGTAGGGAGGGTCTGTCCAGACGCAGTCCACGCTCTCGGCGGGAAGGCGCGACAGGACCTCCAGCGCGTCGCCGAGGTGCAAGGTGGCCCCGCCGTCCGGAGACGACCAGGTGCTCTCGCCGGGGACGGAAGCCGGCTCTGCCGTGCGGCGGTCCACGATGCCCGCATCGTCGGTCAGACCGGCACGCAGTTCAACCCTTTCGCGGGAACGACGGCGCGTCACTTCGCTGGCCCGGGTTCCGCACCGGCCCCGGGACTTCGGCGCCGGGTGGCCGCGCCGCGGCGCGATTCCGACTGATCGGCCGGTGGCCGCGCGACCCGGAACGACGGTCGCGGGCCGGAGTCGCGGGACCTGTTCGAAGCGGCTCGCCCCATGGGGAATACCTCGTGGTTACCCGTTTCTCGCGCCGGCTCCGCTTCGACCGGAAGCGGCGGCATGGCGTTGGCGGAGGACTTCGTAGAGGAGGATTCCCGTCGCCACGGAGACGTTGAGGCTCGCCCCGCCCGCCGTCATGGGGATTGCGGCGAGGTGGTCGCAGTGCTCGCGGGTGAGCCGCCGGAGCCCCCCTTCCTCGGCTCCGAGGACGAGCGCGAGCGGACCGGTGAGGTCCGTGCTCCACGCTGGTGTCGATGCGCCCGCGTCCGCTCCCGCGATCGTCAACCCGCCCGCGGAGAGGTCGCGAAGGGCACGCGCGAGGTTCGGGACCTCGACCACCGGGACTCGCTCGGTCCCTCCCGCCGCGGTCCGGCGCACGGCGGCGGTGACCCCGGCCGCCCGCCGGCGCGGCACCACCACCGCGGTGGCCCCGGCCGCCGCCGCGCTTCGCACGCAGGCGCCGAGGTTGCGCGGGTCCTGCACCTGATCCAGCACGAGCAGCAGGGGTGGCGGCTCGTCGCGGCCGCGCCGGAGCGGGGCCGCCGCCACCTGGTCGAGGACGGAGCGCCAGCTCGGCGCCGGCCGGCTGCGCACCCGCGCCACCACCCCCTGGTGCCTCGCACCCGGAGCGAGACGGTCGAGGGTCCCCCGATCGCAGCGACGCACCGAGATTCCCATCGCCGCGATCCGTTCCGCGAGCCGGACGGCGCGCGGTCCGGTTGCCCCGACCCACACCTCGAGGATGACGGAGGGGTCCTCGTCCAGCAGCGCACCGAGCGCATGCAGCCCATAGACGAGCTCCGATGCAGGGACCGGCATCGAATCAGCGGCTCCCGGCGCGGTCCGGGGCGCACACCCGGGAGAAGGACCGGACGATCGCCGCCGCTCGCGGGAACGAGGGTTCCGCCGGCGACCGGCATCCGGCCTCCGGGCGCGAGCTTCGCAGCCCGACCCGCCGGGTTCGCCGGGTTCGCAGCGACGGCGCGGCCCGAACGCGGACCCGGCCGCCGGAGCGAAGCTGGACGTTCATCGCCTGCGCCCGCGGCGGCGGCCGCCCGAAGAGTCGCGACGCGCCGCGCGTCCGGACCGCGCCACCCGGCCCGGTTCCACGGGCTCGAGGTGCACGCGCCGCTCGCCGGGATCGGCGCCGGTGACGCGCACCTCCATCGCGTCTCCCATCGCGTAACGCCGCCCGGTGGATTCTCCCTCGAGGAATCGCCCCGCCCGGTCGAAACGGTACCAGTCGCCGCCGAGCGCCCGGACGTGGACCAGGCCGTCCACGTCGAGACCCTCGAGGCGGACGAACGCTCCGAACGACACGACCCCGGTGATCCGGCCCTTGAACGTCTCCCCGGTCCGGGTGCGCAGATGCTGGCAGACGAGCCTCGACACGGCGTCGCCGGAGGGGACCCCGGCGCCGGCCGCCCCCCCGGGGGGCGGGGGCGCGGGGGCGGCGAGCGGGCCCCCGACGGGGCGTCGCGGGTGGCGCCCCCGGCCCGCCGTTCCGCCGCCGAGGCGCTCCGCCCGAGGACCTCGACCTCCTCGCGGGTCGGGACATCGCTCCCCCGCAGCGCCCGGTGCACGAGAAGGTCGGGATACCTCCGGATCGGCGAGGTGAAGTGCGTGTAGCGCTCGAGAGCAAGCCCGAAGTGGCCGACGTTGCCCGGCTGGTAGACCGCCTTCGCCATTGCCCGAAGGAGCATCAGGTGGACGATCTCCGCGTCCGGCCGGCCGGCGGCACGCTCCGCCGCCTGCGCGAACGTGTCCGGCCGCGGCTCTTCGCCCGGGTCGAAGTCGATTCCGGCCCGGCCGAGGAACGTGCCGAGCTCACGCAGCCCGTCCGCGTCGGGCGGCGGATGCACGCGGTACAGGAACGGAGTCCGGCTCCGCGCGAGGCGGCGGGCGGCGGCGACGTTGGCCGCGACCATGCACTCCTCGATGAGTTGGTGCGAGACGAGACGATCCGCCGTCTCGACGTGCGCGACGCCTCCGCCCGGGGAGAGGAAGACGCGTGGCTCGCCGAGCTCGAGGCCGCCCGCGCCGCGCCGCCGCCGCGCCCGGCGCAGCGCGCCGTAGACGTCGCGGAGCGCTTCCAGATGAGGCACGAGCGGACCCAGGCGCCGGCGCGCGGGCGCATCGCCGTTGAACACCGCCCCCTA
>MKWU01002931.1_pt1 | contig 23763 bp, 25 predicted proteins | sample 809101 | NCBI WGS metagenome assembly MKWU01 (sample SAMN05860141, study PRJNA318959) | sponge metagenome | host: Aplysina aerophoba | place: Slovenia: Piran, Adriatic Sea, Gulf of Piran | collected 2013-05-07 | reverse complement strand
GTGGCGGTGCACGCGCTCGACCATCTCGCGCTGTGCCGGCAGGTCCTCGTCGCTCCACAGCCGCACCGCCGGAAACGGGCTGATGTCGCTCCACGGGTCCACCATCATGTTCTCGGTGCAGACCACGCCCCAGCCGCCTTCGGCCTTGACCTCGCGCATCGCGGCCGTCGCCAGCGGCGACCAGTCGCCGGTGCCGTTGCAGTGGGGGACCTGGTAGAAGCGGTTCCTCGCCGTCACCGGGCCAATGCGCACGGGTTCGAACAGCACGTCGAAGCGCGGGTCGCGCGTCATCGCCGACCCGTCGCTGCGCCGTCTCGATCGAGTCCCGTGCATGCGGCACGCGGGAGCCCGTGCGCCGGACTGCCGCTGCCGCGTCCCGGATGCCGGAGGTTCACGGGAGGCGGGATGCGGCCTATGCGAACCACCAGCGCTCGGCGATGCGCAGACCGTCGAGGTCGATGTTGCCGCCCACCACCGGGCCGTGCGCCGCTTTGTCCGAGCAGGCGTTGACGTAACTGGCGAACATCGGAATGACGGCGCCGCCCTTGTTGTGGACGATGAGTTGCATCTCGCGCCGCCCTCGCGCGGCTCAGTGTCATCCCCGCAGCCTGGTGCATCTCCGCGTACATCTCGCGCCGCCTGTCCTCGTCCAGCTCCGCCCGCGCCGCCACCAGCAGCTTGTCGAATCGTTCGATCGACTGGAAGCTCTCGTTCCAGGCGCTGCCGGTCAGATAGGCCACGGAGAACATCTGGTCCTCCACCGGGCGCCCGCCCCTGTAGCCGTCATCGGGCTCGCGCCTGCCGGTGATGCCGATTCCGGCTCTGGCGGCATGCTCCCGGTACAGGACGGCGGTATCGACGCAGCCGGCGAAGGCGGCATCCGCGGCGGAGAACTCGACCGCGAGGGCGCCGAGCCACGACTACAAGCGCAATGGCACCACCTGCCTGATGGCGGCCCTCGATGTCGCCACCGGGAGGGTGGTCCGCCAGATGACGTCACGGCACCGTTCCGAAGAGTTCATCGCCTTCCTCGACCACATCGCCAAGAACATCGAGCCCGACACCAGGGTGCATGTCATTCTCGACAATGTCTCCTCCCACAAATCGGCCCAGGTCCACGAATGGCTGAAGCATCGTCCCGACTGGAGCTTCCACTTCACCCCGACCCCGGCGTCCTGGACAAATACGGTCGAAGGATTCTTCTCGAAACTTTCCAGGCAAAGGCTCAAGAACGCCTTCTTCAACTCGCTCGACAAGTGCATGGACGCTATCGAGGCCTTCATCGACCATCACAATGCCAACGAAGCCCGCGCGTTCCGCTGGAGCAAAAACCCCGAGGACATCATCGCCTCATGGAAAAGAGGGTATCAAATGATTGAATCAAAACGCTAGCGTGTGTCGCTGTCAGGCACATGACGGTCTCCGATGTCCTGCTAGAGGTTACTTCCCGGCTCGAAGTCTCCCTCAAGCCATCTGACGAAGTTCATCGCATGCAGCAGGTATGTATCCTTGCTGGTGTCCGCGAGCTGGGTTTTCCTGACCGCCACGCGGTACCGCCTCAACGCAGACTTCACCTCGACCAAGGCGTCGTGGCTGATCTGTTCAGTCATCATCCCAATTCACTCCTGACCGGCGGCAGACTACACCAAACCACCACAACAACAATGCCACTGTCCCACTCTGCGTCCTGCGAACACCGTGAACGAGTCCCGCTCAGCCGGGTCGCCCGCTGAATGCAAGAGCCAGATTCGGCAATGGGTAGTTCCCGGCGCCCGGTGAATAGGCAGGGGCATCTCCCGTTCACGAGGACGTTCGTACAGCCCGGCACCTCCGCCGGGTCGGACACCGCGGCCGACGAGAGGGGATCATGCGTGTTCCAATCACAGCCATCATAGCAGCGACCACCACTTTCTAGCTTGCGTCGACGGTTGCGATGATGGTGCTGGCAGACACGGTTGACGATTCCGTTCTGAAGACCGGCGGTTTCAAGCCCCACGAGCCGCCCTGGCTCACCGGCGAAGACATCTCCTGCGAAGGCCTCGAACTGTCCGTGCAGCACGATATCGGCCGCGGCCATACCGTCGACCGCATCATTCTCGCCGGAAAGGACACGCCTCAGTTCGAGATCGAAGGCGCCAATCCATCGAGCGCCCATGTAGCCGCACACACGGTCGTCGCACCAGCCATGGCCGCCTTACTTCTGAAGAGCAGCGCCCTGTCAGGCGGCAACCTCGGGGTGCGGCAATTGGAGGCGAACTCTCGGCAAGAACCATAGTCGGAAGACGCTGCCGAGTCTGCACCGCTCAAATGTCTCACCCGACGCCATATTTTCACCGGAAAGGTTTTACCAAGATTGGTACAAGGTCATGGTCGTTGATTGCATCCGCTTCCTACTTTCGTACGCCATACCAGCAGGTCAATGATGTACCGTACCGCCGAACGTCATAAGAAAATCATCAAGACTTCGAAATCATGATACTATGATCTCTTCCCGATAATAGTCAGGAACCGCGTCCCCAGGTCTTGACCGATGGGATAGGCTTCCCCCCGTTCGAACGCTTCTTCGTGCGCCTGAAGGTCGTCGTCGAGGAGATGGCTCTGCAGAATTTCAGCATTGGCATGCCACTCGTGCACGATTCGGACGATCTTTTCGTCCGGCTTTCGTTGGTCATACCAGTACGGATCGAAGGCCCTCAGCCACTCGTCGTTTCTTTCAGTCAACAATATTGAATGATTCCCATCCCCGACATCGCAAATCGCGACTTGATCACGATTTAAATCAAGGTGCCGCAACGTCTGCTCCACGTCGCAACCCTGCTTACATTCAAAAGCGAGCTCCGTGTATTTTTCAAGGCGCCAATAAACTTCCTTCAACGCCTCCAGATCTCTTTCTTCGTAATAGACCACACCACGATCTTTAAGGAGGGAATGCACGAGCCGGTATATCGGGGTTGCAACTCTGTCCTGCTTTAGGAGATAACGAATTCCATTGAGCATGCAGGCAACCCAACAGCTGGTTTCAGCGAATTGATAGGACAAGGGCTGCATGAGATCACTCCCTGTTTCGAGAGGCACATCCTGAATGAGCAATACCCTGCCATGCGCTGCTCATGCAAACGGACAAACTGCGACGTACTTGACGCCGCCGTGTCTATCTCTGATCAAATGTTCACTGAAGAGCGTGTGTCAGAATTTCAGCACCTTTCCTAGACAGGAGCGTCGCGCCACAGAGCGCCAAGGAAGCCCGCAGAGGGGCCTTTCGCGGATCACCCACGGTGACCCCGTTCATCACACTCAGCGCTGGCCTGCGGCTGTCGGGCGGGTCAAATCGGGCTGGTCAGGGATCTGCGGTGGTGTCGTCCGCAACGGGCAGGGCGCGTGGCGACCGTCGCTCGTCACCTGGGATGTGGGCGGCGTCCTGTCACTCAGGCAGTATGCCAGCGGCACCTGCATGACTGGTGGCGGGTGGCGGGTTGTCACCTTGCGGCGGTCACCATTTCAGGTGCCGGGGACTGCAAAGCCTCCAACTCCTTCTGGAGGGATGCGGAGAGCTCGTGGCCCGCGGCAATCAGCCCTTCGAAATCGGCATACTTGTCCGAAGTGCAATCATGCCGGGCCTGCAGGCGCTGGTAGTTCCTGACGGCGATCCCGCAGTTCGCAATCATCGTCTCGATCTCTTCCCGCGGCGAGGGCTTGACCTTGAGCAGGTCCGCGACGTGGTCGCGAAAGGCGATAAACTCGTCCCGCGGCCAGGTCTTCTCTTCCCAGCGGATGCCGTCGATGTGGACCCGGCCGGCGTCCCAGCGGAGGTTGTGGAATCTGCAGCGAGCGAGGATGGAGCCGACATTAATGTACGCCAGGCTGTCCTGCTCCTTGTACATGCCAGAAATCTTGAAGGCCATGGATGTGGTGAGGGTCTTGTCGACCCCGGTGACGCTGTAGATGACGTCGCCGCGGTAGATGCCGCCTGATGTGGGTTTCATGGCGTGGGCTCCTTTGGCACGGGGCGAGGGCGGTGCGATTGTACCACGAGGAGCGGAGGATGGCGATCAGGTGAAGCGTGGACCGCGGGACGCGCTGGCGGACACGTTGTCCGCGTTCTTCGTCATCGCTCTCATGGTTCGGATGCGGGTGGTGCGCTCCCGGAAGGCGTCGAGCCACGCCGCGGCAGAGAGAGGCGGGGTGTCTGCAGGGGTCTCGATCGCCACGGCAGCCTCGATGGCGACGGCGACGGCGGGGATGGCGAGATCGATGGTGGCGGCTGTCTTGAGAAGTCGCGCCGCCTCGCGGTCCCAGGCGTCGCGGTCCTGATCGCCGGCCGACCTTTCCAGTGCGTGAACATCCGCCACGAAACGCCGGGCAGCGGCCGCCGCCTCGAGGTGGGAGACGTCGGTCCGATGGTGGCGGCGGGGTGCAGGGTGACGGGTTCCCTGGTTGGCCGTTGGTGTCTGGCGATAGGACTCCCCCCTGGGCACGCGCCATGCGGGCGCCTCGTGGCAGAGCCACGCGGCGACCCGCGCCGCGTCCTCGGCCGCATGGATCACCTCCGCATCGGAAAGTGACCCTTTGTCACGCCAGTGCCTGACGTACGCCACATTTCTCCGGTGAGGAACATCCGAGAGGCCCTGCTCGGCGATGAGGAACGCCGTGCCGAATTCCGAGACCAGTTCATGCCTGGCGTAATCAGCGGTTTCGGAGAAGAGGATGGTCTCCACCAGGTTCGTGTTGGCGGCGGCCCAGTGGATGAGTTCGTGCGACAGGGTGCGGTAGTAGTCATGAGCGCTGAAGAACAGTTCGAAGGGCGGCATGACGATCACGTTGTGTTGGTCGAGGTACTCTGCTTCGGTTCGCCCGTCAGCCCACTCTACAGAGGGGCGGATCTCGACGTCGAGCGATCGCACATACTGGTCGAAGCCCGGGTGGCGGTGGTCGGGATTGACCGGGTGGATCTCCCAGAACGGCCGGTAGAGGCGTTCGGGCAGGCCGCGGATTTCGGCGACGTTGTAGGCGAGGGTGGTGCGGCCTTGAATCTCAACCTCGACCGGGCGCGCCCACGGGTTGGACCTGGCTCCGCGGGCCTTGATCTCCTCGGCCGTCAGCCATGTCGGGCGATCAAACTCCAGGTTGGACGCCTTGATGCGAAGGTGGTTGGCATTTCGCCACTCCCAGCGCCCTCCCGTTACCTTCAGCGGGTAACCGCCATATGTCAGATCGCGCGACCTGTCGACGTCCCAGGGCCAGTCCCAGTCCGGCACGGTATCGTCGCGCTCCAGGATGGCCGCCACGAGCGCCCGCTGTTGTTCCGTCAGCGCCATTTCGCCTCGGTTCCGGCCGGGCGGCGGCTGCGGCGGATCCTGGTCCTCACGATGCCCTTCATGGCGCGCCCGGCCGAGGGATGATCCGGAAAGAGTGTCGGCCGCACGGTACGTGCCGGAACAGTCCGCTGCCGGCGGGCTATGGGCGGCATTCGGCCAGTCTCCTGCGAAGCACCGCACGGATCCTGTCGGTGACGTCGGTCCCTGCCGACGCCAGCCCCCCGGGCGTGTCGAACCTGCGGGCCTCCATGATGCACAGCGTGCCGAGTTCCCTCATGGCCCGGTGGGTCTCCTCCTTGCGCTTGCGGTAGTCCTCGTCTTCAAAGCCCATGACCTCGATCATGAAGTCGACGCTGTCCCTGCCTTCCCAGGCTTGAGGGTGCGCCCGGATGATGAAGTCGGGAATGCATGGACCGTACTGCGTGTTGGTCTCGAACAGCGGCTTTCGAAGAGTGAACGCCACGGCGCCGAACTCGCGGCGCATGATCCGGAGGGTCTTCCTCAGCGCGCGGAACGCCTGGCGCTCCGCGCCTGATTCCACCGGAACCGGACAGTTCATGGCGACGATGGGCTGGGCATGGCCGGAGAGGCAGGCCCAGGCATCCGCACCGTCCTCCAGACCCACCACGCCCATGAAGAGGTAGGGCGGGCTCACCGGGTTTGCGCCGATGACCGGCCGCGTGATCCGGGCGGCGACGTCGAGACGCGTGCCCCTGCGCCCGCCGGTGACGCCATGGTCGTCCACGCCCCAAACGGCTCCACAGACAAACCCCTGCGGTCTGTGGCCTTCCGGCCAGGCCTTCGCCACGGCGCGCATCCTGTCGTCGACCCGGTCCATCTGCCACATGCGCCGCCAGGGGAAGATGAGCCCGGCCAGCGGACGGCCGGGTGCGACCTCGAACCTCCTTGCGGCCTGCCTGATCCGGCCCGACCATTCCTTCGCATTGGCGGCCTCGGCATCGGGAAGCCGGTTGAGCCCGGCGAACAGCACCAGCTGGAACAGCTTTTGCTGTAGCTTCGATGGCCGGTTTCCAGGCCGGGCTCCGAGGTGCTGCGACAGAGCACGGGACTCCGCGACCCGCAGTTCTTCCGGCGCGTTCGCAAGCGCCGTGAAGAACCGGTCGTCAGGCGGCTCCACCGGCGCCCGGGTCACCGGGTTCCTGCTCTTGTGCAGGACACAGACGCGCGGGTGGACGCAGCCTTCGGCATGCGATGCTCTCGGCAGGGTTCATCACGCCGGCCGCGACTCCTTCGTCTCGCCGCCTCCTCCGGTGTTATTGCGACTTCCCGTTTCAGGCACAGAGGCCATGCGCGGGAGCATTCGGCTCGCGGCGGCGGCCCGTGCGGCCGACACGCCCGCGGTCACCAGGAAGGGCAGCACTGCCGGACTATGTGCCGCGCTGGCGTGCATGGCAAGCGGCAGACTGTGGCGGCCGGCTCAATCCCGGCATGACACGAGTGCGGGATCCCGTGCTGGCGAATCTGTTGGCCGACTCGTTCGATTCCTGGCTTGCGGCGGGGTGGCGGCTACCCCGATCATGACAAGTAAGCGAGGTGGAATCCCATGGCCGATCACAGCCGGATCGAATGGACAGATGCCACATGGAACCCGCTGACCGGATGCAGGAAGGTCGGGCCGGGTTGCGACAACTGCTACGCCGAGCGGTTCGCGGAGCGCTTCAGGGGTGTCGCCGGGCACGTTTATGAGCAGGGCTTCGACCTGCGGCTGTGGCCGTCTCGCCTCGCCCAGCCGGGCTGGTGGAAGAGACCCAGGATGATCTTCGTCAACTCGATGAGCGATCTGTTTCAGAAGGAGGTCGAGCCATCCTTCATCGACTCGGTCTTCGACGTGATGGAAAGGGTCGACTGGCACGTCTATCAGGTGCTGACGAAGCGGAGTTCCCTGATGCGAAAGTACGTTGCCAGGCGCTACGGCGACGCAGGCGTGCCGTCTCATATCTGGCTCGGCGTGTCGGTTGAGGACCGCGCCCACGCTTCAAGACTCAACCACCTGAAGCAGATTGCTTCACCATCTCGTTTCGTCTCCTTCGAACCCCTGCTTGGCACCATTGGCACTGTGAGTCTCGAAGGGATCGCTTGGGCCATTGTCGGTGGGGAGAGCGGTCCCAGGGCGCGACCGATGTCCGGTGAGTGGGTTGTCGAGATTCGCGATCAATGCCTGAGCGACGGCACTGCATTCTTCTTCAAGCAATGGGGCGGCCCGCGGCCCAAGTCCGGCGGCCGTTTACTTGAAGGCGAAGAATGGAACGGCTTCCCGTGGCAGATCGTGCCACAACCGATCATGGACAAGCTGTCCAGGTAGACCGGGGGAGGCGGACGATGCCGAAAGACAGAGATCAAATCACGTGGCAGGCCGGGTCCAGCCGGTGAACTCAGCCTATGGCGTTTCGCCCTTGCCTGGCTTACTCTGACGCCATGGCGAGCGCGACATTCGACACGCACAAGGCCGTCAAGGCGCTCATCGGCGCCGGAATCGGCGAGCGTGAAGCCGAGGCAATCACGGACACCGTGCGGGATGCTGTCGCCGAGAGCATGGCGACGAAAGCAGATTTGGCCGGGCTGGAAGTCCGTTTGACGCGGCTGGTGCTTGGCACGGCGGTTGCCATCGTTGCGGCGAACGCAGCGCTGACCGTCGCCTTGCTCAAGCTTCTATAGCCGGCCCGGGCGCGGTGGTGGCGACACATGCCGGCTGTGGGCGCCTGGTGGCGATCACGATCCGCGTGGCTTGACGGAACCGCCTGTCTGCCCGTGTTTCCTCACAGGAAACGATGTTACCCGATATTGCGCCCCGCGTCCGGATCGCGGAGCTGCTGCAGGATCCCGATAGGCGGCGATCGCGCCAGCTCGAGAACCAATTTCGTTTCCTGTGAGGAAACGCAGGGCAGGGCCGTATGAGGCCGACACGGTCGTATGTTCCATAACCCCCATCGTGTGAGGCCCTGAAAGCCCGACGGGCCGTGAATCCACCCGTTCGTCGCGCCTCAGAGCGCCATAGAAGCCCGTAGATGGGCCTTCGCGGGACCACCCACGGTGACCCCGTTCATCGCATTCGGCGCCTGCCTGGGGCGGCTGGCCGCGGCAATTGGCGGGCTGGCGCCTTGTGGCGGCAGGCGAGTCCTCACTTCTTCCTGACGACCATGGCCGAGGCGGGACGCTCGTCGCCGGGGACCGTGGTCTCGTGGAGACGGGCGACGTGGTCCACGAAGGCTCCCTTGTCCTCGGGCGGCCATGTCCTCTCCTCCCAGTAGACACCGTCGAGGTGCACCCTGCCGGCCTGCCACGGCCTCTCGAGAGGCGGGATGTCGGGGTCGACGGGGCGGCGGACAAGCACCGTACCGACATCGATGTGGTCCAGGCATCTCCCCAGTCTCACGGATCCATCGAGTATGGGGCCGTGAGGCGGGGTGAGGTCGACCATCTCCACCAGAGTCACCACACCTTCGGTGTCGGCGCGCGGGTCGCGCCAGGGTGGCGGGCCGATATCCCACCCCTCAACGGCAGGTCTTCTTCTCTTGGTGCGAGAATGCGGGTCCTCTCGGCGCAACAGGAATGACGGGATGTTGTCGGTGTTCATGGCCTGATGCTCCGGGTGAACGTCGTTGTCTCGGCCGTCTGGCTCGCGCTTCGCGTTAGATCCCGCATGGCGAGAATGCGCATTGTGCGCTCCTGGACGCCCTTGAGCCAAATTGCCGCGGTGACCGGGGTGGCGTCGAGGGGTGTCTCGAGGGCCACGGCCGCCTCGATCGCTGCTTCGACGGCAGGAATGGTGAGGTCGATCTGTCTGGCGCTCTCGAGGATGCGTATCGCACGGAGCCTCCAGGCGTCGGGGTCGTGCCCAGGGTCCATCTTTCCCAGCGCTTCGGCGCCGGCAACGAGTTGGCGGGCCTGGGACGCGGCCTTGAGGGTGGCGAGGCGTGGATCGGGAGGTGGCGTATCTTCCGGCGGTCGAGTTGTACGGGAACTCGGCTCGTCCTTCGGGCCGTGCCATCCCGGTCCGCCTTCGCTGGCCCGCCAGCCGGGCGCGATTCGGCGGAGCCACGCGGCGAGGGCGGCGGCGGTCTCCGCGGCATTGAACACTTCGGTGTCACCGAGTCTTCCTCTATGACGCCAGTGGGCGATGTACTCGATGGGTGACCCACGCGGGTCGCCGGGCACCCTCATCTCGTCGCAGGCGAAGACGGCGCCGAACTCCGCTATCAGCTCCTGCCTGGCTTTCTCCGAGTCGGAATTGATGCGCTCGGGTTTCGCCCGGCCCGTTACGTCTCCTGCCCAGTGGACCAGTTCGTGCGTCAGGGAGAGGCAGTAGTCCGCTGCGGTGTAGAACATCTCGAAGGGAGGTGAGCGGATGGCGCGCTCGGGCGGCAGGTAGGCCAGTCGTGGACCCTTCTTCGGCTTTTTCACACTGTGGCGTACGGGGACATCGAGCGTCGACACGAACCGCTCGAAGTCCGGGTGGCGGTGGTGGGCATTGAAGGGATGGATCTCCCAGTACCGGCGGGCGAGGGTTGAAGGCAGGCTTGCCACTTGTCCGACGTTGTAGAGGAGGGTGGGGCGACCGTGGAACACGACCTCGACGGGAGTCGTCCCGGGCGCGATCGTACCATGCCGCTCCGCAATCTCTGTCGCGGTCAGCCAGGTCGGGTGTTGCACGTTCCTGTGGCGCGCCTCGTGACGGAGAACGCAGGACTCTGGCTCCTCCCATCGCTCTCCTGTCACCTTGAGCGGATGGCCGCCATCCTCCATCTCATCGCAAAGCTCATCGTTCCAGGGCAGTTTCCACTTACGGGAGGGATCGGCGCGGGCGAGGACGTAGGCCACGGTTGCCCGCTGTCGGTCGGTCAACGCCATGGCAACTCGCTTGCGACCACGCGGTAGCCGCGGCGGATCTTGGCCTTCATGGTCTTCTGCGTGGCGAGCTCGGCCGAGGGGCGGTCCGGGAAGTGCGTCAGGCGCATGGTGCCTGCCTGACCGATCCGTCCCCACTCGCGGAAGAAGCCCGTAGAGAGGCGATCACCCGCGGTGACCCCGGCCATCACACTCAGCGCTTGCCTGGGACCGGTGCGCTCGGCACTTGGCGTCAGCCGACCACCGGGAGGTTGCGCGATCGCCAGCGCTCGTCGCCGGGGACCGTGAACTCCAGGAGGCCGGCGACGTGGACCAGGAAGTCGATCTCGTCTTCTTCCGGCCAGAGCTTCTCCTCCCAGCGGACACCGTCGCGGTGGACCCGGCCGGCCTGCCAGGGCCGCTCGTAGTACGCGATGCCGGGGAGGACCGGGCGGCGGACCAGGACGGTGCCGACATCGATCCCGTCCAGGTAGCCCGCTTGCCTCACGCCTCCCCGGACGCCGGTGATCGGCCCGGTGGTCGTGACCGTTTTCACCAGTGTCACCATGCCGTTGGTGTTCGCGTCGGGGCCACGGTGTGGCGGTGGTCCGATATCCGCTCCGCTCTCCCTGAACCGGCGCGCCGCTCTTTCCCTCTCGGCGAGTGGAACCGGGTCATCGTCACGCAACAGGAACCATGGGATGTCGGGAGGTGTCTCTTTCATGATGTGATGCTCCTGGTGGGTGTGGTCGCCGTGGTCCTCTTGTTCGCGCTTCGCACCAGTTCCTTCATGGCGAGGATGCGCATCGTACGCTCCTGGAAGTCCGTGATCCAGGTTGCTGCCGTCACCGGGGTGGCGTCGATGGGCGTCGCGATTGCCACGGCCGCCTCGATTGCCGCCTCGACCGCCGGGATGGTGAGGTCAATCTGTCGGGCACTCTCGAGAAGGTGGGTGGCGCGGCGCTCCCAGGCGTCGGGCTCCTTCCTGGGGTCCATCTTTCCCAACGCTTCGACGTCGTTGACGAAGGCCCGCGCCGAGGCCGCCGCCTCGAGCGTCGCTGCGCGTGGTGCGGAGGCCGGCAGGTCGAGCGGTGGCGTTGCGCTGCGGGATCTCTGATCGCCCTGAGGTGGGTGCCATCTTGTCTTGTCGCCGCTGGTGCGCCATTCGGGTGAGATTCGGCAGACCCAGGTGGCGAGAGGGGCGGCCGTCTCCGCAGCGTGGAGGATTTCCGCGTCATTGAACCCCTCCTGGGTCCGCCAATATTCGATGTAGTCAGCGGGCGCGACGGTAGGTTGGGCTCCTCGTACGGCCCACTCGTCACAGATGAACACGGCACCAAACTCTGCGACGATCTCCCACCACTTGTCCTCGAGGGCGGGTGGTGGGTCCACGAGGGTCGGGTGGTCTGCCGCCCAGTGGGTAAGTTCGTGGGCTTGGGTGAGATAGTAATCCGTGGAGGTGTAGAACATCTCGAAGGGTGGGAGCCGGATGGCTCGTTCATGTAGCAGATAGGCCGCCCTTGAACCCTTCGGCGATGCCTCCACACGGTGGTGGATGGTGACGTCGAGCGTCGACACAAAACTGTCGATGGTCGGATTACGGTGCTCGGTATTGACGGGGTGGATCTCCCAGTGGTGGCGATACATCTCTTCGGGCAGTCCTTCCACCTGTCCGACGTTGTAGAGGGGTGTGGGGCGACCGTGGAACACGACCTCGACTGGGCGGTGTTGGGCAGGATCACACCACGGTGGGTCTCGATCTCTGACGGCGTCAGCCACGTCGGGTGTTGCATGTTTGTGCGCCGTCCGGCGCGACGGAGAGGGACTGCGACCGGCCGGGGCCATGCCTCTTCTGTCACCTTGAGCGGTGGGCCACCGCCCTTCATCTTGTCGCAATGATTATCATCCCAGGGGAACTTCCAGTCCCTGGATCGGCGAGGGTCGTTCATGATGTTGGCCACACTCGCCCGCTGTCGCGCGGTCAACACCATGGCATCTCGCCTGCAACCACACGGTAGCCGCGTCGGATCTTGGCCTTCATGGTTTTCTGCCACGCACGCTCGGCCGAGGGCCGGTCGGGGAAGTGCGTCAGGCGCACGGTACCCGCCTGGCCGATCCGTCCCCACTCGCGCAAGAGGATGCAGCCGCCGAAGAGATCGCCCCACAGGGCCAGGGAGTAGAATCGCCATGCGTTGTCCGGTGGGCGGATGCGCTCCGGCCGGCAGGGCTCGCCGAGCGGTGGGGTTGGGCCGGTCATGGTTCGGCGGCGGGCGCTTCCTCGGGTCCTTCGCATCGGATGCAGGTGCCCGGCCAGGCCGCAGCGCAGGTGCGGCAGAAGGCCTCGCCGCACCCGTGACAGACCGTCTGGCACCACTCCGGGCTCTCGGCGCCGCAGAGATCGCAGGCGTGGTCCGTGGGGCGGTTCATGGCGGGGTGGCGCCTGCGGCGGCCTCCACGGTGACGGCACAGGCGCCGCCGACGGCCGACGAGGCGGCGATGCACCGCGCGATCTCCTCGCCGGTGGTCTCCCATACGCGGTCCTTCCATCCGTTCGTGGCGTCCGGGAGCGCAAGGAGCGCGAACTGCTGCTGCGCGATGCCGCCCAGCGCGCCGGCGGCGAGGAAGACGACAAGGAGAGCGATCCACGCGAAACGGGCGAATCCGCGGCGCTGCGCGTTGGCGGCGCCGACCAGGGTGGCGGTGGCCTCCCTGACCTCGTCGGCGTCGATGGCGACGACGTCGGTGGGCGCGACGTCGGCGCGAACCGGAAGAATTCGCGGTTCGTTCCGAGGGATCGTGGCGGGTTCCATGGCAGTCTCCGGCGCCGGCGCGTTCGCCGGCCGGAGGATCCGGATCACCTGATCCAGTCGTCCGTGGAGGTCCTGGAGCGCCTCCCAGGCCGACGGCATCTCCTCGGCGCCTGCGGGCGGCTGCGAGAGCACCATGGCGGCGCTGATGATCCTGTGTTGTTCCTCCTGTCTGGCGCGGATGCGGCCCAGGTCCTCGAGGATCTCCTGCTGCACCTCCCTGGAGGGCGCGCTCTCGGCGAGTTTCGTCTCGATGGTCTCGAGAAGGCGGGCGACCTCGCCTTCGGACCGCAACTGCGCCGGCGGTGGGTCTTCGGTCCGGCCGGCCGCCGCGGCGGCGCCTGCGTCGTCCTGTTCGCTCGCGGCGGCCGACCGGTCGGTGGCCGGGCGGTTGCCCTCCTCGTCTGCCTGCCTCCCGGCGGCGGCCGTGTCCGGGCTGCCGTCCCCGTCATCGCCTGGCTCCGGCTCGCTCTCGACGGCGGCGCCCTCCTGTTCGTCGCCGGCAGCGGCGGCGGGATTCTCGCGCGTGGCACCGGCGCTCTCATCCCCCGCGGGGTCAGTGGAATCGGCGACTGACTGGCCGGCGGCGGCGCTTCCGGACGCGTCATCCGTCCTGGCGGTTCTCGTGGCGTCCTCGATCATGTCGCGCACGATGTCGGTGGTTCGTGCCGCTGGCTCTTGCGCTTCGGCGGAGGCGGATGCTTCGCTGTTGTTCCCTGCGTCGCGCACCGGCTGGCGATCGCCACCGGCGGGGTCCCTTTGTGTGGCGGCGTCGGATTGGTCGGGTTCACGGCCGGGACTCTCGCCTGCGGACTCGTCATCGGTCCCGGCGGAGCTGCCGGCGCCATCTTCCGGCGCCGGGTCTCCCTCTTCGCCGCCGGCGGGTTCCTCCTCCTCGCCGGCGGGCGGTGGATTCGGTGGTCCCGCCTGCAGGGCGGCAAGCAGGTCGCCGATCCGCTGCAGGGCTTCTCCCTGCCGTTGCTGCTGCGCCGTGGCGGCGGCCTCGAGGCGTTTCGCGAGGGCGTCGCCCGCCTGGCGCGACTCGCGGACCATGGCCTCGATGGAGGCGAGCAGCGCCTTCTGCGTCTCCACCTGCTCGCTCACCCTGGCGGCGGAGGCGGCGGTGGTCTGCTGCACGAACTCGGCGAGCTCTGCGTAGGACGGCGTGGGTTGCGGCCCGGCGGGCGCTGGTTCGTCGTCGCTCATGGTCTCCTTCTCCCGATCACTCGGCCGTGGTCCCGTCTTCCAACCGGGATGAGGCCTCCTTTGCCCGGGGCGGGGCGCTGAGGCCGCCTGACGACTTCCTCAGCACGAAGGGGTTGGGTCCGGCGAGGGCCGCGGCACCCGGCCGTTCCCAATACCGTGCGTGGTGGAGGTGGAGGGCGTTGCGCGGCACCGTCTTGCCGGCGGCGATGACGTACTGCTCGTCCGCGGCCATGGTCATGAGATCGTCGGGCGGCACCAGGAACTCCCGCACGAGCTGCGTCGACTCGCCGGTCTGGATCTGCGACGAGGCCATGAGGGTGCGCTGCTCCGACACGGTGCCCGACCGGGACTCGGACTCCGACACGTAGGTGGCGTGGCCGATCGCCTTGGCGAAGTCCTCCGCGCCGCGCGCGTCGGTGCGCGGGAAGCCGAGGATCTGGATGATCTCGGCAAGATCGATCAGGGTGCGGGTCGGATCCTTTCCCCAGGTCTGCTCCAGGGCGGAGACCGACTGGGCGAAGCACCAGAAGTGCACCCCCTTGCCGGCCGCCAGATTGTAGGCGTCCATCACGGGCTTGAGGAACCCGAGGCGCGGCATCTCGTCGATGATCAAGAGGAGATCGCGCTTGAGCGCCTCGCGGTTCGGGATCGCGTTCGGGATGGTGATCCACAGCCTCACCCATGACCGGACCTCGTCGATCATGTCGTCGGGAACGACGACGAAGATGTCCGTCCTGCCGTCGACGATCGCCGCCGGGTCGAAGGTCGAGGTGGCGGTGTTGGCGAGGAGACCCGGCTGCGCCAGGAAGGCGAGCTGGTTGGCGATGGTCGAGGCCTGCGATCCCGCCTCCTCCGGTCCCACCGAGAGGCGGCGCTGCACGGCCTTGTCCGTCAGGCCGCCGCAGAAGAGGCCCGCGGCGGCGACCGTGTTGGCGAAGTCCTCCAGTTCGTTGCCGGCGAGGCTGGTGAGGTAGCGGACGGTCTCGAGGTTGCGCGGCAGGACCCGGTCCGCGACGCGGACCTCCTGGAAGCGGACCCAGGCGATGTGGCCGGCGATGATCTCGCGGGCGGACTGGTAGAAGTGCTGGCTCGTCGACTGCGACTGGCTGGCGGGCGGTGTCAGGATGGCGTCGAGGAGGACGCCGATGTCGCGGACCGAATCGGCTTCGCCGTCGCGGATGAAGTCGAGCGGATTGTAGGTCTGCGACTGGCGTGTGGGTACGTCGAGGTCGTCCGGGAAGCTCTGGTGATGGCCCTCGACGACGCCGAAGGGATCAACGAGGATGACGGTGCGTCCCATCTCCTCGCGGCGCCTGGCCACGATGCAGTAGGTCTCGCCCCTGGGGTCGATGGTGATGGTCGATCCGGAGGGGCCGCGGTCGCCCGGCGACAGGAGATTGAGCGCGATGGTCGCACCCTTGCCGGTTCTGGGCGGCGCCAGGGTGATCGCCGATCCCTCCAGAGGCCAGGCGATCAGCGGCGCCCTGCGGCGCCTGGAGGCTTGGCCCAGCAGCAGGCCCCTGCCCTCCTCGAGGGTGCGCCTGTGCCGGCGGCTCATGAACTCGGACTTGCCGTAGAGATCGGACTGCGCGCGCCGCCGCGTGGCCGACGCGCGAAACGGCACGCCGGCAGCCATGACGGCGAGGTCCGGGATCTGGCTGACGCAGAGCAGGATTCCCGGCAAGGGCGCGAAGAGCAGCGCCATCTCAGCCCACCCCTGCTGGCGCGCCGCCCACCAGTGGCCGAGCGTGGCGAGCGTGAGCCGGCCGGCGGCCACTTCGGCGCCGACGGTGAACCACAGCTCGGCCGCGCAGCAGATGCCGAGGGCGGCAAAGACACCCAGCTTGCAGAGCACCATGGCCGGCTGGCGGGAGGCCGCGAGGAAGACGCCGTAGCCGCCGGCAAGCGCGGCGGCGAGGACGGCCACTCTCGCGTTGACGGACGCCGCGGGCAGGAGGTGCCACCAGCCCAGCGCGGCGCCGGGGACGACGACGGCGGCAATGAGTTCCGGTGACGGTCTCTTCATGGCGGCGGTCTCCTCGTCAGCGGTCAGCGCGGGCTCGTCGGCGGGGGCCGCTGGCCCGGGCGTCCCATCCCGCCCATGAATCCCGGCGTCACCGCCACGCCTGAGCGCGAGGCGGCGCCGGCGGCTGTCGTGCCGACACCCTCCGTGCCGCCGGCGTCGATGCCCGCCGCCCCGCCGATCCACGTCAGGATGTGCTGCGGCAGGAGGTCGATGAGCTTGAAGGCCGTGTTGCAGGCCGCGTAGGCGACGATGGTGTAGATCGCCAGCATCGCCAGGAAGCCCAGCGGCGAGGCGCCGGCTTCGGCGTGGGCGGTCTGCATGAGAGGCACCCAGACGGCGTTCATGAGGGCGATGACCGCCTTGAAGGCGAAGTACCCCAGGATGAGACCGAACACCATCAGGACAGGGCGCAGCACCAGGCCCGGCAGGAAGAGCCAGCCCAGGCGTGTCGAGCGGGTCATCAGGCTGTCGGCGTCCTCGCGGGTGACGTGGGCGGCGCACAAGACCGTGATGGCGAGGAGTGCCTCGATGACGGTGATGAGCCAGGTGAGGATGCCGAAGAGGAAGTGGATGAAGGGAATCGCCGGGAGCAGGTAGGCCAGCACCAGTCCGGCGACGAGCATGGCGGTCAGCATCAGCGTGACGAACCCGTCGAGCACCGGCCAGGCGGCGGAGAAGACGTCCAGCGCATCGCCGAGGACGGGGATGGCGCGGGTCGAGTTGTTGAGGACCGCGACCCCCGCCAGGCCGGCGATCGAGGCCAGCGAGCCGGCGATGAGCCAGAAGCCCAGGGAGGCCAGGGACAGGATGGGGTTGTCGGGCGACGCCATGACCGTCCAGTCGATCGGGATGTGGTGGATCAGCGACCCGGCTATGGCGAGCGGTTCGGCCGAGATCGTGCCCTGGTCGATGGCGGCCGTGGCGGCCGCCGGCACCGGCGTCCAGGCCGAGGCTGTGAGCCAGGTGAGGATACCGCGCACTGACGCCGCGGCGGGAGCGGACCAGCCGGCGACCCCTTCGTTGGGGATGCGCACCTCCGGGGTGGCGGCCGCGGCGGTCTCGAAGCGGCCGGTCTGCCAGGCCAGGGTGTGAAAGAACGTCGCCGCCCACAGCCAGCTTGCGTGCTCGGCGTAGGCGGCGGCCATTTCCCTCATCGCCCGGTCGTGATCGCGGGCCGAGGACTGCATCGCATCGCCGATGATGCGCGTGTAGGCGGCCTCGAGGCCGCTTGCGTCGAGGAGCCGGTCGGCGTCGGGAAGCGGCGTGCCGTAGGCCTCGCTCCCCGGCACGTAGTGGCCGGCCAGGTCGCCGGCAAGTCCGCGGATGGTGGGCGCGAGCTCGGTGTTGAGGGCGTGGAAGTGGGCCGCCGGCACCTCCCCGGCGGCGATCTGGGCCCGCTCGTAGTCGACCGGAGGCGGTTCGGCCCCGTCTTCCCACGGCCAGGTCAGGAAGCCGTCGATCGTGGTGAGGCCGTAACCGTCGAAGACGATGGCGCCGCAGGCCTCCGGCGGCAGGTCGCCGGGCACGCCCGCGTAGCGCGTCGTGGTGCGCTCGGGGAAGCTCTCCGCGATGGTGCTGCGCTCGACGAGGGTGGCGGTGCTGCCGGCGTTGGCAGTCGCCATGCACACCTCCGTGACGAGGTTGCGGGCGATCACCGAGCGCAGGGCGGAGCCGCCGCGGTTGGGGATGATCGAGCGGGTCGGGGCGAGGATGTCGCTGGTGAAGGGCGACCAGACCTCGGTGGCGAAGTCGCCGCCGAGGTTGGCGAGGCCCAGAACGATGTGCTGGCCGCCGTTGAGGCCGCCGGCCAGAGGCGCCATGAGCGCCACCGCCGCCACCACGCGGACGGTCTGCCAGCCGCCGAAGCCCCAGCGCCCCTGACGGGCGGTATCGAGCGTGCCGGCGACGAGGTGGTAGAGAAGCAGCACGCCGGCAAGCACCAGGATGCCGGCGTTGAAGAGCATGAACATGTCGCCCAGGACCGTCGAGCCGGTCTCGCCGACGAGGTCGTGGACAAAGCCGAGGATGGCGCGGGTCTCGTCGTCGGACGTCTCGAAGAGAGACGGGTCGATCTCGACCTGCTGGGCCGCCGCCGGGTGACCGAACCAGGCGGCAAGCAGGCCTCCGGCGATGAGGGCAAGCCCGAGGCTCGCGCGCAGTCTCCAGCGCCGCTCGATGAGGCGACGCCAGTGCAGCGGCCCGGGGCGCCGTCGAGACACGCAGACGGCGGCGAGGGTGCGCAGCCTGGCCCCGGCCGCCGCCAGCTCGCCGAAACTCCTGGCGATTTCCGGGAGGAAGAGGAGGCGCAGCCACGCCACGGATCAGTTGACTCCGGGCGCCGCGGCGAGGCCGGGAAGGGCGCGGCTCTCCTCGACGGCGATGGCGAGGCGGGCGGCCTCCATGGCGCCGCGGCGCTCTTCCAGGAGGTAACGCTCCCAGTCCAGGATCAGGCCGAGGGCCATCTGGCGCGAGATCTCGCGCAGCAGGGCCTGCGTCCCCATCGTTTCCAGCGCCACCGACCAGCCCGGGTCGTCGTAGCGGCGGCTGGCGAGGAACTCGAGGAGTTCGTGGCGCGACAGCGGCCGGGAGGCGTCGCGTTCAAGAGCCGGTGCCAGCGCCGCCGCCCACTCCCCCAGATTGACCGCAGGCAGGCGTTGCGCCCGGGCGTGGGCGAAGAACTCGGAGCTGAGCGCGGTGCGGGTCTGGGCAGCCCGTTCCCTGAGCGCGGCGCTCCTTTCCGCCGGTGTCGTCGCGGCGTCCCAGGGGATCGGCTCCGTGATCACCGGCGCGGCAAGGTTGCGGCCGACCTCGCGCGACGCGTGGCGGGCCTGCGGGTCCTCAAGGGTCGAGGCGGTGAAGAGCGTGGCCGGGATCTGGTCCAGACCGTGGTGCTCGGCAACGCCCTGGCAGGCGTCCTGGCCGGTGCGTTCGCCGCTGCAGTAGGTGGTCCGGATCACGTTGAAGCGGGCGGCCGTATCGGCGGTCGCACCCCCAGGCGCGACCACTGCGAGATCCTGGGTGATGCGTCCGGATTCGCGGATCGAGGCCTCGAAGAGGGCCTCGGCGGGTCCGGCGCGGCCGGCCCCCGGGGCCCCCCCCCCCCGGGGGGGGCGGGCGGCCTGGAAGGGGCCCTGGGCGGCTCGGGCGGGGCCGGCCGCGAGGCCCGCCACGCCCGTGGTGGTTCGGCAGCCCTCGGCCGTGGGCTGGTAGGCTCTCGTGGCCTCCGATTCCTCGACCTCGCGCAGCACCTGTGCCAGGAGGCGCGTCTGGGCGTCGATCGACGACGTCACGGCGAAGGCGCTCTGGGCCTCGTAGCCGGCGAGCTGGCCCGTCTGGGCGCGCAGCGCCTCGATGATCGCGCGCTCCATCTCCTTGATCTCGGTGATCACCAGTTGGGCGGCGTGGAGGTCGTTGTCGGTGGGATCGCAGAAGAGCCGGGGCGTGAGCTGGGCCTGGGCCCCGGTGATCACGGCCAGGTTGAGCACGAGGGCGACGATGAGCGTGCGCATGGATCAGCCTCCCTGGAAGATGGTGCGGGTGAGCGCGTCTGACGCGTCGATATCGTCGAGGATGTTCCACCGGGAGCGCCTGACCGACGTGCCCGGGAGGCGTCTGATGTCGCGGATGAACGACGGCGTGCGGGTGCGGCCGATGGCGTTGCGGTAAGCGTCGCGGGCGAGCTGGCAGACCTGGCGGTTGATGAGGCCGAGGATGTCCTCCATGGCGCGGCCGGGATCGAAGAAGATGTTGTAGATCCCGTAATTGAACAGGCGGTCGACGCACGAGAAATCCAAGATCGACATCGGGTCCCGGATGCCGTTCTCGGGATCGCGGATGACCAGGAACTCCCCCTCTGCCGCGGAGGTGGCGGCGGCTTCGAGCGCCGTCGCCACCTCCGGCGGGCAGGCCGGATCGAACGGCGCCTCCTGGCCTGCCGCAGGGCAGGCCAGGACCGCCGCGGCGGCCAGCGCGGCAATGAGCGTCCTCACGATGCCGGCCGCGGGCTGATGAAGTTGACGTCGCGGGCGACGATCTCGGTCGAGCGTCTCTCGGTGCCGTCGTCGGCGGTCCATGACCGTGTCTGCAGGCGACCGTCGACGAGGGCCGCAGAACCCTTCTTCAGGTACTGGTGCGTCAGGTCCGCAAGGCTGCCGTAGGCCACGACGTTGTGCCACTCGGTGGCCTCCTGCGGCTCCCCGTCGTCGGGCTTCCATTTCCGGGTTGTGGCCATCGAGAACGTGACGATCGAGCGGTCCGTGATCGAAGCGTGGAGCTTCGGGTCGGCGCCCAGATAGCCCAGAAGCTGGACCCGGTTGATGTGTCTCATGACTGTTCCTCCGGCTGACTGGTGGCGTTCGCGATCTCCCCGGCCAGCCTGTCGAGGAGGGCGCGTTCGGTTTCCGGCGAGGCGGCGTCGCCGGTGATGGCTGTGGTGATGGCGCGGGCGGCGGTGCCGGCCGGGAACCGGCGCGCCAGGCGGCGGCGGGCTTCCGCCGGCGGCAGTGCCCGGTAGAGGCGCGCGCGCAACGCCGCATCCCGCGGTGCCGTCGTCAGGGCCCACAGCTCCGCCGCGCCCGGGCTGTTGACCACCACCTGCTCGATCCGCCCGTTCGGCGTCGCCGCGATGAGGAGGGCGGGCGCACCGTCGGCGCGGGGTCCGGTGAGCTCCGTGGCGATCGCGCCCTGCAGGGTCTTCGAGAGATCGAAGAGGCGCGTCAGCGCCTCGATCTCGCTCTTCTTGCCGCCGGCGCCCAGCACCCAGATGCGGGTGGCGAGCTCGACCAGGGGCTCCGTGAAGTCCTCGAGGCGCTGGGAGGCCAGCGCCAGGGTGACCCGCAGCTTGCGCGCTTCGCGGATGTCGCGCTCGACCTGGGCAAGCACGGCGGGCGCCTGTCCGGCGCGGTGGAACTCGTCGAAACACAAGCGCTTGGGCGCCTCCCTCACCGTGTTGAGGCGCTGGCGGTGCCAGTCTCGGTAGGCCGGCGGGATGGCATCGACCTCGGCCGGGTCGATCCACCAGTGCCTGGTGAGCGCGTGGCGGGCGAGCATGTAGACGGCGGCCGTCTGGCGGGCGGCCTCCGGGCTGCCCGTCGGCGCGACTTCGGCGAGATCGATCGCCGCGACCCGGGCGCCGGCGGTGTCGAACGCCGTCGGATGGAAGAAGATCGGCCAGGTGTCGGCCGCCGCGGCGAGGATCCGGATGACGGCGTCCGTCACCTTCTCGCCTCCGGCACCCCATGTGGCGCCGGTGATCAGCGCCTGGACGGACGATTCGCGGATCGCGGCGGCGATGTCCGAGAGCACCGGGACGGCGTAGCGCTGGGCCCGGGCGGCGGCCTCTGCCTCGCCGGCCGCGAAGAGGAGATCGACGATCTCCCACCAGGTCGCGCGCGGTGGAATCGACACGGCGGAGGTCTCCAGCGCCTCGTCGACACGGGCGTCGCGCTGCGGCGTGTAGAGGGCCGGTTCGCCGCCGGCGCGGCCATCGCTCCTCATGGCATAGGCCGCGTCGATCATCGGTCCGATCGCCTCGCGGGCGCCGTCCGGAACGCCAGGGGCGCCGGCGGGCGTCAGGATGAGCGCCAGGAGGTTCATCAGGTACTGGCGCTCGGCCGGCAGCGGCCGGCGGCACCCGAGCTGGGTGTCGAAGGGGTTGATGGCGCACTCTTGCGTCATCGTGAGGCGCCAGGCGCCGGCCTCGTGGCGGCGCTCGTGGGGCAGCGCCTCGGACAAGAGCGAGATGAGGCCGGTCGAGGAGGGGCCGATGTCGATGACGGCGACCAGCGGCAGCTCGGCGTGGCCGCTCTGCAGGCACCAGGCCAGGTTGAGGGCGTTCAGCAGCACCGACTTGCCGCGGCCCGGGATGCCGTAGATGAGGTCGAGGCCGTAGTCCTCGGCCGTCTCGAAACTGAAGGGGAGCATGCGCCCGTCGGGAGACCTGAAGAGGTGGTTCGGGCGCGTCAGGTCGAAGGCGGCGGGCCGGCTCACCGGGAACATGCGCAAGGCCTCGTCCAGAGGTGCGAGAGCCGGCTCGGCCGTGCCGCCGCAGGCGAAGCCGGGCACGCTCGCCGCGAGGGTCTCGAGGGGATCGCCCACCAGGCGGGTGCCGACGCACTCGCCCCAGCCCTCGAGGATCTGCTGGGCCCGCGAGGCGCAGCGGGCCGTGGCGGAGGTCTCCTCGTCGATGCCGGTCCAGGTCAGCAGCGAGAGGCGCAGCCTGACCACGGCGCGGGACTGCTGGCGCAGCTCGGCCAGGCTGTTCAAGGCATCGCGCGCGGCGCGCGAATCGGCCGACGAGAAGGCGAGGAACGCGGCGGCGATGCGCCGCGTCGCCGCACCCAGGGTCGCGAGGCCTCCACCCTCGATCAGGAGCGAGAAGCGGCACGGGATGCCGGCTGCGGCGAGGGCCGCGACGAACTCGGAAAAGGGACGGGCGGCGCGCGGGCCGTGCAGCATGTCGATCGCTGCATAGCGGCGCTCGCCGATCTCGATCCACGGGCCGACGCGGCGAGGCGCGTCGACGATCAGCTGTGGCGCGAGCGGAGGATGGTGGGCGCCGGTCTCGGCCGGATCGGTGAGGTGCGCCGGCGCCGGCTCCTCCGTCGTCACCGGCAGGTGGCGATCAGCGGTGCCGCCGCTGGTCATGCGGCGAATCACCGCCAGAGCGGAACCGGTGGCGAGGCGGCGGCAGGCGATCCCGGCGGCGGCCAGCGCGGCCTCGACGCTGTCCAGGAACGCCGCGTGGCGTGGTTCCAGCGACTCGAAGGTGGCTTCAGGGCACTGGGCCTCCGATGGCCGAGGAAGCCACTCCTTCAGACGACGGCGCATGGCGCGGCGGTCGCGGCGCTCCTGGTCGCCCGTCAGGGCCGACGGGCGGGTCCAGCACGCCAGGGTGATGGTCTCGCCGGCGATGAGGGATGCCAGGCGCTGCGCGCGTTCGGCCAGCACGTCGGAGAGCTCCAGACCGCGGGCGCGGGCCGCCGCTCTCTGGCGGGCCGTGAAGGAGCCGAGCGAGTCCGAGGCCGGGTCGCGCTCGAAGGCGATGTGGAGCGCGTGGCCCGGATCGAGCATCGAGGTGTTCCAGCGGGCGAGCGTGAGATCGACGAAATGCTGCAGCTCCTCCTCGCCGGTGGCCGAAAGCGCCCCGTCGATGCGCAGGAGGGTGACGAGCGAACTGTCGCGGGCGAGGATCCGCCCTTCCTCCAGGCCCGCGGCGGGTGCCAGGAAGGCCTCCAGTCCCTTGCGCCTCGCGCTCCACGCCAGCGCCGTGATGTCGTCCAGGACCTGCATGGTCAGGGGTCCAGCGTCGGGGCGCTGAGCGTGGCGCCGTCGACGCCGAAGGTCTCCCCGACGGCGTTGATGACGCTGGGCGCGGCGATCAGTGCGGCGGCGATGACGAGGGCGACCAGGCCCGAGGCGATCGTTGTCTGTGACGGGTGGTCGACGTGCCGCTTGAGGCGCAGCAGGCCGAAGCCGGCGATCAGGACGCCGAGGATGTAGAAGGCGATGGCGATGAAGAAGGGCACCAGCTCGAGGTCCTCGGCCGCGGATTCCGCCATCTCTC
>MKWU01002930.1_pt1 | contig 23771 bp, 20 predicted proteins | sample 809101 | NCBI WGS metagenome assembly MKWU01 (sample SAMN05860141, study PRJNA318959) | sponge metagenome | host: Aplysina aerophoba | place: Slovenia: Piran, Adriatic Sea, Gulf of Piran | collected 2013-05-07 | reverse complement strand
CAGGTCGGACCCGACTGAACGTGCGTGAAATCAAGCACCCGTACATCCTGCAGGGGTTTCATGTGCCTCGCAATCTCAATGTCGTCTTCACTCTCGGCCATCCAATCACTTGTACATGGTCTGTCTTTTGGTTCCCGGTGCGTACTCGTTCGGATCTATCCACACATTGACAACCGCGCACTTGCCTGTCCTTGCGATCGCCTCGCGGGCCCGTTGCAGGGCAGGCTGCAATTCGCTTGCCTGCCGAACCTCTTCGCCATGGCCGCCGATCATCTCGCCGAAGATCGAAAACTCAACGTCGCCGAGCTTGTTGCCGATGTCGCCGCGGTTCTTTCCGTACTTTGCGATCTGGCCGTACCGGATCTGGTTCATTGCCGAGTTGTTGCCAACGACCGCCAGGTATGGAGCTCCGAAGCGCTGTGCCGTTTCCATGTCGAACGCGGTCATGCCAAAGGAGCCATCGCCATACAGGCACATGACTTCCTTGTCGGGATGCGCCAGTTTCGCGGCCATCGAGAACCCTGTTCCAACGCCGAGGGAGCCTAGAGCTCCCGGATCCATCCATTGGCCTGGGTTTCTAGGGCGCACCGCTTGAGCGGAAATCGTTACAACATCTCCACCGTCTCCGATGTAGATGGTGTCCTCGTCAAGAAACTCGTTAATTTCCCATGCCAGACGATATGGATGGATCGGGAACTGTTCGGATAGAAAGAGAGGCATCAACCTCTCCTTCTTTGTCTTTTCAATTTGTCGCAGACCTTGCATCCACTGCTGTCGCAGCTGCATTTTTCCACGGTCAATCCTGCCGGACGCAGCTGCGGCAACCGCCGACAGAATCGCTCCCGGATGCCCGAAGAGTCCGAGTTCGATGTCTCGATTCTTGCCAACGGATCGGTAGTCCAGGTCAATCTGAACCAGGCAGGGCGCCGTTATGCGCTTGCCGTATCCCATTCGGAAGTCGAACGGCGTGCCCACTATGAGGATGACGTCGGCGCCCTTGAAGGCATCCGAGCGCGTGCGGTCGAAACAGCACGGATCGTCCTGCCGCATCATTCCGCGCGCCGCGCCGTTCGCATATGCGGGAATGCCGAGGGCATGGACGAAGTCTATGCATTCAAGGTGAGATCTGGATGCCCAGACCTGCTGTCCGAAGAGAACCGCCGGCCGTTCCGCATCCACGAGAATGTCAGCCAGTCTTTCGACCGCCGCCGGGTCGCCGATCGAACGCGACGGAGCTCGGTAGCTTCCCTTCTTCGGAATGCGGGCGCTTGCCAGCGGGATTTCCGCGTCGAGAATGTCGCGCGGGATTTCAAGGTAGCTCGGTCCGTAGGCGCCGGCAAAGCACTCCCGGGCGGCCATTGCCACCATGTCGGCCACGCGCTCGGTCGAAAATACGCCGGAGGCGAACTTCGTGATCGGACTCATCATGTCCACGTGCGGCAAGTCCTGCAGCGAACCCATCTTGTGCTGGGTCAGGGACGACTGACCGCCAATGTGCAAGATCGGGCTTTCGGACCGGAATGCCGTCGCCACCCCTGTCACGGCGTTTGTGCAACCGGGACCGGCGGTCGTGACGACACATCCCAGCTTCCCGGTCTGCCGGGCATAGCCGTCCGCGGCGTGGGCAGCGGTCTGCTCGTGCCTGACATCCAAGACTCGGATGCCTTCGTCGATGCAGCCGTCGTAAATGTCGATGATGTGGCCGCCGCACAGCGTGAAGATTGTGTCCACCCCTTCGTTGCGCAGCGCCTTTGCGACCAGCCGGCCACCGGAGATGACGCTCTTGTCCTGGCTCTTGCGAGCCAGCGTGTCGTGGGCGGTTTTTGAGGCAGTTTGCATTTCGGGATCTCTCTTCAGCAGCCGGCGTTCATTGAATGCTGCCAGTTCTGGCGAATGTAGTCGCCAAGCCGGAGCGTGTGCTCCCGGACAAGCTTGGCGGCGCGATTGGGCTTTCGGGCGGCGATGGCGTCCACAATGTTGCCGTGGTCCGCCACCGACCGGTCGGCACGCCTTGCATCCCGCATCGCGTGGCGGCGCACTGGCTTGAGGTGCATGAAAAGTTCGTTGCCAATATTTTCCAGCATGTCGCAGTTTGAAAGCTTGAGGACCTGGCGGTGAAACTCGATGTTGGCTTTCGAGTATTCGTTTATTCGCAGGCGCGCATCCTGTGGCGAATAACGCGTTCCGATTTGCCGCAGCTCCGAGATCTGCTCGTCGCTGGCAGCGCTGCATGCCAGTCTCGCCGCCATGCTTTCCAGCGCCGCCCACACCGTGATCAACTCGACCACTTCAGCGATTCCGCGACGTTTGACGAATATGCCCTTGCGTGCCTTGATCTCGACCACGGCCTCGTTTTCGAGACGAATCAGCGCTTCTCGCAGCGGCGTGCGCGAGATGCCCAGCTGTTTGGCGATTGTCCGCTCGTCGAGGCGCAGATTGGCGTCGCTGCTGTAGACGTCAATCTCGTGGATTGCGTCGCGCAGAACACGGTAAATGCGGTCCTGCAGCGTCGGACTGGACTCAAGCGGCCTCAAGGCCAACGGTGTCGTCAATGCGCCTCCTCCACCATTGCGTTGCGACGATGTGCGCCGCCTTCTGGCATTGCTGCATCTGGCATACCAATAGTCCATACGCCATGCAAGTCAAGCGGAAATTTCGCTTCGCCGCAATTTTGTCCGGCGCACCGACGTGCGGGCGCAGACATGGCTGATTTTCTTGCGGGCTCCGACGCAAGCGCCCTGAATTGCTCTCATTCGGGATCATGCTCGCGGCAGACAGTCGCATTGACTGGCGCCAAAGTCACAATGCCGGGCTCAGAGACAATTGCTGGGCGCCGCTGGTTGTCACCACCGCCACAATTGCTATATGAGATGCAATGTTGGGCCGACATACCGTCGGAACGAATCGGGCTGCCCCGTTCACTGAAGGAAGTCGGGGCGGTCGGCACTTGTCGAGGTTCACATGATCAAGTTTTCACTGAACTGCGAGAACTCTCACAGCTTTGACAGCTGGTTTAAGTCGAGCGATGCCTTTGAATCGCTGAGCAGCACACAAATGCTGTCCTGCCCGATTTGTGGCTCAAGCGTTGTTGGCAAGAGCATCATGGCCCCTCGCATCGGCAAGCATCAAGGCGCCGCGGATGAACCCGCGCAGACCTCTCCAACGGCGGACCCAACCGAGCGGAACGCCAACCTGGAGAAAGCCATTGTGAAGCTCAAACTCGAGGTCGAGCGCACTTCGGACTATGTTGGACGCAGATTCGTGGAGGAAGCCCGCGCCATGCACAGTGGCGAGTTGCCCAGCCGCTCGATCTACGGGGAGGCACGCATGCACGAAGCCCGTGAGCTGGCCGAGGAAGGCATCGGCGTAATGCCCCTTCCCTGGCTGTCTGCGACAAACACAAACTGATTGGCGGACACCGGGGAACAGCGCTTCTTCACCGGCTCGGCACGCCGCAGCCTTCAACACCAATCCCAATTCGTCATGCCTCCTGCCATTTGAGACCAAGGCTGCCGGACGCAGTCCGGCGCTCGCAATCTGCACACAGGGAGTTTGCACCCCGTGCGGTCCGCAAGGAAGGCCATTGACGCCATCAATCCGCGACGGCAGGCCCATGCAGCAAATCACATCGGACGTAGCAGTAATGAAGTTCGGAGGCACGTCGGTCGGCGACATGGACCGGCTGACGCGCGCCGCACGGCGGGTTCGCCTGCAGGTGGACGAAGGACGCAAGGTCATCGCAATCGTTTCGGCGATGGCGGGCGAAACAAACCGGCTGATTGAATGCGTGCAATCCTGCGGGACAATGTTCGATGCAAGGGAATACGACGCGGTGGTGGCCAACGGCGAAAACGTGACTGCCGGCCTGCTCGCAATCACCTTGCAGCAAATGAACGTGCCGGCGCGCAGTTGGCAAGGTTGGCAGGTTCCTGTAAGAACGAGCGCTGCACATGGCGCGGCGCGCATTGTCGACATTGGTGTGGACAACGTGCTTGCCAGATTTGCCGAAGGCATGAAGGTGGCTGTGGTGGCAGGCTTCCAGGGTGTCACAAACGACAACCGCATCGCCACATTGGGGCGTGGCGGATCCGACCTGACGGCTGTCGCCTTTGCGGCAAGATTCGGTTCCCGCCTTTGTTCAATCCATACGGATGTCGATGGCGTCTACACCGCCGACCCGCGCATTGTCCCCAAGGCGCGCAAGCTGGATCGGATTTCGTATGAGGAAATGCTTGAAATGGCTTCGCTGGGAGCCAAGGTTCTGCAGTCGAGGTCGGTTGAGCTGGCGATGCAGTACAAGGTCCCGGTACGCGTCCTGTCAAGTTTTTCGGATTCATCAGGCACGCTGGTATGCGACGAGGATCCCAACATGGAGCTGAGACCAATTTCCGGAATTGCACATTCGCGCGACGAAGCCAAGGTGACCATCGTTTCGGTCGCCGACAGGCCCGGGATCGCCGCGACCGTGTTTGGCGCGCTTGCGGATTCCAGCGTGAATGTGGACATGATTGTCCAGAACATCTCGGAGAAGGGACGCACCGACATTACGTTTTCGTGCCCGGTCGAAGATGTGGAGACAGCCAGGCAGGCATTGGCAAACATTCACGGACGCGGCCTGATCAACTATCAGGGGCTGCTTCATGACCGCGATGTCTGCAAGATATCGGTCGTTGGAATCGGCATGCGCTCGCAATCCGGGGTTGCGGCCCAAATGTTTTCGGCCCTGGCCCAGGAAGGAATCAACATCCAGGTCATTTCCACTTCGGAGATCAAGATTTCGGTGTTGGTCGGGCGCCGGTATCTAGAACTGGCGGTTCAGGCGCTGCACGACAAGTTCCAGCTGGACCGAGACAACAGGGCTTTGGGCGAAGTTGACCGTGCCCAATGCGTGCAGGCACAGGAGGAAATCTGATGGAAGGCCGATCCGGGAAGCAAACGACAGCCTCCGCTCCCCTTCTCTCCACCCAGAAGCTGCTTACAAAGCTGATCGCCGCGCTGCGCAGCAAGGGCGACGGCCAGTATCGCCTCGATCGGGTCGTGGAGATCGTCTCGGATGCAATGAATGTGGATGTCTGTTCGATCTATCTGCATGTCGATTTTGAGACGCTCGAACTCTGTGCGAGCAAGGGCCTCAAGTCAAGCGCCATACACAAGACTCGTCTCAAGAGGAGCGAGGGGCTTGTCGGTCAGGTCTCGGTGACAGCGTCCCTGGTCAACACGGCGCGTGCGCCTCAGGAGGCAAACTTCAGCTACCGCCCGGAAACGGGAGAGGAACGGTATTCGTCGTTTCTGGGTGTTCCAATCCTGCGTCCGGGGCAGACATTGGGTGTGCTTGTTGTTCAGACGAAGGAACCGAGAACTTTCGATCGCCTTGAGGTAACCACGCTCGAGGTGGTCGCCACCGTCCTTGCCGAGATGCGTGAAACCGGCACCATTACCGGGGAAGGCAGAGCGCTTTCGGCGCCGCATTCGCAGCCCGTTACCTATCAGGGCCAGATTGCGCATCGAGGGCTGGCCGAAGGCCAGATACTGCTTCACGAACCGCAGGTGATCATCTCACGAGTGGTGTCCGAGGATTGCGACCGGGAACTTGAACGTCTCGAGAAGGCGCTGAAGAAGCTTCGCGGCAACGTCGATCAGATTCTCGACGCGGAGCACGTTACAGTTGCCATGAACTCCGAGCAGCGCGAAGTGCTCGAGATCTACAGAATGATCGCAAATTCGTCGGGTTGGGTCAACCGCGTGAAGTCGGACATTCTCGCCGGGCTTTCCGCCGAAGCCGCCGTCGAAAAGGAACAGTCGGAAGCCCGCGCAAAAATGGAGGCTTCGCCGGATGCCTACCTGCGGGACCGGCTGCATGATCTCGACGATCTGTTTCATCGCCTGTTGAGAATCCTCACCGGACAAGGGCGAAAGGTGGACGACCAGTTGCCTGACAATCCGATACTGCTTGCCCGCAACATTGGCCCTGCGGAGCTTCTTGAGTACGGTCGCGGATTGAGGGGCATCATACTTGAGGAAGGGTCGATCGGGTCGCACGCAACGATCGTTGCCCGCGCGCTGGCCATTCCCCTGATGATACAGGCCAAGGGAATCATTGCCGAAGCCCTTGACGGCGATGCCGTTTGCCTTGACTGCAACAAGGGATTGATCCACCTCCGGCCAAGCGAGAGCGTAGCCACTGCCTTTCACAACAGGGTCGAGGTTACGGCCAACGTCACTGCCAAGTTCTCGCAGAGCCGAGACTTGCCGGCGATCACCCGGGATGGCGTTGAGATCAGCCTGTACATAAATGCAGGCCTTCTGGATGATCTGCCCAACCTGCGGCCTTCCGGGGCAAAGGGCGTGGGGCTCTTTCGAACCGAGCTGCGGTTTCTTGCGGCAAACAAGTTTCCGACCAGGACGGAACTTGCCCGGCAATACTCGCGGGTCCTGGATTCCGCCGACGGCAAACGGGTTGTGTTTCGGACCATCGACATCGGTTCCGACAAGGTCGTCCCGTACTTGAAGCGGGAGGACGAGCCCAATCCGGCTCTGGGCTGGCGGGCAGTCAGGATTTGTCTTGACAAACCTGCCTTGCTCAAGATGCAAATGCAGGCTCTCATTCGCGGGGCCAAAGGAAGACCGCTCACTGTCATGTTCCCCATGATTGCAGGATTTGGAGAGTTCCAGCAAGCTCGCCAAATTGCGCTCGATCAAGTGGAGCGTGAAAGGGTCCTGAGCGGCATGGTGCCGGAAAGGGTCGAGATTGGCGCCATGCTGGAAACTCCGTCTCTCGCCTTTACGTCACACAAGTTCTACGAGCTTGCCGATTTCATTTCGATTGGCGGAAACGACCTCAAGCAGTTCTTTTTTGCCGCCGACCGTCAGAATGAACGTGTTCGCAATCGATACAACTCGCTGTACTTGAGCTATCTGACGCTGATCAAGCACATAACGGCACGTTGCCGCGCCGCAGGCACGCCGGTCAGCTATTGCGGTGAAGATGCGGGGCAACCTCAGGTAGCGGTATGTCTCGCCGCCATGGGTGTTCACGCCTTTTCGATTCGTTCCGCTTCGCTCGGCAAGGTCAAGTATCTGCTGCGTCAGGTTTGTCTGAAGGACATTGCAGAAGACATCGATCAGGCGCAGGAAGCAGGTGTGGTCTCGTTCGAGGCTGGAATCGAAAGGGTACTGGCAAACGTGAGAGAGTACGACGAGGTCGTCGCCGCGACCTGACAATCGCGATTTGGCCTGCCCGAAGCCGTCCTGAATCTGCAATCGTCGGATCGGCAATGCAGCGCCGCGCAATCTTGGAGGGACAGAACGAAGTCGGAGTGTGTCGATTGGAACACATGGTGCGGCCCGTTGCCCGCATGTGCCGAAGTGCAGCTTGTCAGGAGGCGCCACGCCAGGCATGAAGGCGGCAACTCCAAGCCTCTGAAAAGCCCGATCAGAAACTGAACATCAGACGGCCGAAGCTTGCACTTTGAGCAGTTTGCAATGACGGACACTTTGGTTCATGGCTTGCACCGGGCGAAAGCTCCGCTCCATCGGCAATGGCAACGGGCAAACAGCGGCTTGTGGGGAGAGAAAACTCAGGTGAGGGAGATTTGACATGACGGTTTCGACACAGCAGATTGAAGCGCTCCAAGCTTTCGTTCGCGACAAGGACTGCAGCGGACCGCCCTACCTTGCAGGCCGCCATGACTTGATCGACGGCCTCGAGGAAATCTGTGAATTCATTTGGAGCCAGTTCCAGCGCGGCGAAGACCGCATGCCCCGTGGCATGACACGCGTGTATACCGGCCCTCCCGGCTCCGGCAAAAGTTCGATGCTGAAGCATCTTGAGCGCAAGTGGAACGCGGCCATCCAACGCGGAGAGTTTGCGCCTCGCATGTTGTACCTTCCCACAGCCGAGGACTTCGAGAATCTCGAACAATGGGAGCGACCCCTTGTCGAGGCCCTTGATCCGCGCATGGGCAAGAAGTTGGACCGTATGGCAAAAAGCTGGCGTCGGCGGGATCCCGGTCTTCTTTCCTTCAAAGTCGGAGGCCAGCCCAGTGACCTGGCCAAACCGGACCCAATCTACAACGTGCTCAGACTGTGTCCTCCGGACAAGTGGAAGCGGCCATTGGTTCTGGCGATCGACGAGTTTCAATCTTGCACAGGCGACTACACTTCAAATAATGGCGCCATCATTCAGTCGCTTCACGCACATGGATACTATGCGCCATTGTTGGCGGTAGTGGCAGGCATTGGCGACATCGGGAATCGGTTGGCGACTCTTGGCATATCCCGGCTGGCATCCCGCAGCAGCTTCTCGCTCGGCCGTTTCACGCCCGCCGACACTGCCGACCTCGTCTCAGGTTGGGGTCAGCTATTTGAGCTGCCGGAAGGCAGCTGGCAAGGCGACATGCAAGAGCTCATCGCTGAATGCGGGCATTGGCCGGCACACGCGCATGATGCGCTGGCTGCGTTTGCCGATCAGGTGACGAAGTGCCGGGATGTAAACTTGGTGGATTTCACTGCTGTGCGTGCGCGAAGCCACGAACTGCAGCTTCAGGGCCATCTCAACCGCATGAGCGACGAGATGAAGGAATCTCGTCGATTGTTGGCAGCGGCATTGAGCGAAATTGGGCCTCGCACTCGTTCAGGAGAGGTCGCGTACAGACTTGAAAAGCTTGCCGGCACAGGCAACGCTCCTGGCTGGGAGTTGCCGAAGGGCATGAACGATTACGAGTTCTACCGTCATCTAGTGAACCAAGGGGCAGTGCAGAGCCTCATTCCCAGCGGGGTGTGTTGTCCAATACCGGGTTTCCGGAAATTCATTGTCGACTTCGCGGAGCGGTAGAGGCAGGGCAAGGGACAGGCGTTCGGATGCCCTGATTGCAGACAGTCGGGCATTTGCAGGAGAGCTGCTCCAGCCAATCACCGAAATTGCATCCAATGCGCAATCATTCGGAGGGATCACAATTGCGGAGATCCAACGAAGGGCAATCCTTTCAGCCCTTGTGAGCCCAATTGCCTGTCCTCGCGATCCACACTCTGACTGTATGCTGCAAGCGAGACACGGGAAACCGGCCTCGTCAATGGCGAAGCACAGAGCGTCATGAAAAGGTCATTCTCCTTGTCAGGCTGTTCTGCTCTTTCCGCATGCTTGCCGGCATTTCCGGAAGACCAGGATTGACTTCACCCGGTGAACACCAGCCAAGTCGGTGCATGTTGCTGCCGAATCGCAAACGCCAACAACAGGCTCCCTCTGAAACCCATTGTTGATCGCCACGCACATTCCTGGCAACAATGTGCAGACAAAATATCCATTTGCTTCATTTCTTGCAGGAAGAAGGTCGGACATGTGCTGCAAATGTACGCAACACCTGCAGCACATACTCGATGCAAGTGGCGCAGGGCCAACTGAGGCGTGGCGTCATTGGCGATGCTTAGGACAGAGGACATCGAAGGGCTTGCCGGCGCTTGAACACATTGGCGAGCACGCGTGCCGAAGGATGCGTTTGGGAGTTCGGTTGCATCGCAATGCGGGGCTCAGCCTGACACAAATGTCGAATCCTCGGCGATGGCCGATAGGGCAATGCGGACGGTTTGGCCGGAACTGGGTTGGGACAAATGCACTTGGCGCTGCTTGGTGGAACGTTTCATTTCTGCGATCAAGGAGTTTCGGTTGGAGGCGACGCATTGCGACAGCAGGCCACAAGAATCCTGTCCGCCGTGCAGACTTGCGACGCCCGCTGTCTGCTGCGAAGTTCGTGAGGGAAAGGGCCGAGTTGGGATTTTACGGAGCGAGAATTTCGTTTTGGACATTATGAATTGACATGCAACTGCGCGGCAGCTGGTTTTGCAGTCACGGTCACGAGGACGCCGCCCGCGGTTGGGCGGCGGGAGTCAGGGAGACGAGGAATGGAACTCAAGACAGCAGCCTATGTCGGGCTTGACGTGCACAAGGAGGAACCGCACAGTTGGCCGGCAGGGAACGCGGGTGGCAGGTGAGGAGAACCCTCGGAGGAACTATGAGGAACGGCCGTTTCGGCCAGTTGACTCGCGTCAGAAGATCGAGGCTGCTCTGCGACGGAGACATGACAGGAGGCAACCAACCCACGGATGTCAGAGTGATCCACCGTCGAAGCGAGCCGCCCGCGTTCCCAGCCGGCCATTTCGGTGAGATCGCAATGGCGTGAAACAGCATGGCGCCTGTGGAGTTGACAGGTCAATGCATTTCATTGCACCATTTGCACAAACCATTGTTCTTGGCGACAATCATTGGGCTGAGGAGGCAGAGAAAAGATGGCATGGTCACAACAAGCGAGCAAGTCAAGATTTGCGGCGTTGGTTGCAGTTGTCTGTTTGGGGGCCACAGTCGGCGCGTGTACGTCAACTGGTGTCCCACCACCAATCGTACCTGATCACAGTTCCAGTTCCGACGCTTCCAGCAATCAGGATACAAGGCGTACCGTTGCCAATAGTGGCGGAGCAAGGCCTACCTCTGGAAGGGTAGACTATGATCGCTATGACGACGATGACCGGTACGAAAGCGACCGCTACGATGACGATGACCGTTATGACGATGATCGCTACGAAAGCGACCGCTACGATGACGATGATCGCTATGACGACGATGACCGGTACGAAAGCGACCGCTACGATGACGATGACCGTTATGACGATGATCGCTACGAAAGCGACCGCTACGATGACGATGACCGTTATGACGATGATCGCTACGAAAGCGACCGCTACGATGACGATGATCGCTATGACGACGATGATCGCTACGAAAGCGACCGCTACGATGACGATGACCGTTATGACGATGATCGCTACGAAAGCGACCGCTACGATGACGATGATCGCTATGACGACGATCGCTACGATGATGACTGAATTGCGAGGGCGCTCCGCACACTCCTCTTGCCATACCCGGCAACAACAGATGTCCTGACTTCCGCAGCAACCAAGCGTGAACCGAGCAGACTGCTGTCGCACCAAATGTCAATTGGCGGCTGCGTCGATCGAACCCCGCACGCACGGCCGGGCACGACAGAGAGCGATCAAGGATTGTGACAACGATTGTGAAGCGAAATGGTGGCAGCCAAGTCCCTTCCAATCAACATTTCAACTTGGCGGACAACGAGAGTCTCGGGCAGAATTCTTCCATTGCCTCGAATTCACCCAATCGACTTTCTCAGGACGCTTGAAGCGAACTGTCCTCCCACCCAGTTCCGCGGTTGTCGCGCACAAGGCCAGGCTGCTGCCACTTTCACGGGTTGCCGGGTCTGGTGACCTTTCCTTCGAGGCCAGAAGCGGCGCCAGGCGCCAATTCCAGAAAGAGCACTCTTGCTGGATTGGTTGGCATTGGGAACTCTGTCGATGTGCTTCGGGCAAATCCAAATCGGGAATAGTATTCCAGATCCCCAACAAGCATCACCAACTTCCACCCGATCCTTGCCGCATTGGCAATGCCAGTGCGGATGAGCATTGAACCAATTCCCTCACCCTGGTGTGTGGGATGAACGGCGATTGGACCCAACAGCAGAGCAGGGAAGCGTGCATCGCCAATTTCAATTGGCCAGAAGCGAATTGTCCCAATCACCAGTCCAAGCTCGTCACGCGCAACCAGAGACAGCTCCGCAACGTGATGAACATCCTGCCGCAACTGGTATGAAGACAAGGAAAGCCTCCCGACTCCGAACGCCGTGTCCAGAAGCGCCTCAATCTCCCACGCGTCTCCCGGCCGCTCAAGATCAACCGAGATCACGATGGACCATCCTTGCACAGACCTTGCTCGGCAAGCTTCTCCCGACTGCATGCGCTGCATGTTGCGGGGAAAGTTCTCGGTTCGCTGCCGCCGCAGTTGCGACCAAGGGTGTTGTTCTTGAGCTCGTGGATTTGTTCCCTCCCCCGAAACAGCAAGTCAGGCCTCAATCGGACACCCACGCCCAATTCGAGACAAGCCAGCGATCGTCTCGACCCGGTCGAAGCAGAAATTCTCGGCCAAACGTTTGCCCCTCAGCCAGCCAGTTTCGGAAACAGTTCATGTACATGCCTGAGCTTGACTCGTATAGGCTTCCCAACACATCATGTGGAAGGCTAGGATGTTCAAAGCGTTGATTGTCGCCTCCACGGCCAGTGACATGGGAGTTTGAATGCACCATGACAAAGACCATTCTTGGAATAGTTGGCGGTTCCGGACTGTATGATGTCGACGCGATTTCCGATGCGCAATGGGTGTCTGTGGATACGCCATGGGGCAAGCCATCCGATTCAATACTGACTGGTCTGGTCGAAGGAATGCCGGTCGCGTTCCTTCCCCGTCACGCTCGAGGGCATGTTCACTCGCCGTCCACCATACCCTACAGGGCGAACATCGACGCACTGAAGCAACTCGGCGTCACCGACGTCGTTTCCCTTTCGGCCTGCGGTTCATTCCGCGAAGACTTGCCGCCCGGAACCTTTGTCGTTGTAGATCAGTTTGTCGATCGCACTTTTGCCCGCGAGAAATCGTTCTTCGGGCATGGCTGCGTTGGCCACGTGTCGATGGCATCCCCGACATGCTGCCGGCTGGCAGACGCCTGCCACAAAGCGGCAACGCAGCTTGGAATTCCGGCAAGCCGCGGAGGAACCTATCTGGCAATGGAAGGTCCCCAGTTTTCGTCGCTGGCCGAGTCGCGCATGTACCGCGAGTCCTGGAACTGTGACGTCATCGGCATGACCAACATGCCCGAAGCGAAGCTCGCGAGAGAAGCGGAACTTTGCTATTCGACCGTAGCGATGGTGACCGACTTCGACTGTTGGCATCCAAAGCATGGCGAAATCGACATAACCGAACTTCTTTCGGTTCTCTTCAACAATTCCAAGCAGGCAAAGCGGCTCGTAAGTTTGTTGCCTTCGCTGCTGGGTCGGCGGCGCGAGAACTGCCCGCAAGGGTGCGACCGAGTACTTGACACGGCAATCATTACAGCTCCCGCCAATCGATGCCCGGCGCTGGTCGCCAAATTGAGGCACGTGGCTGGACGGGCGCTATCCAAACCAACCGCGAACTGATCGAACATCAGAAGATGAACCGGACATCGCCATGACCGCTCGAGAAATGCGTTCCTTCGGTACAGTCGAGCGTGTCGGATACAATTCCGATCGCTTCTACCAACGCAGGATTTTCGGCAAAGGTCCTGTTGAAAACGCGGCGGGACCGAGTGTTGTAAATGCGGTGCCACCCGAGACACTCGATCAGCTGCACAATCGATCAAGCGAAGCAATGGCCGAGTTGCCGGACAATTGCGTGCACTTGATGGTTACCTCACCTCCCTACAATGTTGGCAAGGAATACGACGAGGATCTGACGATTGGCGCGTACCTTGAATTTCTGGGGAAGGTCTGGAGGGAATGTCACCGTGTATTGGTGCCCGGCGGCAGAGCTTGCATCAACGTCGCGAATCTGGGACGCAGACCCTACATTCCGCTCGGTTCGCTCGTCAACGTGGAGATGCTGAACATTGGTTTCCTCATGCGTGGGGAAATCATCTGGAACAAGGGAGCGGGCGCCGGCTCTTCATGTGCCTGGGGCAGTTGGAGAAGCCCGTCAAACCCGGTTCTGCGCGATACGCACGAGTATGTTCTCGTCTTCAGCAAGGACAAGTTCCCACGCGGCAAGCCGAAGGACGTCATCGAGTCAAAGACAATTGCCAAGGACGAATTCCTTGAACTAACCAAGAGCGTGTGGACCTTTCCTCCTGAATCCGCCAGGAAGGTCGGGCACCCAGCGCCCTTCCCCGTAACGCTCCCCTCTCGCCTGCTCAACCTCTACACATACCCGGGCGAAGTCGTTCTTGATCCTTTCATCGGCTCGGGAACGACCGCAGTCGCCGCCGTCCAAACAGGACGCCGCTTCGTCGGCTACGATACATCGGCAGACTATCTGGCGATCGCCCGCGACCGAATTGAAGGCGCAACGCCGAAGCTGCCGGAGGAGGAATCGACAATTTGAACGGATCACACATTCAGCCTGACGCCGTCAAGCCTGCATTCCATCCGGCCGGCAATTCAGGAAACTGGCGACTTTCGGGCATTCGAAGGCTGCCACTGCCAACATTGAGGACTGGAGTTGAACGGGACGACATGCTTGGCGCCCGCGACCTTGGCTTTGCCTGGCACGAAGTTTTGACATCGCAGTCGCTTTCGCCCGACTGGAAGTGTCCACATGGAACCTCCTATGCGTAGCGCACCTTCAAAGGGCGGAATCCACAAAGCGCGTCCTCGCAGACAACGCGGACGACCTGCAAGGCGGAGGCCGTCGCGCAACATCGACTACCATAGCCTTCGCAATCCGTTTGCTCCCGTCGAGATTTATTCCTCGGACCGGATTGCAGCCATTCACAATGCTGCCCTGGACTTGCTTGAGAATCTCGGAATGAAGGTGCTGCTGAACGAGGCGCGCACATTGTTCCGTGCTGGCGGTGCAGTTGTGGATGACGACACAGGCCTGGTAAGAATCGGCCGAGAAATTGTGGATGCAGCCATCGGCGAAGCCCCGCGCAGCATCCACATGGTTGCTGGCGCTCCGGACAAGGATGTGACGCTTGAGCTTGGCGTGCTGACGATGCTGGCCGGAGCAGGAAGCGCGTACGCCACCGATCTGCAACGTGGCCGTCGCGCCTCGTCGCTGGCCGATTTCCGTGAATTGGTGCGAATTACCGACCATTTCGACGCACTGCAAATGTTGGACGCCCTTGTCGAACCACAGGATGTGCCTACGCAGTTCAGACACTATTCGGCAATGGAATCTCAGTTGGAGCTGTCGAACAAGATTCCGTTCATCTACTCCCGAGGATCTCGGCAAGCCGTCGAAAGCTTCGAAATGCTGCAGCTGCACCGCGGCGTTTCAGATGCGGCATTCGCAGCCAATCCCCACGTTTACACGATAATCAACACGAACTCTCCACGACTCCTGGACATCCCGATGGCTCAAGGGTTGATCGACTTTGCGAGACATCGGCAGCTCTCGATTGTCACGCCATTCTGCCTCATGGGGGCCATGGCGCCTGTCACGGTCGCCGGAGCGCTGACACTGAGCCACGCCGAAGCTCTGGCTGGCATTGCGCTGACGCAATTGGCCCAGCCCGGTGCACCGGTATGCTATGGCTCGTTCATTTCAAACGTGGACTTGAAGTCCGGAGCGCCTGCCTTTGGCACTCCCGAACAGGTGCGGGCCAATCTGGCGTCCGGCCAACTGGCAAGACTGATCGGACTGCCATGGCGATGTGCAGCGGGATCATCGGCCAACGTGAACGATGCGCAGGCGGCCAACGAAACTCAAATGGGGATGTGGAGTTGCCTGCTGGCGGGCTCGACAATCGTGTTGCATGCGGCAGGCTGGATCGAAGGCGGCCTGACCGTGTCCTACGAGAAGTTCATAACCGACATGGAAGTTGTGCACATGTTCGCAGACCTGTGTCAGGCGCGCGGCGGAGACGAGGACGATCTGGCGCTGGATGCTTTGCAGGAAGTGAATCCGGGCGGACATTTCTTCGGCTGCGAGCACACGATGCAACGTTACCAAACGGCCTTCTATCCTCCGCTTGTTGCCGACTGGAGCACTTTCGGGACATGGAACGCTCGCGGCCGCAAGGACGCCAGTGAGCGTGCCACCGAGATGTGGAAGAGGATCGTGCGAGACCACGAACCCCCGCCTGCAAATGCCAACCGCATGGAGAAGCTGCGTCAATACATTGCCAAACACAAGGCTGCCGGCGGCGCTCCACCAGTAAGTTGAGCCGACGCGCTCAAGCTCGGCCTACCCGTGCCTTTCCCGCAGGAGTCGGCTGCCCGAAAAGGCAACTCTGAACTCGTCCTCCCAAGACAGGACAACTTGACTGCAATCGGATGGCGGTGACTTGGCATGGCGCGGTCAACTCTCTCCTGCCACGAACAGCTGCCGCAAGAATGCCGCCGCAGGCGGACGGGCCTTGGGCTTGCCGGTGTTTCGGCAACATCCAACGAGAATTCGCCTTGGAGTTGTCGCCTGCCAGATTGGGAGAAATCGGCTGGCTGACTGACGAGCCGCAGACAGGTTTCACGCTGTCGCCATCTCGAAAATCGGCGGCCAGCGGCTCCACTGCGTCGACCACCGCATGGAAAGTCAGGCACGCCACGCTGCAGGCGCTGAAAACGCGGCGATGCTTGGTGTCATCCCATTCTGGGCAGCCGAAAAATCACGCCCGGATTCATGATGCCGCGAGGATCAAGCGCACGCTTGATTGAATGCATGGTCGCCAGGCGAGTCGCGTCGCCATGCAACTGCAGTTCTGCCGCCTTGAGGCGTCCGCAACCATGCTCCGCGGCCGTGGACCCACCGAATTCGCGAACAAGCGCGTGCACCGTGCCGACAATTCTGTCACGCAAGTGCATGTAGTTCCGTCGGCTTTCGCCAGCCGGCGGAAACACGTTGTAGTGCAGGTTGCCGTCGCCGAAGTGACCAAAGCAGTTGACGCGAAACGGCCCAATCCCATTCAACCTTTCGGTGGCCGCTTCGACGAAAGGCACAATCGATTGAATGGGAATGGAAATGTCATGTGACGCAATTGCGCCAATTCGCGAATTTGCCTCCGGAATCAGCTCACGCATCATCCACAAGCCCTTCCGTTGGCTCTCGGAATGGGCAAACACGCCGTCTGCGACAAGTCCGGCATCCTGAGCGGATTCCGCCACGTCAAACAGCTTTCTGTCCAACTCCATCGGTTGGGTTGCGTCGACGTCAATCAAGACGAGCCATTCCGTGGTTTCGCGCATTGGCAGGCTGCGACGCAGACCAGTTTCAACAAGGAACTCCAATCCGACCCTGTTGATGAGTTCGAAAGCCGAGAGTTGATCCGGCATAGTCTCCTTGCAGCGTGCGCAAAGCTCGCTGGCCGCACTCAGGCCTGTCAGAGTCAACAGCGCTGTCGCCCTGTCCCTGGCAGCTGGAAACAGCCTGATCCTTGCCGCGGTAATGATTGCCAAGGTTCCCTCCGATCCAATTAGCAGATGCTTGAGATCGAAACCGCAGTTGTCCTTCGGCAATTCATTCAGGCCGTCCAGAACGCTGCCGTCCGCAAGGACGGCTTCGACACCCAGGCACAAATCTCGCGCGTTGCCGAAACGAAGCACGTTCACTCCGCCGGCATTGGTCGCCATTACGCCACCCATGTTGCAGGAACCCTTGGAAGCGATGGACAACGGAAACCTGAAGCCGGCTCCGGCAGCAGCAGTGCGGACTTCCTGCAGCGTGACGCCAGCTTCCACCGTCATGCTTGAGGCTGCGACATCAACCTTGCGCACTGCGCGCAACCGGTGAAGAGACACGACAAGCGGTCGGTCCAGGTCCGGAGAAACCTGTCCGCCAACCAGACCGGTTCCGCCGCCAAACGGGATCACGGGAACGCCAGCCTCATGGCTCATCGAAAGAATGACGGAGACCTGATCCACAGTGGATGGCGCCACAACCAGCGCGTCCGCACAAGTGAACAGCCCTCTTGGCTCGCTGCCGAAACGTTCATCGAAGGGTGGCATTCGAAGCTGTGGCAGCGCGCCCCTGAGCGCGCGGGCAAACTCCTGTGTGGCAGGCTGGAGGCTCTCAGCCAACATCCCTCCTACCCCGCAACTGTCGGGCCACGCCTGTCGCTGCGCATGTTGGCATAAAGGACATGGTTTTGCCAGATGCCGGCGATCTGCAGGTAGCTTTGTGCCACGCCTTCATACTTGAAGCCGCAACGTTCGAGCAATCGTCTGGAAGGCTTGTTCGACTCAAGGCACGCCGCCTCCAGTCGACTCAGCCCGAGTTCGGTGAATGCATAGTGGACCACCGCACGCATTGCCTCGCTCATGTAACCCCTTCGGGAATAGTCGCTGCCAACCCAATAGCCCAGGATGCCGGATTGCGATGGACCAAACCTGACGTTGTCAAGTGTCAGGGCGCCAACCAGCTGTTCGTCGCTGCGGCGAATCAGCATGAATGGAAACGCCGTCTTGTCCTTGATGCTCTTGCGGGCGGAATGAACGCGGTTGGCAAAGGCGGCTGGGCTCAGATGGTTGGGCTCCCACTTTGGTTCCCACGGCTGAAGAAAGTCCCTGCTGGCCGCCCGCAATGCTGCCCACTGTTCGAAATCCATTCGCAGAGGCGGCCGAAGGCGGAGGCGCTCGGTCGTTAGTTCGACCGCAATTCTCCTGCCGAAAGGAAAAGTCATCCCTTCAGGCTGTGGGCAAGGGAACTCCTGCTCGGCTTTCTGCCGACTCTCCCGTACAGCGCAAGCGCCGGCTCCTGCTTGCGGATCATCGATGCCGCGCACTTCTCGACATCGGATACGGCGACCGCTTCAAACCGGGCGATCGTGTGGTCAATCGACCGAATCCTTCCATGAAGCGCAATCGAGTCGCACATTCTCTCGACCCGGAACGTTGGCATTTCATGGGCCATCAGAATGCCAACCTTGATCTGTGTGCGAGCTCTCTGCACTTCCTCCTTCGTGACGCTTGACGTGGACTTGCGGAGTTCAGCCACACAGCAGTCGGTCAGGCGCTCGAGTCCCTTGGCGCCCGTGGCCGCGTGAATCACCAACATTCCCGTATCGGCGGTCAGCAGGCACTGCGCCGACACGGAATAGCACAGGCCGCGCGCTTCACGAGCTTCCGAAAACAGTCTGGACGATGCCCCGCCACCCATGATCACGGCGTATATCTGCGCCGCTGCGGCATCGCGATGCAATATCGGCGGCGCCTCGAAAGCGAGCAAGAACTGTACCTGCTCGATTCTCTTTCTGACCCGGTACTCCCCGCTGCGGTACACACGGCGGTCAAGCATGATGCCATCCTGCTTCGGCAAGCCGCCAAACGCCTTCTCGACGAGCGTCACCAGCCGGTCGTGGTCCACGCCGCCCGCGGCCGACAGGATCATTCGATTGGCCCGATAATGTTGTGACGTGAATCCCTTCAAGTCGCCGCTGTTGAAACTTCGCACCAGTTCCGTCGTTCCCGCGACACTCCTGCCAAACGCCTGATTGGGGTACACCGTTCGAAACAATCCCTCGAACACCATGTCTTCAGGATAGTCCTGGTGCTGGCGGATTTCGTTGAGAATGACATTGCGCTCAAGTTCAAGCTCCTCGGGCGCAAAGGCCGAGTTCTGCGTGATGTCGGCAAGCAGATCAACCGCAATTGGAACATCCTCGGTCAGCACACGCGCAACGTAGGCCGTCTTCTCGCGGCTCGTGTAGGCATTGAGCGATCCCCCTACGTTTTCGATTTCCTGTGAAATCTGCAGAGCCGACCGCGTCTTGGTGCCCTTGAAAGCCATGTGTTCCAGAAAGTGCGCAATACCATTCTGATCGGCGCGTTCGCAGCTGCTGCCGGCAAGCACGTAGAGTCCGATGGCCACCGACTTGAGTCCGTCCATTTGGTCGCTTGCAATTCGAAACCCATTCGGCAGCGTTGTCAGTCGCGTGCTCATTTGCCCGTCCGCTTCCTGACAACTGCCTGGATTTCCGCAAGATCCGGTTCAATTCTCGTGATCCGTTCCGGCATTTCCATGATCCCCTCCATGGCGGGCGGCAGGTCAGGCCAAACTCCGCTCCACTTGTGCACAGCCTCCGGAAACTTGGCCGCATGCGCAGTAGCCAGAGCTATGACCGGGTCCCCAGTTGTCTTTGCGACGCGGCGGGCGACCGCCATGCCGACCGCGGTATGTGGGCAGATCAAGCTTCCGCTCTCGCGGTAGGTTCTTCTGATTTCCTGCCCTGTCTCGGTTTCGCTGCACCTGTCGGCGGAAAACACTTTCCTCAACCAGGATTGCGCCGACTTGGAGAGTTCGAAGCCCCCCTGTCCAACCCGCTCCATCAATGCCGAAACTGCGCCGCCGTCTCGCTCGTAGGCGTCGAACAGAACTCGTTCGAAGTTTGAACTGATCTGTATGTCCATAGACGGGCTCATCGATTGCACGACATTCTGCACCTGGTAGCTCCCGGTGGACATGGCGCGGCAGAGGATGTCATTCTGATTGGTGGCGATGACGAGATCGCTTATCGGCAGATTCAGGCAACGCGCGGCGTATCCTGCATAGATGTCTCCGAAGTTGCCCGTCGGCACGACAAATCTGGCTTTCCTGTATGGTGAACCGAGCGACACTCCGGCAAAGAAGTAGTAGACGATCTGGGCCAGAATCCGCGCCCAGTTGATCGAGTTGACGGCGGCAAGTCCGAACTCGCGTCGAAACGAATGGTCGTTGAACATGGCCTTGACCAGCGACTGGCAGGCGTCGAAATTCGACGAAACGGCAATTGCATGCACATTGGGCGCCTGCGCAGTGGTCATTTGCCGACGCTGAATGTCCGACACACGTCCGTGCGGATACAGTATGAACACGTCGACCGACGACAGCCCCTTGAAGGCCTCTATCGCAGCCGAACCCGTGTCTCCGCTTGTCGCTCCAACAATTGTGACATGCCGGCCGGATCGGGAAAGAAACAGGTCGAACATGCGTCCCACCAGCTGCAGCGCCATGTCCTTGAACGCCAGCGTTGGCCCATGAAAGAGTTCGAGCGAAAAGAGATTCGACGCATGTTGCACCAGCGGGCATCGCACGGGATGTGCGAATTCCCGGTAGGCATCGGCGATCAGCCCCTCCAGTTCTCCCGGCGCGAAAGCGTCGCCGACGAAAGGTTTCATTACGAAGGAAGCTACATCCTCGTAGCTGCGCCCAGCAAGCGCCGCGACTTGACCTTGGTTGAACGACGGCCAAGTCGACGGCACATACAGGCCACCGTCGGGCGCCAGCCCAGCCAGTGTCGTCTGTTCAAAGTCAAGTTGAGGCGAACCGCCCCGAGTTGAGACGTACTGCATCAACCAACACTCCTCCTGGCACGGACACCGGGCGGCCCGGCAATTTTCCACATCCAATAGACGGTCATCGCCAGCCAGGCAGCCGCCAATCCGAACCACGTAACGGCATACTGGAAATGGTTGTTGGGAATCCCCGAACTGTCCACAGGCAACTGCAGCAGTCCGTCGGGCGAAGGCACGATGTTCCTGGCAACCAGCAGCAAGGCTTCCGCATTCAGCGCCCTTGCCATGCCGTCAACCTGGCGGGCAAACCACAGATCCCCTTCCGGGTCCGGCGTGAACAGACGGTCGTAATCGTCCGGCCAGTGCAGATTGCCTTCCACCGTGAGGCTGTCCGGCAGGTCGGGCAGCTGCGAACCGTCCGGCAGGAAACCAAGATCCAGCATGATGCGCCGGTTCTCGACCTCGAACGGCACAACAATCCGGTGGCCCGGGCCCATTCCTCTGATGCTTGTCAGCGCTTTCAGAGCCCCGGGAAGCGGAGTGCCCGCGGCAGTCACGGCCAGGAATTGGTGTTGGGCTTCGTTCGGTTGGCTTGGCAACTCCACGGGCGCATTGGCAATCACGTTGTCAATCCGATCCAACACCGCTTCCTTCCACGTCAGCCTCTGGACCTGCCAAATTCCCAATCCAAGGAGAACCACAAGTCCAAATGTTCCGAATGCGGCCGGAGCGATCAGTTTCGAGGTCACGTCACATGCCCCGTTGCATTGTCCGGCGAGTGCAACGCAGCGTAGCCCATGCCGCCTTGCGGATCAGCTTCGAACTGCGCTGCCCTGACCTTGCGCGGGGCCATCCAAAACACGGCAAATGCGTTTGCGTCACGACCTTCGGGCACGCTGCGAAGGCTGGAGGTTTCATCGATCAATCGGACTTTGCGTTTCGTCCAGGCTTGTGAATCTCCCTCGACCCCGAACCGGCCCAAAGATGCCGGCAACCTGAACTCGATGCCCGTCAACCTCCCCAGATGTAGACCGCGCCAAACAGGAACAGCCACACCACATCGACAAAGTGCCAGTACCACGCGGCCGTTTCAAAGCCGATGTGCGCCGTCGGCGTGAAGTGCCCCTTCAATGCCCGAATCAGGCACACCAGCAAAAACACCGAGCCGATGATGACGTGGGCGCCATGAAAGCCGGTGGCCATGAAGAAGGTCGCGCCATAGATGTTGCCTGAATAGCCGAATGCCGCATGACCGTATTCATAGGCCTGCAACAGCGTGAAGGCGAACCCGAGGATGATGGCAAGTATGAGGCCGTTGACAAGGTCCTTGCGATTGTTCTCGTGAGCAATGGCGTGGTGAGCCCAGGTTGCGGCCGCGCCGGAGCTCAGCAGGATCAGGGTGTTGATCAAGGGCAGGTGCCACGGATCGAAGGTCTCGATGCCGACCGGCGGCCAGACGCCTCCCGACCCCTCCTCCATTGGATACATTGCATGCTTGAAGAAATTCCAGAACCATGCGACGAAAAACATGATCTCGGACATGACGAACAGGATGAAGCCGTAGCGCAGGCCAATTTGAACAATCGGTGTGTGGTCTCCCGAGTGCGCTTCACGGATGACGTCGGTCCACCAGGCAACCATTACGTAGGCTATCAGGACCATGCCCATCAGCATCAACCACGGACCGAATCCGTGAAAGAACAGCACTGCTCCAAAAAGCATCGTGAACCCGCCGACCGCACCTAGAAACGGCCAAACCGACGGGTTCACTAGGTGGTAATCATGATGATTGGTGTGTGCCATCGTCACCCATCCTGGTAAATGACTGTACTCGCCGATTCCAGATCGGCGCTTTTCGCCTCGGGCTCGTAGCCTTCGGGCAATTCCGTCCGGTGAAAGGTGTAGGAAAGCGTAACCGTTCCAATCGACCGGGTTTCCGGATCATCGAGCATTTCCGGATCGACGTAGAAGCTCAACGGCATCTCCACCGTCTGTCCCGGCTGCAGCACCTGCTGCTCGAAGCAGAAACATTCGATTTTCACGAAATAGGAACCCGCGGCAAACGGGAACACATTGTAGCTCGCCGATCCTGCAATGACGGCGTTCGTGGGATTGTGCGCCGTGTAGTGTGCGACAACGGATTCGCCAATCGCTATCTCGACCTCTCGCTGGGCCGGCCTGAATTCCCAAGGCATGCTTCGTTCGACGGAAGCGTCAAACCTGACGTTGATGCTGTCGCCAACCGCTGCGACATTGTTCGATTCGGCGCGCAGGGTGTTGCCCCCAAAGCCGGTAACCTGGCAGAACCAGGTGTATAGCGGCACGGAAGCCCAGACGGCGATTCCCATCATGAGAATCACGCCGGAAAGGCCGACCAGCGTGCGTCTGTTCCTTGCGGCCACGTTCATTGGTCGCCCTTCACCAGCGACGGCCGCACACTGTGATCGAACGCTTCCATCTGGTGACCGCTGCTTAGCTTCACCAGCGTCAGTGCGAACACCAGGAGCACGAACGCGCAAAGACAAGCGCCAACCACGAGATTGCGCCCGCTTCTTGCTGAATGCAGGTCATGTTCCCTTGACAACGGCATCGTGGCTAAAGCGGCATCACGCCGGAAAGGAATGGCCGCAGCATTGAATCGACAGCCATTGCGGCAAATGTGACGAACAGATAGGTCAGCGAGAGCCTGAAAAACCTGCGTTCCTCACGGTAGCGAGTGCGAACGGCAGACTTGCCGTTGCGACACAGCTTGACCGCGCCGTAAACGAATGCCGAATTCATCACGACCGCGGCGCCCAGCGTCAGCGGTCCTCCGGCTTCGCCGAGGGCCAGCAACAGCGAGACCGGCACCAGCGCGCAGGCATAGCCAAGTATGTGCCAGCGGGCCGAGGCGTCTCCACGAACGACATTCAACATCGGAATGCCAGCGCGTTCGTAGTCATCGTTCATGTAAAGCGAAAGCGCCCAAA
>MKWU01002882.1_pt1 | contig 23812 bp, 20 predicted proteins | sample 809101 | NCBI WGS metagenome assembly MKWU01 (sample SAMN05860141, study PRJNA318959) | sponge metagenome | host: Aplysina aerophoba | place: Slovenia: Piran, Adriatic Sea, Gulf of Piran | collected 2013-05-07 | reverse complement strand
TTAGCTTCCCCTTAATGCTCGGTCCATCCTGACTCTACCTCCAGATTACCCAGGTGCGTCAAGGGTTTGGTGTCGGAAGATGCGGGCCATGGGGGTAGCGCTTTCCGAAGCCCGCCGAGTTTCTCTCAGAAGCTTTAAGGGCCCCAGGAACCGTCCATCTTGATGCCCCGCCGCTTCTCCCAATGGAAGCGCTCCAGCAGGCAGACCGGTGCAAAGACGGACAAGACCCGTAGAGTCCGTTTTTGCTGCGGGTCCTGAGGTGAGTCCGTAGCTCTTGCGGGTAATCAAAGAATCGCAACGAGCTTCCTTCCTCCGAAACGGCTCAGGGAGCCGACAGGGCCTCAGCCTGCTCCACGGCAGTCCGCAGTGCTGTCCGGCGGCTGGGGCCGTACTTGTGCAGGAAGGCCTTGACCGGCAGGCGCGGGTGTGCTTGGTCCGGCCGCTCGTGACGTTGCAGATAGTGTGGTGTGCTGCTATTAAACGTGGCCACTATCAAGAGCAGATTTTGTTCCCATATTAAAGACAGCCTTTAACAAGATCGAGGTGACGTGCCATAGTAAACGCAACCTTTACTATGAGTCGATCAAATAGCCATATGAAGGCGAGCCATTGACTATGGAAAACCGTTCTGCAGCCTCAAACCGGGCGGGGCAATATATCACGCAGCCAATTGGATATAGGTCTTTCTTTCCAGCACCATTGCCTCCCAACCCGCTCATCCAAATTACCAAGGAGATGCAAGTACTGCTCTCTCAGACCGACCGCGCACTTGGGCGTCTCGATGGGTCAATCCAAACGCTGCCCAATCCAGATCTGTTCGTTTACATGTACGTCCGTAAAGAGGCGGTGCTATCGAGGCAGATGGAGCGGTATTGGTCGATCGCGTTTTCTCGGTCGAGCGGCCACTACTCGCAATGAACTCGCTTCGGATCGAAACGGAGAAGTCCCAGCACAAGGGCTTCGCTGCCCTGCTCAAGGGTTGCTTCGGTGTGATTCGCAATCCACTAGCGCATGAACCCAAGATCCTCTGGGAGGATGATGCAGCGGACTATCTGTCCCTGCTCTCACTGCTCCACCGCAAGCTAGACGATTGCGTGCCAACGCGGATGGGCGGCTCCCAATGATGGCCGATCTGAAGCCCTATCCGGCCTATAAGGATTCAGGCGTGGAGTGGCTGGGGGAGGTGCCGGAGCATTGGGGGGTTAGCACACTTCGCCGAAAGCTCCGCACTCCAGATGGGATTAAGGTCGGTCCCTTCGGCAGCCAGCTAAAGCTCGAGCAGATGTCACCATCGGGCTACAAAGTGTACGGCCAAGCCAACGTCATTGCCAGGGACTTCGCTCGTGGCACAAAATTCGTCAACCAGGAGAAATTCGACGAGTTGTCCGCTTGCGAAGTGCTCCCAGGCGATCTGCTGGTGACGATGATGGGAACAAGCGGAAGGTGCACCCATGTGCCCGAAGATGCCGCCATGGGCATCATGGATTCTCATCTCCTTAGGTTGCGAACTGACACAAGCATCAATGTCAGATTCGCTTCTCGGCTCATTGACGAGTCCCCCTATGTGAAGGAGCAAATCACGGTCGCTGGGAAGGGCTCGATCATGCATGGGCTTAACTCGGGCATGGTCAAAGCGCTCGTTCTTGCGTTACCTCCCCTCCCCGAACAAACCGCAATCACCCGCTTCCTCGACTACACCGACCGCCGCATCCAACGCTACATCCAAGCCAAACAGAAGCTGATCGCCCTGCTCGAGGAACAGAGACAGGCCATCATCCACCAGGCCGTCACCGGCCAGATCGATGTCCGAACCGGTCAGCCCTACCTGGCCTACAAGGACTCGGGGGTGGATTGGCTGGGGGAGGTGCCGGGGCATTGGAGACTTGCAAGGCTCAAAGATGTCGCGCAAGTGCAGACAGGGCTTACGCTGGGCAATAGAGACTACGGGGGCGTACAACCAGAGTCGCGACCATACCTAAGCGTGGCCAATGTCCAGGTTGGTCGGTTAGATCTCACACATGTCAAGCATATAGATATCCCGCCCAATGAGGCGGCTAGGGTTACGTTGCGGGACGGTGATGTATTAATGACCGAAGGGGGCGATATTGACAAGCTCGGTCGTGGCTGCGTGTGGCACGATGAGATTCCAGGATGTCTCCATCAGAACCATATTTTTGCCGTGCGTTGCAGGCCGAGGGTTTTTCACCCTGAGCTCTTGGCTGGACTGATGGCCTCGCAGCACGGGCGCACATATTTCCAACTCACCGCAAAGCAAACGACCAATCTCGCCTCCACCAACAGCAGTACGTTACGAGCTTTTCCAGTCTTTCTTCCGCCTATTAGAGAGCAACTGGCCATAGTTGATGCACTTTCCAAGCAAACTGTAGCCCTAAACAACACAATGGACCAGGTAAGAAGAGAAATCTCCCTCCTCAACGAATACCGGACCCGCCTCATCTCCGATGTGGCAACCGGCAAACTCGACGTTCGCGAGGCAGCAGCCAGACTACCTGAGGTCGATCCTCTCGAGACCGAAGCCGACTCGGAAGAGAGCCTCGACACAGGTGCCGAGTCGAATCTCGACGAACTCGGCACCAAAGTGAAAGAGGTCGTGACGTGAGCGAACCGAGCGGGTCGCAAGCCCCCGGTACGGAGGCGAAGAACGAGGCGGAAGGAACCACGCGGGTTACGTTTCGCTTCCACACCCGCGCGCTGGCGGCGCTCGGTCGCGATCTTGTTACCAGTGACGTCGTCGCGGTGATGGAGCTGGTCAAGAACGCATACGACGCGATGGCGACTAGAGTCGAGGTGCGTATCCGCTCTGGCGATGAGGATTCGAACGGGCCATACATCGAGATTGCCGACGATGGTCACGGCATGGACCACGACACGATCGTGAATGTCTGGTGCATTGATCTACGACATCTTGCCCTGGTGAGGCTACCGCGGCCTACGTGGCGGGCACCTGGCTGGGCACCCCTGGCTTGCCTTGCGGGCAGGCGATGGCCGAGGCGGTTGGCGACGACGCCTTCGTCGACGAGTGCCAGGACTGCCTGGGGAGATGCCCAGAAGAACGTATAAGCCCGAGCAGATCATTGCCAGACTGCGCGCTCCTAAGGACGGACAAGAACCGTAGAGTCCGTCTTTGTCTGATTTTGAGTCCGTCCTTGGACATTGTTGGGCCGGCGAGTCATAGGGCTAGCGCAGGATCACGGCGCAGCTCAATCAGGCGGGGTGGAGGGTGAAGCCCGAGCGGATCTGGCGAAGAGATCCGAAGAATCTGTCTTTGGGGCTCCAGCGAAACGACCCAAGAGAGGAGGGTTGTGGCTCAATGACGGGTCGGGCATCAGGCACAGGCCCCAACACCCGAACCAGGTCTGGGCCTACGATTTCGTGGCTGGCAGCCGGGCGAAGGTCCAGGACCATCCTCATGTGAAATACGGCGGCCAGGTCTCCGTGTTCGAGACCTTCCAGATGTAGAGGTGCTCAGAATATAGAGGGCCTCAGAACGATCCGCTCACCGTGACGCCCAGGCTCAGGGTGTGGCTGGCGCCGGCGACGCGATACTCCGCACCATCCGGGCCGTAGAGGTAGCGGTAGTCGAGGCTGAGTGTGACGAAGTCGATGCCGTCGTAGCGCACCCCTGCGCTCACGAGGCCCGAGCCGTCGCTGAGGTTGCTCAGCCACAGAACAGATGGAGTCAGGTCGGTGTTGGCGATGTCGTTGGAACTGACCCTGATGGCGGCGTTGTGCTGCCCGCGCTCCAGCAGGTCGCTGAGGCTCATGTTGCCCAGGGCAATCTGCTGTTGAGCGAACGCCAGCGCTGCAGGGTCGTCTGTGAATAGGCTGGGATCGGCGTAGCCGAGGCCGTTGAAGAGGTACTGGGCAGCGGCCGAGACGGAGTAGAGATCGTCCTCGGTGGTGTAGCTAAAGCGTCCCCCAATCGTGCCGGAGACGGAGAGGCTATCCGATGTAGTGATGCGGAACCCCGCGCGGCTCCTGGGATCTGCGACCACGAACACCTTATCGCTGTTGCCCTGCAGGACCGCTTCGGCGAAGACGGTGGCGCCCTCGACATTACCGGTAGCCGTTATCATGAGGGCCCAGGGGCTGCTAAAGTCGTAGATGCCGCCGATGGTGAGTTCGGAGTTTCCCACCAGGAACTCGTAGCGTGCGGCGACGCCAATATTCTCGTCTCCACCGATGTCGTTGAGAAGCAGGTAGCCTGTCAGGTTGCTCGTGTCGATGGGCAGTTGCCCCTTGAGAGCCACGGGGCCCGTTAGCTCCTCCTCGGGGTTCTCAGGATCGATCCGCTCGAGGTTGACGAGGTTGGCGGGGCTGAAAAAGGGGCCGACGCCCCAGTTGATCGTCTGCTTGCCAGCGCGCAGGAACACCGTGTCGAGGATATCGATATCTGCGAACATTTCTCGGAGCGCGAAGTCCAGCCCCGCCCCGGTGCTATAGTTCGCGTCGCCCTTGAGCAAGAACCGGAAGTCGCTCGTCGGCCTGGCGTCGAGGAAGAGGCGGGTGCTTAAGTTCGCGAGACCGCTCGAGACCACGTCCTCGCCAGCGTCAGGGTTCAGGTCGAGATCGGCCCGCATCGATACCGAGAAGCGGCCGCCGAGGACGATCTTTTCGCTCTCAAGGAGTTCGTCGGCGGGGTTGGCCTCCTCATTCTCGTCCACCTCGGTGACGAGCGCTTCGCCGCCGAAGAGATCGTCATCGAAGGTGCTCTGGGCGAGGGCGGACGCGATCAGCAGGAGGCAGAGCAGCGCTGCGGCAGTTCTCGTCATGGTCACCCTCAGCGGTTCACGCGCTCGACGTACGCCTTGGTGAAGACGTTGTCGGGAATGGTCGCGGTGGCGATCTCGGTGATGGTGACGGAGGTCGTCTTGTTTTCGATCAGCGCGTCGACGAAGATCATCCGGCTGGCGATGAAGCTGTCGCCAACCTTGGCGTAGCTTGGGAAGAACGAGGTGCGTAGCAGGCGCCGGGTCAGGCTATAGTCCTCGCTCTTTAGAAGTAGGTTGTCGTCGCGAGTGACCCAGATCGTCCGGAAGGGGTAGGTTACCTCGTCGTTGGCGGCCTCGAGCTCGAGGATCCAGACCGCGAAGTTGCCGAGGGTGCCCTCGCTCGAGGAGACGACGTCGTAGTCGTCCGCCAGGGAAGAGGCACCGAAGTCGTCGTTGTTGGCGTCGCTGCCCTCAAAGCTTTCGCTCAGCGAGGTGAAGGTGAACTGGCGGCTTTCGGGGTCGTAGAACCAGAGACCGTCCTTGATGTTGAGGTAGCCCTGTCCTAACTGCGTCTCCGGCTTCAGGATAAGCAGTAGGAACTTGTCTTCGCTGTCGCGGCGGAAAAACCGCACCTGATTGGTCTCGTTGCCCTCCTTGGGGTCGGTGGATTCCAGAGTGAAGGTAGCGGAGAAGTCGCCCTGGAAGTTGCTCTGCATATCGATGGTCTGAAGAACCTCTTCGAAGTCCGGCTCCTGAGCGCTCGCTGTGGGGAGGACGAAGAACAGTCCCAGCAGGGCGAGGAGGGTTCGGGCAGGGTTGCAGAATCGGGCGCACACGGTCGTCTCCTTCAGGGTTTCAGATCTCCGCGGACTCTCCTCCAAGCAGAGGCTCGTTGGGGCGGCATGGGGTTTTGGGTCACTAGCTTGCACGTAAGGCCTCCGCAGGCTTCAGTCTGGCCGCTGCTCTGGCGGGAATGAGCACCGAGGCGACGCTCATGACGCAGATGAGGAGGATGTTGCCGAGCGTCTCGGGGACGGTGATGGCGAACTGCAGGTGCCCCCGATCGAGGAAGAAGCTGAAGTCGCTCGGGCCGAAGGCGATGAGACCCAGGCCGCCCATGACCAGCAGGGCGAGGATCAGGCCGCTGATCGCGCCGCCGAAGGCGATGAAGAACGCTTCCCAGATGAAGATATTGCGGATGCCCCCACGCTGAACACCCATCGCGCGCATGGTGCCGATCTCGGGAGTACGTTCGATCATCACCATCCGGTAGGAATTCATCACCCCCACCATGATGATCAGGATGATGATCAGGAAGATCGTGAGTCCGATGGCGTTCATTACGTTCACCAGCGCGTTGAGGCCTTCTAGGTTGTCGTCCACGTTGGTGACATCGAACTTCGTGCCCTCCCAGCGGTCGGCCTCGTCGACGCTGATCAGCCCTCCCAGACCGAAGGCCAGAGCAAAGTCGCGACTGCTGGTGTCTATGTCGCGGGGTACGACCGGGGCGAGGGAGCCGAGCTCAGCGTAGAGCGCGTCAGTCGCCTGCTCGACCTCACCCAGGTCTTTGAGGTAGATGTTGAGCGTCTGGAACTGCCCCGCTTCCATGTCCAGCAAGGTATTGAGTGACTTGATATGAGTGTAGCCGACAGCAAAGCCGAAATCCTCCTGGCTCTGGAAGCTCCCGGTGATGATGAAGTCGCCGATGCTCAGTTGACCGTTGATGGTAGGTGCCTTGACGATGATGCTCTCCCCAACCTCGAGATCGAGCTTCTCGATCATTTCGGTGGGGAGGAGGATGCCGGTCTCGGTTGCCCGGAACGCCTCGGGGTCGCCCTCGGCGAAAGTGAGGCTGTCCAGGAAACCCGCCTCTTGGTCGATCTCCACGCCCACGAGGAACTGGGTTTCTTCTTTCGAGCCGAAGATCAGGCTCGCGTTGGCGGCGGAGCGGGTGTTATACGACGCGATCTGGTCTTTGATGACAGTGAGGGCGGCGTCGACATAGGCGGTGTCGCGGACGACGCTGATCTCACTTCCCAGTTCGCTCACTTCTGTGCCCGACACATAGATGTGCCCGCCAAAGGCGTTGGCGAGATTGCTCTCGACGGTGTCGAGCAGACCGCCAGTGAAGCCGTTGACAAGTGTGAAGATGAAGAAGCCGAAGGCGACGGCGCCACCTAGGAGCAGGGTCCGCTTGCGGTGCCTTACGACGTTTCTCAAGGCGATGCGAAGGGGCTGCACAGGGCCCTCCTTAATTCCTCTGCATCGCCTGGACGGGCGCGATGCCGAGGGCCACGGACGCAGGGTAGAGGCTGGCGATGACGCCAATGATGGCGACGATGCCCAGCGAGGTGAATAGGGAGCTAAAGGACAGGACGGGGTTGAGTGTGGAGCCGCCGAAGAGGATCTGCAAAAACAGGTTGCTAGCGGGCAGGCCGACGACGTTGAAGACGCCGATGACCAGGCTCCCGATCGCCATGCCGACGACGCCGAAGACGACGGTGATCATGAGCACTTCGGTGGTGATCATGCCGCGCACGAACGACTTCTGACCGCCGATGGCCCGGACGGTTCCGATTTCGGCGATGCGCTCGGTCACGGAGATCACCAGCGTATTCATGATGATGATGATCGCGACGACAGAGATGACTAGGATGATGATGTTGAGGATGTTGCGGATCCCGAACGCGAGTTCGGCGATAAAACCCGCTCCCCAGCGCCAATTCTCCACCATCAGCGTGTCGCTGATGGCCTCGGCCTCCCTGATCTGGCCGCTGAGTGCTCGCAGGGACGTCCCATCGGCTACGTCGAGCAGGAGGAAGTGCCAGGCGTTGTTATCGATCGCCAAGAACCGATCGCGGACCGAGGTGTCCCCGAGGATATTGTCGAAGTCGAGAACCTCGTCACCACCCCCTTCATCGATCAGGGGGGTGCTGAACAGGGAGTCGGCGTTGCCGCCGAACAGGGCGTTTTCGGAAAGGGACTCCGTCGCGGCCAAATCGCTGCTCTGACGGTCCACCTGCACCGCCGTCAGGCCCGTGAGCGTGCGTAGGGTGTTGGCATCGACAAATGAGATCCTGTCAAGCAGACCCACGGCGTTCTCGAAGAAACCGGTGCCGCGGATGGTGACCTCGCGGACCTTGGTGCCCGTCACATCGTTCTGCCCGGAGAGGAGGATCGTGTCACCAACAGCCAACGCTACGCCGTGCTCGTCTAGGACATCGTCGATCACGCCCTGTGACAGCAGGATTCCCTCTTCGCCGTCTCGCAGGAGCTCCCCTTCGTTTAGGACGAACCTGTCGGGGAAGATCTCGAAGTAGCTGCTCGGCTCAATGCCCCAGAGCAGCGCGAACGAGAGTGCCCCCTCGTCGTTGCTGATGCTAGCAGCGCTCGACAGGATCGGGGTGAAGCCCTCAACGTCCTCGAGCGTCTCCAGGTAGGCGGTGATGTCGGTGTAGTTCTCCAGGATCTCCGGCGCCTCCCCGAAGCCACCGATAAACGCCACGTCTTCTTCGCTTTCGGTCCTGAGGATCAGGCCGCCGGTGAAGTTCTCGACGAAACTCGCCTCCATGCTCCTGGTGATGGTCGCCATCACGGAGTTGCCGATTACCAGAAAGGCGATCCCCAGGGCGATCAGCGTGCCGATGATGAGCGTTTTGGTCCTGTGCTCGCGCAGATTTCGGAAGGCGATCTTAAGTAGGATCACGACGGCCCTCGCTGCGCTTGGAGCGCGCGCTCCCGAGCGCCGTTGCTCCCGTTCGCCGTCCGGTAGTCCTCGACGATCTCTCCGTCGCGCAACCGGATGACGTGGTCCGCGATCTTCACGATGTCGGGGTCGTGGGTGCCAAAGATGAAGGTGGTTTTTAGCTCCCGGTTCATCTTCTTCATCAGGTCGATGATCGCCTCGCTGGTCTCGCTGTCGAGGTTGGCGGTCGGCTCGTCCGCCATGACGATGCTGGGTTTGGTCGCCAGGGCCCGCGCGATCGCGACCCGCTGCCGCTGTCCACCCGAGAGTTCGTTGGACTTGTGGCTGCGCCACTGGCTCAGCCCCACATCGTCGATCAGGTGGTTCACCCACTCCGTCCTCTCGCGCTTCGGCAGGGTGCTCCTGCCGAGCAGCAGGGGGAACTCGATGTTCTCGAAGACATTGAGAACGGGAATGAGGTTGAACGACTGGAAGATGAAACCCAGCACGTCGTGCCGAAGCCTGGTGATCTTCTTGTCGGACAGGGTGGAGGTCTCGACCCCATCGATATACACCTCGCCCGAGGTAGTCGTGTCGATGCAGCCGATAAGGTTCAAGATGGTCGACTTGCCCGATCCCGAGGGCCCGGAGATCGACGCGAAATCGCCCTTCTCGATGTCGAAGGTGATCCCTTTGAGCGCGTGCACCTGGGTCGCGCCCAGGGGGTAGGTCTTCGTGACATCGACGAGTCTTACGATGGACATGGTGGTGCCCCTTGAGGTGCGGGATTCGGGTGCCGGGTGATCGGCGCCCGCCCCGCCCGTTTCGGGGGGGGGCGCCGGTGACAGGGTCTCGAGGTCCTCAGCGGGCAGGGGGAGGAGGGGAAAACGGCATACTCCAGAGTGTGCCTTCCGTCCCTTTGGAGTTTCTCTGGGTTTTGTGGAGATCGTGTGAAGATCCCCCTCCGCCGGAGGTGTCGGGGCGGGGGGTGCCTGGGGGTTGTCGCGACGCGCGAAGCGACTGACATCGCCGGGCTCCACTCCAGCGAGCGGGGCGCGCAGCCGCACTCGCCGCCGGGCGGCGGCAGCCGGGTAAAAGCGTCAGCGCCCTCGTACCCTCGGCGCGACTCGGAAGATCGAATCCCAGCGAATCGAGCGGCACCGCTAGGTCGACGTCGGAGGGACCGGACCTTAGAAGGGGCGCTGCCGGTCGACCCCGCGCAGCCCGTCCTCAACGATGAAGACGGCGGTCGCCGTGATGGTCTTTCTCCTCTGCGGCGGAAGACCCCAGGTAGCGACAAGGGTCTCCAACGTCTCTGACAACCGCCTCGCCGGAGACGCGAAACTCCTCGGTCACGGTTCCCTCCCGCTTTGTCTCTCGATTCTGGGTGACATCCCTCTCATCCATAGTCTCTAGCCTCCCGGTGTTGGAGTTAGGCCCCTCAATGAGTCGAGTATAGGATCACCAAGGGTGGGTTGTCGTCATACTAAGGGAGGAGTCGAGACGCCTCAGCCCCAAATCTGTACCGGCTCCATGTCCGCTTGGGGTCAGGAGGGGTACTTAATCCTTGCTTCTAACCTACAAGACGGGTTCGAGTAGCGGTTCCGACGCTTGGTTTCGTCGGTCGACCTCTTGACGCCCTGCCGCCGGAGTCCTTCTGGATGTCCGCATCAAGTGTAGCCATGGCGATGTGGCGATGGATTCATGACTAGGTTGTCATGCGCGAGCGCGCCCCGGGCAGCTAGCACGGCGCTCGATGGGAAACACTTGGTATGGTCGTGGCGCGATCGGAAACACTAGGGATTGTCGCCGCCGGATCGCGCGGCCACAGAATCCGCGACCACGCAAAGGATTTCGAACATAATGTTGGCGCCGACCAGGGCGGTATTTCCGCTGGGGTCGAAGGGCGGTGCCACCTCGACGACATCGCCACCGACCAGCTTCAGGTCGCGCAAGCCCCGGATCATCATCTGTGCTTCCAGGGTGGAGAAGCCACCGACCTCCGGCGTGCCCGTGCCGGGGGCATAGGCCGGGTCCAGGCCGTCGACGTCGAAGCTGACATAGGTCGGGCCGTCGCCAGCGACGCGACGCGCCTCGTCGATGACACCAGGGACGCCGATCTCGTACACCTCCTCGATATAGATCACGCGCATGCCGCTGTCGTGGCTGAACTTCCAGATTTCGGCGTCGTTCAGCGGTCCACGGATGCCGATCTGCACGGTCCGCTTAGGGTCCAAGAGCCCTTCCTCGACGGCGCGCCGGAACGGCGCGCCGTGGTGAAACTTTGAGCCCAGATAGTCGTCGCCGGTGTCGCAGTGGGCATCGAAATGCACCATGCCGACCGGACGCGCTGCGGCAATGGCGCGCAAGATCGGCAAGGTCACTGAGTGGTCGCCGCCGACCGAGATTGGAACGATGCCGGCCGCATGCACGCGGCGGTAGAAGTCAGCAATCTCCTCCAGGGCGGACTTTAGGTGGAACGGCTGTTCCAGCCAGGCATCGCCCAGGTCGGCCACGCGGCAGAGATCAAACGGCGAGATCCCCGAGGTCTGGTTAATCTTGCGAATCAGGCTTGACTGGTTGCGGATCTCGCGCGGGCCGTGCCGTGCCCCGGTGCGGTTAGTGACGCCACCATCGAACGGCACACCTATCAGGCCAATGTCAACACCGCCCACCTCCTCAGCGTAAGGTGTGCGCATGAATGTCGGGATGCCGGTGTAGCGTGGGCGCGCCATCGGGTCGGCGAACTCCGCATAGTCACGGTGGTTCTTGAGCGGCATGACGTCTCGGTGGCGTTTTACGACGACGACGGGTGGTTCACTTGTTGATGGTCGATGTTTCCCATGAGATTATCTTCGGACATGTCTCAGCGAAATACAAGCAGGATGAGGAGCCGATGGCGCAATCATTGCTCTGTAAATCCCCCTCAGCCCACCATCAGGTAGCCTCCAGAGTCACCCGGTACCCAAGATGCTCAATGCGCCTAACAGCCCGCCGGATCGTCGCTTGCTGATCCCTAAAGTGGTTCCCCCCTAGATCCCGGTAGCACTCACCCGCCCAGGTGATAGAGGATAACCAACCCCCAGTTTCCGAAACCCGAATCGATACTCAAGCTGATCTACTCAGAGAGTGAGCGTTATGACCCGAAGAGTCCGTTTGTAGGGAGGTGGGAGCATCGTCGGCTCCGGGGTTTCGCCGATGCTGGGGGGGGCCTGATGAAGATGTTTGAACGCCGGTACCCCCTGACACAGAAATTGACACACAGATCTTGACGCTACTTTTTGAGCTGGCTTCTGGCGGGATAAGATGCGGAGTTGCGATGGAAGTCATGAATCTCCTTCTCAAAACCGATTCCTACAAGGCCAGCCACTACCTGCAGTACCCTCCAGGAACCGAGAAGCTGTTCGCCTACCTCGAGAGCCGCGGCGGCGCCCACGCCGAGACGCGATTCTTCGGCCTCCAAGCGATCATCAAGGAGCATCTCCAGACTCCCATTACCCGAGAGGATATCGACGAGGCTGAGGAGGTCCTCACCACCCACGGCCTGCCCTTCCCTCGGGAGGGCTGGCTGCGGATCCTAAGCGAGCACGGCGGGTTGCTCCCGCTGGAGATCCGCGCTGTGCCCGAAGGCACGATGGTGCCTACCGGCAACGTCCTCATGACCGTCGAGAGCACCGACCCGGAACTCCCCTGGCTGGTCGGCTGGCTCGAAACGCTGTTGGTGCAGGTCTGGTACCCCACCACCGTCTGTACCCGCTCGTACTACCTCCGGGAGATCATCCGTGAACACCTCGAGGCTACTGCCGACGACGCCACGGCGGAGTTGCCTTTCAAGCTCCACGATTTCGGCTGTCGCGGGGCCAGCAGCATGGTCAGCGCCGCACTCGGCGGGCTCGCGCATCTGGTGAACTTCCAGGGTACCGACACCGTTCCGGCCCTGGTGGCCGCCCGCCGCTACTACGGTGCCGATATGGCCGGCTATAGCATCCCTGCAGCGGAACACAGCACCGTCATCTCCTGGGGCCGTGAACAGGAGGTCGAGGCCTACCGCAACATGCTGAGGCGCTTCGCGAAGCCCGGCGCGGTCGTTGCTATAGTCAGCGACAGCTACGATATCTACGACACGGTCATCAGGCTCTGGGGCGAAGTGCTACGCCAGGAGGTCATCGACTCTGGCGCCACCGTGGTCGTCCGCCCCGATAGCGGCGATCCCGTCGAGATGGTGGACTGGGTCGTGTCGGCCCTCGCGGAGAAGTTCGGCACCACCACCAACAGCAAGGGGTTCCGAGTGCTCAACCACATCCGGGTGATCCACGGGGACCAGATCGATGGCCGGACCATACCCGAGGTGCTCAAGGTGCTCAGAGCCAACGGATTCAGCGCCAGCAACATCGCCTTCGGTATCGGTGCCGGGCTGCTGCAGAAGCTCAATCGCGACACCTACCGGTTTGCCTTCAAGGTTAGTGAAGTCACCATTGATGGACAGGCGATTCCGGTCAGGAAGAGCCCGGTCGGCAGCTTCAAGCACAGCAAAGCCGGTCACCTCGATCTCGTCCGCGACAAAAACGGCACCCTTCGTACCATCGATCGTGCCACCGACCCCACCGGTGTCAGCAGCGAGTTGGTCCCGGTATTCAGGAACGGCGCACTGTTGAGCGACTGGACGCTCGAGCAGGTTCGGGGGCGCGCCTGACCCAGCCGACAAGAGTGTCGGGGGGCACTTCATCGGTCTGAAAGCGCATGGACTTATCCCCCTGCCGGTCCCCCTCAACCAGCCATCGCCTCCTTGAACTCGGAGATCAGTTCGGAGAGCATGGTTTTGGCGTCGCCGAAGAGCATCCGCGTGTTGTCCTTGAAGAATAGCGGGTTCTGCACGCCGGAGAAGCCGGGATTCATCGAGCGCTTCAGAACGAACACGGTGCGCGCTCCGTCGACGTTGATGATCGGCATGCCGTAGAGGGGGCTGCCCTGATCCTCCCGGGCAGCGGGGTTGACCACATCGTTGGCACCGATCACCACCGCCACATCCACCGTGTCCATAGTCGGGTTGACATCCTCAGGCTCCACCAGCTGTTCGTAGGGGACGTTCGCCTCGGCGAGCAGGACATTCATATGCCCCGGCATGCGGCCGGCGACCGGGTGGATGGCGTAGCGGATCTCGATACCGTTCTCCTCGAGCAGATCGGCGAGTTCGCGGACGGCGTGCTGAGCCTGGGCCACCGCCATGCCGTAACCGGGTACGAAGAGCACGTTGCTGGCCGCCTCGAGGATGTAGTAGGCATCCTCGCCGCTCAGCGCCTTCACCTCGCCCTCGACCTGGCTGGAACTGCTCTGGATGACGGACCCGAAACCGCTGAAGAGCACGTTGGCCAACGACCGGTTCATGCTCTTGCACATGATCTGCGTCAGGATCAGCCCGCTGGCACCCACCAACGACCCCGCCACGATCAGCACGTTGTTGCCGAGGATGAAGCCTGCCGCGCTGGCAGCGAGTCCCGAGTAGCTGTTCAGCAGCGAGATCACGATCGGCATGTCCGCCCCGCCGATGGGGATCACCGCGAGGATCCCCAGGATCAGCGCCGCCGCGATGACGATGAGGAACAGGGTGTAGCTGCCGCCGGGGTTGAGTATGAACAGGACCCCGCAGACCACCGCAGCGGCCACGATCAGGCCGTTGACGAACTGCTGCCCCCGGTAGCGGATGGGGCGCCCCGAGATCCAGCCCGCCAGCTTCCCGAAGGCCACGACGCTGCCGGTAAAGGCGACGCCGCCGATCAGCACCGCCAGGACGGTGGCGGTGGCAGTGAAGGTAACACTGTCGGGGTTCCGCAGGTACTCGGCCCAACCGACCAAGAGACTCGCGACGCCGCCGGAGCCGTTGAACAGGGCCACCATCTCGGGCATGGCGGTCATCTTCACGCTGCGGGCGGCGATGGCTCCGATCGCCGAGCCGATCACCAGTCCTACGATGATCCAGGTGAAATCCAGCCCGCCCGCGAGCAGGGTGACCACCACCGCCAGCAGCATCCCCAGCGCCGAGACCAGGTTGCCCCGCCGGGCCGTCTCGGCCCGACCGAGCATCTTCAGGCCGTAGATGAAGAGCACGGAGGCGACGATATAAGCGAGATTGATCAGGAAGTCCACGCCTACTCCTTCTTGCCCACCCGGAACATCCCGAGCATCCGGTCGGTGACCAGGTAGCCGCCCACCACGTTGATCGTGGCGAAGATCACCGCCAGGGTGCCGAGGATCGTCTCCAAGCCACCACCGACACCGGCGGCGATCAGGGCCCCCACGATGGTGATGCCGCTGATCGCATTCGATCCGGACATGAGGGGGGTGTGGAGCTGCGACGGCACCTTGGTGATGAGTTCTAAGCCGAGGAAGATCGCGAGTACGAAGATGAATAGCAGCAGGATCATGAGTCGCTCTCCAAGCGTTCGCGCACCCCCTGATGGAGGACCTGGCCCTCGTGGGTGAGCAGGCACCCGCCGATGATGGTGTCTTCGAGGTCGAGCCTCAGGCTCGACGTCTCCTGGTCCCAGGCGTGTTCGATCAGGTTGTAGACGTTGTTCGCGTACATCTGGCTGGCGTCCCCCGCAACTTGGCGGGCCAGGTTGCCAAAGCCCAGGATCGTCACGCCGTTCGGTCGGACGACCTCTTGGTCGGCGGCGCTCCCCTCGACATTGCCGCCGGTGGAGGCGGCTAGGTCCACGACCACGCTGCCGGGCCGCATCCCATCGAGCATCTCCCCGGTCACGATCCTCGGAGCCGGCCGGCCGAAGACCTGGGCCGTGGTGATCACGATGTCGGCATTGGCGCAGTGTCGCGCCATCTGCTGCTGCTGCGACTCGAGCTGCTCTGCGGTGAGGGCCTTGGCGTAGCCCTGCTCGGTCTGGCCGGTCTCGCCCACATCGATCTTGACGAAGCGGGCACCTAGCGACAGCACCTGCTCTTCCACCACCGGCCGGGTGTCGTAGGCCTCCACCCGCGCCCCGAGGCGCTTGGCGGTGGCGATAGCCTGGAGGCCGGCGACCCCGACTCCGATGATGAACACCCGGGCCGGCGGGATGGTTCCGGCCGGCGTCGTCATCATCGGCAGGGCCTTCTTAATCCGCTCGGCTGCAGCGATCACCGCGCTGTATCCCGCCAAGCTGGCCTGCGACGACAGCGCGTCCATCTTCTGGGCGTAGCTGGTGCGCGGGATCAGCTCCATGCACAGGCTGCTGATCGACCCCTCGGCCAGAGCCCGGACCAGGCCGGTCTGGCGGAACGGGTCGAGGAAGCTGATCCAGATCGCCCCCCTCCTGACCTTGGTGACTGTGGTCAGGTCGGGCTCCATCAGCCCCACCACCACATCCGCACCCGCGAGGGCCTCGTCGGGGTCCGGTCGCACCCTGGCGCCCGCCCGTTCGAATTCCTGATCGGCGAGCGCCAGGAGTTCGCCATAGCCGGCTTCGACCTCGACCCCGGCGCCCAGCCTGGTCAGCTTCTCGACGGCTTGGGGGGTGAGCGCGACCCTGGCATCTCCGCCCGTGCTCCTAGCTGAGTAGATGATCATCACCTAGGCATTATGAATGAGAAGCCCGGAAATTGCGACCACCCGGTCGCCACGGAGCTGCCGGGGATGCGCCTCGCGGGTGGGAGCCGGCTGCCCCGGTCGCGGCGGGCCGGTCGATTCGAGTGCTCCGGGGTCTCGCCGGGCCTCGGGCGACTCTGCGGGCCTAGCTGCCGCGGCCACCGGCCTCCAGAGGCTATAGTTGCGCTTGATGAGGCGAGAGCATATCGCGGTCCTCACCAGCGGCGGAGACGCCCCGGGCATGAACGCGGCGATCCGTGCCGTCGTGCGCACGGCGATCTATCGGAACCTCAGGGTATCGGGGGTCTTTCACGGCTTCCAAGGCCTGATCGACGGCGCGGTCGAGGAGTTGGGACCGCGCAGCGTCGCCAACATCATCCAGCGGGGCGGCACCATCCTCCAGACCGCCCGCTGCGAGCCCTTCTACCGACCGGAGGGCAGGGCGCTGGCAGCGAGCACCCTGGCAAGGTGTGGGATCGACGGCCTGGTGGTGATCGGTGGCGATGGGTCGTTCCGCGGCGCCACCCTGCTCCACGAGGAGCACGGGGTCCCGGTGCTCGGCATCCCCGGCACCATCGACAACGATATCTATGGCACCGACGTCTCCATCGGCTTCAACACCGCCATCAATGTGGCCTTGGAGGTCGTCGACCGACTGCGCGACACCGCCGCCAGCCACAACCGGCTCTTCCTGGTGGAGGTCATGGGGCGTGAATCGGGCAACATCGCCCTCTACGTCGGGGTGGCGGGGGGGGCCGAGGCGATCCTGATCCCGGAGCAGAGTCTGGGGGCCGACGAGGTGACCAACCTGGTGATCCGGGCCAAGGAGCGGGGCAAGAGCTCGAGTATCGTGGTGGTGGCCGAGGGGGCCTATGAGGGCGGGGCTCTCGCCCTTCAGGAGGCGATCCGGCGACGCTGCGGCTACGAGGTTCGCTCGAGCATCCTGGGTCACATGCAGCGGGGCGGCAGCCCCTCTACCCGCGACCGGGTACTCGCCTCCCGGCTGGGCTACGAGGCGGTCAGAGGCCTCCTCGAGGGCCGGAGTGGGGCCATGGTCGGGGTCGACAAGCGGAAGGCGGTGTTCGTCCCACTCACCGAGGTCAGGGCTAAGAACAAGGAGATAGACTGGCAGCTTGTGGAGGTCGCCCAGGTGCTTGCGATCTGACCTAGCGGCGGACCCGCACGAAGCGGTCCTTGCCTCGCTGCAGTACCCTGGCCTCTCCCAGATCGACCCTGAGCCTCCAATCCTCGACGACCTCACCGTCGAGCCTGAGGCCGCGGTTCTGGATCAGCCTCCGCGCCTCTCCGTTGGAGGAGGTAAGGCCGGCGAGCGTCGCCAGAGCGAGCACGCCGACAGATCCCGCCTCGAGCGACCCGCCGGGCACTACGACCTCGGGGAGGTCGTCGGGGATACCACCTCTGGCAACTTGGTCGTAGCGGGCCTCCGCCCCGGCGACCGGGCCCGGCCCGTGGTAGGTCCGGACGAGTTCGCGGGCGAACCGGCGGTGAGCGGCGACGATATCCTCGGCGGCGCCCCGCCGGAACTCGCCGAGATCGAGAGTCGTGCAGAGTTCGGCGTAGCGCAGAAGCAACGGGTCGGGGACCTGCATAGCCTTCTTGAACATGGTCTCCGGCGCCTCGGCGATGCCGATATAGTTGTCGAGCGATTTCGACATCTTTTCGACACCGTCAAGCCCCTCGAGGAGCGGGAGGACCAGGGCCAGCTGCGGCTCCAGGCCGTACGCCCGCTGCACGTCGCGGCCCACGAGGAGGTTGAAGAGCTGGTCCGTCCCACCGATTTCGATATCGGCTCTGACCGCCACCGAGTCGTAGGCCTGGGCCAGCGGGTAGAGGAGTTCGTGGACGCTGATAGAGGTCCCCTCCTGGTAGCGCTTGGTGAAGTCGTCGCGCTCCAGCAGCCGGGCGACCGTATAGGTCGACGCGAGCCGGATCAGGTCGCCGAAGTCGAGCGGCCCGAGCCACTCCGAGTTGTGGCGGACCTCGAGCTTCTCGGGATCGCTGTCGAGGATTAGCGTGGCCTGGTCAACATAGGTCGTGCCGTTCCTCCTGGTCGCCTCGAGCGACAGGGTCGGCCGGGTCTTGAAACGCCCCGACGGATCCCCGATGGTGGCGGTGAAGTCGCCGATGATGAGGATCACCCTGTGGCCCAGATCCTGAAACTGACGCAGCTTGCGGAGCACGACAGCGTGCCCGATGTGGAGGTCGGGGCGGGAGGGGTCGGCGCCGAGCTTTACCCGCAGTTGCTTCCTTGCGACCTCGGCTTCCCGGAGTTTGGTCTCGAGCTCCCCTTCGGGGACGATGTGGTCGGCACCCCTGCGCAGGAGGTCGAGGGAGGTCTGAGCCATAGTCGTCCTTTCGTCCGGGGTCGCCTGGGCTGCGGCACCCGGACATATACCCTTTCGTCCGGGAGCTGGCCTGGAGTGTAGCAGTTCCCGTCGGTCCCCCATCCCGGGGTTCGCTCAGCGCCTCCGCTCGTGCCCGGGCTGGCAATAGAACTTCCGTTGCGATCAATCCTGGCACGGGCCCCAGCCTCCTAGGCAGAACTCGCTGTAACTGCCCGGAGCCGCCCCTGGATGTTTGCCGCTATCTGCCCTTCAGCCAGGGATCGAGGGCGTCGCGGAGACCATCACCAAAGACATTGATAGAGATAACCATGACCATGATCGCGACCCCCGGGAAGGTGGCGAGCCACCACGCCCTGCGAATGTAGATGCGCGACTCTGCCAACATGAGACCCCACTCGGGTGTGGGGGGGTCGGCGCCGAGACCCAGGAAGTTCAGCCCGGCGCTCGCCAGGATGGCGACCCCGATCTCGAGGGTGCCGAAGACGATAAGCGGCGCGGCCGCGTTGGGTAGGATGTGCCGAACGATTACCCGTGGGCTCGCGCCCCCTAGCGCGCGTGCCGCTAGGACATAGTCGTTCTCTCGAACCGAGATCACCGTCCCCCGGGCGAGCCGGGCAAACCCTGGGACCATGGCCACGCCGAGAGCGATCATCAGGTTGTTGACCCCGGTTCCTAGCAGGGTGATGACGACCATCGCCAGCAAGATATTGGGAAAGGCCAGCATGACGTCGATGAAGCGGCTGATCGCCTCATCGATCCAGCCGGGCCAGTAGCCTGCCGACGCCCCCAGGAGGATTCCGAAAGTGGCGCCGATTATCATCGCAACGACGCTCACCCGCAGCGAGATTCTCCCCCCATAGAGGATGCGCGTAAGCTGATCCCGCCCAAAGTGATCGGTGCCCAGGGGGTGCTCCAGGCTGGGGGGTTGCAGGGCACTCCTGGGCGAAAGCTTGGCCTGTTCGTAGGGGGTAAGGTGTGGAGCCATGATGCAGGCTAAGGTCAGCAGGATCAGGACGACGAGACCGATGATGGCGCTAGGCTTGCGCAGAAGGTAGCGTAGGATGACCAGGAATTGCCTCTCGGTCACCACCTCCGACTTGACAGATTGTGTCTCTGATAACACCTGCGTGATCCCTTCTTGAAGCGTTAACTGTAGCGCACGCGCGGATCTAACCAGCCATAGGATAGGTCGACCAGCAGGTTGGCAAGGACGTAGGTGAAGGCGGCGAAGAGGATCATCCCCTGTACCACCGGGAAGTCCTTCTCGAGCACAGCGTTCACCACGATCTGCCCGATACCTGGGCGGCCGAACACAACCTCGACGACGACCGCACCGCTGAGGAGGCCGCCGAACTGTAGGCCCGCCACCGTCAGCACCGGGATGAGACTGTTTTTGAGGGCGTGCTTTAAGACCACAAATCGCTCTCTGAGGCCCTTGGCCCTGGCGGTGCGCACGTAGTCTTGTTGCAACACCTCGACCATACTCGACCGGGCCAGCCGCGCTAGGATGGCGGAGGCGCTAATCCCCAGTGCCAACGAGGGGAGGACCAGCGATCTCAGGTCGCCCGCCATCCCGACCGCAGGCAGGATGCGGAGGTACAAAGCGAAGATCAGCAGCAGCATGATGCCCAACCAGAACGACGGCATCGATACCCCTACCACGGCGAAGGTCATGGTGAGGCCGTCGAGCCACCTGCCACGGTTGAGGGCGGCAAGAATACCGAGGAACAAGCCGAGGAAGAGGGCGACGACGAGCCCGCAGAGCGCCAGGATCACAGTGTGGGGGAGATTCTTCCTGAGGAGGTCGACCACCGGCTGCCCCCCGCGAAACGACTCCCCGAGATCACCCTGGACGGCTTTGATAAGGAAGTTGCCGAACTGCACCGGTAGGGGCCGATCCAACCCTAGCTCGCGGCGCATGTTGTCGTACATCTCCTGAGTGATGTTTCCGGTCACCGTGGGTGCGGCACCGCCGCGGTGCTCGGTTAGCATCATCAGCACGGGATCGCCGGGGAGCAGGTGGAGCATGAGGAAGATCGCGAGGGATACCCCGAGCAGCACCGGGATCGTGGTCAGCATACGCCTTCTGAAGTATAGCCACATGTTACGCCGCCTCTCCCTTCACAAACCGGCCGCCCAGCATGACGGCCTTGACATTTCGCAGGGTGGCGAGGTCGGACGTGGGATCCCCTGCCACCACCAAGATATCCGCCTTCTTACCGGCCTCGAGCGTCCCCACCTCGCTACTCACTCCCAACGCGTCGGCAGCGTTCCGCGTGGCAGCCAACAGGACCTCCTCAGCCGACATCCCTACCGTTAACATCGCATCCAACTCTCTTAGCAGACCGTCGAAATCCACATGTCCCCAGCCGGCATCCGATCCGGCGACCATCTTGACCCCCGACTGTACCAGTCTGGCGACATTCTCGCACTGGCCAGCGTAGCGGTCCTCCCTCTCTGCCAAGACCGCCTCCTCTGCCGGGGTGAGTTCAGTTGCTCTGCTACGGAGCGTTTCGGCCAGGACTCGGTTCACCTCCAGTGTCGGGTTGACGTAGGCTCCCGAGTCCACCAACCTCTCTGCCACCTCGGGTTGGAACTCCAGTTGACCATCCGGCTGGCGGAAGTGGGCATGAAAGATGACATCGAAGCCAGCCTCCAGAGCGCGACTTATACCCTCAGTGGCACTGCAGTGAGCGATAGCGCGCTTGCCGGCGTCGTGCGCCTCTGCTACGGCGACCGCTAGTTCCCTGGGACGATAGGATGGGCGGTACGGATCTGTGCCGATCGTCCCGCCCCCCGTCGCCATCACCTTGATGATGTCCGCCCCCTCTCTAAGCAGCTGACGAGCGGCCGACCGGATTCCGTCGGGGCCGTCCGCCTCTCCACCCAAGAACCAGCAGTGTCCCCCAGTTCGGGTTAGCGGTCTACCGCAGAGCACGAGGCGCGGACCGGTGCCAAGCCCCATCTGGATCGCCTCGCGCAGGACAAAGGTGACCTGGTTGCGCGCCCCCGTATCGGCGAGGGTAGTGATCCCCGCTTCCAGGGCGCGCTGGGCGTTAGCGACCGCTCTCAGCAGTAAGATGCCGTCACTATACTTCATAACCTCTTCACCGGGGGTGCCGTCACCCGGCATGATTAGGTGGGTGTGAGCGTCGATCAACCCAGGTAAGATCGTGGCGGCTTCGAAGTGAGCGGTCCGCGCGTCGGCAGGTTCACCGACCTTCCCTCGAACACCGACCTCGGTGATCTCCTCATCGCGGATCACCACCACCCCGTCACTGGTAGGTGGGCGCCCGGTGCCATCGAAGAGGCGATCAGCACTTAATACAGTCCATCGGTTCGACACGATACTAGCTTCCTCAAATATGTTTAATGAGGGGCGGCCGACGAGCTAAGCTCGCCGACCACCTCGGACGTAAGGTCTACTGCTTCTGGATCCAGACGTTGTTCATGTGGGGTCGGCCTAACAGGTCACCGCTGAAGCCCATGACATTGGGCTTCATGGCGTGGATGAGGGTCATTTCGTAAGCCGGCAGCATGAGAGCCTGATCCATGACGTACTCCTGCAGCTCCCGGTAGATCGCCCGTCGTTCCTCTACGTCGGTCGTATCCAAACCGGCGCGGATGAGTCCATCAATGTGCGGATCGTCGATCCGCGACCGGTTGAACTGACCGCCCCCCTCGATCTGGCTCGAGTGGAACGGGAGGAAGAAGGTGTCGTGGGGATCGATCAGGTGGTAGCCGAGCCGGGCCAGCTCGTAGTCGTTGTCGGCGTAGCGCCTGGCGGTTGCCTCGTAGGGCATGATCTCGGCGTTGTAGTCGAAGCCCAGTTCGAGCAGCGACGCCTGGACGAACTCGGCGACTTTCGGGTTGGAACCGCCCGACGAGGTGACGTGCCGTAAGGCGAGGGGCTGACCCTCCGCATTCTCACGGATGCCATCGCCGTCTCGGTCGATCCAGCCCGCCTCCTCGAGGATCTGCACCGCCCGCTCGGGATCGTAGGGGTACATCTCCTCGACCCCCGGCCAGTAGGCCCAGGAGGCGGAGCTCAAGGGGCCGTTGGCGGCGGGGTTGATCCCGAAGAAGAGGAGGTCGGCCATGATCTGCCGGTCCACCCCGAAGAGCATCGCTCTGCGCACCGCGATGTCGTTCATCGGGAAGCGGGTGACGTTGATGTTCAATATCTGAGGCAGGCCCGGCATGACGGCGCTGGACACGACGAACCTGTCGTCTGTTTCGAGTCGGAGGATGTCCTGATGAGGCAGGCCGTCGGCGAGGTCGGCCTCACCCGCCTCCAGGGCGATCACCCGGGTCGAGGGCTCCTCGATGAACCGGTAGATGATGGTGTCCAGGTAGGCGGTCCCCTGGTTCTCGAAGAAGTCGGGGGCCCAGTTGTAGTCCTCGTTGCGCTCTAAGACCACGGTGTTGGCGTCTTCCCAGCCCCTGACCTTGAAGGCACCGGTCGCGACCGGATTGAGGGCGTAGTCGTCCCCCATGGTCTCGATCGCGGTCGGCGAGGCCGGCGCCAGCGCCACCTCGCTCGCATTGCTCAGGAAGACCGGGAAGGATTCGGTCAGGACGACCTTGACCGTGAACTCGTCGATGACCTCACTCCGGTCGTAGGGCCCTAAGCGGGGGAGCTGCAGCGACTTGCTGGCCGGATCGGCTATCCGGTCGAGGGTATACTTGACCGCTTCGGCGTTGAACGGGGTGCCGTCGTGGAAGGTCACATCGTTGCGGAGATAGAAGGTGTACTCGAGGCCATCCTCCGACACCTCCCACCGCTCCGCTAAGCCGGGGTAGAAGACCCCACCCTCCGGCTGCCAGACGAGCGGGTCGTAGATCTGGCGCATGATCCGGGCACCCGCCGTTGCTGTCCAGACGTTGGCATCGAGGCTCCTAGCTACTTGCGCGTTGACAAAGATCAGATCCCCACCGACCCGCTCACTGCGCTCATGGCCTCCGGCGAAGACCCCCTGCAGGAGGAGACCGACGGCGATCAGGCCTAGCGTGGAGAGAGTAAACACTAACCGCTTCATAAACCACTCCTTTTCGAGACTGCTTCCGAACGGATCTAGACTACACCTTGTGACTGTCGACTGTTATCTTACACCTCCTTTTGTGATCAGCCTCCATCAGGTTTCGATATTTCGGCTAAGACCTTAAGAACCGCCCCCGCAAGATAACTTAATATAGTCTAACGATTAGGGGATAGGAAGTAGGTGAGACGGGTCGCATGAGGTGAAGGGCTCTATAAATGTTGCCTAGCTTCCCTGGATAGTACAATATCGCGCTGACACTTGAATAGAAAGAGTTCTTAAATACTAAGGGTAATCTGGAATTGGAGTCAAGATGTACCGGACGTTCACTCCGAAAGTGGCTGGGGTAGATCGGGGGTGGTGGACGCAACATCTGCAAGATTTGCAAGGTGGGTCGTAAGGGAGTTCAG
>MKWU01002925.1_pt1 | contig 23815 bp, 13 predicted proteins | sample 809101 | NCBI WGS metagenome assembly MKWU01 (sample SAMN05860141, study PRJNA318959) | sponge metagenome | host: Aplysina aerophoba | place: Slovenia: Piran, Adriatic Sea, Gulf of Piran | collected 2013-05-07 | reverse complement strand
CATCACGATCAAAATTCTTGATCTCATCTTCAAAAACTGTATCTAATTCTTTATCTGTATATCCACAAATAGATGAATATTCCGGCTTTAAGCTGATATCAATAAGATGATTAAAACCTGTAAATACTGTCGAATTAGCAAACATGGTGATGCCAGTAACAAAGTGAAATCGAATGAACTTATGAGATGCTTTAAAAATACTGTAAAACCCTCTAAGAGTGGATTGATTTTTTTTACTTATCTCTTTGTCTTCTAGAGTATCCAAGATAGGTTTGTCATACTCGTCAATTAAAACAACTACTTCTGTCTTAGAATTGATAGTATAAATATGCTTAATAATTTTCTGTAGACGCCTAGACGCAGAGGGTTTGAGTTCATCAGATGCTGGGATGCTATACTCATCTTCTAAAGTATCTAAAAAAGCAAAAATATCTTCTTCTAAATCGTTTTCGTTAGTGTATTCTTTGCCGCCAAGATCAATGGTAAGTACAGGATACTTTTGAGACCAATCCCACTTATCATAGATATAAAGCCCCTTAAATAGCTCTTTCTTTCCTTCGAAAAGACATTCCAAAGTACTTACAAGAAGACTTTTGCCAAAGCGTCTGGGACGAGATAGAAAATAATCATCACCATGTGAAGTAAGCTCCCAAATATACCGAGTTTTATCTACGTAATAGCAATTTCGTTTTCTAAGTGCTTCAAATCCTTGCTCTCCTAAAGGTAGTTCCATAGTGTCTCTTTTCTCTCTTGGTTTTCTCTCTTGGTAAGGATCTTGACATTTCGCCATCTCTCTGGAATGTAATTTACGCCTAAATCCATCCCTATTCTTATCGACGGCCTCATTCATTATATTACTGTTTAATTCATTTGAGCACAAGCTATTCCCATAAACTAGCTCAAATTGAGAAGCCAGCATTTTGAGAAGATTGAAATGCAAGGTTCTGCCAAGGCCTAGATACTTACAGTCACTTTGCTATAAAGAAACAACAGTCTTAAACATAAAAAAGCTTTTTGCAGACGCACCCGTCTGGCGACAAACTACAACCCTTACCTTACAGAAAGTCACTATCTGATAACACTTTAATATCTCTAAAATTGTTACTTCAAACAAGTAGATCTAGTATGCTTAACATGGAGTTAATGCCATCTTCATAAATTTTTGAGGTACAAAATAGCAGTAAATAACCTAAGAACATATTTTTGCTATCCAAAAAATATTTGCATCATATGAGATCTATTTCAAGAAACCCCAGAGAAAAAGTTACATTTTAATAACTATATTATAAATTGCCTGGTAAATTATATTATTGCTTGTATTCTATGAGTGTACTCTGCGGCAGGAACTCTGGAGGGCATGATGCGCATCCGTATACTAAGTTAACTAGCAAACTTATAAAATAGGACTTCTGTGGGATAAATTGCTCAAACAAGCTCACCTATCTCATCACCGACAACAACCCAGCTCTAACCCTGTTAAAAAATGAAACTCAGAAAAACCAAGATTAACTTATCATCCATCTTACCGAGACATGCTCAAAGCAATGTCCTTGTCACTCATTTTTTGAAGTATCACCCTCTATTATGTTACACATAACTATCAGCATCACTTTCTTAATATCCATAGCATCTCTCTATGGCTGTAGGATGTTTTTCTCCTCTTCTAATCCTGCTCCATCATCTCTTACAGCCGTTCAAGATGACTCATATGCTCTTATTTTCAAAAAAGTCTTAGAAGAAACAACCAACGAAGAGGATACATTTCAGTTCCAAACATGTCTTAAAGAAAATGATCAGATCAACATATCTTCTTGTGTAACGGCTTTACTCTTACCAGATGGTACTCCTGTGGAATATGGGATATTTCCGAAAAGCATGCTCACTCTTAGAGAGCTTGAGCAAACCCGTAACATCAAACAAAGCTTCTCTGAAGAAGATGACACACAAGATCCTTTCATCTTTATAGGAGGTTCTGTGATTTTAGCTAGCACGATGTTTGGTGTGATAAAGTCTCATAATGCTGCAAATTCCTTAAAATATAAACGCATTCGGAGCATCATCGATGGAGGACGTGTTTTGAATGCTAGGTTGTATTATCAACGTCTGGCTGCAACACTAGCTAATCATGAACGCTATAAACTCACTCAGCTTTTCTTGCAACCAAAAATCTCTGAAACACTTAACCAGCAGGCTCGTCAAAGGCTTCTCGAATTAGACCAAGAGCTCATCTATCGTATCAACAATGGGCGTAACGTAGATGGAGTGATGACAGATATTTCTCATATTTTTGATACGATGAACTATCAAAGTGACACAACATTTACTATGGATTTACCTGGATATACTGCCCAGAGACAATTACTTCAACGCGCTAAATCCTTTCACAAACGCTCATGGCGTTCTGGTGGGAACATTCGTTACATGCAAGCAGCATCCACAACTCGCCATATCAAAGAATTAGCTAAGCAAGGATACTATGAAATTGCTACAAGCATGTGGCGTAACATGAAGGATGAATGGATACTAGACACTGAAGATGCCATCATTGTAGATCGGGATCTACGTCCCTATAAACTCACTCCTTTACGTTCATCGAGACTTCAACAAAAGTTTCAAACTCTCTATAACCAAGGGCTGGCTATGCTTGCAGAAGGCAAAGACATGAGTCGCTTTCTTGATGGAGAAATCACCAGCATTCGTTATGAAATGATAGAATTTCGCGGCTTAAAAGTCGGGACATTAACCGATGGCAAGATGTTTGATATGTGGCAAGACCTTCACCGGCAAGCCAAAGCTAAAGGTCTTCTTGGTCATCTTAAAAAAGCCACAACACCTGCTAGCCCTGCACTTAGTGCTACTGCTTTAAAAAAACCTCCTCAAACAGTCTCGGCCCCAAAACTCAGCCACGGTGGAAAGATCATATCTAGTAAAGGCATAAAACTTCGCCATAAAGCTCTGCCATATCTTGGCTGGGGAGTCACTCTCGTTTCAGGAATAGCCATCGTGGTAGCCATCGCAGAAAAAGCAAAATCAGCAACTATGACAACTCTCAAAGATTTAGACGGCAAAGATGACAACTCACCACCAACCACAAACATCATAACCAAAGAGGCTGCCTCAAGTATGCCTTACCTTCCTGTAAGCCTATATGGTGATTATCTACCAGCACTGTATAGCCTCGATCCAAACATCTCTCTTGAAGTGCCTTCTGTGACTCAGATCCTCAAAACACTAGGGCTTCAAGCAAGTTATGGCGACAGCCAACTCGCCACCATGCTCTCTATGTGTTTTCCCACAAAAACCACTGATTCTGTACCAGATTGCCACAAAATATCTTCTGCTTCTATGTAAGTCAGTTTGCTCAATAAAGCCCATAGCATAGATCAGCACTCACACAATCCTTGCAATCCTTGTAATCCCTGTATGCTTTGTTCGTCCAAAAAGCTGCCAGCTATCTACTTTTTCTTTATATATGGATATAAAACCTTACGTACGTAATACCTGGACTCAGATGAAAGATCACAGCAGCTTATTTTGTTCACTTTTCTAGCTTATTCTTTTAAAAAAAGACTCTCAAATCCTGATCCGTACCGGTTGTAACTACTTGAATTTTAAAGATCTTTAGACATTATCAAGCATATAAAAAAAGTAATTGAACATTGAAAAAATCATCCGATAGAAGCCCAAGTTACCAGTTGCACATTATAGATATTATTCATATAACCACATAAAATCGATGATACTCTTTTACTTAAGAAACCAAAAAAGAATCATGTACCTCTTTGCGGGGATAGTATTGTGTTCCGTTCTTCGTGGCTGTTCTAATGAAACCAGTTTCTATATCCCAACAAAAGTAAAGCCAGAGCCGAGTACTGAAACAGAAGAGGCTAAACAACCTATACGCGATGGTTACAATCCTGATGGCAAAAAAGATAGCTCCTATCTTCCCTTTGGAGAAAACGGCACCTTGGGAAGATATCAACGCGCGGTACCGGATGATAAGTGGCATCCCAGTGCTGCTATTATTGGCAGATCTTTTGATCTTCTCACTCCCACCGGTAAATTGATCTTTGAAAGAGCTGTTGAGTTCATTGAAGATCAAAAAGATCCTCAATTTCAAGACTTCGCTCAACCACTGCGTTGTACCACCAACCTCACTTATGTCTTAAATTCTATTGGTTATCAATTTCAAGGATCTGCACTTCACTCCATCCCTTACTTTCTTCAGGCTGTCAAAGATATCGGCGGAGTAGTTTATAATCTGCCAAGATATAACAAAGCCAAAAACAATCGTCATGAAATTGTCAGCTTCTTTAACACCGCCTTTCCTCATGGTGTTCCAGCAGGAGCTATTATTGCAGGATGCACCACGTCTAACTGTATGGGCAGCAAACCTGACGGTGGTCATATAGGCATACTCGGTGATAAAAACGAGTATGGTGAATTGATGATCTATCACAACAATTGGCTACGTCCCAATAACCTCAAAGGCCAGCGTATCCCTTACATGGTCTCATTACAAAATCTGTATGTAGAAAGAAGACCACGTGAATGGATGCCCACTCCTTGGGTGTATTTTCTCAAAGACAACAAAGGCAAAATCAAGGATATGGTGAGTCTTTTACCTCAACTCGATGATCTCGATCCTCTTAATCATAAATATCAAATCAAGATTGCATTGCTTCCTGAAATAGTCTATGAGCTACGCTCAACACGTTTCTTACCTCATCACAGACATCTCACCACAGCCAATCCCCATATCAACTATATGATCCATGAAAAAAGATGGGAGATTTGCCGTAGCCGGCTACCTCTTAAAAAACAAGATATCCGTTTATCTCCTAACGGAAAAATCAATACAGATATCACCACAGAACTCAAAGATTACAAAAAAGATGAAACCTTTCTTGATTACCGCTTTGAATTTGTTCCCATCGGACAAGAAGAGGGATGGGTTTCTGCATTGGTTTATGATGCAGGAAGATATTGGGGAGAAGGCGATACCTTTGGAGCTATTTGGCTTCCTGAAAACCAAATAACTTGCAGAGCCAAAGGCACATCCCACTAAAATTCATATGGCTCACATACAAAGACTGCTACACTGATATACAGGGATACTGATATATATGTGTCATGAAGTCCACGAGCCACTTAGTTTTACTAAGTTTTGCTAAGTTTTGCTAAGTTTTGCTAAGAAAGTTTTCCTCTATGAGCGAGCACTTCACAAATGCCTGAGGACATAACCACCTTACTGGCTTCTTTAAAAACGCATCAACGCGCTATCGTAACAGCTGGTATGCCTTACGCTAACGGCCTGTTGCATATTGGCCATCTTGCTGGAGCTTTTATTCCAGCAGATATTTATGCCAGATGGTTACGCATCGTTATGGGTAAAGATAATGTGGTTTTTGTAAGTGGCACCGATGACCACGGTGTGAAAAGTCAGATATCTGCACAGAATTGTGGCCAAGATCTCAAAGAACTGATCAACGATATCCGCAAAAAACATATCCATACCCTTAAGTCATATCACATCAGCTGTGATCACTATGGATCAACCTCTGCCACAGAACATCTTGCAGAACATAGCCGTATCTGTCAGGGGTTTATGGAAGACCTTCAATCAAAAGGACTGCTATCGATCAAAACAACCAACCATTGGTTTGATACCGAAGCTAACATGTTTTTGCCAGACCATATGGTCTCAGGAGAATGTCCACAATGTGGAGCAACAGCTCATAGCCAAGGCTGTGATAGCTGTTCAGCCTCCTTTAGGCCAGAAGATCTCAAACATCCTAAAAGTACTCTATCTTCCAGTATTCCCATTCTCAAACCCACACGACATCTGTGGTTGGACATGTATCCATTAGCAAAACTATGTTTTAACCACATAAATCATAGCAAACGCATTGAACAAAAAGGACAAAAAAAAGATCTTCTTGCTGAAATAGCACCTGCCTTAAGTATGACTGAAGACCACTTCGCTACTATCAAAACCTCTTTACCCCCCCACAAAAGACGCGGTCAAAAACACATAACCACCACCACGTCTCAGTGCGTCATTCTTGCCTTTCGCTCCTACGAAGACCTCGATACAGCCAAACAGATCTGCGATCAAGCAAACATCAACTATACCATTGAAAATAGCTGGGCACAGCGCTCCATTTCCCGTGATACCACTTGGGGCATTGCTCTTAAACTCAAAGAAGGCCTAGAGCTTACAGAGCAAGAATATCAATACAAATCTTTCTATGTCTGGCCTGAATCTCTCATTGCACCCATCAGCTTCACTCAACAAGCTGTAAGACAAAAACACCTCAGTCATCTCAATGTTCGCTCTCTTTGGTACGATTCCCAAACACGCATTCACCAATTCTTAGGCATAGACAATCTCTATTTTTATGGAGTGATGCAAACAGCTCTATTTCTTGCTACACGAGATGATCCTCAAGTAGCAAGCAACAACACACTACAAATGACCAATCTTCATGGCTCCTATCATCTACAGAGCAATGGACAAAAGATGAGCAAGTCCACCGGTAACTTCTATACAGCCGATGAACTATTAGCTGATGGTATCTATTCCAGTGATCAAATACGCTATTATCTTGCTTTTCTCTCACTGAGAGAAAAAACCGCTGATTTTAATCTCACTCATCTCAAAGAGCGCAATGCTTTTCTAGCCGGACCTCTCAACGCTGCCCTAGAAAAACCTATATCCGCTTGTCATGCCAAATTTTCAAGTAAAGTTCCTAGAGGAGAGCTCCTTAAAAAAGCTCAAGATAACACCCTTAAGGTTATTCGCCAGTACGTAAAATTCATGCCTATGGCAAAATATCCCACATTTCTTCTCGCTGTAGAAAACTATGCCCGCACTATCAACAGTCTTTTTGCTACCCACAAACCTCATGATGATCGCTATCCCCTCAAAGACCGAGAAGATGCTCTTTACTCATGCTTTTATATCTTAAAAAACCTCATGATCCTGCTCGCTCCCTTCGCTCCTCAAACCATGGATACCCTAAGAGAAAATCTTAATCTTAGCGAAGATGTCTACTCTGTGGATCAATTAGGAATCCCCCTACCTCATGACCATGAAATAGCTCCTCTTAAAAGCTTTTTTTAAGCACTCTTTGCCATTTCTCATCATCACCACTATGAGCTATGATGTTTAAATAGCACATGAGGATACCTCAAGCTTTCACATGACACCTTTTGACTGATCTTAACTAAGATATGATCAATATTTTATTGTGATGCGTTTCTGACATCTATTTTTCATAGGAGGACTGCAACCATTCAAACCTCACCACTCAAAAAACTCAACGAATTTATTGGCACATTTACTGGCGTATTTACCAAAAAAGAATGGTCCTGGGCTTTTTATGATGTAGCATGCTCACCGTTTTTTTCCACAGTTGTCACAGCCTTTTTCCCCGTATTTTTAAAAGACTATTGGTCAGACAGTACTGTTGATTCCACATCCTATCTTGCCATCACCAGTTCTGTGGCTGCACTGGTTGTAGCTCTTATTGCTCCACTTATCGGAGCCACAGCTGACAGAGCTGGCCTAGCCAGATTTTGGCTCCTGTTGTTTTCTCTTTTAGCCATCATCTGCTGCTTTGGACTAGCATTTATCGGCAAAGGGGATTACACCAGTGCTTTAATGGTTTTTGCCCTTGCTGTGATCGGAGCCAATGCTGCCAATGCTATCTATGACGGACTTCTCACTGAGGTCACGTCTTCGAGCCAATACCACCGGCTCTCTTTAGTAGGTTATGCCTGTGGTTATCTCGGTGGTGCTGTGATGCTGTCATTTAATTTTCTCTGCACGTTACATCCTCAGCGGTTTGGCCTAGCCAATGAAGGAGAGGCTGTAAAACTCGCTTTTATCTGTGTGGCTGTATGGTGGTTGATATTTATGCTGCCATTGCTGATACACACGAAAAAACGCTCTCAAACAGACATCAGTATCAAAAAAGCCATTGCTGAAGGATGCTCAAGTCTATGGAATACCGCTAAACATATCCGTTCACAAAAACCGGTGTTGATGTTTCTTATAGCTTATTGGTTCTATATTGATGGTGTAGGAACGGTTTATCGCATGGCTGTGGACTTTGGCAAGCATTTAGAATTTAAAACACCAGAACTTTTTGTTGCCATACTATTAGTCCAATTTATTAGCTTTCCTGCAGCCTTAGGCTTTACCTATATTGCAAAGTATATGGGAGCTAAAAAAGGCATTTACCTCGGCATTGCCATCTACAGCTGTGTCAGCCTCGGTGCTGCTTTCATTAAAACCATACAGGATTTCTATATTCTTGCTGCCTTAGTGGCCCTAGCTCAAGGTGGTTTACAATCCTTATCACGTAGCTATTTTGCCTTACTGATCCCTAAAAACAAAAGTGGTGAATATTTCGGATTTTACAATGCCTTTGGCAGATTCGCAGCCATTATTGGCCCTATTCTTATGGTTTTTGTCAAGGGCATCACAGGCAGCTATCGTCTTTCTATGGTGAGTATATTGTTATTGTTTATATTAGGAGCTATCTTTTTAAGTTGCATCAAAGATGAACAACCAAAAGCCAAAAAAGCTGTTTAAAAGCTAGCTAACATGACCATACCTGTGTTATAAGTGATTTTTTTTAACATAAGATATCGAGAGAGCCGTGCACCCAACTCATTATCACTACCATTATCACTACAAAAATCGCTTCTTTATCTTTATGGGGCTGTGGATATGTACTGTGCTAACAACACACCTCTACGCACAAAACAACACTATACAAGCAACCAAGCAGGACACGCACAAAACAACCAGCCCTACCAAAACAGCCAAAACAGCCTCTCTTGAAAGTATCATCGCCAGAGCACTGACAAACTCTGTGCAAGCCGACCTCATCAAAGCTTCTTCTGATTTGGCCAAAAGCGGTACCATCAAGGCTCAAGCTCCTTTGGATGTCCACTTTGATTCATCGTTACAACTCACCCATGCCATTCCTGATAATCTCTCCGGTGATAGACCTCTCACACCTGCACCAGCTGTGGATTCTACACAACAAGCTCAGTGGAAAAACACCGTTTCAAAGGGCTTTGTTACCGGCACACGTGTGGCTCTCGATGTAACAGCAGGAGTACGTGATAGCACCTTTGAAAAACAAACCGATCTCAAACCTACCTATAACACCGACCTCACACTTTCTGTGAGCCAAAATCTCATTAAAAATCACTTAGGAACATCTTGGCAACTTGCTCAAAACATTGCCTTTGGAGCTATAGAGGCAGAAAAAATGGCCATGCAAGTCAAGCTACAAAAACTTGTGGTCTCTATTGTCAAACAATTTTTTGCTCTCAAAAAACTCCAAACAGAGTATATCTCTACTGTGGCTAAGCACAAAAAAAGCGAAGATATTCTCAGCAAAGCTCGCATGCTGTTTCAACGCGGCAACCTTGAAGAAGCCAATCTTTACCAAATAGATATCCGGGTTAAAATCTTTAACGATCTCAAAAAACACACCCATCTTTCTTTAACGAATACTTGGGATAACATAGTCGAACAGTTATCCCTCGATGAATCTTACCTATCCATGGATCCATCTTCTATTCAACTGAGCTATGTCAATCAACGCCATAACTATCTTAAAACCTGTAACACACCCATACTATGGGATAATATAGCTGAATATCAACAGCTCAAAAAACAATACCAAAACCATTCTGAACAGATACAACTTCTCAAAGAAAATGAAAAACCTTCTTTAGATGCTGGAGTCTCTTTTAATCTATCGAACAAAGAAGATAATTTTACCGACTCCCTTACAGATTCTTTAAGTGCACAACACAGCACCTTATCTTTTAACCTCACTTATAAACAAAGTCTAAGCAATCATGTTATCAAAGCAGATCTTTGGCAAAAAACACAACAAAGCACCATATCTCACTTAACACTCAAGTCTTTTCAAAGCCAAAGAGAAAGTGCTATCCGCAATTCATGCCGCAAAATCCAACACTTACGTCTTAAAGAAAAGTCTTTAGCTGTTATTTATGCTCAACAACAAAAAAGAGCTTCGCTGGAACAAGCAAGATTCAATATAGGCAAACAGGATTACTTCAAAGCCACAGAAGGCTCTATAGATGCTATTGATGCTAAATACCGCTTAGACATGCTCAAATACGATCTTGAGCAAGAAATATGGCAACTCCACTACCTCAGCGGAGAGCTCAAGCAAACATCTTATGAAAATAAAGTTTTCAAACCTTGAAATATCTTTTTGCTTCAAAGAAAGCTCCGCTTTTGGGGCTCTCATAAAAAACTCCATCCACATTCTACAGATGTTTCTAAGATTGGCACACATCCTGCAGACAAACACTTGATATCTTAAAAAGAGTGATACAAACGCTCTTTGATGATAATGATAGATACGTATAAACCATTACTGAAAATCTGTCACAAGGAAATAACCTGTAAACAGACAACTAACACACAACACGAGGAAACCATTATGCATCGTCGCTCAAACCTACTCAAAACCTTATCCATTTCTTTTATCTTTACTATGGCTGCCACAACCATCGGTTGTGATCGTAGTACAGAAGATTCTGAACTCAATTCTATTCATGATGGCTATAGTCAATTTTTGATTACAGAAGCAGAAAATGATCCATCATCTGTCACATTTTACTCTTGTGCCGGAAAAAGCCTCGCAGGTCTTGATGTGCAATCAGACAAATGTGTGATTGCTTTTAATAAAGCTAATGGCGAGCCTTTCACTGTCAGCAAACAACTCTTAATGAGTCAAAAGCAAGCTATTCAACCACATCTAGCACAACCACAAGCTTCGCAAGTAACCCGTTATAACAGCGTAGTAGACAATAGCGCTTACTTAGAGCCTGTCCAAAACACAACGCCACAGCCCGTTGCTCAACCACAAACGGCTCCAACCCCGCAACAAAATCTCGTTGATAATAGCGGTCAACTAGGACCTTTAACGCAACTCGGTCAGTTGCAACAAGGTGATATTGAAAATATGAGTATCAAAGAAAAACTTTATGGTACAAAATACTACGTTGGTGCTATAGGTACATTTGTTAGCGGCTTGGGCTTAGCCATTGGAACAAAAATGAGAGGCAAGTTCATCACCGTTCCTGCTTTCTTGATCACAGCAACAGCTTCTCTTGCTCTTTTGTCAAACTCTGTCATGGAATACCTCAGAAAAAAAGGCTATAGACAAGCAAGAGTGACTGGAGCAGACTTTTCAGGCGGAAGTGCTTCCTTAGGAGTAACAGGCACAACAGCTTATCTTCCTCCTAAAGCTCCTGCCATCATCGCTCCTAAAGCCAATGCTGGTTCGGATGTTTTAACACACACTCCTTCCCCTAATCCTCCGTTTACTCCTGGTCAAGCCACTGAACAGACTGAACCAACAGACGATCAAGTCACTGCTGAAGATCTTGACTTTAAAACTTTAGCTCGCGACCTTAACAAAACAGATAGCCCAGAATACAAGTACTTTGAAAATGTCATAGACTCTCTTGGAAGTCGCAAAAGCGAATACCAAGAAGAAATGTGGTTAGATGACACATTCTACAAAACGTTTGCAGCACTTCTTGAAAGTATCCAATTAGCAAAAGCTAATGAAATTGTATCATTCTGCAACGTAAAGCCCGAAAGACACTGTGTACAATTAAACCGTTCTCGTGCTGGCATGTGGGGACAAGGACTGTTTTAAGATAAAACCATTCTTTCCATCCTCTCTTAGTAAAATAATACAAAAACCCACATCTGTGTTATCAGATGTGGGTTTTTAACGTTCAAAAGACAAAACCATTGGAAACAAAAAAGCTAGGACGTCAGGTTATTGGTTAAAAAAGCCTTAGCTGTCTCGAGAGTTTTTTCAACAGTGGTATCAGGAGAGACATTACGCCACTCTGCCACCACTCTACCTTCACCATTTACAAGAAAACTATCACGACCAGTAACCTCTAACTCTTTAGCTAAACTTCTATCTGTGTCTACAACTAAAGGGAAAGTAAGCTGATATTTCTCCACAAACGCTTCATGAGAAGACATATCATCTTTTGAAACTCCCAGTACCTGAACATTGCAATCCTTAAAACTTTGATAATGATCACGGTAACTGCATGCCTGACGAGTACATCCCGGGGTGTTATCTTTGGGATAAAAATAAAACAAAGTCAATCTCTCAGCAAAGTCACGAGGAAACGAGTATTCTTTGCCACCTGTGGCTTTAAGAGTAAACGAGCCGAGCTTTTTGCCTTCTACAGCCATATCAATTCCCTCCTATTTTACATAACACGTTCACCATACACTTACTTATTTCTTACTTTCTTACTTTCTTACTTTCCTTACTTCTTACTTCTTCACTTATCTGCATATTTCTTAATTAACTGAGTTATTTTTTCGTTATTTCTTGGTTATTTTTTACTGACTGAGTCATTCATCAACATTATAGCTATGGTTGAATAGCTATGGTTGAATAGCTATGGTTGAGTAGCTATGGTTGAGTAGCTATGGTTGATTCGTTTCCATCAACTTTCCATACAAGACAGAAATAAAGTAAGACCTAAGAGCCATATGTCTAGATCATGACTTGGGTTATTTATGTTATGGGTTATTTATGTTATGGGTTATTTATGTTATGGGGTTATTTATGTGTGCTAAGAGAGACTCTCAGAGTCCACACTGCCCTTAAGCCAACGCTGTGGCAAAGAGAATATCCAGCTAACAAGCCCAATCACATCATCTAATATGGCAAGTAGTGGCGGATAAAATAAACACACCAACACAGAACCTATACCAAGCCCCCAACCTAAAGCTAGTGCTAACGGCACAACAAAAGGATCAAGACCTCCGATGCCATAAGCTGTAGGAAGCACACCACACACTGTGGTTATGGTTGCAAGAAAGATAGGACGTAACCGTACCTTACCAGCCTCGACAATACTATCACGCTTACTCATTCCTTTAAGGCGCATCCGATTAACAAAGTCTGTGAAAACAATGGAATGATTCACAATCACACCAGCTAAAGCCACCATCCCCACCACAGCGAGAAAAGACAAAGGCATACCATGAAATTTAAATACCCAAATTAAAGGAATAATAGCCACTGGGATAGTAAGAGAGATGATAATAGGCTGGAAGATATTGCTAAACAATAAAATCAACAAAAGAAAAATCCCCGTAAATGCCGTTAAAGCAACCATCTTAAGACGTTGGCCACTTTCTTCTGTTTCCTGACTCTCACCTCCAAAAACAAAGCTCAAAGAAGCATATTTTTCTCTAAGAGGTTTGATCTTTTCCTCCATAGAGGCACTCACGGCAATAGGAGAGTTTTCCCTGTAATTCATCTCTGCTGAAACCACCACTTGACGTTGGTTACTCTCATGCTCATAAGCAGCCATAGAGGCTTTATCAGAAAAACGAGCCACTTTGCTAATGGGAATTTTTTGACCACGTTGATTAGGAATAAGAAGAGAAGCCAGACTCTTTGAAGGATCACGCTCACTATCCACTAAACGTACCCGAATATCAATCTCTTCTGAAAGCATCTCTATACTCGATGCCACAACCCCATCATAAGAAGCTCTAACTGTTTGGCCAATATCGTTTAAAGATAAACCCGATGCTGCTGCAAGCTTAGGATCCACCACAACATGAACCTCTGTTTTACCAGGACGGAAAGAATCCACCACATCACTTACCCCTTTTTCTTCTAGGAGCAATGCCTTAACCTCAGCGGCTGCCGCCATAATCTCTGTATAATCCTGACCTCTTATACCAATGGCAACTGGACTGCCTCCAGGAGGACCTGATCGAGCTTTAACGATATTGTAAGAAGCACCCTCAATCTTACCAATAGATTGTTTCAGAGCCGCAATAATGTCATCTGTACTCCGTTCGCGCTCAGTATCTTCTGTCAGATACACAGTGGTTTGTGCATACTGACTACCACTCACACCACGCCTTTGACCTTGCTGAAACCGACCAATAGTGGTGCGGTAATTTTGTAATTCTTCACCAGGCAAGGCAGCCACAGCTTCTTCTACCACCTTAATCATCTCAGAGGTTTTTGCTAAAGGCTGTCCCACAACCCCTTCAAGCCGCACAGAAAACTGAGCAACCGTACCACCAGGAAACAACTTGAATTGTCTCAAATAGCTTTTATTTAAAACAATGGTTGCCACAAGAGCAACTAACACCAAAGGTACTGTGATATAGCGAAGCTTCACCACCCAGTGCAAAATAAAACCATACAGCCTCACCACCACACGATGCCAAAAATTCAGCTGTTGTTTCACGCCCTCAGTGACATCTTTTTTCTTTTTCACCCAATGAGCCATATGATTAGGCAAAATGAAAAAACACTCTAATAAAGAAGCCGCAAGCCCCAATAACACCCCAATAGGAATCACCTTAAAAAACTTACCACTCACATCACCAAAAAACATCAGTGGCGCAAAAGCTATCATGGTCGTGCTTACAGAAGCCAGTAAGGGCGGCCAAATCTCAGAAGTCCCTTTAATAGCAGCTTGAGAAGGAGGCAGACCTGATTCGATATGACGTTGAATATTTTCTGTAACCACAATAGCATCATCCACCAACATCCCAATCACCAATATCAAACCCAACATAGATATAACATTCACTGTTACACCTAAATAATACATACCCATCAACGCCGCAAATAAAGCAAAAGGGATTCCAAAAGCTGCAATCAATGCCACTCGCCAAGGCAAAGCAAACGAAAGAATCAACACGACCAGTATCAAACCAACCAAAAGATTGTTAGATAAAACCCCTAAACGACGTTTCACAAAATAGCTACGATCATCCAAAAAATCATAACTCACACCTTGCGGCAGCATGATTTTATCTGAGGCCATAAGAGCCTTAACATCATCTACAAGAGTGATGATGTCACCGGTTTTTTTCTTAAAAACCGTAACATGATGAGCCGACTGACCATTGGTTCTTATGACATTGGTTCGTCGTTGAAAACCTTTCTTTACATCAGCCACATCCTTTACATATACCGGCTCACCAAAACTGTTAGCCCTAACCACCGTATTTTGAATATCCTCAACCCCATTAAGCTCAGAAAGTGTCCGAATAATCACTTCCTGTTGCTTTTCAGATTGCCACTGTGAACCAGCAGGAATATTGAGATTGTTGGCACGCAAAGCCCCAACAAGCTCTAACAAAGATACATCCCATTTTTCTAAACGAGCTTTACTTGCTTCCACAAAAATTTCATAATCACGCATTCCCTGAAAATCCACCTTGGCCACATCACTCAAAGCCTCCAAAGGCCTTTCTAAAGAACGTGCCGCTTGCCTCAGAACCCCCTCATCCACATCTCCTGTTAACACCACAGTGATAACGGGCATAAAACCTGTATTAGGAGCTAATACACGAGGAGCCTTAGCTCCACTCGGAAGCTTTGTCCAACTATCCACCACATCCTGAACAGCCGACTTAGCATCCTTAACATTGGTAACATCTGGGTCTAATTCCAGCTCTAAAGAGGAAAAACCCTCTGCTGAAACACTGCTTAATTTCTTAATCCCCTCCACCTCAAGTACGGCACGCTCTAAAGGATTGGTAATCAGCTTTTCTACAGTCTCAGATGAAGCTCCTGGAAAAGACGTACTCACCACCACCACATCAAACTCAATATGAGGAAAAAATTCCCGTTGAATCGATAAAGCAGCAAACACACCACCACCTATCACCATCAAGGTGATGATATTCACCAACAAATGACGGTGAATGAAATAAGAAATGATACGATTCATAAAGACTTTCTTTATTTCCTTTATTCCCTTTACTTCCCTAAAAACCATGGAAATAGAGTTTGAGTCTAATAGCTAGCCGTTAACAAACCTACTTTGCTACAACCCATACAGCACGACCCTTCGAAAAATACGCAATACGCAAAGATAACACTTTTATTAACCATACTACCCCTATACCAAAACCCCATCCAACCACCACATCTGCAGGATAATGCAAGCCAAGAAATACCCGCGAAAAACCCACAATAACAGCAACCAAAGCCAACCAAAAGGCTAACATCGAAGAGCCAAAAAACCACCATACCCCTGCAGCTAAAGCCGCAAAATGCACCCCATGATTGGATGGCATCCCATAACGTGAATGACACCCTAAAGGCTGAAATATCCTCTTAGTCCTCTGTTCCTGACTCATCCTACTTGGGCTGAATTCTTTGTTACTGTCATTGTTACTATCATTGTTACCATAACATGGCCTCTCTCTTTGGATGGTCTCTTTAAGTACATACGATGATAGTACATGAGATAAGACCAAGGTCAGAGATAGCAAAATAGCAAGAGGACATATGCCACCCCTCATAAACAACGTTTTAACCGAACGCTGCAAAGGAGACATCCGCTGATAGCCTCCAACCATCAACACCACTCCCAACAAGACATGGCCAAACAGCCATAACCACTTGCTGGCTAACATCACCAAAAACATTTCCCACAACCGATGATGAAACAACGAGTTGAGAAATACAAAGAGCTGACTATCAAAACTATGAGCTATATTTAGCAAACAATGTATCCATGGGTTGATCAACTCATTTTATGCATATTTTATACACATATATACACATCTACATTATATCAAAGGCCTCTATAGACCCATATGAAAGATACATATGAAATGATACATTATTTGGGACAATCTTGAGAATCTGCCCACTTTGGCAACACACCTACTTTGCAAGCAAATTCCAACACCGAACGTTGCAGCACCTCTGGGGGTACTTCTAATGAGTTAGTCTGCCGGTAATGATAACCACCAAAACCCTCTGCTGCACAATGCTCATAGCCATATACAGGACCTTGTTCAGACATAAAACCTGCATATTTTTGTGCCCAAGCATGATCTCTGTTTTGTTGATGATAGGCTTTATGAGCCTGAGCAAAAGTATCTATAGACCATACATATCCCTCATCTGTACATGGATTCACATACACTTCTGCTTCCTCTCCAGTACTCAAAGTATTTGTAACAACTTTCAACTCACCATCAACCACCTGGGTTTTCTTTTCGTTTATAAAGAAAGTGCAGTTATAGCCACTCCTTGCAGCAAATAACCAAAATAATACCGCACAGTAATCAGGACCTCCCCAACGACCAATAAGATCCAAACCCGAAGCACCACAAATCTTTTCATAATCCCAATGAATATGTTCTGCAGCAACCAACTCTAAAGATGATTTACCATTCAGCTGAGGCTTTTCTACAAAGTTTGCTATTTCAGGGTCCACTTGAAATAACCCATAACAACGATCATCACAAAAACCCTGCTCACTCATACATGCTTTTTTGCAAGTTTCTTGCTCGCCCATCATTTGAGAATGTCGCAAACACCACCTCAAACAATCATCGCCTTGCACACATTTATTTGTACACATGCCTGGTGTTTGACAGTTTACCGCAGTCCTACCCCACTCATATACATTAGCTCCGGTTTCATAATCCTTAATCACTGAAAAAAATGCAGCCGGATGAATGGGACGTTCTTCATCTGCCATCATATTTTTTAGAAACGTTGGAGTCGTATCGATAATCAACTGAGCTACACTATTTTCCACTTTGCCTAAAGAAAGAATATGAGAAAATATATCCACACTCACCCCATATACCCCAGGCTTACCCAGAGATTGGAAACCAAAAATATCTCGTCTCCATAACCCCGCCTCACAACTCAGAGAAGACAAAAAGAGATTTTTATGACGATAAATTTTATAACAACGCGCCTCCTGACCAAAACGGTGATTGTCATTAGCTGTGGAACTTAAAGCAAACTCTTCAACCACTGGCTCTTGCAAACGATCCGTTCGACAACGAGACGATAATATAATCACCACACACAACAATACGATGACACATAAACGTGTTCCTAAATGATGCACAAACATGAAAATCACTTTCCTTTTCTTTTTTCTAAAACCCCTGTCATCATCTTGTTCTGACTTTCGCTTAACTCATTAAATGATTGAGAGACTCATTATCACTAAAAAATAAGCTAAAAGCACTCGCTAAAAACACCAACCAACACCAACTACTACACCCTCTTGAGTACCATCTCCACCTTATACCATCCTCACCCGTTTTCACTCCCTGCCAAATGACATCCATTTATGTGTCACATAAAGTATGGTGTGGTTTTGCAAAATGTAGTAGCGTAATGATCACCTGCACTTAAGAATCACTCACCTCTTTTATCTTGCCTTTTCTTCGTTCTTTTGTGTCTGAAAACGTGTCTGTAACGTGCCTGAAAAATAAACAGCTTGCTTAAATATCTATATATCACTATCCATTGATAGAGATACCTATGACCGACATGTCTCAACTCGCTTCTTCACTCAAAGCCTCCATCAATAGCTTGCCACAGCTCAGCTTTGCCATCACCACCCTTGATAGCCGTTTTCTAACATTATCTCATACCACCTCTGGTTCTCATTCTCCTTTTCCTTCCAACCACCAGAGCCATCCATCAAGTCAGCCTTCTACGTCTATAACTCTGAACTCTTTAGTGCAAGGTTTTTTATATTATTTAGAAGAAAAAACCCCCTGGCAAGGGCATATCGTAGATATCTGTTACAAAGAAAGCCTCACAGAATGGAGTAGAAAGTATGTGGTGGATATATCTTCTTCATCAGCCACATTGCATCAGACAGTGGAAAAATATCAACTCATGCTTAGAAAAAATGAGCATATTCATATCTGTTCTTCTTTAGATGTTGAACATTCTCAAAAACATCACGGCTTTGATGATTATAGATTCGTTCCCACCACACTCAGTGATATGGCCGATGAGGATATCGACTGCTCAGTAACATTTCTCAATAAGAAGTTTTCTTGTCCTTTTTTTGTAACGTCCATGTGCGGTGGTACCGATCTCAGCGGTGAAATCAATCATCGTATTGCCAGTATATGTTCACATCTTCAGATTCCTATGGGAGTAGGATCACAACGTATTGCCTTAGATAATCCAAAGTGTGCCAAAACCTTTCAGGTGAAAAAAACCTACCCAAAACTGTTTTTAATGGCAAACTTAGGCATCTCCGCCTTCACCTCACCACAAGCCTTAAATCATGCCCAAAAAGCTATTGATATGATCGATGCTGATGCACTGTGCATTCATGGCAATATTCTCCAAGAACTGATTCAAACCGAAGGACAGCGCCATTTTAAAGGCCTTTGGCATTATCTTGAAACATGTGCCACACATATCCAGCAACCTCTTATTTTTAAAGAGGTTGGATGTGGTATCGATGTAACCACCGCAAAACGCCTCCAAAACTGCGGTATTCAAGCCTTAGATGTGGGCGGTGCTGGGGGTACAAGTTGGGGATATATTGAAGGCATCCGCTCTCAACAAACCAGCCATACCGAACTGGGCAAACACTTTCGCAACTGGGGCATTCCCACAGCTGAATCGCTACACATCTTAGCATCATCACCCGATATTCATATCCCCCTGACAGCTACCGGAGGCATACGCAATGGCATCACAGCAGCCAAAGCCTGCCATCTTGGAGCAAGCATGGTGGGACTTGGCCTACCCATTCTTCAGGCCGTCATGAAAGATATCCAACAACCACATAACGCATTCTCTCACCTCAAAACAACACTGAACACACTCATCAAAGGCTTTCGAATCGTGCAACATCTTACCAACTCTGCTAGCATTGATGATCTCAAACGAGATGGAATCCTTCACCACACATCCAAACCAACCCCATAAATTTACATAAATATAAAATATACATAAATATACATAAATATCATGCATACTCCCCCGCCTATCGTATCTAACCAACCTTTCAAAACACACTTTGATGAAGCCTTTAAAAGCAAGCTTCAGCAAAAAACCTCTCATTTAAGCGGCTTCTACAAACTCTCCTTTGAGCAAAGATGGGAACATATCCATCAACAACTCACCACTCCTCTCAGTGCTGATGAGCAAAAACATCTTTATGATCATATGGGAACATCCCATCCTGATCTTTCCGAAAAAGCTGTAGAAAACGCCCTAGGTTACATGAGTTTGCCCTTAGCTGTTGCCACTCATTTTAAAATCCACAACTCAGAAATGCTCATCCCCATGTGCACTGAAGAGCCAAGTGTTGTGGCTGCTGCAAGTCATGGAGCAAAACTGATGCGCCATAATGCTGGCATTATCACCAGCTCTACAGCTCCCATCACCACAGCTCAAATACAAATCACTTTTGATCAACTCAGCAAAGATCTTATAACCACCATCGATACCTGTCTGAAACAACACGCTTCTAGTCTTATCAAAAAAGCTCAAAAACTCACCGAAAATCTTCAAAAAAGAGGCGGAGGAGCACGTGATATTGATTGGTATTTTATTGAGCCTATCCACTCCTTGGTGATTCTTGTCCATATCCACACAGCAGATGCTATGGGAGCCAATATTGCCAACCATGTAGCAGAACATCTTTGCCCAGATATCCAAAGGCTTTTTTCTCAAAGCTCTTTTCCCCAAAGCCCCTTTCTTCAAAGCAGCGCAGGCTTAAATATTCTCACCAACCTCTCCCTCAAACGTATGGTTAAGGCCGAATGCAGTATTCCTATCCATAACCTCCATCAAGACAACCGCAAAGCCAAGAAACTCGCTGAAGGTATCGCAAGAGCCTACCAATTTGCTAAATACGATGTTTTTCGAGCCACAACCCATAATAAAGGTATTATGAATGGAGTGGTGGCTCTCGCTCTGGCAACCGGTAATGATAGTCGTGCTATCGAGGCAGGAGCTCATGCTTATGCCTCTCTCACAGGCAGCTACCAACCACTGTCCACATGGCATGTCGACTCTTCGTATCTCCATGGATCCCTCACAATGCCTCTCAGTGTAGGGGTGGTAGGAGGCATGACCCAATGGCATCCCACTGTAGCTAAACTCTCTATCAATCTATTGGGCTTTCCCCGTGCTCAACAACTCGCTGAAATCATGGCAGCCACAGGACTCGCACAAAATCTAGCTGCCCTACGTTCTCTGGCAGGTGAAGGTATTCAAAAAGGACATATGAAATTGCATCGCAAAAGAACAACCCCCACGTCTCCACCAACCATCAAGCCATAAACGTATCAACGTATCCATTCATATTATAGATCCATCTCATGACAACTACACACAATACAACCCAAAACTCTTGGGTTGCCAGATCACCAGGAAAAGTGATGATTGCTGGTGAATACTCTCTTATGCTGGGACTCACCAAAGGACTGGCCTGTACTGTAAGTAGGCAACTTCAAGTAACAGCAACACGATATCCCAGATCTTCTCAAGGATACTGCATCATTCATTCCTCTCTGTGGAAACACCCCAAATCCCTGAGTTTTGATCACATCCGTCACAAACCAGACAAAGAGCTATGCTGCTTCACTTTACATAGGTTACTTAACCATCTTGAAGGCATCTTGCCAAACAAACCAAACCCAAACAAAGATCACTATATTCTCGATATTCGAATTGATTCTGCATTGCCTTTAGAAGCCGGCATAGGCAGCTCAGCAGCCCTCATTTTAGCTCTCTTACATGCTGTTGCAGCATGCCTTAATACCCCTCTCAGTGACTGCGAAGTTATCAGATTGGGATATGATATTCAAAAATCTTTCCAAGATGGCCACAGCAGTGGTTACGATATTCTCACCATTGCCCGTGGTGGTGTGACTCTTATGGAAAAGTCTGCCACATCTCCTTTGTTACAAACCATCCCTTCACACTCTATAGATGTTGATTATCTCAATAAAACCTTTTATTTGTTTCACCAAAACCACCTCACCTCACCTACAGCTTCACTCACTGCCAAAACCTTACCCTATTTCATCACCCCAAAAAACGCCTTAACACAACGAGGCAAAGTATGGGTCACACAACAAAAAGCCTTTCTTGCTGCACTCTTAAAACGAGCTCCACCTGCCATCATCATCCCTTTATTAAATGATATCCGCAGTACTCTCAAACAAACGCCCGCTTTTCCTCAAGCACTCAAAAGCCTTGAGGCAGAACTGATATCACCCACTATCTCTTTTAAAACCACAGGTGCTGGAGGCATGGATACACTGCTTGTATGTGGAACATGTGATGATACTGCAAGCACCATCTTAAAAGATCATGGCTACTTAAAAGCTTCTTATGTATTTTCTCATAAACTATCTTTCTTACCCAAAACAGCAAAGCCCACTGAAACCACTGATCATTAAAGTATCCTTAAGTATTTAAAAAAAACACAGCATAACTTCTATAATTTTAAGACGGTTCTTCTGGCTTTTTTGTTTTAGGCTTATAATAGACCTCAATCCTATCACCTTTATCTGGATCAGAGCTACCATCACTGCTGGAAAATTCCAGTGCTTTAAGAGCTTTAAAATACGCATCTCTTTGACTGGTACAGTTCTCATCAAAATGGGCTTTATGAATCATCAACCGCAACTCATTGGTTTTTAATGATGTCTGTATATATCTATTAAGAGCTTCTATAACACACGCATTTTCCTTACCTTCACCCTCCTTAATGCTTGCAGAAAAATCACCTTGATTACTTGAATCATCTATCAATTCAATAGATTTAATGGGACCATTAAAATCATGATTCTCTACATTGCCTACTACTACTTGTTCTTCAAACTTTTTATCCTCTTCAGGCTTAAATACTCCAGGATTCCATTGTGAAAGCTTATTTTTAGCCGCTTGAATCTCATTAATAAATCCTTCTCGTATTTTTTTCATACGTTCATCTGGATCACAAAAACTAGCTTTTAAGCCACCAAAAAATTCCTGCAACTTAATATATTCACGACCCACACGCTTGACATTACACTTGGGCTCGCTCCTATCTTCTGTAATATTACAGACTCTCATGCATTTTCCAAATAGATCCTCCTCAGGCAATAGATCCTCCGGTTTTGATGCATATCTATAACCATGAAGCATATAGTTCTCAAATTTACGATCGTTAGAGTCATAATTATTCACCCGATCAATACTTTGTAGACCCACCACAGTCCTCGAACAAATACCTAAATCATGAGGCCTTTCACCAGCTGGTGCTCTATTTGGTAATATACGCCATCGAGTTGGTTCTCTACCAGCATCAAGATACGTATAATCAGAAAAAGGCATCACCTCACCAAGATAAAAATCAAAATGAAGGGGAGCACCAGCATGTTTATTTTTTTCAAAATGATTAATATACCACTTACTACCATATCTCATCCATGCTAATTCTTCTTTATTATGAGTAACCTCATTATTATTATTTTCCGTCCAGCTTTGAAAGGAATGAATTTCACATGAACGAGAATCGTTAAATTTTTCTTTTATCTTTTGAGCTATTGCCTTATTGTCTTCATTCGTCAAAGCAAAAAAATCTGAATATCCTAGAAGAGATTTCACATAACCACGCTTAAAAGAGTTTGCCAAACTATCTGCTGAATGCTCACATACAATCTGACACTTGCTTCCATCACTTGCTGTTGAATGGTCTTCATAATATGAATTGCGTGCAGCCTTGAGTCCCTGCTGTTCTGTGAATCTGTGACGATAATCATTAGAAGGGTTATAGTTATCATAAGAGAACCCGCACAATCCTCTATGATCACCAAAATAATCCATTAGAGCAAAGGATTCTACGTGATCAAATACCTTATCTATTTTAAATGTATTTCCATAAGAAGAAAATACATGATCTTTTTTTATCACTAAAGAGCCATTATTTTCTGGGG
>MKWU01002924.1_pt1 | contig 23816 bp, 21 predicted proteins | sample 809101 | NCBI WGS metagenome assembly MKWU01 (sample SAMN05860141, study PRJNA318959) | sponge metagenome | host: Aplysina aerophoba | place: Slovenia: Piran, Adriatic Sea, Gulf of Piran | collected 2013-05-07 | reverse complement strand
CCGCTCCACTCCCCCGTCTCGGCCGCGTCGTAGCCACCGACCTGGAAGGAAACGGTGTCGCCGGCGTCGGCGCAAGAGTCGGGAACGTCCACCGCGTAGGTGGAGCCGGCAGCGGTGGTGATTACCGTCGCGGAGGAGCCACACTCGGCGCCGTTCACGAAGGCGGTGACCGACGTGCCGGCGGCAGCGGGCGCACCGTCGAGGCTGACGGAGCCGGCGAAGCGGTGAGGCGGGCCAGACGGCTGCGCCTCGGCCACCTCTCCGCTGAAGAGGCCGGCGAGGCCCAGCAGCATGGCTGCCGCGATTCCCCCTCCGAGCCACTTGAGAGTCCTGGTCATTCGTTTTGCTCCTTGCTGTCTGTCCGTGTCCGTTATGGCTAAAGCCCGGACCTTCCCCGGGCCCCCGCCCCCGCACGAGGCGGGGACGGGAACCGGGGTTGGTTGCGGACAGGTTACTCGACGATGACCCAGTAGGCCGCGCCGTTGGAGAGCGATTCGAGGGTGTTGCCACCCGGGACGTCGGCGGCATCCGGGAAGTAACCGTCCCAGCCACTGCCGTTCCACTGCCAGATGGCGGTAACGCCGTCAGCAGCACCCGCGGAGGGATCCGCGCCGTCCTCACCGTTCCACACAACGTTGTGCGTACCGGCGGTCAGCTCGACCGACCACGTGGCCGGCGGAGCCTCGGGCGCTTCCTCGGGCTCGGGTCCGATGGCGACGGTGAGCGACGTCTGGATCTGCTGACCCTTCGTTGCGTCACCGGCGCGAATCAGGAACACCGCCTCACCCGCGCTCAGCGGGGCGAGGAACGTGAATGTCCCGCGACCGTCGGAGGTCATGCCACCGGGCACGTCGTCGACGTTTCCGGAGCCCTCAACCTGCACGACCTTGATCGGCACTGCGCCTACGCGCACGCCCTCGTCGTCCAGAACGGTGACCGTGATGCTGTTCGAGCTCAGCGAGTCAATCCGCGCGGGAGCGTCCGTCTCGATGCTGGCCGGCGCGCCGCCAACCTGCACCTCGACGTTCACCGTCGCGATCCGCACGTTCGAAGTGCCGACCGTGATCGTGTGCGTCCCGCGGGTCGCATCGTCAGCCGGACCAGGACCACCAGCCGGGGCCGTCACCTGGATGGCGCACTTGCCAGCCGTGTTCGTGCCCGCACCAGCAGCGGCAAGACCGCCGTTGCTCTCGTCCGCGTCCGTGGTCGGATCGTCGTTCGGGTTGTCGCCACAGGCGGGAACGTCGTTCGCAACGCCAGGCAGATTCCTGTCGACGTCGATGTCGTACGTCACCAGGTTCGCCGTCGAACCGGCCGGAACCTCCGGACCCGTGACCGCCGGAACCAGCGGCTTGTTGCTCGTTACGTCCGCCTGCGCGCCCACGGCCGGGTTCCCGTCGGCGTCAACGATCGTCACGATGATGAAGGTCGAACCGCTTACCCCGATCGTCCCCTGGTCCACCGCAGCACTGATGCTGGCAGCAGGACCGTGCAGAACCACCGTGGCCGTGTGGCTGAAGTCCGAGGCAAGGTGCTTCATCGTCACCTTCGCCTCTCCCGTCGCGCCGTTGCCCTGCAGCTGGACCGAGACAGTCCCGTCCGACTGCGTCGTCAACGTGCACGCACTCACCGTCTGGCATGTGTTCACACCCGACACATCAATCGACGTCAGCACACCCCGCGTGGTCGTCACCAGAATGCTTTGACCAGCAATCCCGGCACCACGCGCGTTCACCAACTGCGCACCGATCGTCGCCGGCGCGTCCCCCGCTTGCGGGTTCGCCGTCAGCGATGCCGCCGGCGGCGCGCCGTGCGCCTTCAGCGCCGCAGGCGGATTCGGCCGCTTCACGTTCACGACCACTTCCTGCGCCACCGTGACCTTACCCTGCGAATCGCGGTCGATCCGCTGCACGTAGATCTCGCCGATCGGCGAGTCCTCGTCCACCGAAACCCTCAGGCCAATCTCGCCCGCGTCCGTGTCAACGTCGCAGCCGGTGACCGCACCGTCCGCGCAGCGCAACGCCTGACCGCCGTTGTGCGCAAACGTCGCGCTGCCCTCGCTGTCCGTGCTGATCCGGTACCGGTCCTGGCTGCCCGTGTCGAATGTCACCGTCACCGTCTGCCCCGGTATCGCGTCCACACCACTCGCCTGCGCATCCGCAGACTGAGTGCTGGTGAGGACTCCGCTAAAGGTGACCGCCGCCAGTATGGCTACAAGCGCCAAGAGCGCGGCGCCCTTCCAGCCAGCGGCGTCAATGAGTTGATTCTTCAAATCGATTACTCCTCTTCGGCGTAAAAGTCGTTGTCTCTGTGTGGCCAGGAGGCCAGTCGTGTGACGAGACCCGCATTGACGATCCTCGTCCCTGTCCGCTATTTCGCTACCTGGGTGAGAACGCGACCCCCTCCCTAGACCTGAACTTCAAGAGCCACTGCTCTCAAGACTCCCCCTATACGAGAGGTACAAAACAGACAACGCTGGCTCGGGCAAAAGGTTAACCGGTGAGCGACCTAGAAGCACCCCGCGCCGGTGTCCGACCAAGGTGACACCAGCGGCCCAACGCGCTCATCACCCTCTTCGGCGGCCGTTCGTCTGGAGTGGTGCGGCAGGGGCCAATGCTGACCCCCACCAGTCCGCGCTACCGCTCAGGACAGCCAGGCTGGCACCAACCTGAATGGCAGTACCACTTTGAGTTGGTCGTGGGGCTGAAGCTCAGGCAACTGAGAGGCACTCCGAGTGGCCCCCGTAGTGGGTGCACATGCCGAAATTTTGCGTCTGCGTCTCACCAACGAGACGTGCAGGCCACATCGCCCTAGGCGGCGGTAGCCGTGGTCCTCCCCGCTGCCGGTGGTGACGGCTACGTCTGGACAGGCGACTGCGTAGACGATGTCGTACTTGAGCTCCAAGCGCCTCAGGGCTCGCAGTACCGCTCAACCAGCACCTTCCGCGTTTCTGGAAGTTTGATCACAATGCCGGCGCGGTTCCTCCCCCCGGCCACCGGCTCCGCCCCTTCGTTTTCGGAGTCGAACCGGCCATCGGTATCGGCTACGAAGCCCCCCAGGCCCCACTCACCGACGAAAGCCCAGTAGGCGGGGCTTCCGTCCGGGCACTTCAGAAACAAGCTCAACGTGTGGTTCTCATCAGGGCCATCGATCTTGAATTCTCCCATTGCGTCCGCTCGGCTCCCCCCCACTCCAACCCGCTCGTCTTCGACCTCCATCATGATTCCCACCTGGGCGTACGGGACGGGTCGGCCATCTGGGTCGAGCACACTCCCGCTAAGCTGCCACTCGAAAGGTGGCGCTACGTCCAGCCACAGTCCCTCCATGCCGTCGGCGAACTCCTCCGGAGTCATGCCGAAGGCTTCTTCGAACTCGTGCTGCCCGCCTCCCAGCCGGAAGAACTCTATGAGTGCTTTCTCACCTTTCCGCTCCACGAGCCAGTCGACCGCGAGGAAGCCGACCTCGTATAGGAGGACGTTGTCGACAAGCCCGGTAAGGTCGGCCTGAAGGATGTTCCTGCCCTTGTTGCAGAGCCCCAGCCCCGGAAAACAGATCCCTAGGCTCGACCACTCCAGCCGCGCTACGGTGCGCCTCCACTCAACCGTCGACCGCCCCTGTTCCTCCGCGTGCTGCGCACTCGCATACACTGCCGCTCCTTCCATGAGCCAGTTCGTCCAGGGTCGCGACCCACTCACCAACCCGAGATGGTGTTGGAGAATGTGAAAGTACTCGTGCGCGATGGGTCCGCCACGTGCTCTCTGCTCCTCGTCACAGGTCTCCAACGTGATGAAAATCGCCTCAGGCGGGGCGAACCCGGCGCACCTGAACCAAGAGGGCAGCTCGACGCCACGCCGGCGATAGTCGGGGGGCAGCCAGTCTAGGTAGGCGTCGTTCAGCGCCTCGAACTCGGTCGAGATGTAGAGCGTGAATTCCGACGTCACCACGTCGAAGCGCTCTGCGAATGAGACCTGGACGCTCTCACCTCCCGTGTAATCGCGGCCCGCTCCTGGTCCGTGAAGTCGCCCAGAAACACGATCTCCGGCTCGGACACTTCCAGGCGCTCCCACCGCTCCTCCAGCGCCTCGTCGCCCGACCCGCAGGCCGCCGCGATGAACGCGACGCTCACCAGCGCCAGCAGGCCCAACGTCATCCGCAAGGGCAAGTTCCCGGCCAGCGCATACACGCTTTGTCGGTTGGGGGGCAGGACGGGTTGATGTCAATGTCGCGCATGGTCGGGGCTCAGCCCTGCGTCGATCGAGCACTGAGGAAGGGTGAAGGGTACTCCCCTCATGCGATGCCAGCATCTTGCGGGAACAAGCGCAGGAGTGACTGTGCCTTACCCCAACACGTCAGGACGCGGGCTTCCCTGATGCCACCTGGGACCGCGGCTCAACACCGCTCGTGGCGCTCGTTGTGCTGGCTGTGCGGGCACCATGCGCTGAGCGGCGCTGGACAGGGCGGAAGGCGTAGGCTCCACGGCACGACTTGTCCTTGCCCCTGTGATCCCGCCGTGCCACCCAGTTGATCGGCGAGGCCGTAGCTTGCCTATAGCTGAAGTTCAAGCGCCAGCGTGAAGGTTCTCGACTTTGTCCAGTCTGGTGGACAGGATGACCACGGGGCCTGCGACCGCACAGCTTCTTGCTCCCTCTTCAGCCAAGATCGCGCGGTGCCGCGGACCGACTCCCGCCTAGTCATCCCCAACCCTCATCACCCCCGTGCAATACGCCCCGGCATGCCGCAACCCGGCATGCCGCGAGTGGCCCTCGCAGCCCTAAGCCCCGATCCACCGAAGGAGGGCGTGTGAGTAGTTGAGAAGGGTGCTCCGCTGTATCTGGGACAATGGGTTTTGACGAATCCAGAGACCAGAGACAGGGAGCACCCATTCGATGCTACCAGCGAGCACCCCCGACCGGATACAGATCGCCTTCGACGATGACCGCCTCGTCGACCACGCGGGCCTGCTACTCCCCGCCACGCTCGCCGAGCGTCTCGGCCTGCGGGAACTGACGGACACCCACCTCGACCTCGGCGCGGCAGCAGGCCGGGTGCACGCCGGGGACAAGCTCCTGACCTTGGTCGCCTCCGCGCTCGCCAGCGGCGACTGCATCGACGACGCCGATGCGCTGCGCGCCAGCGGAACGGAGCGCGTGCTCGGCTGCACGGTGAAGGCGCCGTCCACCCTCGGCACCTTCCTGCGCAGCTTCCGCTGGGGCCACGTCCGCCAGCTCGACCGCGTGACCCGCGAGCTGCTCGCCCGCGCCTGGGCGGCCGGGGCGGGACCGGGCGAGGAGCCGCTCACGATCGATGTCGACTCGACGCTCTGCGAGACCTACGGCCTCGCCAAGGAGGGCGCCCGTCAGCCCGGCTACAGCGGCCAGCGCGGCTACCACCCGCTGCTCGCCGTGGCGGCCGGCTCAGGCGAGGTGCTGATGGCGCGGCTGCGAGAGGGCCGCGCCCACAGCGCCCGCGGCGCCGCCCACTTCCTCCGTGAGACGGTGGGGCCGGGTGCGCGCAGCCGGGGTCTCGGGGCCGCTCACGCTGCGCGCCGACAGCGGCTTCTACAGCCACGCCGTCGTCGACGCCTGCCGGGCCATGGAGGTGCGCTTCTCGGTGACGGTCCGCCTGCAGTCGCAGCTGCGCACGCTGATCGAGGCGATCCCCGAAGAGGACTGGATGGAGATCCCCTACTGGCTGGAGGGCGGCGCCGCTGTCGCCGAGACGACCTACACACCGTTCGCACACGAGCCGAATGCCCTCCCGGTGCGGCTCATCGTGAGGCGCGTGCGGCCCACGCCCGGCTCCCAGCTCGCGCTCTTCGCCAGCTACAGCTACCACGCCTTCATCAGCGACCGCGCGGGGGAGACGATGGCATTGGAGGCCGACCATCGCCGCCACGCCGAGGTCGAGAACGCGATCCGCGACCTCAAGTACGGCGTGGGGCTGAACCACCTCCCCTCGGGCCGCTTTGCCGCCAACGCGGCCTGGCTCGCGGTGCAGGTGATCGCCCATAACCTCGCTCGCTGGACGGCGCGCCTGGGGCTGGGCGAGGGAGTCGTGACGACGAAGACGCTCAGGCGGCGCTGCTTCGCGCTCGCGGGACGGCTCACCCGCTCGGCCCGGCGCTGGACCCTGCACCTGCCCCGGCGCTGGCCCTGGTCCAGTCAGCTCGCAGTCGCGCTCGCGCGCTTACGGGCGCTCCCGGCCTGACGCCCCCTCACAGCGCCGGCCCCGGTCCGAGGCTCGCGCCAGCATGCCTGCGCACGTCTCGCGCACCCGCACGCTCGTCCCCCCAGCGCCCCGAGCGGTGCCGAGGAGCGGTTTCCCGCTCCGGCAGCCCCGCACCCCACCCCTTTACGCTCTGTCGGTGGATTCGGGCTAAGTGGAAGACTCGCACTGGTTCTCCTGGCTTGCTGCGGACAGTAGCTCCGCTCTCGCCTGAGGACAGGGACTCCACCACCTCGCGTCGCCCGTGCACGTTGACCGGCGAGCAGCGGTAGCAGGCAAGTGTTCACCTACTGACACGGGGCGGGAATGAGTTGCCGGCCTGTATCAGCTCCTCACAGCCGCCGGAGTACAAGAAGTTGTGTACAGAGGGACGCCAGGAGCCTAGCATCCCTCCCCTATGGACATCTGGAAGGACCTGAAGAGGATGTGGCGCGACTTGGGGAAGTCCACAGTTGATACCAGCCTCATCAGCGCGGGCATCCACCCTGAGACGATACGCCGCCGGGACGAGGAGCGCCGCCGCCGTGAAGGGCCAGACCAGGATACCTAGCCCAACTGCTGCTCAGGACCGTCATCGCCGAGAAGCTCGCGGTCCGCTTGAATACCTGCTGTTGTAGGTGTCTCCTCAGCAACGTGCACAGCAAGGCCCTGCTGCGCCTCAGCATCATCGAGTTCCACCTGCAATCTCGGTATGGGGCCCTTGATGCCTTCCGGACATCGCTGCGCGAGTGCGCGGCAGGGTGTCGGCTTCTCGAAGGGGGAGACGCGGCCTAGCTTCCCCTCGCCGCTACTCCTCGTCCGTCCCCAGGAAGACGTACATGAAGAAACTCGTGCCGCTGCACTCCTCTACGCTGTTCGCCGACTCGAGTAAGCGCTTCCTCACTGCAGGAGGAGGGGTCGGCTCTCCTTCTGAGCCGAAGAGTCTCTGAACGCGAACAAACTGCTCCCACGCGCCATCGCTTTCGGCCGGGTCGCCGCCCTCCTCCACCTGTTCAAGCGCAGAGCCGAAAAAGACAATACCTTCCCTGAGCAGATCCATGTACTCCAGGTGGAACACAGCAATGTCGTCCGGAGGTGAAGTGGCCGAGAGGGCGGCCAGCAATTCTTCCATTGAGTCTATGAGGTCTGAGACTAGTCGCGCCCTGGCCTCGTCGTCCAGGCGACTGCTGAGCCCGGGAAGGAGGTCGACGAGCGATGCCCCGAAGACCAGTCCACCCGAGCAAAGCTCTCGGAGATATTCCTCGTCCGCTTTCGACGGCTTCGATGTGGGCTCTCCCCCACCCAGGAACACTGATAAGAAGTCAGTGTCTGCACACCTGGGAGTCTCTCTTGCTGCGGCAAAGAGGCGACGGCGTAGCTCCACGGAGGCGCCGGGAGCGTTGACGGAAATCTCCCCGATCCCCGCTAGGAGTCTGGAATAGGCTTGGAGGGTGCTTGGTCCCTCGGAACTGCCTTCCGACGGGAAGAGCTGGAGGAGGGCATCAAGAGCCAGGATTCGTTCAACTCTGTGGCTCACTGCGGCGGCATGAAACTCCTCGACACCGGAAGGGGCCGATATCCCCTCTAGGGCGGCCTGGTGGTTTCTGAACGGTCCGACATGCGCCTCGGCAGCAAACTCGCCTAGTCGGTCATGGGGAATGGCGCTGATGTCCTCCCCCCACGTCTCGAAAGCGACGCCCCACTTGGCTGCCTCCTCCCTCCCTTCGGCAGTCAACCGCGTCCCGATGAGGCAGAGCGCGCCCACATAGTCCACGTCGGCCCGGTCGATAGCCTCCGTTTCGTCGGCCGCTCTTGCCGGAACCGGTTGCGTCTCGAAAGCCTCACGGGCGTTGCTGTCCTCACCGGACGTGCCTCCGCAGGCGAGGAACGTCAGCGTGAGGGCGGCAAACAAAGCAAGCAGCGGGGTTCCCAGTCGAGCCAGTACAGAGCCAGCCACAGTCACACTCTACCTTGGACTCAGCTACACGCTGCGCTACCCGAGGCGCGGGCACGCGTGTGTCGCACTCCCCGGAGACCCGTCAGGCAACGGCTCAGCGCCGCCTCTAGTGCTGGCAAGGGACGTACAGAGAATTGGGCCCGGCGGCGGCGTTCCAGACGAGTATCTGAGGCTCGTGCGGATTAGGCGAGGAATATCGCAGCTACGATGCCTCCGACAACAACGAGGAACCCAAGCGCGGCGAAGAGCGTTCCTCTCCCCACGCCATGGGATGTCGTAACCATCTCGGCTGATGGCTCCGGGGGCTCGGCCGCGGCAGCCCGTTCCGCGAGCTCCATGATCGCCCGCTTCATAGGCTCTGAGGTGAGGTCCACCTGATTGCTGGACCCGGCGTACATAATCTCTCGCAGACGCTTCGCGGCCTCCTCGGGGGTGAGTTCCTTTGCTTCTGTCATGCTTACCAGGCTACGCCGAGTGCGCTTTCCTCACCATCGAGGATCCGAAGCGCTTCCCGAAGACGCGCGAGATCGGCGCCTTCCTCGGACTGGCGCCCCGCAGCCGCGACTCCGGCGACCGGCAACCCAGCTGCGGATCACAAAGACGGGGGACATGGCGCTGCGGCGGGTGCTGATCCAGGCGGCCCACTACATCCTCGGCCCGTTCGGCCCCGATAGCGACCTCCGCAGGTGGGGGCTGCGCTACGCGAAGTCGGGGGCCGGCAATGCGAAGAAGCGCGCCCTGGTTGCGGTCGCAAGACGACTGGCCGTGCTGCTGCTCGCACTCTGGAAGAGCGGCGAGGTCTACGAGCCGTTGCGCCACGCGCGCGCGGCCGAGGCTCCAAGAGCCATCGTCACGCTGCTCCGCCGCATCGTTGCGCCACGCGCTCGCGGCCGAGGCCGCGTAGCAGGAGCACGCGAGGAGCGCGACGACCGGACGGCTGGCGGGCTTCGTAGGATGCGAGCGATGCCGACATGCGGGCGACTGCGGAACGTCCTGGTCCCAACGAGGACGGCCGACAGCTTGCCGCGCCCACACCCTGGAGACAGGTTGACCAACATGCACCAAGCCCAGGGCGGCCCCTCGATGAGTGCGAATAGAAGCACGGCCAACACGACTTCCCGTGAGTGGCACGGCGGTACCGCTCACGCCCACAGCAAAGGCCACGACGCAGCAGACGGGAGGCGCTATCGGTAGATGCGGCGCGGAAGGCCCCCACGTCGGCCTTGCAGATCAGACGACCTTCATAGAAGAAGAAGGAGGTCTCACATATTATCAGAACAAACGTACGCCTCGAGGGCAAGAGGCAGTACCACGAGAGGGCTGCTGAACGCGGACGGGCGATGAGCCCTGCGGGCCTACCCCTCGGACCGCTCCGCCGCCGGCCGCGGTCCGAGGACGGCACTCACCTCGCGGGTGAAGCCCGGCAGCACGTCCAGCCCGTTGAGGGCGTCTCCCCCGGAGAGCGTAGCTACAGTCTGGTCGGGCCGATGCACATCAACCGTGCGCGTCTCCGGGTGGAGAATCCAGACGAGGCGCACACCGTGGCTCAGCCACATGTGGGCCTTGTCGTGAACCTCTCGGCGGCTGTCGCTCGGCGAGGCTACCTCGACGACCAAATCGGGAGCCACCTCGGCATACCCTGTGATGCGTGGAATCTTCCCAGCCGGACGTGAACGCAATGTCGGGCTCGCACACCGCATCAGGATCGCGCTCCAGCCAAACGCCCGAGTCCGAGGTCACCAGCGTCCCCAACTCTCGAGGCTCGACGAAGTTGCCGAGTCTGATGACTAGCTTCGTCACGATCTTGCCGTGCTCGTGTCCCGTTGGCATGGTCTCGCAGAGCACCCCCCGGATCAGTTCGCCGCGCATGCCGGCGGCGTCGAGCTGTAGCAGATCGGCGGCAGTCAGCAGCTTCGCCTCGGTCGTGGTCGTCATCGCGCTCGCTCCCGCCCCACCCCAATCACAGGCCTCAAGGTAGAAGTCGGCGCGCCCCTGTTGTTCCCTGGGGTCGGTCGGTCTTCGGTGGGTGTTCCTCGCTCGCGGCCGGGGTATGGCCTCAGCTCGCGTTCTGGTTCTACCCCTCCGGCAGGTCACGGCGGACCGCGACCCTGCTGAACAAGTGTATCCCGCCTGGCAGTGGCCGCAGTCGGCGTCGTGGGTGGGCACCACGCGCTGCTGGCGGTTCTCGTAGACGTAGGAGCGCACGAGCCGCAACCAGCCCCCTCCTGTCAGCGGACCTGCGCGATTACCAGCACGAGCGCGACCGTCCACAGGATGACGAGCGTCGCCATGAGGGCGGGATGCGCGCGCGCTTCGCGGGCCAGCCTGCGCGTTGCCACGACCAGCACACCGATCACAGCAGTGGCCACGGGGCGGCGACGGCCTGTGTTCGAGGACCGCATGAGGGGTGCAAGGGTAGCCGAATTTCCGGGGGCTAGCAGGCATCGGGTCGGGTGCCTTCCGGTGGCTGAGGGGCCTTCCAGGGGGTTGTGTTTCCCCGGCGACGTCCAGAACTGGACAAGAAGCGCCCCGAGACGCCCGGAGAGCCGCTTGCTGAGGCGAAAACAGAGATCCTGATACATTCATTCATTCCTCACAGCGGGTGTTCCGGCCAGGCCTGGCCCCAGCGGGCGTGCCTGGCGTGCGGTTCCGCGCGAGGGCGTCAGTCCAGCACGCGCAACGGGTGCATTCAGCCACCCATGCCGAGGAAGCCCGCCACCTCGCGGCACTCCTCGACCTCGCCCCGCGACCAGGTGGAGGCGCTCGACCACGGGCCGGTGGCGGCGGCGGATATGCGAAGTTGTAGAACTCATCGCAGCGCACGCGGAGGTCGTAGTCGACGGCGCCGCCGTCGGCCGCCGCTTCCGCGATCTCCTTGAGGAGCGACTCCTCTTCCTCGAGGTGCGCGAGCATGGCGGCGTGGTGCTCCGCGATGGCCGCCGGGGGAGCGGCCGTGCGCAGACCCTCGACGAGCGCGCGCAGCGGCTCCCGCAAGCCCTCCGCCACGACCGCCGGGTCGTCGTCGTCAAGCGTTTCCGGCCCGCTCTCCAGGATGGCCTCCCAGAAGGCGCCGTCGGCGAGGAAGATGTCGCGCACGTAAGTCCGCTCAACGGGGGCGGGCCGCGCGCGCTACCGCGCGCGGCGGCGGGAAGAACGCCCTGTGCTCGGGATGGCTGGGGGCAGAGGGGTAGTGGGGTCGCTCCCGCAGCGCGCTGCCCGCGGCCGCTCTCCCTAGCGCTGACGCCGGTCGAGCTCGGCGGCGGCGGCCGTGCGGATGCTGGCGAGGGCGGTGCCCACGGTGAGCACGCCCGCGGGACCGTCGCCGGCGATGCGTACCTCGATCGCCGCCAGCTTGCACAGGCACGGCTCGCAGAGCGCGCCCGCGAAGTCGGCCAGTGTGGAAGGGTCTCTCAACTGCTCCCGCCAACGGCGCAAATCCGCGCACTCTTCAGCCATCGCTACGCTCCCCCGCGCCAAAGCTGCGGCGGATGTGGTTGGGGGTCTTGCCCCCAGGAAGAGCCAGGCCTTGCGCCGCTCGCCGGCGAGCTCGACGGTGACCTCGAAGCAGTCGAAATGCGCCTCGTCGCCCGGGCGGTGGACCAGCGGCACGTAGACCTCGGCGCGCTCGCGGCGCCACTCTCGGAGGTACCCGAACACGAGCGTCAGCCCGACCTCGTAGCCCTCCTCACGCAACGCCCGGTGCAGCCGCCAGCTCGTGATGCGCTGCTTCGCCGTCGTCCACTACGACCACTCCTCGAGCAGCTGCTCCAATCGCGGTCCGCACCCGCTCCAGCACCGGCAGCGGCGTCGCGAGGTAGCGTCGCGCGCGATCCCCATCTCCCGGGCCGTCTGCCGCTCGCTCCTCCCCTCGACGAACACCTTGTGGCGCAGCGCGTACACGTCCTGCACTCCGCAGCATCTCCCTCCTCCCAGCCTCGTGTGGCCCCCGTCGACACAAGGGTTGGGCCATGCCCCGGAGTGGTCAGGTCTTAGAGCAATTGGATCAGATTACAACAACCGGTCAGCCCCTTTCCAGGTTGGTGAGGTGATGGCGTGGGTCCGGGCGTTGCGGGGCTGTGACGCGGGAGCGCCTGTGGGCCTGCTTGCTGGCCTTGAAGTTGTACGTGACGCCATTGATGGTCGTGTTGCGGGCGTCGATTCCGGTCCCGGAGGTGAAGAACAGGAATCTGCCAGTCCCCGACGAGTCGAGGGTGAACTCGATGGACCGTGCCTGGGTAGGTGCAACTCTCTCCGGGCTTGACGGTCAGACCGACCCTGCAGCAGGCGCCGGGGCGGGGCCGAAAAGGTAAAGGTCTATCAGCTTGATCACCTCGGCCTTGGTGATGGGCTCTCCCTCGCCGAAGAGGTAGTCGTCTATGGCCGCTATTACCTCGCTCTTGTCAATCGCCCCGTTGCCGTTGGCGTCGTACCGGGCGACCAGCGGGTCCCCGGAAGCCACCGTACAGAAGGGCAACCCCAACTGGGCAAAGTCATTGAACTCTAACCCTTCCAAGGCGGCCGGCACACACCCGGTCAGTTGGTTTCCAGCCAAATACAGGCCCGTCAGGTTGGAGAGGCTGCCCAGCTCAGCCGGTATCTCACCGGTCAATTGGTTCCCGCCGAGGCTCAGCACCGTCAGGTTGGTCAGGCTGCTCAGTTCCGTAGGTATCCCCCCGGTCAACTGGTTCTCGTAGAGGTAGAGCCCTGTCAGGTTGGCGAGGCTGCCCAGTTCAGCCGGTATCTCACCGGTCAATTGGTTCCCGCCGAGGTGCAGCACCGTCAGGTTGGCGAGGCTGCCCAGCTCCACCGGTATCTCACCGGTCAATTGGTTCCCGCCGAGGTGCAGCACCGTCAGGTTGGCGAGGCTGCCCAGCTCCACCGGTATCTCCCCCGTCAACTCATTGTTATGGAGCCACAGCACCGTCAGGTTGGTGAGACTGCCCAGTTCAGCCAGTATCTCACCGGTCAGCTGGTTCCCGTGGAGGCCCAGCACCGTCAGGTTGGTCAGGCTGCTCAGTTCCGTAGGTATCCCCCCGGTCAACTGGTTCTCGTAGAGGTAGAGCCCTGTTAGGTTGGCGAGGCTGCCCAGTTCAGCCGGTATCTCACCGGTCAATTGGTTCCCGCCGAGGCTCAGCACCGTCAGGTTGGTCAGGCTACTCAGTTCCGTAGGTATCCCCCCGGTCAACTGGTTCCCGCTGAGGGATAGCTCTTCCAGCTTGGCGAGGCTGCCCAGTTCCGTAGGTATCCCCCCGGTCAACTGGTTCCTGTGGAGGCTCAGCACCGTCAGGTTGGTCAGGCTGCTCAGTTCCGTAGGTATCCCCCCGGTCAACTGGTTCTCGTAGAGGTAGAGCCCTGTTAGGTTGGCGAGGCTGCCCAGCTCCACCGGTATCTCACCGGTCAACTGGTTCCCGTAGAGGTAGAGCCCTGTCAGGTTGGCGAGGCTGCCCAGCTCCACCGGTATCTCACCGGTCAATTGGTTCCCGCCGAGGCTCAGCACCGTCAGGTCAGGGCTGCTCAGTTCCGTAGGTATCCCCCCGGTCAACTGGTTCTCGTAGAGGTAGAGCCCTGTCAGGTTGGCGAGGCTGCCCAGTTCAGCCGGTATCTCACCGGTCAATTGGTTCCCGCCGAGGCTCAGCACCGTCAGGTTGGTCAGGCTGCTCAGTTCCGTAGGTATCCCCCCGGTCAACTGGTTCCAGCTGAGGGATAGCTCTTCCAGCTTGGCGAGGCTGCCCAGTTCCGTAGGTATCCCCCCGGTCAACTGGTTCCAGCTGAGGGATAGCTCTTCCAGCTTGGCGAGGCTGCCCAGTTCCGTAGGTATCCCCCCGGTCAACTGGTTCCTGTAGAGGCTCAGCACCGTCAGGTTGGCGAGGCTGCCCAACTCCACCGGTATCCCCCCGGTCAACTGGTTCCTGTAGAGGCTCAGCACCGTCAGGTTGGCGAGGCTGCCCAACTCCACCGGTATCTCACCGGTCAATTGGTTCCCGCCGAGGTAGAGCCCTGTCAGGTTGGCGAGGCTGCCCAGTTCGGCAGGTATCTCCCCCGTCAACTGGTTCCCGTAGAGGTAAAGCCCTGTCAGGTTGGCGAGGCTGCCCAGCTCCACCGGTATCTCACCGGTCAATTGGTTCCCGCCGAGGCTCAGCACCGTCAGGTTGGTCAGGCTGCTCAGTTCCGTAGGTATCCCCCCGGTCAACTGGTTCCCGTAGAGGCTCAGCACCGTCAGGTTGGCGAGACTGCCCAGTTCAGCCGGTATCTCCCCGGTCAACTGGTTGCCGTTGAGTAGCAGGAATTGCAGGCTCTCGATCCTGCCGAGCTGGGCTGGGATCGTCCCGGTTAGCCCCTTGTCCTGGAGGTCCAATCCTGCGACCCGCTGCAGGGTTTCACTGATGGTGACGCCGTCCCACTCCGCGATAGGGCGAGCCGCCGACCAGTTCAGAGGCAGCGCTGAGCGCGCGACGAGAGTGTCCCGTGAGGCCAACAGCGCCTCGCAGTCGCTTACCAGTCCCGGGTTGCCGGACACCGCGCCTCCGGTGGCGCAGCTGCTGACTGTCTTGCTATGCCCATATACCTTGATGCTCCATGACCTGAGAGTTCCACCCAGGACCGGGAAGTTGTCTGTGAGCCGCAGCTTCCACACTCCGTTGGGGTCCTCGCCCAGGTGCCTGGCCGAGCCGAAGCGGAACTGGCCGTTCAGACGCACCCAGAAGTTGAATGGGTCGTTACGAGTATTGAACGGGACTGTCAGCTTCGAGACCGCGCCGGACGGGGACTCCAGCTCGATTTCCATGTCCCGGAAAGACGTGTGAAGGAAGTCGGCGTTGATTTCGACGAACTCGGTGAACTGTATTCCGGTTTTCAGCGTGAGCGTCTCGGTGACCGTCCTGGTGACGCCGTTGTCGCTCGGAGCGGGAATCGAGGTGCCGATACTCCCGGAGGTCACACCCTCACCCTGCATCGGCGGGAGAGCGCGCCATCGTCTCGCCAGATCAACGGCGGCGCTGGCGTCAACGATGCCGAAACCGTACTCGTGGTTGAAGTGATAGCGGTCTGTGCTGGAGCCGTACTTGCGGGCGCCGACTTCCCAGCCTGAGTTTTCGGCGTCGTTCTTCCGGGCCGAATCAGCAAGGATCAGCTTCACGTCCCGCCACGTCAAGTTGGGGTTGGCCTTACGCACCAGCGCGGCCACGCCTGAGACAATCGGAGCCGACGAGGACGTCCCACCGAAGTCTTCGTAGTAGCGATCTGAGTTTTCGGTGGTGGCGATGCCACGAGGCTCGGCTATGATGCTGCTGAAGTCATTGGACGGGGCGCAGACCCACAGGTTAGCGCCTCTTTCTGAGAAGCCGCTCCTAGCGCCGCGGTCGTTCACCGCGCAGATGGCGGTCACTCCGTAGTAGTTTGCGTATTCGTCGAGGTTGGAGTCGTCTCCCAGCTCATGCCCATTGCCTCCGCTGAAGACGTAGAAGGTGCCCTTGCCGTTGTAGCCAGCCTTGAGACCGGCATTCACCGCCAACTCCCAGATCGGGTTGGCGGTACTCAACCACGGCCCGTCGATAGGCCCATAGCTATTGCTGGACACCGCGGTCACGTCTGCGTTACGGGTCATGGCGTCCGCTTTGTTGAGAGCGGTGCTGTTAGCCAGATAGTTGTACCCGTATATGGTGGCTCCCGGCGCGACGCCGCGCACGCCGATGGCGTTGTCCCGTGCCGCGATGATGCCGGCGACGTGTGTGCCGTGGTGCTCGAACGGGGTATATACGTCGTTGTCGTCGGTGTAGGCGTAGTTTCGGCTTGTATCGACGTTGTCTCTCAGGTCCTGATGCCTGTAGTCCAATCCGTCGTCAACGATGGCGATGTTGATGCCCGCGCCCCTGTTGCCCTCTTGCCAGACGGACTCGACGTTGATGTCCACTCCCTCTTCCGCTCGGTTGTTCAGGTGCCACTGGCATCCGTACAGGGGATCGTTGATCCGAGGGTTGTTTAGCGCGCGGGTCTCGGCTTCGCACTCTTCGATAAACGCGGTGTAACCCGTATCCTCGTATGCGTGGATGGTGTACGGCACCGGGTGAGAGGTGACACCCTCAGGGGTGGTCACCTTGACGTAGTGAGCGCCTGGGCCAAAGTCGTCCCGGATACTGAAGCCATACCTGACCAAGCTGCCAGAGACTCGAAGATTCCTGGGATACACATTCGTAGAGATCTCCCTGAGCCGGGCGTCGAGCACCGTTGCGTCAATAGGCGCGACGGGCAGGAGATCATCGCTGCTGTCGAAGATGACCGGATTTATGGCGTAGATGACCAGACTTTGGGACTGGGTGAGGTCCAGCCTGAAGTAGTCCGCGTCGCCTGCGGTGTCAACCGTGCCCGGGGTCGGGGAATTGAGATTCAGTCGCGCTGCCGTGCCGGGGGCGCTGCCCGGGTCAGTTACAGACTGGGCGTGCAGCGTGTAGTTCCCGGTTGCCGAAGCGACACTGCGAATACCAACGTAGTAGATCCCTGGCGAAAGGTTCGCGCGCAGGTGAAAACTGAGTCTCCTGCCTGTGATGAAGCTGTCGTCATTGAATGTCAGCGGGGTGGCCTCGCTGTCATACAGCGATCCAAACGTATCAAGGTCGCCAGTGGTGTATATCCAGACGTCGGTGGTATCGGGTACGCCAGACAGGTCCAGCTTGAAGACGTCCAGATCTCTGCCGGGGTCGATGCGTCCGGCCACCGAGGAGTTCAGCGGCAGCGTCGTGGCATCTGAGATCGTGTTGCCGTGGTCGTCAGTCGTCTGCGCCCCGGCTCCGTCCGCGCTCAGAATGAAGCACAAGAAGACGGAAACCGACAGGAGGAGAAGCCGTCCCCACGGACGGCAGCCGTCCCGTTGACGTGAAAGGTACGGCGGTTTCCCCCGGGGATAGTGCAGGACGGACGGTGGACGATGCGTCACCTTGCCTGTGTCTCTGTCCGCCAGTTGGGACTGGCGATCAGGACGCCGTCCTGGACAGCCACCGCGTTGGCCAGCTCCAGCGACTGGAGGCCCGGTTCTGTCTCCACCAGGAAGCCGTTCACGATGAATCCCAATTCAGATATCCGGTCTGTCGAGATGTCGTTCCGGGAGAAGAAGCTCTCGACTGCGGCATCGTCCCACTCCTGGTCGAGCGCGAGCAGAACGCCGCCTGGCAGCGTCATCAGCCCGCCTCCAGACTCCGGACGGAATACGGGAGAAGCGTCGGGGCCGTGCCTGGCCTGTCTCTGGACGATGCTGTCCTTGATTCCCTTCGCAACCACAACGTCCTCGGGAGTGTTGGCGGCGGTCTCCTGGACTACCAGGTCGTCCTGCATGACGACCCTCATGGTCCTGTCGCCGTCCTGCCAGGTGTAGATCGTCCCCTTGTCCGTGTCTGCCTGCTCTTCAGAACGGGGTAGCTCCGTAGAGCGTTCCACCGGTGAAGCCCGATGGTGAGACTTGTCCGGCAGCGCGAAGAGCGTGACGGCTATGGGCGTGTGTGTCGGCGTGGGGTCGGAAGCCAAGACCGCACTGGATGCTCCCGCCGCGCCCATGCCCAGAAGCACGCTGACGGCGATGGCTATTGTTGGAACAGCAAGTACTGCCGAGTTCATGTGAAGCCTTCGTGGTTGGATCGTAGCACCCATTTTACTTGTTCTGGAGAGTTTGCACACTCCCGCGACATGACCGCGAAGAACGGCCCCGCCCGGTAGGAGAGGCGCAGGCGTACCAGGTCGGTAATGGAGGCGACGCTGACGGCGCGGGCGCCGGGAACCGTGTCCTCCACCTCGCGCTTCCACTTGCTGGTGCGTCGCCCTCCATGCGACCCTTCCGAGGCCCGGGGACTATCCTCCGCAACTCTTCTTCATCCATGCTGCGGCGGCCAACCTGGCGCCGGGCCGGAGGTAGCGGGTGTCCGGTGTGCCTGTGGTAGCCGGGCCAGCGCTCCACGCGCGTGCCCGTCTCATCCCGCTTCGCCAGGGTTATGGGGGGGGCCGCTTCCCGACCCAAACGGCAGCTCCTGCACGCTGAATACATCCTCGAACGTCCCGTCCGGGTGCTCGGAGGAGCACGGCAAATTCGAGGGCTCCTCCGAGCACCCGCGGGTTCAGGAACGAGTAGTAGTGGCGGGGCCCGGGGCCCCGCGCGGCCCCCGTTCGCCGCGCCCCCCGGCCCCGCCGCGCCCGCGGGGTCGGGGGCCCCGCGCCGTCGCCCGAGGCGTGGCGCGCCCGCGGCCTCAGGAACGAGTAGTAGTGGCGGGCCCGGTGCACCGGCGCGTCCACGTTCGGCCGCGCCCAGTGCTCCGTCAGCGTCAGTGTGTCCGTGGCCTCGAAGCTGTCGACGAAGTATGGCCGTCTCGCCGCACGTGCACGACGTCCAGCACGCCCTGGAGCTTCGCCAGCCGTCCGAAACTGAAGGCGACCGCCTCCGAGTCCACCGGATCGCCGCTGTGGAACGTCATCCCCGGGCGGATGCTCCAGACGAAGGTGGTGGGGTCGACCTGCTCGTAGCCCACCATACCGTCCCATGGCCGGGAGGTTCTTGGTCGGCTGGTACGTGTAGGGCTGCGTCATCGTTGAGTAGATAACCTCGGTGTTCCCGAGGTGGAAGACGCCCGGGTCAAGGCCGGAATCCTCATCCTTCTTCCACAGCCGCAGCGTGCCCCCGCGGCGAGGGGCCTCCGCCAGCGTTTCAGGGGTCGTGGCGGAGGTGGAGGCAGGAGCCGTCGCTGGCGCTTCCGTGGCCACTGCGGGCGACGTTGCCGTTGGAGGCTCCGTCGCGACGGGCGAGGGCGCCGGAGGCCCACCACCACAGCCCGCGAGCAATGCCACTGACCCGGCTGCCGCCACCCCCGCCCCCGCCAGCAAGCGACACCGGCCCCGCCCCCCCACGCACCCCCCCCCCCCCCCCCCCCCCCCCCCCCCGCCCGGCAAAAAGGCGCCGCCGCCCCAGCCGCCGCTGCCGCCGCTGCCGCCGCTTTGCCAGTAGCGCTCACTCTCTTCACCGCGCGCCTCCTCCTTCAGCCGCCACGACCAGCACGCCCTGAGAATACACGTGGCGGGCAACGGGTGGCGCCGGGCGCCGCCACGCCACCCCACTGAGGGCGGGCCGACCTGAGGCAAGGGGGAGCCGTGGGGCTACCCGGTCAGGCCAAGCGGTTTCACCTGGCGCTGGGGCCGCTTCGTGGCAAGGTCGTAGCTCGTCTGTAGGTTGAGCCAGAAGCCCGGAGTGGTTCCAAACGCGCCCGCCAGCAGCCAGGCCGTCTCTGCTGTGATCCTGCGCTTCCTGCGCACGATCTCGTTTACTCGCTGCACCGGCACGCCGATGTGATCCGCGAGCGCGACCTGGGTCAGTTCGAGCGGCTTCAGAAACTCCTCCGCCAGGACCTCGCCAGGGTGAGTGGGGATGCGCTGCTCCGGCAACATGTCGATAGCTCCTACGGGTGATAGTCAACGATGCGCACGGCGAAGGCGCTACCGGACTCCCATCGGAACACGATCCGCCATTGGTCGTTGACCCGAATGCTGTGCAGCCCGCTCAAGTCGCCTCGCAAACGCTCCAGACGATTCCCGGGCGGCGACCGCAAGTCCTGCAGCGACTCGGCGGCGTTGAGCATGTCCAGCCGACGCACCGCTCGCTCCCGAACCTGCTCGGGAATCCGCCGTACCCGTGAACCACCGTGACCGTGGATCAGAGCCTCGGTGGCTCGGTCACCGAACGACTCGATCAACGGCGACCCTTGAGAGTGTCTGACCTCACAACTGATTATCACAGATTCCCGGTAGCCGTGCATACCCCAGGGCGCTGAACTTAGCGCCGGGCCTCGACCGTGAAGGGCATGATCAGTTGGGAGTCCATTGGGAAACGTTTGTCGCTCGGCGCCGGCGGCGAGTACGTGGGGGAGTTCATGGAGCTGGCCGAGGAGTCGATGCTGCGAGCCCCCTCTTCGAGGTCGTCGACACCGTCATCCAGAGCAAGGTGGTTTTGGTGCAAGGGGGTGACGAGGACCGCATTGTAGGCATTCTGACGAGTGGAGACCTCAGCAGGGAGTTCCAGAAGCTCGGCGAACCCTTTCTTCGGATCGGGGAGATTGAAAGTCACCTCCGAGACCTTCTAAGCCCGAATCCACCGATCGGAGCTTGACGGGGGCGCTGAGGGTGTGGGGGCGAGGCGTGCCCGGGCATGCTGGCGCGAGCCCTGGACACGAGCGGGGCGCTCTGAGGGGCGTCAGACCGGGAGCGGGAGCGCCGTATACGCGCGAGCGCGGCTGCGAGCTGACTGGACCAGGGCCAGCGCCGGGGCAGGTGCGCAGCTGCGGCTGCAGGCGGACCGTCACCGAGAAGCGCACATCCATGGCCCAGCAGGCGTCGACGACAGCGTGGCTGTAGAAGCCGCTGTCGGCGCGCAGCGTGAGCGGCCCCGAGGCCCTGGCTGCGCGCACCCGGCCCACCGTCTCACGCAGGAAGTGGGCGGCGCCGCGGGCCGTGTGGCCGCGGCCCTCCCGCAGCCGCGCCATCAGCACCTCGCCCGAGCCGGCCGCGACGGCGAGTAGCGGGTGATAGCGGTGGGCGTCCGTCAGCTCACGCAGGCCAAGACGCTCGGCGAGCGTGGCGGGAAGTAGCAGGCCGGCGTGCTCCACGAGGCGGCCGGCGTCGAAGGCGATCCGGAGCCGGTCGGGGGTGCTCGGTGTTAGCATCGAATGGGTGCTCCCTGTATCTGGTGCGGGATTCGTTCAAAACCCACTGTCCCAGATACAGCGGAGCACCCCTTCTCCACTACTCACGCACTCTCCTTCGGTGGATCGGGGCTTACGAATACCCCGCCGCTTCGATAATCTAGTTTCCGTCGCCTTGCTTGCTGGCCTTGAGGTTGTACGTGACGCCATTGATGGTCGTGTTGCGGATGTCGATTCCGGTCCCGGAGGTGAAGAACAGGAATCTGCCAGTCCCCGACGAGTCCTCGGTGAACTCGGTGGACGTGCCTGGGTAGGTGCACATCTCCCCGGGCTTGAGGGTCAGACCGGTAGGCCCTTGCCGGCAGCCACGCCCGACGGAAGATACGACGACAGGGGCCCCTGAGGGCCCCTGTCGAGTGTGGTGCCGTTGCGGCGCTAGAGAACTAGCGGCGGCGGCGAGCGAAGGTGTAGGCGCCCAGCACGATGGTGAGGGCAGTCACGCCGAGGATGGCAGCGAGCGAGGCGCTGGTGGTCGCGAGGCCGGTACCGGCATCGGAGACCGCAGGAGCCATGTCGTCGTCGCCCATGTCGTCGCCCATGTCGTCGTCATCACCCATGTCACCCTCTTCGGGGCAGTCATCGGCCATGTCGTCACCCATGCCGTCGTCCGTAGGCTCGGACGGCTCTGCGGGCTCCTCGGGCTCGGACGGCTCTGCGGGCTCGGACGGCATGTCGTCGCCCATGTCGTCGTCCATGCCTTCACCCATGTCGTCGGGACACTCGTCCATGGGGTCCTCGGGCATCATGGCCGAGGCCGTCAGGTCGAGGTCGGTGCGGCCACCACCGCTCCACTCCCCCGTCTCGGCCGCGTCGTAGCCACCGACCTGGAAGGAAACGGTGTCGCCGGCGTCGGCGCAAGAGTCGGGAACGTCCACCGCGTAGGTGGAGCCGGCAGCGGTGGTGATTACCGTCGCGGAGGAGCCACACTCGGCGCCGTTCACGAAGGCGGTGACCGACGTGCCGGCGGCAGCGGGCGCACCGTCGAGGCTGACGGAGCCGGCGAAGCGGTGAGGCGGGCCAGACGGCTGCGCCTCGGCCACCTCTCCGCTGAAGAGGCCGGCGAGGCCCAGCAGCATGGCTGCCGCGATTCCCCCTCCGAGCCACTTGAGAGTCCTGGTCATTCGTTTTGCTCCTTGCTGTCTGTCCGTGTCCGTTATGGCTAAAGCCCGGACCTTCCCCGGGCCCCCGCCCCCGCACGAGGCGGGGACGGGAACCGGGGTTGGTTGCGGACAGGTTACTCGACGATGACCCAGTAGGCCGCGCCGTTGGAGAGCGATTCGAGGGTGTTGCCACCCGGGACGTCGGCGGCATCCGGGAAGTAACCGTCCCAGCCACTGCCGTTCCACTGCCAGATGGCGGTAACGCCGTCAGCAGCACCCGCGGAGGGATCCGCGCCGTCCTCACCGTTCCACACAACGTTGTGCGTACCGGCGGTCAGCTCGACCGACCACGTGGCCGGCGGAGCCTCGGGCGCTTCCTCGGGCTCGGGTCCGATGGCGACGGTGAGCGACGTCTGGATCTGCTGACCCTTCGTTGCGTCACCGGCGCGAATCAGGAACACCGCCTCACCCGCGCTCAGCGGGGCGAGGAACGTGAATGTCCCGCGACCGTCGGAGGTCATGCCACCGGGCACGTCGTCGACGTTTCCGGAGCCCTCAACCTGCACGACCTTGATCGGCACTGCGCCTACGCGCACGCCCTCGTCGTCCAGAACGGTGACCGTGATGCTGTTCGAGCTCAGCGAGTCAATCCGCGCGGGAGCGTCCGTCTCGATGCTGGCCGGCGCGCCGCCAACCTGCACCTCGACGTTCACCGTCGCGATCCGCACGTTCGAAGTGCCGACCGTGATCGTGTGCGTCCCGCGGGTCGCATCGTCAGCCGGACCAGGACCACCAGCCGGGGCCGTCACCTGGATGGCGCACTTGCCAGCCGTGTTCGTGCCCGCACCAGCAGCGGCAAGACCGCCGTTGCTCTCGTCCGCGTCCGTGGTCGGATCGTCGTTCGGGTTGTCGCCACAGGCGGGAACGTCGTTCGCAACGCCAGGCAGATTCCTGTCGACGTCGATGTCGTACGTCACCAGGTTCGCCGTCGAACCGGCCGGAACCTCCGGACCCGTGACCGCCGGAACCAGCGGCTTGTTGCTCGTTACGTCCGCCTGCGCGCCCACGGCCGGGTTCCCGTCGGCGTCAACGATCGTCACGATGATGAAGGTCGAACCGCTTACCCCGATCGTCCCCTGGTCCACCGCAGCACTGATGCTGGCAGCAGGACCGTGCAGAACCACCGTGGCCGTGTGGCTGAAGTCCGAGGCAAGGTGCTTCATCGTCACCTTCGCCTCTCCCGTCGCGCCGTTGCCCTGCAGCTGGACCGAGACAGTCCCGTCCGACTGCGTCGTCAACGTGCACGCACTCACCGTCTGGCATGTGTTCACACCCGACACATCAATCGACGTCAGCACACCCCGCGTGGTCGTCACCAGAATGCTTTGACCAGCAATCCCGGCACCACGCGCGTTCACCAACTGCGCACCGATCGTCGCCGGCGCGTCCCCCGCTTGCGGGTTCGCCGTCAGCGATGCCGCCGGCGGCGCGCCGTGCGCCTTCAGCGCCGCAGGCGGATTCGGCCGCTTCACGTTCACGACCACTTCCTGCGCCACCGTGACCTTACCCTGCGAATCGCGGTCGATCCGCTGCACGTAGATCTCGCCGATCGGCGAGTCCTCGTCCACCGAAACCCTCAGGCCAATCTCGCCCGCGTCCGTGTCAACGTCGCAGCCGGTGACCGCACCGTCCGCGCAGCGCAACGCCTGACCGCCGTTGTGCGCAAACGTCGCGCTGCCCTCGCTGTCCGTGCTGATCCGGTACCGGTCCTGGCTGCCCGTGTCGAATGTCACCGTCACCGTCTGCCCCGGTATCGCGTCCACACCACTC
>MKWU01002922.1_pt1 | contig 23818 bp, 29 predicted proteins | sample 809101 | NCBI WGS metagenome assembly MKWU01 (sample SAMN05860141, study PRJNA318959) | sponge metagenome | host: Aplysina aerophoba | place: Slovenia: Piran, Adriatic Sea, Gulf of Piran | collected 2013-05-07 | reverse complement strand
TTAGCCATGCGGGCGTGCCGGACCAAGATTCGTCGCACGTCTTCGACGGCTGCACTCTGCCGAAGGATTCTAAGCGGGCAGGACTGGGTGCTATGGGGATGTGCTGCTGCTATTTCGCGACCGAGTGGGTCACGACGGATCGCGGACAGCCACTTACGTTGGGTATTGGGTGAAGACGCTGAGGGGCCACCCCCAAGAGATTTATTTGGCGAGCCGCGACGTACAAGGTATCAGCGACTATCTGATGGAGCGCGGCAGAATGCTCGAACAGGGCAGGGAAGAGAGCGTGCAGGATCGCCAGCTTAGCGAGCCGACCGGGCGCGAGGCTAGCCTCGGTTCTGGTCGTAGTGTCGACCGGGAGCACTCTAGCCTCGAAGCTCCCCGCCAGTTGCCGCTAAGTCCGCTTTGGCCGGACCGAACGGGGGAGCTGGACCGCGCGATGGGGCCAACTCGGTAGGCTCCCCGATCGTCAAGTGAGGTTCATTGAACTTCTCAAGCGCGAGGAATGCCCACTTACGCTGATACCTGAGTCGACTCCACCGCTTGAGGCATTTCGGGACGTCGCCGAAAAACCTTGGAAGTGAGATCGAGTGCTGCTGGTGAAGTTGGTTCGGACTTCTGAGCATGGGATGGATTTCAGAAGACTGTGGGACCAGTAACTGAGCAGTAGCTCAAATGTAAGGTTCCCCACTTGCGGTGGGGATAGACCTGCTTCAATGGCGCCCGGACGGATAGCCCGGGCTGCCCCGCATGTCCGGAGTTAGAGATGGCATCGTCGCGCCCCTTCAACCCGTTGTCAGACTGGGGTGTCTTGGTTCGAAGTCCGAGGCTGTGGGACACTGTAACTGCCAGCAGAATGCCGTTTCGAGCCATGAGTCCGTGAACGAAGATCTCACCAATCTAAGTAAGCAGTTCCCTTGGGGCAAGTACGACAAAGAAATTGGGATCCATCGGCTTGAGCACCACTGCGCGGATGTCGCTGCGTGCTTCGAGACTCTCGTCCGCAGTCCTGTCCTGCGCAACAGGTTGCAATGTGCTGCGGGCGATTGCCAACTCACCGAGGTGACGCTGGCGAGGCTGGCCGTCATTGCGTTCCTGCACGATGTGGGGAAGATTAATTCCGGCTTTCAGTTCAAACCATTCTTGAGTCGTAAAGGCTCGCGTAGCCGGCAATTCGGTCATTTGCTTGAAGCACTCTACGGAATCCAGTACCAGAAGGTCTGTGATGCGCTTGGACTGATGGGCATGCATGAGAGTTGGGGGCCAGCCTTAGGGCCGCTCATCTTGGCGAGCCTCTCGCATCACGGGCGGCCGGTAAACCTTCCGAACCAAACGGGAACAGGTCCATCTGAGATCTGGAATCCGCGTGTCGGCTACGACTACGATCCGATTGCAGCGGCCAAGATGCTACGGGGCTGTGTCGATCGGTGGATACCCGTTGCTTTTCACGAAGGACCTCAACTGCCCGAATCACGTACGTTTCATCATCTATTCGCTGGAGTTGTGGCTCTTGCGGACCAGATCGGGTCGAACACCGAGTTTTTCGAATCTCTCGGCACACCCGATCCGGACTACATGGATCGGGCTAGGAAGTCCGCAGCGCGAGCGGTGGAGCAACTGCGGTTTCGGCGCTCCAGTTGGCCCGCACAAGCGACGAGCACCGCCTTCCAGGACTTGTTTGGACACTCCGAACCGCATCCCATCCAGCGCGCTGTGGCCGACGCTCCAAATGATTGCCGACTTCTGATCTTGGAGAGCGAGACAGGGTCAGGCAAGACCGAGGCCGCAGTCTTAAGATTCGCCTCTCTTTGGCGTAACGGGGACATCGATGGAATCTATTTTGCGGTTCCTACGAGGGCCGCAGCAAGGCAACTGCACGAACGGGTCGCAAGCGCGATCAGCAGGATGATTCCGGCGGATCTAGCCGCTGAGACAGCACTTGCTGTACCAGGCTACATCTTGGCGGGCGAGGCGATTGGCAAGCCAAGCGGTAACTACAACGTCGACTGGGATGACGAGCCCGACGAGGCAAAGCGCTTAGCACGTTGGGCTGCCGAGAATGCTCGGCACTATCTCTCCTCGTTTGCAGCAGTTGGCACAGTCGATCAAGTACTGTTGGCTGGGCTCAAGACCAAGTGGGCACATCTCCGAGGGAGTTCATTGACTCGGAACTTGCTTGTCGTAGATGAGGCCCACGCGAGTGACGCGTACATGATTGAGATCCTTCGATCTGTCCTTCGTGGGCACCTTGCGTGTGGCGGTCACGCTCTGCTTATGTCGGCAACACTCGGTTCATCGGCGCACGCCATCTTAGCCGATGTTTGGCCCGGAGCCTCAAGACGGTATGCAGCAAGCGAGGCGTCGGAAGACTTGCCCGTGGCGAAGGCGGTGCCATACCCGGCACTGACGCTAGTACGACAAGAGGGATCGACAACGCTGGCGGTACCGCCCACGGGGGATGGCAAGTCAGTCCAAATCGAGGCCGTTCCTCGCATTGCAGATTCCGGGTACATCGCCGAATGCGCGATGTCGTATGCGGCCTCCGGTGCGAAAGTCTTGGTCATCAGAAACACCGTTTCGAAAGCTCAAGTTGTGTTTGACGCCTGCCTCGGCATCGGGTTCCCAGAGTTGCTGCTCAGCGTACGCGGAATACCGGCCGTGCATCACAGCAGGTTTGCCCTCGAAGATCGTCAACTGCTTGACAGGGCAGTTGAAGCGGTGCTCGGGAAGGGCCGTCCGCCTGGTGGCAAGGTTGTCATTGGCACCCAGACGCTAGAGCAGTCGTTGGACATTGATGCGGATGTCCTACTGACCGATATTTGTCCGATGGACGTGCTCCTTCAGCGAATTGGCCGATTGCATCGACACGCAAACTCGGAGCGACCCCAATCCTTCCAGACTCCAAGGTGTCGCGTATTCTCCCCAGCCGAAGGACTAGGATCCGGTCTAACGGGAGGGTTACTTGAGTATGGGCTCGGAAGTTCAACTGCGGGAGGCGGCATCTATGTGAACCTGCGCTCGCTGGAGGCTACTCTCCGTCTCATCGAAAAACACCACACTTGGGAGATTCCTAGTATGAACCGCATGTTGGTTGAGGACGCGACGCACGAGGTGGCTCTTCAGGAAATCGCTGACTCCCTCGGGCACGAATGGGGTGAAGCGGAGAACCGGCTCCATGGTTGGCTGGCAGCGGAGCGAAACTTGGCTAGGATGCACTCTCTCGATCGCATCGACGAGTGCTTCGATACTGAGCTTAGGTTTCTCGACCGTGACGAAAAGGTGAGGACTCGATTGGGAGACGATGGTCCCCGAATCGAATTGGACGCAAACGTTGTCGGTCCGTTTGGGATTCCAGTGCGAACATTCAACCTGCCTAGCCACATCTTCGGACGGGGAGTGAGCCTGCCTTCGGCAGACGAGATTGAGGAAGCGTGTGCGGTTGAGCTTGATGAGGGATTGATCTTGCAGGTTGGGGGGCATCGCCTCAGATACGACAGACAAGGGATACGCAAGAGTGAATGAACACGGCCCATCGGGATGAAGCTTTCTCAGTCGTGTGGGAGCAACGGTGGTGGGCGCGAGGCCGACACGGATTTTGCGAAATAGCAACAGGCCCAGCGATTAGGCGGACGGTTCAGTGAGGCACATATGCTAGGGTAGGTCTGCGTCTTGCGTTCCAAGGCAATCCCGGACACCGACGAAAACGCGGATATTCGATCGCCTGCGCATTGGATTTGCATTCCGGCAAGGGATGGTATAATATCTGAGTGTCAGAGGAAGGTTGGTCTTGGTCACTTGGACAGGAACGGTTCTCTTGCTTCTTGCTTGGATGGCTCTCCGCTACTATTTTGTTACGCCGGCAACGAAGGAGACAGCCATCTACATTCAACTGTTTGGTGCAAGCCTCTCCTTGTCTCAGACGGTTCGGCGAACGGTGCAACGCTCACCTCCTTCAGGCTCTCCGGAGTCGAGCGGAGATAGCCCCATCTGTGGGTCTGATGAAGGTGCCTCCCCGCCTGAGCGGGGAAAGGCACAGGACGGCGACAAACCGGAACGAAACAGAGACTAAGGTAGGATGGTGCAGATATGAATCTGATAACAGACCAGTTGATACGAACCTGCCTCGTGGGCGGTGACGTTACTTGGCTGTCGCTGCCACAGGTGTATGAGGCGATGTCGAGGGATTGTGTGGCAGCTTTTCCAGCCCTCCGACCACACCAACGGCATGCGTGGCATGCCTTCCTCGCCCAACTCGGGGTGATCGCCATCCATCGCTCAGGAGAGCTCGACATGCCCGCAAACGCGGGCACGTGGACGAAACTACTTCGCAAGCTCACTTCATGGCACAAGCGGGATGAGGCGTGGGCTCTCGTCAGTGCTGAGGACTCGCAACCCGCGTTCATGCAGCCCCCTGCTACCGATGGACTACGAACCTACAAGGGTGTTCGCCCGACGCCGGACTCCCTGGATATTCTCGTTACATCAAAAAACCACGATCTCAAGCAAGAAGTTGCGAACAGAGCCGAGGCTGACGATTGGTTGTTCGCCTTGGTTTCGCTTCAGACGAGCGGCGGTTACTTAGGCGCGGGGAACTACGGAGTGGCCCGGATGAACGGTGGTTACTCCGCCCGGCCCTGCGTTGGGCTTGCCCCGGCTGATGGTGGTCTCGGTGCTCATCTACTGCATGATATGCGGAGGATGCTCGATCATCGTCACCAGCAGCTCGAGGCGTATCAAGACTACTTCCGCCCAGCTAACGGAAAAGCTCTGTTGTGGACCGAGCCTTGGGATGGCACCGTCTCGCTGCGCTTGAGGGACCTCGACCCCTACTTCATCGAAGTCTGCCGTCGGGTCCGCTTAGTCTGGACGGGCTCGGCGATTCACGCCAGAGTTGCAACCACCAAGAAGGCTCGCATCGAGGCGAAGGCTGCAAACGGCAACGTTGGGGACTTTTGGACACCCGTAAGCAAGAAGGATGCCAAGGCGCTCTCGCTTTCCAGCGCTGGGTTCCGCTACGACAAGTTGGCCAAGCTCATTCTTGACGAGAGTGAGTTCTGTCACTCGCCGGCAATGAAGGCGGGCGCTAAGAGCGATCACGAGCAGCCTTGGCGGCTTATCGCGAGAGGTGTGGCCGCCGGACAGGGTAAGACAGAGGGCTATCACGAGCGATCAGACATAGAATTCGCACAGCGAACGGCGAAGGCGCTATTCGCCCAGGGGGATGATCGTGACAGCCTAGCCAAGCTGGCGGAGGCACAGGTTGAGGAGATTGGCGAGGTCCAGACGGCACTACGTCTTGGCATAGCGATCGCTGCCACGGGCGGTCGCTCGACGTCCAAGTCCAAACCGAAGAAGAGCGACTATGCTCGCTCTTCGCCATGGACCCATCGGCTGGGTGTGATTGCGGACCAGCGGTTCTTTCGGGCACTAGAGGAGCGATTCTTGGCAGATGAGGATCAGAAGCCAAAGAAACGATGTGAGTTCGCACGAGTATTGATTTCTGAAGCGAAGAGGCTGCTTCAGGAGGCGATTGACTCCGTTCCTTGCACATCCATCCAACGACACAGGGCGAGAGTTAGGGGTGAGAGCGCATTCTGGGCGTGCCTGCACAGCACGAGGTGCGTCTTCAGCAATCAACCAGAGATCCTTGAGTGGAGGAAGGAGGTCAGAGATGCCGCTTGAGTCACAGAGTAGTCAGCAAGAGGCAAAGGTTCCCATCACTGCTGACGCCGTACCTGCTATTTCGCGTCAGATTGCTACCTTGGAACCAGGAGCTGCGGCGGCCTTGCGACGTGGTCCTCTAACAGGTCCGGGGACAGCCGCCTATTGGAAACTCCTAGCTGGGTACGATTCGCTCGGAGACCAGCGTGAACGCGCATGGGCCAAGGTGTTGCAGGCGATTGCCGTACTCACGCCCAAGGGAGGAGACGGCAAGAAGGAAACGGCTCATCTTCCTAGCAAGCCGATGGGTGCGACTCTCTCCGACGCCGGAGTGTCGGAATTGCGCGTGGCCCGGCTACTCTCACAACCAAGGGACCGCCGCGGCGATGCGGTGGTCCGGATCTGTCGGCGTTTGGCCGGAACTGAGCACTGTCGTTTCAACCTTCGGACACTTGCAAGCTTCGTGGTCGACGCGAGTGAGCAAACTGACCGGAGAATCGCTAGGGACTATTACCGCGCCGTTGCTCGGCGCGAATTCAAAGAGAAGGAGGACACAACGAATGGCTAACGCCCGTTTCCTACAGATACACACGCTTCGTAGCTTCGCCGGGTCGCTCTTGAATCGAGACGATTCAGGGCTTGCAAAGCGAATGAACTACGGAGGCACACCGCGGACACGAATCTCGTCGCAGTGCTTGAAGCGCCACTGGCGCGTCGCAGACGATCCAAGCGCACTCGAGCGAATTAGCGACGACATGATCGGTGTGCGTTCCCGCGAGATTGTGACTCGGCGAGTGACCGGTCCACTCGAGGACGCTTCTTTGCCTGCCGACGTGATCGAAGCCATCAACAAGGAGTTCCAAGTTGCCGTATACGGAGACAAGGGCGAGGCGAGGAAAGGGCGCCAGCCCTTGCTCCTTGGTGAGCAGGAGATTCGGTATCTCGCTTCGGAAGCGAAGAAGATCGCCTATGCAAGTGGCTCTGATGTCAAGCAGGCCAAAGAGGCAGCGGCGAAGTGGCGGAAGGGGGCAAGCGCCAACATGAAGGCCCTTCGTGACAACTGCACGATTCCCGGAGGCATCGTGGCCGCGTTGTTTGGCCGCATGGTTACCTCAGACGTAGAAGCGAACATCGATGCCCCGATCCACGTCGCCCATGCCTTCACCGTTCATGCGGAGGAGAGCGAAAGCGACTACTTCTCGGTCGTAGACGATCTACAGAGGGTCGAAGATGAAGCTGGCGCGGACCACATTGGGGAGACGGAACTCACCTGTGGTCTGTTTTATGGGTATGTGGTGGTCGATCGATCCGGCCTGCTCAGGAACTTAGGCGATGACACGATTCTTGCGGGAAATGTAATCCAGCGCTTGATTCACCTGATCGCGACGGTGTCGCCCGGTGCCAAACTGGGCTCTACAGCCCCGTATGGCTACGCAACGTGGATGCTGGTTGAGGCGGGCGAGCGCCAGCCTCGGAGTCTAGCCGAGGCTTTTCGCAAGGCATGCCAGCCCAGCGTCGAAGATGCGGAATCGGCGTTAGAGACTCACCTTCAGCAAGTCGACCGGATGTATGGCTGCGGTGAGGCGCGGCGATTGGTTTGCCTCGATGACGGCGCTGTACCAGCGGCAACCAAGGTCTCCTTTCCTGACTTGGTGAACTGGGCGGGAGCTGTGATCAGAGACGGTGCTGCATGATGCGTTGGCTGCACATGCGTTTTCGTGCGCCGCTCGTGTCGTTTGGCGGCGAAACCATCGATTCACGTGGTGTCATCCGGAGGTTTCCATCACGGTCAATGCTGACTGGACTCTTGGCGAACGCCTTGGGCTGGGAGCGCTCGATGCGGCTTGAACATCAGGCGCTGCAAGATCGAACTGTCTTTGGTGCATTGCATGAGGGCGAGCCGCCAAGGGGACTGCTTACCGACTATCAGACCGCAAGACTCACCAAGGACGATAAGAGCTGGACGAGTCGAGGTGTTCCTGTCGGCCGGGCAGGAGCGAGCTACACCGGTTCGCATCAGCGGTGGCGCGATTACCATGCCGATGCGTCCCTTACTGTAGTGCTGCGGCTTGTCCCCGAGGATCCTTCCCCTACCTTGGAAGAGGTGCGGTCAGCCCTCGTTAAGCCCGCTCGGCCGCTGTTTATCGGCCGCAAGCCATGTCTGCCTTCAGCACTGATCGTGGGCGACCGCGAGGACGACTGGGTTGACGCCGATACTGCCTATGAGGCACTGTGCGCCGCGGCACCTGCGGGCGATGGCACCCTCTCGGGCTTCTGGCCGGAGAGCGAGGGCAGGGCCGGAGCGTACCACGTCTATGGGATCACTGACGACCGAAATTGGGTCAGCGGCTTGCACGGTGGATCGCGGCGAGTTTGCGAAGGACCGATCCCAAGACGCAGGGGGGTAGAATGTCCTGCCACTTAGTCCATACGCAAGTAGACATGCAGAACTTCAACCGCTGGGCTGGTGCGCGTGGACTGGTTCGTCGTGGCAACTTCGACCAGGAATTTGCATTCCACATTCTACTTTCCGCCTTGTTTGGCAAGGGGGCGCTGCAGCCATTCCGACTTTTTGCGTCAGAGCGTCGCAGAAGTGCAACCCTGTATGCTTATTCACCGAGCGATGCCGGGCAGTTGCAGGATTTGGCAGCCACCGTGGGAACGCCGGATTGCTTGGAAGTGCTCAGCATTGGCGCGATGAGGTCAAAGCCCATGCCGTCGAACTTCGCCGAGGGGCTCCGATTGGGGTTCGATCTGCGTGTGAGGCCAGTTCGTCGCCTAGGGGACGCCTTGCAGAACAAGCAATCGGGAAAGACGATGTCTAAGGGCTCAGAGGTTGACGCGTATTGGCTAGATGTGGTCCGTCGAAATACGGACGGGACGTGTGATGGCGAAGGGCGTGTCTCAGACTCGAGTCGTACCCGTGAAGCTGTGTACAGCGAATGGCTCAGAGAGAGATTGTCTGGGATTGCCGACATCGAGACTTGTCGGTTGTCTGGATTTCGCAGGACGCGGACGATTCGAGGAGACGGTCTGGGGCCGGAAGGTCCGGATGCCAAACTTCAAGGGGTTCTTGTCGTTCGCGACTGCACCGCCTTTGCCGAGACGCTGCGGAGTGGTGTGGGCAGGCACCGTGCGTACGGATACGGCATGCTACTGCTGCGGCCGCCAACGATGGAACGACTGCAACAATGACGCCCGCCCTGCAGCTTTACTAGTGGAACGATACCTGACATGCTCATCGGACGGTTGGGTCTAGAGACTGCAAGAATTCCTCATTCTGGTCGAAGCGGACTACTCTGGCTGTCGCGAGGGACCCTGAGGGCCGAAGATGGATGTCTCCGCTTCTCGCGCTCTGGAACCGTGGTGGAAGAAGATCCCTTGGAACCTGGGGAATACGCCGTGCCATTCCAAAGCGTCTCCATGGTCTTGCTCGGGCCCGGGTCGGCGGTCACACACGATGCCCTGCGATTGCTCGCGCGACATGGAACCGCGCTAGCTGCAGTCGGAGAAGATGGTGTTCGGGAGTATACCGCACCGCCGCTGATCGCAAATCGATCTGGATTGGCTCGGGAGCAGGCGGCTGCATGGGCACATGCGAAGACTAGGATGGAGATCGCCCGACAAATGTATGCTTGGCGTCTGGGGAGGACGTTCAAGCACCGCGACATCAATACTCTTCGAGGTATCGAGGGTGCGCGCATGAAGGAGACCTACCGGTTGGTGGCGCGGAGCATCGGAATTGAATGGCGTGGGCGGCGGTATGACCGGGCCAGACCGGAAGACACGGACTTCCCGAACCAAGCACTGAACCATGCATCCAGCGCAGTCGAGGCAGCTGCGGCGATCGCTGTTTCGGCAACTGCAACGATCCCACAGCTAGGGTTCATCCACGAGGATCCCAGCCAATCGTTTGTCCTTGATGTTTCGGACCTATTCCGGGATACGATAACGATTCCTGCTGCCTTCCGAGCGGCTAAGCGAGCAATGGAATCTGCCGGACTGAACATTGAGCGTCTGGCTCGGAAGGAGACAGGTAGTGCGATTGCCAAGGACCGGACCATTGAGAAGATGATTGGCCGCATCAAGGAGCTCTTTGATCCTAGTCGTGCTGGGAGTGCGGGATGAACGGATGACGGTTGTCGTGACACGAGATGTCGAAGCGCGATACCGAGGGTTTCTTGCGTCAGCGATGCTTGAGATTGCACCCGGCGTGTATGTTTCACCAGACATGTCACAGGGGGTACGCAGTCGAATTTGGGGAGTCCTTGAAGATTGGCACATGACTCTTGGCAGAGGGGCGATCGTGATGGTTTGGCGAGACGGGACTAAGAGTGGTGGCCTTAACTTGCGCCATCTTGGGATACCGGCAAAGGAGATCAGCGACGCCGACGGAGTACTGCTCGTAAAGTTGACTGGGGCTTCCGAATCAGGGACGGAATTCACTAACCTGACTTAGATTCAGAAACATAAGCGTAAGAGGTTCCCCCGCATGTGCGGGGATAGACCTACGCGCAGATCGAGAACCACTACGGGCAGAAGGTTCCCCCGCATGTGCGGGGATAGACCCCGCGAAGGGCGTCGGTGTGGGGCTTCACCTCAGGTTCCCCCGCATGTGCGGGGATAGACCTCATGACCTCGCCGGGGCTGATGATCCCCGCTTGGTTCCCCCGCATGTGCGGGGATAGACCGTCTTGCGGCAGCGCCCGGAACTGTTGCGCCCAGGTTCCCCCGCATGTGCGGGGATAGACCCGGTAGCCTGCTGCTCGAAGACCCCCACTGCCAGGTTCCCCCGCATGTGCGGGGATAGACCCACGTCCACTATTTCGACACTGTCAGCGTCAAGGGTTCCCCCGCATGTGCGGGGATAGACCGTACTCGTCGCGCAGGAACACTCGCTCGGTGGCGGTTCCCCCGCATGTGCGGGGATAGACCCCACCTATGATCCTCGCGAGAGGTGCTGGACGTGGTTCCCCCGCATGTGCGGGGATAGACCCCATGGTGGGCTCATGCTCAGGGTCCTGGGATTGGTTCCCCCGCATGTGCGGGGATAGACCCGACCACGAGTACAAGCTCTTGGCCGCGGCTGAGGTTCCCCCGCATGTGCGGGGATAGACCTGGGTTGACAGTGGGCATAGCGGGGGTGTATGGGGTTCCCCCGCATGTGCGGGGATAGACCCTGGAATACCGTTGCACAGAACAGTTGCGGCACGGTTCCCCCGCATGTGCGGGGATAGACCCTCTAGCGGATAGGGGCAATGCCTGTCCTCATAGGTTCCCCCGCATGTGCGGGGATAGACCCTCAGCGAGGGGCAAGGCTCGAAGCGGCCGCCAGGTTCCCCCGCATGTGCGGGGATAGACCCTTCGGTCATCGTGACCCCGAACGTGAGATCTTGGTTCCCCCGCATGTGCGGGGATAGACCCTGTTCTCCGCCAGCGAGGCTACCATCTACGCCGGTTCCCCCGCATGTGCGGGGATAGACCCTCGGGCTTCCTGCCGCCGGAGAGCTGCGTCCAGGTTCCCCCGCATGTGCGGGGATAGACCCCCTTGTGCATCCTGCTCTTGGCTCTGCTAATCGGTTCCCCCGCATGTGCGGGGATAGACCGTGCGCGTGGATGGCGTCCACGTGAGCCATTGCGGTTCCCCCGCATGTGCGGGGATAGACCCATTCTCGTCGAGAAAACCCAGCTATTGCGCGAGGTTCCCCCGCATGTGCGGGGATAGACCCATGCACCACATCGAAACGCAGCATGGCCAACCGGTTCCCCCGCATGTGCGGGGATAGACCTGGGCCAGGGAGCAATTCGAGGACCCGGACAATGGTTCCCCCGCATGTGCGGGGATAGACCGCTCATGGGGTTGCGGGTGATGGTGCTACTGGGGGTTCCCCCGCATGTGCGGGGATAGACCGTGCAGCATCCGAACCACGTGCTGAGCGAAGGCGGTTCCCCCGCATGTGCGGGGATAGACCTCGCCGTCTTTGATCTCGCCGTAGGAGTCGGAGGGTTCCCCCGCATGTGCGGGGATAGACCTGAGCCTCGGCCTCGACCAGATTGACGTTGATGGGTTCCCCCGCATGTGCGGGGATAGACCTGACCTGGATGCCCGCGGTCCGGCCCTGCTGGCGGTTCCCCCGCATGTGCGGGGATAGACCCTCGGGCGGCTCTCCCTCGGCGGTCAGCGCCCAGGTTCCCCCGCATGTGCGGGGATAGACCCTGGGTGAGTGCCGTCTTTGCCATGTCTGATCTGGTTCCCCCGCATGTGCGGGGATAGACCCACGCGTCCGGCACGTCGTCGGCCAGCAGCTCCGGTTCCCCCGCATGTGCGGGGATAGACCCAGAAAGCAAGACCGGGCTACCGCTCCGCTCCGGGTTCCCCCGCATGTGCGGGGATAGACCCGAGACGAAGCGCGAAACGCCGGCGATGCCGCGGGTTCCCCCGCATGTGCGGGGATAGACCCCGTCATGAGATCACCTCCTGAAATCGCAGGTCGGTTCCCCCGCATGTGCGGGGATAGACCTCTCAATCCTCACCGCGTGAGGAGAGTGATCGTGGTTCCCCCGCATGTGCGGGGATAGACCTGGTGGATTGACCGCCTCTCCCGAAAGTGCGCGGGTTCCCCCGCATGTGCGGGGATAGACCTCCAGCGTGGGCGCCCTGAAGATCACCTCGGACGGTTCCCCCGCATGTGCGGGGATAGACCTCCGTACAGCGCCAAGAACCAGCCGATGACGACGGTTCCCCCGCATGTGCGGGGATAGACCGTAGCCGATCCCGTCGACGAAGACGTTGGCGTTGGTTCCCCCGCATGTGCGGGGATAGACCGCCGAGCCTGGCGAATCGCTGCGCCGGGCTGCTGGTTCCCCCGCATGTGCGGGGATAGACCTTCGCTGTCGCGGCGGATGACTTCGCAGACCCAGGTTCCCCCGCATGTGCGGGGATAGACCTGCACGGTAGCTTGATGGCGTATCAGGAGCCGAGGTTCCCCCGCATGTGCGGGGATAGACCCTTGTGCCCCGGCTTCTGAATGGTTACTCGTTAGGTTCCCCCGCATGTGCGGGGATAGACCGGCGTCGAGATCCGCGGCCGTGAGTCCCGTCAGGGTTCCCCCGCATGTGCGGGGATAGACCCTGCACTTCGAGCACGTTGGGCAGTTCCAGCTCGGTTCCCCCGCATGTGCGGGGATAGACCCCTTACGTGATCGGCGCTGAAGAGGATTGGCTGGGTTCCCCCGCATGTGCGGGGATAGACCAGCCGCGGTTATTCGGTCGCGGTAAACCCGAAAGGTTCCCCCGCATGTGCGGGGATAGACCCTGGCATGTCATGATGCGGACCGCACTCCGTATGGTTCCCCCGCATGTGCGGGGATAGACCGAAGTGGGCTTCGTCGTAGCCTCGGAGGTCTTCGGTTCCCCCGCATGTGCGGGGATAGACCCCTCCACAGAGTCAGCCTCTACCCACGTCCGGAGGTTCCCCCGCATGTGCGGGGATAGACCCCGCAACCTCGTCGACCAGGGCCGCGGCGGCGGGGTTCCCCCGCATGTGCGGGGATAGACCCACGCGCCAGTTCTTATGGGCGGTCATGTAGCTGGTTCCCCCGCATGTGCGGGGATAGACCTCCGACCCCCCGGCCCTTCGAGCGAGACGCGGAGGTTCCCCCGCATGTGCGGGGATAGACCTGCGTCCCTTCCCTTGATCGTCCCCGTTATCCGGGTTCCCCCGCATGTGCGGGGATAGACCCACGATGGTGGAGCGGTGCGTGGATTCGTAGGAGGTTCCCCCGCATGTGCGGGGATAGACCCGGGACAGGCTCTTCAGCGGCGCGGTCGCCTTGTCGATCGCGCGCAGGACGATACTGGCCTTGAGTTCCGCCATGCTACACTGCCTCCGTGGCGCTGCTGGGCTTCACCGCCGTCCTCGTATTCCTGCTCTCGCTCCGAGGGGTGCGAAACGCGATCTGGCTCTTGCTGGCCTACGCGTGGTTCCGGAGCGACCCGCTCGACGCGCTGCTGTGGATCGGCATCGTGGCGGTCGGCATGCTCGCCTGGAGTCTATTGCAGGCCGCAGCCGACGGGCAGCCGGGCGGCTAGCCGGGAGTACTCGAGCAGCTCGCCCAGCGGCAGCCGCTTGAGTTCCGCCAAGCTCCATCCGAACGCCCCCGCCGTAACCGCGATTGTCTCCCGCAGCCCCCGCGGATCTACAAAAAAGAGCCGACCGTCTGCGTGACGCGCAGGAAGTGGTTCCCCCGCATGTGCGGGGATAGACCCCGGCGAGGACCGAAAGCCTTGCAGGCAATCAGGGTTCCCCCGCATGTTCGGGGATAGACATATTTCACCCCCAATTCCGCCTCGCGTCGTGCGTGCTATATTGATTGCGGCCCGCCGGGAGCCCTAAGGCTCACGCTGTAATCCCGGCACCCCGCCTCGCTGCGATTCGCCCGCGCCGGCCCTGCGACGCGCCGCGGCAAGCTTCTCTCGCGCCTCGGCCTCCGACAGCTTGTAGAACGCGGCAAGATAGGGCTTGGCGCTTGCGACGCGGGTTCCCCGCATGTGTGGGGCTCGGCCCACCACGCTGGTGCCATTGACGTATCTGGTGGAGGTACTCCCGCATGTGTGGGATGAAGCGACACACGGATTCCCGCCATACTTGGCGGCGCTCTGCCCCCCCATTTCGACAATCTGGCATGAAACGGACAGGCCGAAACATTGCGAGCTCATGCTGGCGTGATAACGTATCCTTCTGAAGGAAGGGCCAGTGAGGAAAGTGGTTCTCGATACCGAGACAACGGGACTCGGACCATATGATGAGTTGGTCGAGATTGCTATTGTCGACGCAGCTTCGGGTGAGGTTCTATACAACTCCGTAGTCATGCCGGAAGGGCCAATTCCGGCAGGAGCTACCGCCGTGCATGGGCTAGACCGGAAACGGCTGGAAGCGCTGAAAGCGAAACACTGGCCGGTGCATCATGCGGCTGTGTGTCGAATTTTGGCGAACGCGTCTGTCGTGTTCACCTACAACGCTGAGTTTGACAGGAGGCTGCTGGCCCAGACGGCGGGGCGTTACGGTCTCGAATTGCCCGCGACGGTATGGCGGTGCATCATGCTCGCTTATGCTCGCGGTGGACGCCGGTTTCGGCTCTCCACTGCTTGCCGGCGGGCGGGTATTCCGGTGTCCGGTGCCCACCGGGCGCTCGCGGACGTGCTCATGGCGAGGGAACTACTGATTCGCACGAAATCGATCTAGCGGTCCGCCGAAGTAGTCGAATCGGGTATTGCGCTTGTGGTGGCAATTCGGTCGAGCACTCCGGCAGCCTAGACGGTCGTCGACCGAGCAAACCTCGCAAAGACAGCTCGATACGCCGCACAACCGAGTACCTGCCTCGCAGAAGCGGGGGCGACGATTCTTCGTTGCACAGACTGCTAGTTCCCCTTGTTTGCAGGCTGGAGGCTAAGCGATTGTGATCGAGTGCAGCAGCACTCCCGAATTGATGCCACGAGTGAGGGGCACGATTTCTAGCTGGTGTAAGTACATCGGCGGTCATGCCCGTGCCGACGGCTACGGACGCCTTGCCCGACAGGCCTCGTTCGAGGGCAGCGTCGAGTCTGGTCGAGACTATTCGATGGTGGACGACTTCATCGGCCAAAGTGGTATGCTTGCTTGCAAATCTGCGAGGCTGGCTAGAAGAGTCGGGTGGACTGGTCATTCGTGCAGCGGCGCTCGCTGCAGGACCGTACTTGGCAAGATCTAGTCGTCTGGAGGAAACGATCCGTGGGCTCCAAGAACAACACAGACTCAAGTTCGAGAAGCGGTGGTGCGAGCACTTCGGCCACGCCTTCGATTGCCTTACTCAACAGAAGGCTCGGTATCTCGCCCACTCCCCGGATGCTGACACCATTCGAGATCCACCTGCTGAGACGGTGCGCCCAAGAAGCGATGGATGTCGCCCACGAAGTTTTCGCGAACGGCGAAACCGATTCGCCGAGTTGAAGGAGCGGCAGGCGATGTGGTTTCCGAACGGCGGCGGCCGTTCCGGCGGGTTCCGCACGATCATACTGCTTCGCCGAGATGCACTGGCGTTTTCCGCTTGTGGTTTCGCCAAGAGCCAACGGGAGAGACTCCGATACTTTGAGTGCGCTGGCGGTCGGTAGCTCACGGCCAGCGTTTCTAGTGCGCCTTGCATGCGCAGCGGAATTCGATACTCACACACCGTTCTGCGGCGCATTGCCCCTCTGTAGACCCTGTCTCGGGGCGGACGATTCCGGCCAAAGAGCCTGTCATCTGTCCATCTTGTGGTGCGCAGAGTTACCTGCGAGGTCGCCCAGGCCCCTTCGGGGGATACGTATGCCAGGAGAGCAATATACGTATACTGATCGGCGGGCAACGAGCATGAAACGCAAGTTGACAATTACCGTGGACAGCGAGCTGCTCTCCAGGCCAAGAAGCACGCCCGCTTGCGTGTCGTTGTCGTCCCTCGTCGAGGCATCGCTTCGGGCTGTCGTCGCAGAGGAAACGCCGCCTTTCTCGGAGCGGTGGCGGGGTCCTCTCGAGGAGGCACGCCGGGATGACGCTCGCTACGAGGCGCTTGCTCGGAAGTACCTCTGATGCTAGTCGACACGGATGTTCTCCTTGACGTCGCCCTCGACCGGAAGCGTCACTCGAATGCAGCTTGCGACCTCTTGGATCGACTCGAGCGGCACCCCAACAGGGTTTTATCGCATGGCACACCGGTTCGAACTTCTACTACCTCGTAGCCTCGAAGCGTGGGACCGCGGACACTCGCAGATTTCTGTCAGAGTTGCTGGCATATGTTGGAATTGCGCCGGTTGATACCGCCAGGCTGCGTTATGCGACTACGCTCCCAATGGCCGACTTCGAGGACGCGATGCAAGTCGCGGCCGCTCGTGCGTGCAACGCTCGCCACATCGTGACGCGCAAGCTTACTGACTACAGGCTCTCTCCAATTCCGGCGATCAGCCCTCAGGATGCCGTCTCAGCCCTCATTCTCTGGAGCCTGGCTGGAGGGTGTTCGGAGCGGCCGCGGTTTCAGGCGCTTGAGACGGGGGTGGCCTATCTGCGGGGAACTTGACCTGCCGTGCCGCGTGGTCCACTTCGACATGCCAGGTTCGGTGAGCGGCTCACAGCCGACGGATCCTCCGCGCAACACCCGGTGCCTTCCTTCGGCCGCCCCAGTCGGGTTGTTGGTCGGCGATGGGCTGAGGGCGTTCGACGAAAGGTCCCTAACGACGGTCGGGGAGATGCCCCGGTGGAACTTCTCAGGCATCGGCTTCGCGACCGCGCCAGCCAAAGCGGATTTCGCACGCTATTTCATCGTGACCACCAACCTGGTGAGCCAATGGGCACGTGGAGAGAAGCGTCCGCACCGCTTCGCCAATACAACTGACACTGAGTGCGAAGAGCGGTTTGGGCGCAGTGGCGTGACAGCACGAACAGCCGGCGTCCGACGCCAAGCGGACCGCAGCGCTGCTGGCTGCGAGTCTCGCCAAGTCTCCAAGTGATGACGCGCACACAGATGAAACTCGATCTCACGGGAGGGGCGACTACGCACGTCATCGTCGATCGCATCTCCTACCCAAAACATGGTCTTTGGGTAAGCCCCGTGACAGCACCCATGGGGGTGAATCACCGCCTTCCCGACCAAGTGTCCTGATCTTGTGAGAAATGCGCGCCTTACCTCGCTATCGGCGGAATCTTGTCCCGGGATCAAAGCTATCGCAGATATCGCTCGCACATGTGCCAACATGGTCACCATGGCAAAGCCGCTTGCCAGACGTTCCGAGAGGTCAGCGATATGGCGCTTAGAGGCCGAACCCCGGACATTTGGAGCCACCCTATCTCGACACGCTCCCGTCGGTGGCTCTGCTGCACGGCGCAGGAGCAACATCGAGATGGCTGAAACACTCCAAGTCGCTGGCGCCTTCTCTGGCATCCGGCGGTGCGGTCGGTAAGGTGCTGCGATGACTGGCCGCAAACTGCCGATCGGAATTCAGACGTTCCGGAAGATTCGGGAGGAGAACTGCTACTACGTCGACAAGACCGCCTACATGCGACGGCTGGTCGACCAAGGCACACACTATTTCCTCTCGCGGCCGCGGCGCTTTGGCAAGAGCCTGCTCTTGAACACGCTGAGGGAACTGTTTGAATGCAACGAAGCCCTGTTCCGTGGGCTGGCCATCCATGGCGATTGGGACTGGGCCATTCCCCATCCTGTCCTTCCCTTGAGCTTCGGCAGCGGTACATTCCGGAGCGATGGTGACCTCGCGGCCGAGGTGACGGCACAGTTGGAGGCGCTCGACAGCGCCGCTGTCATGAGCCCGCGCGCGGCAACCCCGGCGGCGCGTTTTCGCTCTCTGATTAGGGCCATGCACGAGAGAACCGGTCAGCGCGTCGTGGTCTTAGTCGACGAGTACGACAAGCCGATTCTGGATACGCTCGATGTTCCCGATGTGGCTCGCGCCAACCGCGACTTCTTGCGTGGACTCTACGGCGTGGTCAAGGACTGCGACGAACATGTCCGTTTTGCGTTTCTCGCTGGGGTTAGCAAGTTCTCTAAGGTGAGTCTGTTCTCCGGCCTCAACAATCTCACCGACATCACGCTGGATCCGCGATTCGCAGCTGTCTGCGGCTATACGGACACCGACCTCGACACAGTGTTTGCGCCAGAGCTAGCCGGTTTCGATCGGGACAAGATTCGCACTTGGTACAACGGCTACAACTGGCGAGGCGCGGAGACAGTCTACAACCCATTTGACATCCTGCTGCTCTTTGAGCGTCGTGAATTCGGATCTTGGTGGTTTGAGACCGGTACTCCCACGTTCCTAGTTGACACGCTGCTGGCGCGCGGCGTCAGTGGCGTTGACCTTGAGGACATGGTTGCCAGCGGCGACCTGTTGTCGTCGTTTGACGTCGGAGACATCGCGACCGAGGCGTTGCTGTTCCAGACCGGTTACCTTACGATCACAGGCATGGAGAGTCTTGGTGACAAGACCCTCTATCGGCTCGGATATCCGAACCGCGAGGTACGCCAGAGTCTGAACGAGCGATTACTGCGCGCCTTAACCCCCGATGCGTCCCAGCAGGGAGCGCGCGAGATCCAACTCTACTCGTTGCTGCGCCGCAACGATTTCGGCGGGTTGCGGGCGCTGTTTCAGTCGTTCTTTGCGAGCATTCCCCACGACTGGAACCGAAAGAACGACATCGCTCGCCACGAGGGCTACTACGCCAGCGTATTCTACGCGCACTTCGCGGCGCTCGGCCTAGATGTGGCGGTCGAGGACAGTAGCAGCCGGGGTCGCCTGGACATGGCGGTATGCTTCAATCGCCAGATTTACCTGTTCGAGTTCAAGGTGGTCGGGTCGGAGCCAGAAGGAATGGCGATGGAGCAGTTGAAGGCGAGGCGCTACGCAGACAAGTACCGCGGCAGACGACAGCCGATTCACTTGATCGCCGTTGAGTTTAGCCGCGAAGAGAAGAACATTGCCGCATTCGAGGTGGAGCGGGCATGACCCCGTAGGGTGCGGATTCCGGCCCGTGCCTCTGTCAGTATCTTGGCCGTCGTTCGGCGTCACGGTCAAGACCGTGCAAGCTCAACATCTGTCCGTTAGGTTGGTGTGAGATCGACCGCATGACCCGTTATCGCGCGAGTACCGCGATAGCGACAAGCGTGACGGGACATTTGACGCCCTCCCCGTGGCGTAGTATTCCTATGAACACTTGCTCCCCGCCCGACACGCCGAAAGGCCTCGGGTGGGGTTATTTTCTTGCTATTGGCGATTGAGCCTCGAGCCAAACGTACCGTTGCCTTCGCGCACGGCAGAGCCTGTTCCAAAACTCCGACGTTCCAGCCCTCACCAAGCAAGTTTGCACGATACGGGGATGGGAATTGACTCAGGTGCGCCTCTACACCGGGGTTCCTGACGTCGCCGCACCCCAGATGGCACTTCTTCCGGACTCATAAGTTCGTGGCGATGGGGCGACAGGGTGTCGTTACGTATTGCATGCCACTCCCGTACCGCAACCGCACGGTGGAATTATCCGACGGCACGCAGCGCTCGTGTCTGGCCGGAGAGAAGAAGGGGATCGACGTCCTCTGCCGATCGTGTGATGCACACAATTACCTGCGAGATTGCACTGCGAGGCCGCACATGCCTCTTCTAGAGATAGGTATGTCAGTATAGCTGCATACGTATACTGATCGGCGGGAAACGAGCATGAAACGCAAGCTGACACTAACCGTAGACAGCGAGCTGCTACCTCAGGCCAAGCGGCACGCCCGCTTGCGTGGCGTGTCGTTGTCGTCCCTCGTCGAGGCATCGCTGCGGGCTGTCGTCACAGAGGAGACGCCGCCGTTCTCGGAGCGGTGGCGGGGTCGTTTCGAGGAGGCACGCCGGGATGACGCTCGCTACGAGGCACTTGCTCGGAAGTACCTCTGATGCTAGTCGACACGGATGTTCTCATTGACGTCGCCCTCGACCGCAAGCCTCACCCGAAAGCAGCTTGCGACCTCCTTGATCGACTCGAGCGGCACCCCAACAGCGCGTTTATCGCATGGCACACTGCTTCAAACTTCTACTACCTCGTAGCCTCGAAACGTGGGACTGCGGACACTCGGAGATTCCTGTCAGAGTTGCTGGGATATGTTGGTGTTGCGCCAGTTGATACCGCCATGCTGCGCTATGCGATTACGCTCCCAATGAGCGACTTCGAGGACGCTATGCAAGTCGCGGCTGCTCGTGCGTGCAATGCCTGCCACATCGTGACGCGAAACCTCAGTGGCTACAGGCTCTCTCCAATTCCGGCGATCAGCCCTCAGGAAGCCATCTCAGACCCTCTGCTCTGAAACCTGGCCCGGGCGGGTTTGGAGCGGCCGCGGTCTCAAGGCACTTGAGATGGGGTGGCCACCTATCTGCCGGGAACTTGAGCTGCCGTGCCGGGTGGCCACTTCGACTCGTCAGGTTCGGTGAGCGGCTCACCGCCGACGGTGCTCGTCTGCGCCGCGCACGCAGCGAAACCCAATATTCGGGCTCCGCTCTTCGGGCCGTGAAAAGCTCCGCTGCGCACAGGTCAGGAACTTCGGCACGTCGGCCCAGGATCCTCCGCGCAACACCCGGTACCTTCCGTCGGCCGCCCCGGTCGGGTTCTCAGCCGGCGATTGGCTGTAGTAGTCCTTCCCGTAAATATCCGCCGTCCATTCCCAGACATTACCCGCCATATCGCACAGTCCAAACCCGTTCTTTGGGTAGCTGCAGACCGCCTTCGGACCCTTCACCGAGTCATAGTGTGCCTTGCTGGCATCGGCCTTGTCGTCGCCCCAAGGGTATTGCACAGACGCTTGGCCACCGCGACAAGCCCGTTCCCATTCCGCCTCGGTCGGGAGGCGCTTTCCGCGCCACTCGCAATACGCCGCAGCTTCGTCCCACGTGACGTTTGCTACCGGGTCGTCCGTGCGACCGTCGGGCGGCTGGCCGTCAGGCCAGTAGTGCGGAGTTCGCACGGTCCCGTCCGCCGCGGCCACAAATTCCGCATACTCCCTATTGGTCACCTCGTGCACGTCCATATCGAACCCGCTCAGAACTACCTTGTGGACCGGACGGTCGTCCCGCAGGATGTGCGGAACCCACTTCAGCCCATCGTCGGGCAGGGCATGAGCCCGGCCCATGGCGAATTCTCCGGCCGGGATGCGCACCATCCCCGCATCCTGCGCGAAGGCCGATACGATGGCTAGCAGAGCAAGTGCCCCGAACCTAGCCATAGAGGGAACTGATCTCGTCGGTCGGAATCCAGCCCGGTGCGCCCAACTCGTCGACATAGGCGTAAGTGCGTTTGGACGGAGTGTCGTGGACTTTCTTGGACCAATCGATGCCGAGTGCCGAATACATCGTCGCCACGACATTTTCGATGCGAGGCTGCTCCTTGCGGTGCCAGCCGGTCTCCAAGCACTCGGCGCCATCGGTGTCTGTTTCGCCTAGGATCAGGCCTGGCTGCACGCCCGCGCCGCCGAACAGGGCAGGGTACACCTTGTTGTAGTGATCCCTGCCTTGCAAATTATTGAGCGCGCCCGGCGTGCGGCCGAATTCACTCATCGCAACCACCAAGGTCTCGTCGAGGACGGTCTGATGCGGATTCGTCGGCGACGCCATCGTTGCCAGATCCGCGACCAAGGCCGCGAATGCGCGGTCGAACTCGGCGCACAGCTTGTAGTGATTCGTCTCCTTCGAGTGGTCCCAGATGTACTTGTGATGGTCCCAGCCGGGATGGCAGATATGTACGTAGCGCGTGCCGGCGTCGGTTGCCAGTATGTTGCGAGCCAAGATACAGGAAGTTGCCACATCGGTGTCGCCATAGCGTTCCCGATCCGCGGCAGTGATCTCGAAGGCTTCCGTCCAGCGCTGGTCCGCCAGCAACTGATGTGCGGCGTCGTAGAAGTTCTCGTAGCTCGACATCCGCCTCTCGAAGCCGGAGAGCCGACCGCGTTGCGCATCACGCAGCTTCGCCAGCAGCTGCCAGCGCTCCTCCACCAATTCTAGGGCCGCCCCGCTCAAGGAAGAGCCTTGCCCGGCGATCTCGGGGTTGATGTCCACCACCGAGAAGCGCGGATCCAAGAAACCTGTGGAGAGCGCGCCCGGGAATGCCTTCTCCAGGTTGAACGACATGTATGTGGGAAACGTATCGTTCGGACCGCGCCGCGGCTCCAACTCCATCGCCACCACCGAGCCGATGGCCGGGATCTCGCTGGCAAAGGCCAGATTCAAGGGCCTCCCGGTCTGCACATACGTCTGCCCGCGGAAATGCACCTCCTCATGACTGAGCAGAGTGCGCAGGATCGCGAACTTGTCGATCTGTTGCTTGAAGTTCGGGAACAGCTTCTCGGACAGGTATAGGTCTTCGCGGTGCTGAGTCACCGCGAGGTCATCAGGCGTCCCGGCGGTCTCCTTGAAATCCCAGGATTCCAAGTGGCTGATCGCGCCATTGATTTCGTAGAACAGAACATTGCGAGCGTTCCCGCGCGGCGTGACTTTCGATCCAGCGGAAACTCGGCTGGGCAGAAATCCATCTACCGCAGCTGAAGCCAAGCCGATGCCGCCCAGCCGCAAGGCGTCACGCCTGGTTCCGAACGCTTCCGCAACGGTCTTCATGTGTGGGTCCCTCGCTCGCGGTCCTAGTGGTTGAAGAAAAACTCCACGTTGTTGATCAGCGCCCACTGCAGGTTCTCGGCACCTCGTGTGCGGTCATTGGACAGTTCTGCCAGCGCGACTTGCTTCTCGTCCTTTGAAGGCGACCGGGCCAAGGTCGCGAGAAACAGTTCGTCCACCACCCTTTCGTCATCGCTATAACTGTCCAAGAGCCGCTGCACGCGGCTGTCCTCGTCCGCCTTGACGCGCTCGCTCAGGATGGGAGATTGCATCAGCGCCAGCGGTTGCCGCACCGAGCCGTTCAGAGGCTTGGGAGGGTTGCGCCTGGTCGACTGGCCGAAGGTGCGGAGCAAGTACTTCAAGTCCGTCCCGCCGCGTGGCTCGCTGAGCTGCATGGCCATGCCCACTTCCGCATCGCCGAATTTGAACTTGCCGGGCCGGCTGGTGGAGATGACGATGGCGTCGTGTAACTCCTCTGCCGTCAACATCCGCACGAACTTCCTCGCAAAGTAAGACTTGTAGTTCGGATGCCAGTCGCCGGGGAAGCTGGCCGAGAGTTGGTAAGAGCTCGAATTGCAGATCCGTCGGAACAGATGCTTGAGGCTGTAGCCCGACTCCCGGAAATCTGTCGCCAAGGCGTCCAAGAGCGCCGGGTGGCTGGGCTGGAGCTGCCAGCCCTCGGGGAGGTTTTCGGGATCTTGGCGCGCTAGGTCGAACTCGTCGTACGGCTCGACGATGCCGTATCCCATGAGTTGCTTCCAAAAAAGGTTGGCCGTAGCCTTGGCGAACTGCGGGTGGTCGGTCAGGATGCGGGCGAAGCCATCGCGTGGGTTTTCTCCCTCCCGGAGTGTTTCGTCAGTGAGCACGAACTTCGGGGATGCCTCGCCTCCCCAGCGAGCCACCCGCAGCATGCTCTCCCCGAGCGTGTCGTAACCGGGAGCTAAGTCATCGACGAGGAACTCATTGGCCTTGACGTCGCCGTCCTCCCAATACATCATGTAGCGGG
>MKWU01002921.1_pt1 | contig 23820 bp, 23 predicted proteins | sample 809101 | NCBI WGS metagenome assembly MKWU01 (sample SAMN05860141, study PRJNA318959) | sponge metagenome | host: Aplysina aerophoba | place: Slovenia: Piran, Adriatic Sea, Gulf of Piran | collected 2013-05-07 | reverse complement strand
CCCGCCCCGCACCCCTCGTCATTTCGACCGGAGCGCCGAAGGCGCGAAGTGGAGAAACCTCCCAGCCCCACGCTCCACCCGTCATTTCGACCGGAGCGAAGCGCAGTGGAGAAACCTCCCTGCCCCACGCTCCACCCTCGTCATTTCGACCGGAGCGCCGAAGGCGCGCAGTGGAGAAACCTCCCTGCCCAACCCTCCCCCCTCGTCATTTCGACCGGAGCGCGCAGCGCGCAGTGGAGAAACCTCCCTGCCCGTGGGGACGAGGTTTCTCCACTACGCCGTGCTGACGCACGGCTCCGGTCGAAATGACGAGGGGGCCGCCGTGCTGACGCACGGCTCCGGTCGAAATGACGAGGGGGGGCCATGGGGACGAGGTTTCTCCACTCCGCTTCGCTCCGGTCGAAATGACGAGGGGGGGGCCATGGGGACGAGGTTTCTCCACTCCGCTTCGCTCCGGTCGAAATGACGGGAGAGCTGCCCGATTGACGCGCCGCCGCGCGCTTTCTAATTTCCCGGCCGGCCGCGCCCGACGCCTTCGCGGGCGCCGCCGGCGCAATATGAGGACTGGACAGACGATGCAACCGCCGGCCGCGCCGCGCGTCCGACCGACCCGCCCGTTCTTTTCGTCCGGCCCCTGCGCCAAGCGGCCGGGCTGGACGCCCGACGCGCTCGCCGGCGCGCTGGTCGGGCGTTCGCACCGTTCGCCCGCCGGCAAGGCGCGGCTCGCCGAAGTCATCGAGCGCTCGCGCCGCCTGCTCGGACTGCCCGATGGCTGGCGGCTCGGCATCGTTCCCGCCTCCGACACCGGCGCGGTCGAGATGGCGCTGTGGTCGCTGCTCGGGCCGCGCGGCGTCGATCTGCTGGCCTGGGAGAGTTTCGGCGCGGGCTGGGTGAGCGATGTCGTGGACCATCTCGGGATCGAGGACGCGCGGGTGCTGTCGGCCGAATACGGCGAGCTCCCCGATCTCGCCGCGGTCGATTTCTCGCGCGACGTGGTGTTCGCCTGGAACGGCACGACATCCGGCGTGCGCGTCCCCGACGGCGCGTGGATCGACCCGGCGAGGGAGGGGCTCACCATCTGCGACGCCACCTCGGCGGCGTTCGCGATGGACCTCCCCTGGGACCGGCTCGACGTCGCCACCTGGTCGTGGCAGAAGGCGATGGGGGGCGAGGCGGGGCACGGCATGATCGCGCTCGGCCCGCGCGCCGCCGAGCGGCTGGAGAGCCATACCCCGCCCTGGCCGATGCCCAAGGTCTTCCGCCTCGCCGCCAGGGGCGCGCTGATCGAGGGGATCTTTGCCGGCGAGACCATCAACACCCCCTCGATGCTCTGTGTCGAGGATGCGCTCGACGGGCTCAGATGGGCCGAGGAGATCGGCGGGCTCGACGCGCTGGTCGCGCGGACTTCGGCCAACATGGCGGCGATCGAGCGCTGGGTCGGGGCGACGCCGTGGATCGACTTCCTCGCCGCGGTGCCGGCGACGCGCTCGCCGACCTCGGTGTGCCTGCGTTTCGCCGATCCCTGGTTCGCCGCCCTCGACGACGCCGGCAAGGCCGCCCTGCCCAAGCGCATCGATTCCATGCTCGAGGCCGAAGGCGTCGCCTGCGACATCAACGGCTACCGCTCGGCGCCGCCCGGGCTCCGCCTGTGGGCCGGGCCGACCGTGGAGACGGCCGATCTGGAGGCGCTGTTCGCCTGGCTGGGCTGGGCCTGGGGGCGGGTCCGCCAGGGCGAGCCGGTGGCCGCCTGAGAATACGACGATGAACCGGGTCCTGATCTCCGACAAGCTGAGCGAGCGCGCCGTCGGCGTCTTCGGCGAGCGCGGCATCGACGTCGATTTCGATCCCGGGCTGGCATCGGCGGCGCTGCTCGAGCGGATCGGCGAGTATGACGGGCTCGCGGTGCGCTCGGCCACCAGGGTGACGTCCTCGGTGATCGAGGCGGGCGGGCGCCTCAAGGTGATCGGCCGCGCCGGGATCGGCGTCGACAATATCGACGTGCCGGCGGCGAGCGCGCGCGGCGTGGTGGTGATGAACACGCCGTTCGGCAATTCGGTGACCACCGCCGAGCACGCCATCGGGCTGATGTTCGCGCTGGCCCGCCAGATCCCCGCCGCCGACCGCGAGACCCAGTCCGGCGCCTGGAACCGCGCCAAGTTCCTCGGCACCGAGCTCGCCGGCAAGACGCTCGGCATCGTCGGCTGCGGCAATGTCGGCTCGGTGGTCGCCGACCGGGCGCAGGGGCTCAAGATGAAGGTGCTGGTGCACGACCCCTATCTGCCGGCGGAGCGGGCCGAGCGGCTGGGGGTCGCCAGGGTCGCGCTCGACGAGCTGCTGGAGAAGGCGGACGTGATCAGCCTGCACGTGCCGCTGACCGACCGGACGCGCGGCATCGTCGACGCCCGGGCGCTGGCGAAGACCCGGCCCGGGGTGCGCATCGTCAACTGCGCCCGCGGCGAGCTGGTCGACGCCGATGCGCTCGCCGATGCGCTGTCGTCGGGCCATGTCGGCGGGGTCGCGGTCGACGTCTATCCCGAGGAGCCGCCCGGCGACTACCCGCTATTCGGCATGGAGGGCGTCATCGCCACCCCGCATCTCGGCGCCTCGACCGCCGAGGCGCAGGAGAACGTCGCCATCCAGATCGCCGGGCAGATGTCCGACTACCTGCTCGACGGCGCGGTGCTGCACGCGGTCAACATGCCTTCGCTCTCAAGCGAGGAATCGGCCCGTCTCGCGCCCTTCATGGACCTCGCGCGCCAGATCGGCAGCCTCGCCGGCCAGATCGCCGAGACCGGCTTCCGCGCCGTCGTGGTGGAGTACGAGGGCGAGGCGGCGGAGCTCAACCCGCAGCCGATGACCGCGGCGCTGCTCGAAGGGCTGCTCGCCCCGATCGTCGATTCGGTCAACATCGTGAACGCGCCCATCGTCGCCCGCGAGCGCGGCATCCAGGTGACCGAGACCAAGCACGCGAGGCGCTCCGACTACCCCTCGCTGATCCGCCTCACCGTGACCACCGAGCGGGCGACGCGGACCGCCGCCGGCACGCTGTTCTCCAACCGCATGCCGCGCATCGTCGAGCTCGACGGGATCCCCCTCGAAGCCTCGCTCGCCCGCGAGATGCTGTACATGGTGAACCGGGACGAGCCCGGGTTCATCGGCCGGCTCGGCTCCTGCCTCGGCGACGCCGGGGTGAATATCGCGACCTTCCATCTCGGCCGCTCGGGACCGCGCGAGAACGCGGTCAGCCTGATCTCGGTCGACGGGACGATCCCGCCGTCGGTCCTCGACTGCGTGCGCGCGCTGCCCGGCGTGGTGCGGGCGCGGGCGCTCACCTTCTGACGGGGGCGGGACGATGAACGACGGGGACCGCCGCGCCCTGCTGCCGTCGGGGCTGCGCGACGTGCTGCCGCCCGCCGCCGCGCAGGAGTCCGGGGCGGTCGAGCGGTTGATCGGCCTGTTCGAGCTCAACGGCTACGAGCGGGTCAAGGCGCCGCTGGTCGAGTTCGAGGAGGGGCTGCTGTCGGGCGCCGGCGCCGCCACCGCGTCCGAGACCTTCCGCCTGATGGACCCCGCCTCGCAGCGCATGATGGGGGTGCGCGCCGACATCACCCCGCAGGTCGCGCGCATCGCGGCCAGCCGGCTGAAGGACGCGCCCCGCCCGCTCCGGCTGTGCTATTCGGGCGACGTGCTCCGGATCAACGGCACCCATCTGCGGCCCGAACGCCAGTTCACCCAGGTGGGGATGGAGCTGATCGGCTCCGACGAGCCCGGCGCCGACGCGGAGATCGTCGTGCTCGCCGCCGAGGCGCTGACCCTGGTCGGCGCGGTCGGCATCACGGTCGATCTCACCATGCCGCCGCTGGCGCCCGCGGTGTGCGCCGCGCACGGGCGCGATCTCGCAGGCGATTCGGCGCTGCGCGAGGCGATCGACCACAAGGACGCCGCGGCGATCGCCGCCCTCGGCGGCGGGCCCGCCGGCACCCTGGGCGGCGCCGTCGCGGACACGCTGGGCGCGCTGCTCGCCGCCGCCGGCCCGGCCGAGCGCTGCCAGGCGGCGCTGGATGCGCTCGACCTGCCGCCCGGCCCGGCCGCGGTGCGCCGCCGCCTCGCCGCGGTGATCTCCGAGATCCGCGCCGCCGCGCCCGCGCTCAGGCTCGCCGCCGACCCGCTGGAGAACCGCGGCTTCGAGTACCATGACGGGATCTGCTTCACCGTCTTCCCCGACGGCGTGCGCGGCGAGCTCGCCAGCGGCGGGCGCTACGTCACCGGCGCCAACGGGAACGGCGAGGGCGGCGAGCTCGGCACCGGCGTCACCCTCTATGTCGACACCATCCTGCGCTCGGTACCGGCGCCCGGGCCGCCGCGCCGCGTGTTCCTGCCCGCCGGCACCGCGCCCGAGACCGGCCGCGCGCTCAGGGCCGAGGGCTGGATCACCGTGGCCGGGCTCGGGGCGGCGGGCGCGCCGGAGCAGGAGGCCGCGCGGCTCGGCTGCACCCATCACTGCCGCGCCGGCCGCGTGCTTCCGGTGGGCTAGGGGGCCGGGCGGATGGCGAATGTCGCAGTCGTCGGCTCGCAATGGGGCGACGAGGGCAAGGGCAAGATCGTCGACTGGCTGTCCGAGCGCGCCGACGTGGTGGTGCGCTTCCAGGGCGGGCACAATGCCGGCCACACGCTGGTGATCGACGGGCGGATCTACAAGCTCAGCCTGCTGCCGTCCGGCGTGGTGCGCCCGGGCAAGCTGTCGATCGTCGGCAGCGGCGTGGTGGTCGACCCGTGGGCGCTGCTGGACGAGATCGACGCGGTGCGCCGCATGGGCGTCGACGTGAGCCCCGCGACCTTCTGCGTCGCCGAGAACGCCTGCCTGATCCTGCCTCTGCACCCGGCGCTCGACCACGCCCGCGAGGCGGCGCGCGGCGCTGCGCGCATCGGCACCACCGGGCGCGGCATCGGCCCGGCCTATGAGGACAAGGTCGGGCGCCGGGCGATCCGGCTCTGCGACCTCGCCGACGCGGACGGGCTCGCGCCGCGCGTGGACCAGCTTCTCGAGCACCACAACGCGCTGCTGCGCGGGCTCGGCGCCGAGCCGTTCGACCGCGACGACCTGGTCGCCCGGCTGCGCGCGGTCGCGCCGCGAATCCTGCCCTTCGCCGCCCCGGTGTGGCTCCGCCTCGACGAGGCCAGGCGGGCGGGCAAGCGCATCCTGTTCGAGGGCGCGCAGGGCGCGATGCTCGACGTCGACCACGGCACCTACCCCTATGTCACCTCGTCCAACACGCTGGCCGGCCAGGCGGCGGCGGGCAGCGGGCTCGGCCCGCGCGCGATCGACTACGTGCTCGGCATCACCAAGGCCTACACCACGCGGGTCGGCTCGGGGCCGTTCCCGACCGAGCAGGACAATGAGATCGGCCAGATCCTCGGCGAGCGCGGCCACGAGTTCGGCACCGTCACCGGGCGCAAGCGGCGCTGCGGCTGGTTCGACGCGGTGATGGTGCGCCAGGCGATCCGGATCGCCGGGATCGACGGCATCGCGCTGACCAAGCTCGACGTGCTCGACGGCATGGCCGAGCTCAATGTGTGCACCGGCTACGAGACGGCGGACGGCCCGCTCGACCGCTTCCCCGCCTCGGCGCGCGGCCAGGCGACGGTGCGCCCGGTCTACGAGACCCTCGACGGCTGGTCGGACAGCACCAGGGGCGCGCGCAGCTGGGCCGAACTGCCGGCCGATGCGATAAAGTACATCCGCCGCATCGAGGAGCTCATCGAGGCCCCGGTCGCCCTGCTTTCGACCAGCCCGGAGCGCGAGGACACGGTGACGGTGCGCGACCCCTTCGCCGCCTGAGCGGCGCGGACGGTATTCGGGAGGACGCAAGCGAAGCAATGCCAAAGCCCCTGGTCGGCATCATCGGGTCCAGCCATCTGGTCAACGACCGCTACGCCGCGCAGCTGGTCGGCGAGAAGAACCTGCGCGCCATCTCCGAGGTCGCCGACGCCCTGCCGGTGATGTTCGCCGGCGCGCCCGACATCACCGATATCGGCTCGCTGCTGGACGCCGTCGACGGGGTCCTGCTGACCGGCGGGCGGGCCAACGTCCATCCGACCCATTTCAACGTCGAGCCCCATCCGAGCCACGAACCCTATGACCGGGAGCGCGACGCGGTGGCGCTGGAGGTGACCGGGGCCTGTATCGGGCGCGGCGTGCCGATCCTCGGCCTGTGCCGCGGCATCCAGGAGATGGGGGTGGCCTTCGGCAGCACCCTGCACCCGGAGATCCGCGACCTGCCCGGGCGCATGAACCACCGCGCGACCCGGCTGGAGAACGGCGAGATCCATCCCGACCAGAACGTCGTCTTCGCCGACCGCCACGACGTCCGGCTGGTTCCGGGCGGCGCCTTCGCGCGACTGTTCGGCCGCGAGACGATCCGCGTCAACTCGCTGCACGGCCAGGGCATCCTGGAGCCGGGCGAGCGCGTCGTCGTCGAGGGGGTGGCCGAGGACGGCACCATCGAGGCCATCCGCATCGCCGGCGCGCCCGGCTTCGCGCTCGGCGTCCAGTGGCATGCCGAGCACGACCCGCAGACCAACCCGGTCAACCGCGCCCTGTTCCGCGCCTTCGGCGCGGCGGTGCGGGAGGGCGCGGCGGCGTGACCGGGCCGCGGCCGTTTCCCCCACTCGTCATTTCGACCGGAGCGCCGAAGGCGCGCAGTGGAGAAACCTCCCTGCCGATGGGGACGAGGTTTCTCCACTTCGCCGTGCTTCGCACGGCTCCGGTCGAAATGACGGAGGGGGCCGTCGCACCGCGACGGCCGAAATGACGAAGAGGGGACGGACCGCCATGGCTGACGCGACCAGACTCGACGCGCTGATCGTCGGCGCCGGCTTCGCCGGGCTCTACATGCTGCACAAGCTGCGCGGCATGGGCTTCGCCGCCCGCGCGGTCGAGGCGGGGTCCGGCGTCGGCGGAACCTGGTACTGGAACCGCTACCCCGGCGCGCGCTGCGACGTCGAAAGCATGTTTTACTGCTACCAGTTCGACGACGGCCTGTCGCGCGACTGGGAGTGGACCGAGCGCTACCCCGCGCAGCCGGAGATCCTGCGCTATGCCAACCACGTCGCCGACCGGTTCGACCTGTGGCCCGATATTTCGCTGAACACCCGCATCGTCTCGGCGGTCCATGACGAGGATGCCGCCCGCTGGCGGGTCGCGACGGATACCGGCGAGGCCTGGCTCGCGCGCTACTGCATCATGGCGACCGGCTGCCTGTCGGCGGCCAACCGGCCCGATTTCGACGGCCTCGACGAGTTCGCCGGCCGGGTGTTCCACACCGGGCGCTGGCCGCACGAGACGGTCGACTTCGCCGGAAGGCGGGTCGGCGTGGTCGGCACCGGCTCGTCGGCGGTGCAGGCGATCCCGGAAATCGCCAAAGAGGCGGCGCATGTCACGGTGTTCCAGCGCACCGCGAGCTATGTCGTCCCGGCCAACAACCGCCCGCTCGACCCCGCCGAGCAGGCCGACATCAAGGCGCGCTATCCCGAGCTCCGCGCCGCCGCCAGGAAGACCTTTGGCGGGTTCGCGGTGGGGATCGCCCGGCAATCGGCGCTCGCGGTGTCCGAAGACGAGTGCCGCGAGACGCTCGCGCGCGCTTGGGACGAAGGCGGGATCGGCTTCCTCAACGCCTATCGCGATTTCGGCTTCGACGAGGCGGCCAACCGGCGGGCGCAGGACTTCGTCCGCCGCAAGATCCGCGAGACCGTCCAGGATCCCGAGACGGCCGCGAAGCTCCTGCCCCGGCACGTGATCGGGTGCAAGCGGCTCTCCCTCGGCGACGACTACTACGCCGCCTTCAACCGCCCCAATGTCGCGCTGGTGCCGCTGGCCGATGACGGGATCGGCCGCATCCTGCCCGACGGGCTGACCGCCGGCGGCACAAGATTCCGCTTCGACGATCTGGTGCTGGCGACCGGCTTCGACGCGATGACCGGGGCGCTCGCCCGGATCGACATACGCGGGCGGGGCGGAATCGCGCTGGCCGAGGCGTGGGAGGCCGGGCCCCGCATGTATCTCGGGCTGATGTCGAACGGCTTCCCCAACCTGTTCGCCATCACCGGTCCCGGCAGCCCGTCCGTGCTGTCCAACATGATGCCCACCATCGAGCACCACGTGGAGTGGATCGCCGAGTGTCTCGGCTATTTGCGCGGCAACGGCATAAGCGGGATCGAGCCAAGCCTCGACGCCCAGGACGCGTGGGTCGAGCACGGCAACGAGGTCGCCTCGAAGACGCTGCGCTATTCCTGCAGCTCGTGGTATCTCGGCGCCAACGTCCCCGGCAAGCCGCGCGTGTTCATGCCCTATATCGGCGGCATGCCGTCCTACATGGAAACCTGCGCCGCGGTCGCGGCGGACGGCTATCGCGGCTTCGACCTGACCCCGGGCTGAGGACGGGCCCCCGCGTCGTTTCGACGAACCCCGGACTTGATCCGGGGCGGCCCCTCTCGTCATTTCGACCGGAGCCGTGCGGAGCACGGCGGCGGCCCCCCCCTCGTCATTTCGACCGGAGCCGTGCGCAGCACGGCGGGCCCCCTCGTCATTTCGACGGGGGGCGCGCGCAGCACGGCGGCCCCCCCCTCTCCGTCATTTCGACCGGAGCCGTGCGCAGCACGGCGGAGTGGAGAAACCTCGTCCCCATTGGCAGGGAGGGTTCTCCACTGCGCGCCTTCGGCGCTCCGGTCGAAATGACGAGGGGGGGTTGCCCGTGGGGCTGGGAGGTTTCTCCACTCCGCTTCGCTCCGGTCGAAATGACGAGGGGAGGTCGCCCATGGGGCTGGGAGGTTTCTCCACTCCGCTTCGCTCCGGTCGAAATGACGAGCGGGGGGCGCGCCTGCGTTGCTCCGAAAAAATAGCGTGATATGACAAAAAAAACTTGACATGGGACGCGTTTTGGGGTAGATTTGCTAGCGTGACAGAAAGGGTGCCGGAGCCGCCGGCGCCCTTTTTCGTGCCCGCACGGCAAGGATGGAGAGCCCCGCGATGGACGACCGCGCGCCCGGCTGGCTGGAACGGGCCCGGCCGGGCGAGGTGTGGGCGCGCGAGGAGGTCGATTTCACCCCCTGGCTGGCGGCGCCCGACACGATGCGGCGGCTGGGCGAGGCGCTCCGGCTCGACCTCCAGCCGGTGGCCCGGGAACACCGGGTCGGGCGGTTCCGCGCCGACCTCCTGTGCCGCGACGCGGCCAGCGGATCGCCGGTGGTGATCGAGGCCCAGCTCGGCCCCACCGACCACCGCCATCTCGGCCAGCTGCTGGCCTACGCCGCCGGGCTCGACGCCGCCGCCGCGGTCTGGGTGGCGGCGAGCTTCCACGACGAGCACCGGGCGGCGCTCGACTGGCTGAACCGCTCCGGCGCCGGCGGCGCCCGCTTCTTCGGGGTCGAGATCGCGGTGTGGAAGACCGGCGACACGAACACCGCGGCGCGCTTCGACGTCGTCGCCCGCCCCGGCGACTGGCCGTCCGCCGCCGTCCGCCCGGCGATCCGCCCGCAGCCGGTGCGCCACGCCGTCCGCTGGACCGGCCGGGGCGGCCCCGACGGCGGCAAGGGAGGGCCCAGGCGGCTGGTGATCGCGGGGTAGGGGGCGGGGCGACTTGGCCTCCTGGAAGGCGAACAGGCATACTGCGCTCGGGCTCGGGAACGCGCTGCGACGAGGCGCCCCCTGACCGTCGGAGACTCGGGCATGACCGACCGCCGCCTGCTGACGCGGGTCGCGCTGCGCAACTACAAGAGCATCGGCGCGTGCGACATCCGCCCGGCGCAGCTCTCGTTTCCGGTCGGCCCGAACGGGTCGGGCAAGAGCAATTTCCTCGTAGCGCGCGACGCTGCGTCGCCGCACGCCGAACACCTCGAAAAAGTCGTTGTAGAAGCTCTGCGTCTCGCCCTTCTCGTAGGACGCGTCCTTCCACGCCTCGGCGAAGACGGCGGCGCGGGCGCGCATCTCGTTCCAGGAAATCCGCATGGTCTACTGGCCGTCCGGGTCGAAGTAGTCTTCGTCGATTCCCTTGATCTCGTACCGGTCGCGCGTGCGCACGCCGACATTGTGCCGGACCATGAGACGGGCCAGTTCATCGCCGTCGATCAGGACGATGCGCTTGGGACTCTTGTCCACGTAGTTCTTTGCCGACTTCGTGAAACGGGCGGTGGTGACGAATACGCCCTTGGTCGTACCCGCTGCATCGATGGCACCCGCGAAGTTGCGCAGATCGCCTTCCCCGACGGCGTTGCCCTCGGCGTATTTCTTGGCCTGCACATAGACCTCGTCCAGGCCGAGCGCGTCTTCCCGGATGGTGCCGTCGATGCCTCCATCGCCGCTACGGCCTGTCACGCGCCCCCTGTCGGCGTCCCCGCCGCCATAGCCCATGGAGAGCAGCAGATCGACGACGACTTGCTCGAGAAACGCAGGAGCCGCGCCGCGAACCCGGTCCAATAGCTCGGCCTCCAGCATTGCGCGCATCTCGCTGGCGGCGCGGGTCAGGGTTTCCTCCGGGGTTTCCTTCGGCCGATCGCATTCAGACGGCGGCTTTGTTCGTAGCTGTCTCTCCCGCTTCTGCCATTCGGCGAACGCGGGGTAGGTAGCGAGCACCTGGTCGTCGACACGATCCAGGTCCCGTGAAAGCAGCCGCCCGCCTTCGTCCGTCAGCCGGTACACGGCGCGGCGAACCCGTTGCACGAGCCCGGCCCGCTCCATGCCGAGCAGCGCCCAGCCCACCCGGTTCGCCAACACCGTCTGCCGACCGCTCGGCAGCTTCTCCGACACCTCTTCGTCGGTCAGCTTCCCGGAGACGGCGACGCGTTTGCGGATTTCGCCAAGCGGGGCCTCCGTCCCGTCGGCGAGCGCCTTGAGGGTCGGAAGCATGAGGGTCTGATAGTCGCCGATCGGCATCGTCGCCGCCCGGTCACGCGGCCGACTGTCTCGGTGTGACGCGTTCGGCGATCTCCCGGCCGGCCTCGATCTCGGCCCGGCGCAGCTCCCAGGTCTTTTGCAGGTTCATCCACAGCTGCGGTGTCGTCCCGAAATACCGCGCCAGCCGCAGCGCCGTGTCCGCGCTGACGCCGCGCTGTCCGTTCAGGATCATCGTGACCCGGTTCACAGGGACCGCCAGGGCGTTGGCCAGCGCGTTGGCCGACAAGTCGAGCGCGTCGAGCTCCTCGCGCAGTATCTCGCCGGGATGCACCGGCCTCATGCCGTTCCTCGCGTTCATGTTCGGCTCCCCTGGTGATAGTCCACGATTTCCACCTCGTATGGCCCGTCATCGGTCCAGCGGAAGCAAAGGCGCCATTGGACGTTGATCCGAATGCTGTACTGCCCGGCGCGGTCGCCACGCAACGCCTCGAGCCGGTTGCCCGGCAACGCGGCAAGGTCCCGCAACGTCTCCGCACTGTCCAACAGGACCAGACGGCGCGCCGCCTGGCTGGCGAAGCCCTGATACGCCGCGACGCGCTGCCCCTCGAAGAAGCGTCGCGTCGCCCGGTCCCCGAAGCTTCGTATCATGCGCGACGACTGTAATCGGTGTTACGAATATCGTAAAGGACACCGGCCGTCAGACCCTCGTTCCCGCCCTGGCCCGGTGCGCTACCCCGCGCGTCTGCCGCAGGAGTCCGCCAGGGTGGCAAGAGTGGTACCGGGTTGCATCCGCACGGCCGGTTCATCGGTGAGCGGGCGCCCCCCTCACACCCCCGCGAGCGGCAGGGCGGTCGAGTACTTCACCTGGTTGAGCGCGAAGCTCGACTTGATCGAGGCGACGCCGGCGACCCGGGTCAGGTGCTCCTTGAGGAAGCGCTCGTAAGCCGTCAGGTCGGAGACCACGACGCGGAGCAGGTAGTCGGCGTCGCCTTCGATCCACCGGTTGAAGCGGACGGTGAGCGATCCCACGTCGGCGGGATGGCGCGCCGCTCGGCAGCGCCCGGCAGGCAACGACTTCGCTGCGTGCATTCGTCAGCGCCGGGTGTAGACTACGGCCCGGCGAGGGTACGCATATGGACCATACGGAACGAAGTTCCATCGATGGGGCGGCCACGGTGGTCCGGGCGGTGCTGAGGCAACAATTTCCCGACCTGCGTCTGGTCGCCGTCGAAATCGAAGAGGGCCACGACGCGGGCGGCGACCCGGTGCTCGACATCATGGTGGTGTACGAGCCGGACGGCGGGGGGCTGGATGTTTCCAGGGTTGTCGCCTTCGTCAGGCATCTGCGGCCCGAACTCTCGCAAATCGGCGAGGATCGTTTTCCGGTGATGTCCTACATTCCCGCGGACGAGTACGCTGAACCCGCTTGACCTGATCCGGACGGCGAAGCGCCTCGCCATGATGGGAGGATGGAAGCCCCGCCAGTCGGATCTGCGCCGCGCCGTCAGCACCGCCTATTACGCACTCTTTCACGCTCTCTGCCGAAACTGCGCGGACGCGCTCATCGGTACGGTGGGCGCCAATCGCAGCGAACCGGCGTGGCGCCAAGCCTACCGGTCGGTGAACCATGGCCAGGCAAGGGATCGGTTTCGCAATGGGACAGTGATGGCGAAATTCCCGGCCGATATCCAGGACTTCGGAAATGCCTTCCTCGATGCGCAGAGAAAACGACACGCAGCGGACTACGATCCGTCCTGGCGCGCCGCCAAAGCGGTGGTACTGACAGACATAGGGTCCGCGGAAGCCGCTATCGGGAAACTCCGATCCGCTTCCATGAAACACCGGCGGGCTCTCGCCGCGTGGGTGACGCTCGTCGACAGGAAATAGGCCGCCCCCTCACACCCCCTCACACCCCCGCGAGCGGCAGTGCCGTCGAATACTTCACCTGGTTGAGCGCGAAGCTCGACTTGATCGAGGCGACGCCGGCGACCCGGGTCAGGTGCTCCTTGAGGAAGCGCTCGTAAGCCGTCAGGTCGGAGACCACGACGCGGAGCAGGTAGTCGGCGTCGCCGGTCATCAAATAGCACTCCAGCACCTCGGGGCGGGTCTGGATGGCGCGCTCGAAGGTCTCCAGCGCCTGCTCGACCTGGCGCTCCAGCGTTACCTGGACGAAGACCGAGATCGGCAGCCCGACCGCGCCCGGCTCGATGAGCGCGGCATAGCCCTTGATCACGCCTTCGCGCTCCAGCGCGCGCACCCGGCGCAGGCAGGGCGAGGGCGACAGCCCGACCGCCTCGGCGAGGGCAGCGTTGGAGACCCGCGCGTCGGCCTGGAGCACGGCGAGGATGCGGCGGTCGATCGCGTCGAGGGCGGGGTTTGGCACGATCTGTCTCCGATATGGCGTTTGCGTCGGTTTCGTTGCGCGATCGATGCATTTCGCGCCCCGCTTCGCAAGATAATTCGCCCCCGCCCGGCCTATACTCTTGCCGCGCGCGCGGGGTTCGGGAGCGAACGATGTCCAGCCTGCCAGCCGAGATCGCCTGTGCGGATCGCCCGCCGGCCGGCCGCCGGGCGATCCTGGCCGCGCTCGAACGCAAGGTGCTGTGGCTCGCCGCCTGGACGATCCACAACGCCAACCATCTGCGGCCGTCGCGCGACGGGCTCAAGGTGGGCGGGCACCAGGCGTCGTGCTCGTCGCTGACGGCGATCATGACGGCGCTCTATTTCGACGTGCTGCGCCCCGAGGACCGGGTCGCGGTCAAGCCGCACGCGGCGCCGGTGTTCCACGCCATCCAGTATCTGTTCGGGCGCGAGAGCCGCGAGCGGCTGGAGCGCTTCCGCTCCTTCGGCGGGGCGCAGGCCTACCCGTCGCGCACCAAGGACGACGACGATGTCGACTTCTCCACCGGCTCGGTCGGGCTCGGCGCGGCGCAGACCGTGTTCGCCGCGCTGGCGCGCGACTACCTCGCCTGCAAGGGGATGATCGAGCCGGGCTCGGGCGGGCGGATGATCGCGCTGGTGGGCGATGCCGAGCTCGACGAGGGCAACGTGTTCGAGGCGTTGCTGGAGAGCTGGAAGCACGATGCGCGCAATCTCTGGTGGGTGGTCGACTACAACCGCCAGAGCCTCGATTCGGTGGTCTCGGACCGGCTGTTCGGGCGCATCGACGAGCTGTTCCGCTCGGTCGGCTGGCGGGTGGTGACGCTCAAATACGGCCGCCTGCTGGAGGCCGCTTTCGCCGAGCCCGGCGGGGCGGCGCTAAAAGGCTGGATCGACGCCTGCCCCAACTCGCTCTACTCGGCGCTCACCTTCAAGGGCGGCGCCGGGTGGCGCGAGCGCCTGGCGCGCGACCTTTCGGGCGAGGAGGCGGCGGAGGGCCTGCTCGGCCGGCGCGACGATGCGGCGCTGCACGCGCTGATGACCAACCTCGCGGGCAACGATCTCGACATGCTGCTGGAGGCCTTCCACGGCATCGGCGACGACCGGCCGACCTGCCTGATCTGCTACACCACCAAGGGCTACGGCCTGCCCTTCGCCGGGCACAAGGACAACCATGCGGGGCTGATGACGCCCGACCAGATGGAGTCCTTCCGCGCCGGGATGGGCGTCGCGCCGGGCGCCGAGTGGGAGCGCTTCGCCGGGCTCGACATCCCGGCGGCGGAGCTGGAGGCGTTTCTGGCCGCCGCCCCCTTCGCCGCCGCCCGTCCGAGGCGCCACCGGGCGGCGCGGGTCGCGGTGCCGGCGCGCATCGAGCCGCCGGCGCGCGCCACCGCCTCGACCCAGGACGGGTTCGGGCGCATCCTCGCCGACCTCGCGCGGGCGGGCGGCGCGCTGGCGGACCGCATCGTCACCACCTCGCCCGACGTCGCGGTGTCGACCAGCCTCGGCTCCTGGGTCAACCGGCGCGGCGTGTTCAGCCGCGAGAACGCCGCCGACACCTATGCCGAGGAGGACGTGCTGTCGCCGCAGCTCTGGGCGATGTCGCCCGCCGGCCAGCATGTCGAGCTCGGCATCGCCGAGAACAACCTGTTCCTGATGCTGTCGGCCTTCGGGCTCGCCGGCGACGTGTTCGGCGAGCGCCTGCTGCCGGTCGGCACGCTCTACGACCCGTTCATCCGGCGCGGGCTCGATGCGCTGCACTACGCCTGCTACCAGGACGCGCGGTTCATGCTGGTGGCGACGCCCTCGGGCATCACGCTGGCGCCCGAGGGCGGCGCGCACCAGTCGCAGGAGACCCCGCTGATCACGCTCGGCCAGGCCGGGCTCGCCGCCTTCGAGCCCGCCTTCGTCGACGAGCTCGCCCGGATCATGGAATGGGGATTCGGCCACATGCAGGCCGATGGCGGCGGCTCGGTGGCGCTGCGGCTGTCGACCCGGGCGATCCGCCAGCCCGCCCGCGCGGACGAGGGCTGGCGCGATGGCACCATCGCGGGCGCCTATTGGCGGGGCGGGGCGCCGCCCGGCGGGGCGCGGCTCGCGGTGGCCTATATGGGCGCGATGGCACCCGAGGCGGAGGACGCCGTCGAGGCGCTGCGCGAGGATTTGCCCGATGCGGGGCTGCTCGCCATCACCTCGCCCGACCGGCTGCACGCCGGCTGGCTCGCCGCCCGCCAGGCCCGCGTCGCCGGCGATGCGGGCCGCATTGCGCCGATCGAGGACCTGCTCGCCCCGCTCGCCCCCGACGCAGCCCTGGTCACCGTGCTCGACGGCCACCCGGCGGCGCTGTCCTGGCTCGGCTCGGTCGCCGGGCACCGCATCTACCCGCTCGGCGTCGACGGCTTCGGCCAGTCCGGCGACATCCCCGACCTCCACACGGCCTATCGCATCGACGTCGACGCGATCCTCGACGCCGCCGCCCGCGCCGCGATCCGCCGCTTCCGCCCGCCCCCCGCCAAACCCGGCGGACCGGCATAATTTCAGTTGACAATGATTCTTAGTTGGGCGAGAAATATGCCGATCCTGGCGGGGTGGCGTCGAGCACCATGTATGTCTGCATTTGCAATCGTTACAGGGAAGGCGAGATTCGGGATCTCGCGGCGGGCGGGGCGCGCTCGGCGGAGGAGGCCTATTCGGCGCTTGGCGGCGAGCCGCGCTGCGGGCGCTGCCTGAGCTTCGCGCAGCAGCTGATGGACGAGGTCTCGGCCCAGGCCGCGCGGCGCTGAAGCCTCACCCGCTGTGGTGCTGGATGAAGTTCTCCGGCCCCATCCGGTCGATCAGCCCGAGCTGGGTCTCCAGCCAGTCGACATGCTCCTCCTCGCCCTCGAGGATGTCTTCCAGCAATTCGCGGGTGATGTAGTCGGCCTCCGCCTCGCAGGCGGCGATCGCCTCGCGCACCGCCGGGATCGCCGCGTGCTCCAGCCCGAGGTCGCATTCGAGGATCTCGCGCGCCGTCTCGCCGATCATCAGCCTGCCGAGGTCCTGCAGATTGGGCAGTCCCTCGAGGAACAGGATGCGCTCGACCAGCGCGTCGGCGTGGCGCATCTCGTCGACCGATTCGTCGTATTCGTGCTTGGCGAGGCCGGCGATCCCCCAGTTCTTCAGCATCCGCGCATGCAGGAAGTACTGGTTGATCGCGGTGAGCTCGTTCTTCAGCACGCGGTTGAGATGCTCGATGATCGCGGCGCTTCCCTGCACGATGTCCTCCTTGGCCGGTCCGCTTGCCCTCGCGGCGGGCGGCGATTATACCATGGCGCCGCCCGGAGGCGGGCGTGGTGGAACTGGTAGACACGCCGGATTTAGGATCCGGTGGCGCAAGCCATGGGGGTTCGAGTCCCTCCGCCCGCACCATCTCCGCCGCTCAACGACGGGACAGCCCACAGGACAGCAATGCAAGTCACCCAGATCAGCGCCGAAGGGCTCAAGCGCGCCTACCGGATCAGCGTCCCCGCCGCCGACATCGAGGACAAGGTGGTGGCGAGGCTGACCGATCTCGGCCGCGAGGCCCGCATCCCCGGCTTCCGCGCCGGCAAGGCGCCGCTCGCCATCCTGCGCCGGCGCTTCGGCGAGGCGGTCAAGGGCGAGGTGCTGCAATCGGCGATCGTGGACGCCACCGCCAGCGCGATCGACGGCGAGGGCATCCGCCCGGCCATGCAGCCCGACATCGAGGACCTCGAATTCGAGGACGGCAAGGACCTCGAATACACGCTCGCGCTCGAACTGATGCCGGAGATCGAGCCGCCCGACCTCGCCGCCATCGCGCTGGAGCGCATGGTCGTCGAGGTCGACGAGGCGCGGGTCGACGACGCGATCGGCCGCCTCGCCGAGCAGCACCGCCATTACAGCCCGGCCGCCGACGGCGCGGCGGCGGCGGATGGCGACGAACTGGTGATCGATTTCGAGGGCAGCATCGACGGCGCGCCCTTCGAGGGCGGCGCGGCCGAGGATTTCGTGCTCCGCCTCGGCTCCGACCGCTTCGTCCCCGGCTTCGAGGCGCAGCTCATCGGCGCCCGGGCGGGCGACGGGAAGACCGTCGAAATCGACTTCCCCGGGGATTACCCGAACGACGCGCTCAAGGGCAAGCGGGCGAGCTTCGCGGTCGCCGTCAAGGAGGTCCGCAGCCCCGACGACACGGCGATCGACGACGCGCTCGCCAAGCATCTCGGCGCCGACGACCTCGATGCGCTGAAGGCGGCGATCCGGGGCCAGATCGGCGACGAGTTCGAACGCATCTCGCGCGCCCGGCTCAAGCGCACCCTGCTCGACATGCTGGCCGAGCGCGACGGCTTCGACCTGCCGCCCGGCATGGTGGAGCGCGAGTTCGAGACGATCTGGCGCCAGGTCGAGGAGGCCAGAGAGAAGGACACGCTCGACGACGACGACAAGGCGCTCGGCGACGACGATTTGCGCGCGCGCTACCGCGGAATCGCCGGGCGCCGGGTCCGGCTCGCGCTGATCCTGTCCGAGATCGGCCGGACCAACAACATCCAGGTGAGCGAGGACGAGCTCAACCGCGCGATGATGGAGCAGGCGCGCATGATGCCCGACCGGGCGGCCCAGGTGTTCGAGTTCTACCGCGAGAACCCGGAGGCGATGCAGTCCCTCCAGGCGCCGATCTTCGAGGACAAGGTGGTGGACTTCGTCATCGAGATGGCGCAGGTGACCGACCGCGCGGTCGATGTCGACGAGCTCACCGCCGAGCCCCCCGAGCCGGTAGACGCGCCGGAAGACGCGCCGGAAGACGCGCCCAGGGAGGGACAGGCGGAATGAACCACGACATCACCATGAACGCCCTGGTCCCGATGGTGGTCGAGCAGACCAACCGCGGCGAGCGGGCCTACGACATCTTCTCCCGGTTGCTCAAGGAGCGGATCATCTTCCTGATCGGCGGCGTCGACGACGCGGTCTCCTCGCTGATCTGCGCCCAGATGCTCTATCTCGAATCCGAGAACCCGACCAAGGACATCGCCTTCTACATCAACTCGCCGGGCGGGCTGGTGACCTCGGGGCTCGCGGTCTACGACACCATGCAGTATGTCCGCCCGGAGATCTCGACGGTCTGCATCGGCCAGGCGGCGTCGATGGGCTCGCTGCTGCTCTCCGCCGGCGCCAAGGGCAAGCGCTACTCGCTGCCGCATGCGCGGATCATGGTGCACCAGCCCTCGGGCGGGTTCCAGGGCCAGGCGACCGACATCGAGATCCACGCGCGCGAGATCCTGACCCTGCGCGGCCGGCTCAACCAGATCTATGTCGAGCACACCGGCCAGGACATCGGCACCATCGAGGAGTCGATGGAGCGCGACCGCTTCCTGTCGCCCGAGGACGCCAAGGAGTTCGGCCTGATCGACGAGGTGGTATCGAGCCGCCCCGCCCCCGAAGCCGAGGCCGCCGCCGGCTGAGGGGGCCCGACCTCCGTCATTTCGACGGACCCCGGACTTGATCCGGGGCGGAGCCGTGCGCAGCGGCCCCCACTCGTCATTTCGACGGACCCCGGACTTGATCCGGGGCGCAGCCGTGCGCAGCACGGCGGTCCCCCACTCGTCATTTCGACCGGAGCCGTGCGTCAGCACGGCGGAGTGGAGAAACCTCGTCCCCGTTGGCAGGGAGGTTTCTCCACTGCGCGCCTTCGGCGCTCCGGTCGAAATGACGAGTGGGGGCGGGCGGGCAGGGAGGTTTCTCCCCTTCGACAAGCTCAGGGCAGGCCACTCCGCTTCGCTCCGGTCGAAATGACGTGGAAGGTTTCTCCACTACGCCGGCCCCTCGGGCCGGCGCCACCCGGGCCCGGGGGTTCGCTTCGACGGTGACCAACCCGAGCGCCTCGCGGACCGGCATCCGGCTCACCCCGAACCGGAGGGCCAGGCGTTCCTGCCCGAGCGGCGCATCCGGCGCCAGCGCGCCCGGGACGATCTCGGCCCGCAGCGTGTCGACGATCCGCCTGGCCGGCGCGCCCCACCTCGTCATTTCGACCGGAGCGCCGCAGGCGCGCCCCACCTCGTCATTTCGACCGGAGCGCCGCAGGCGCGCCCCACCTCGTCATTTCGACCGGAGCGCCGCAGGCGCGGAGTGGAGAAACCTCCCTGCCCATGTGGCGGGGAGGTTTCTCCACTCCGCCGTGCTGCCGCACGGCTCCGGTCGAAATGACGAGGGGTTGCCCATGTGGCGGGGAGGTTTCTCCACTCCGCTTCGCTCCGGTCGAAATGACGAGGGGTTGCCCATGTGGCAGGGAGGTTTCTCCACTCCGCCGTGCTGCGCACGGCTGCGCCCCGGATCGAGTCCGGGGGCCGCCTTGCCCCCGCCGCTACCGCTTGTCGGCGAACCAGGCGCCCAGGAACACGCCCTGGCCGCCGTCGGATTCGGTCCATTCGGCGCCGGCGGTGCCGGCGGCCAGGCGGGGGTCTCCGGCGGCGTCGGCGATGTCGGAGAAGCGCCCGCCCCAGGCGCCGGCGCTCGCCGCGATCGCGCGGCCGGCGATTTCCACCGTCACGCCGTCGTCGCGGAACGTGCCGTCCGCGCCGATCGGGGCGGGGCTCAGCACGATACTGGCGGGGATCGTCTCGGGCTCGATCGCGGACTCGTCGTCCGACGCGGCGTCGCCCGCCAGGACGATCATGCCGCCGGTACAGCCGATGCAGCCGTCGATCGTGCCGGCGCCGAAATTCGCCGTCAGACTCGCCATCGCCGAGAAATGCCCGGCCTCGAAGGACCCTGCCGGCCCGCCGCCCTGGACATAGGCGTAGAGGCCGCTCGCCCCGCCCTCGTAGGTCGCCGTCCCCGCGCCCGGCAGCGTCGGCGTTCCGCGCAGATCGGGGCCGTCCACGAACGTCCCGATCCCCGCTACCGCCAAGCCGGAAAGATCCTCCGCGTCGAGATCGAACTCGAGGGAAACCCAATATCCCCAGGCCAGGTAATCGGTGGGATCGGCGTCGTTCCAGCGCGTCTGCACGAGCGCGACCGCGATGCCGGGGTCGGCGGCGATGTCCTCGCCCGGCGGGTCCACGAGCGAGTCCAAGCGCATTGCGTAGCCGCCGGCGGCGGGGGCGAAATCCGGAGCTTCGCTCTCCTCCGCCCTCGAGTCCAGGATCAGGGTGCTCCGTCCCGGGCGGTCCACCGTCACCCGGATATCGCTGCCGTCGAAGGCCGCCGACGCGCTGTCGGCGGTGGTTCCGTCGGCGCTGTTGGAGGATTGGGTGACGCTGCCGAATTTCGGCAGCGCCGTGGCGGCCATCGCGGCTTCGTCCCTCGTCCCGTCCGGGTCGCCGGAGAATGCGGCGGAAGACGACGACGGGGAGTCCGGCATGGCAACGACTTCGCCGCCGCCGCCGTCATCGCCGTCGGTCAGGTCGTCGATCGCTCCGCAACCCGACAGCAGCAGCAGGCCGGTGAGGGCGGCCAGCGCCGCCAGAGACCTCGCGGCCAGAGACCTCGCGGAATGCATGACGTTCCCCTTGCTCGCCGATCCGGGTGCGGCCGGGCCCATTATCGCGCGCCATTCTTCGGCTGTGTCGGGCGAGACCGAATCGGGATGGGGCGGGCGCCGCCGCACACCCTTGCCCTGCGACCGCCCTGCGCATACACAGGGTCCGCCCGGGCGTCCGTCCCGGGGGAGGGGGGCAGGGTGCCGACGCTGATCCTGGTGCGCCACGGCCAGAGCGACTGGAACCTGCGGAACCGGTTCACCGGCTGGGTCGATGTCGACCTCGCCCCGGCCGGGGTGGCCGAGGCGCGCGAGGCCGGGCGCGCGCTGGCAGGCCAGGGGGTGCGGCTCGACCGCGCCTTCACCTCGGTGCTCAAGCGGGCGATCCGCACGCTCTGGCTGATGCTCGACGAGATGGACCAGATGTGGGTGCCGGTCGAGCGCTCGTGGCGGCTCAACGAGCGCCATTACGGCGCCCTCCAGGGGCTCGACAAGGCGGAGACCGCCGCACGGCACGGCGCGGAGCAGGTGAAGATCTGGCGCCGCAGCTTCTCGATCCCGCCGCCGGCGCTCGATGCGGCGGACCCGGGCCACCCGCGCTTCGAGCGGCGCTACGAGGACCTCGCGCGGTCCGAGCTGCCGTCGGGCGAGAGCCTGGAGATGACGCTGGCCCGGGTGCTGCCCTGTTGGCGCCAGGCGATCGGCCCGGCGCTGGCGCGCGGCGAGACCGTGCTGGTCGCCGCCCACGGCAACAGCCTGCGCGCGCTGGTGATGCATCTCGACGGGCTGTCGGAGGCAGCCGTGCTCGAGCTCAACATCCCGACCGGGCTGCCGCTGGTCTACGACCTGGCGGACGATCTCGCGCCGCGCTCCAGCCGCTACCTCGCCGAGCCCGCGGCGGTCGAGGCGGCGGCCCGGGCGGTCGCCGACCAGGCCGGGGGGTAGGGCTCACCCCGGCTTCCCGCGGCGGATCATGCGGAACAGCGGCAGGGTGACCAGGGTGATCAGCACGATCCGGGTGATGTGGTAGGCGGTCACCAGCGGCACGCCGAGGCCGAGGATCTCGGCGGTGATGCTCATCTCGGCGAGCCCGCCCGGGCAGGTCGCGGCCACCAGGGTGGCGAGCGGGAGGCCCGAGGCGGCGCTTATCGCCCAGGCCAGGGCTATGCTCGCGGCCAGCAGGATCGCGGTCGACAGCGCGGCGCCGACGATGACGCGGGGCGCGCGGCGCATCGGCTCGCGGTCGAAGCGCTCGCCGAGCGCGGCGCCGACCAGCATCTGGCCCAGCACGAGGAAGATGTCGGGCAGGCCGGAGAGCTCGATCCCGCCCACCGTGAGCAGGGCGGCGAAGAAGCAGGCGCCCAGCATCCAGGCGTTGGTCACGCCGAGCCGGTCGAGCAGGAAGGCGGTCCCGGCGCAGCCCGCGATCAGCAGCGGCAGCCGCGACCAGTCGACCGGGATCGCTTGCAGGTCGAAGAAGGAGTCCCCCGCGGCGCCGAGCCAGGCGAGCCCCACCGGCACCGTCACCACCACGATGCCGACGCGCACCGTCTGCGACAGCGCGGTCGCCACCGGCTCCGCCCGGAAGCGGTCGCCGATCACGATCATCTCCGCCATGCCGCCCGGCACGCTGCCGAAATAGGCGGTCGCGGCGTCGAGCCGGGCGATGCGCATCTGGATCAGCGCGCCCACCCCGCCGAGCAGCACGGCGACGATCGCGGCGATCGCCATCCAGTGCAGCTGGCCCAGCACCACGCCGGCCACCTCCGGGGTGAAGCGCAGCCCGATGGCGGTGCCGATGACGATCTGGCCGAGCTGCCGGGTGCCGTTCGGGCAGGAGACGCGGAACCCCGCGAGGTTGATCCCGGCGACGAAGGCGAGCGAGCCGAGCAGCCACGGGATCGGTGTGTTGAGCGCCTGGAAGACCAGCCCGCCCGCCGCCGCCGCCCCGAGCGCGGCGCAGTTGAGGGCGATCGGGCGGAGTGCGGTCGGGACCATGCGGAGGCCGGTCTTGTGGGGCGGCGGCGGCGCGCGGAAAATAGCCGCATCGCCCAGCGGGCGCGACCCGCCCTCCCGCGTGGCGGGGTTCCGTCCCATGAAACCGGAAAGGGGCTGACGGGTTATGGCCAAGACCTCACTCGAAGGACGCATCGCGCTGGTGACCGGGGCGGCGGGCGGCATGGGGCGCAGCCACGCCGTGCTGCTGGCCGGGCGCGGGGCGGACGTGATCGTCCACGACATGATCGACGGGATCGCCGGGACCGCCGCGGCGGTGCGCGCGCAGGGCCGCAGGGCGCACGAGCTCCGGGTCGACATCCGCGACGTGGCCGCGCTCAAATCGGCGATCGGCGAGGCGGAAGCGGCGTTCGGCCCGGTCGACATCCTGGTCAACAACGCCGGCGTCGGCGGCCGGCGTCTCGAGCTGGACGAGATCGGCGTCGAGGATTTCGACCGCATGTTCGAGGTCCATGTCCGCGGCACGTTCTTCGCCACCCAGGCCGTGGTCCCGGGCATGACCGCGCGCAATTACGGGCGGATCGTCAACATCTCCTCGATCTACGCCATGGGCGGCAGCCCCCGGGCGTCGCACTACGCGGCGGCCAAGGCGGCGATCTCGGGCTTCACCAAGTGCTGGGCGCGCGAGCTCGCGCCGCACCGGATCACCGTCAACGCGGTCGCGCCGGGCTTCGTGGTGACCGGCATGACGCGGGGCTCCAACAGCGAGGAGCAGATCGCCGAGCGCGAGAAGGGGATGCCGCTCGGCCGCTTCACCCGGCCCGAGGACATCTCCTATGCCGTCGCCTGGCTCGCCTGCGACGAGGCCGAGATGATCACCGGCCAGGTGGTGAGCCCGAACAGCGGCGAGACCATCGTCGGGATCTAGCCGCTCCGGCCATTTCGACCGGAGCGCCGGAGGCGGGCCCCCAAATCGTCATTTCGACCGGAGCGCCGAAGGCGGGCCCCCAAATCGTCATTTCGACCGGAGCGCCGAAGGCGCGTAGTGGAGAACCCTCCCTGCCCCACGGGGACGAGGTTTCTCCACTCCGCCGTGCTGACGCACGGCTCCGGTCGAAATGACGAG
>MKWU01002920.1_pt1 | contig 23822 bp, 22 predicted proteins | sample 809101 | NCBI WGS metagenome assembly MKWU01 (sample SAMN05860141, study PRJNA318959) | sponge metagenome | host: Aplysina aerophoba | place: Slovenia: Piran, Adriatic Sea, Gulf of Piran | collected 2013-05-07 | reverse complement strand
AACGCACCGGCCCGGGGTCCGGCACCGGACGGTTCGAAATCCGCTTCCGGTGGTGGGCTCCAGTCCGGCAGCGGCGGACGCAACGGCGCAACCGGCTCGCCGGGCTCGAAAACGGGGGGGGGGGCGCGGTGGGCGGCCGGCGCGGCGGCCGCGCCGGTCTGGAAAACGGGGGCGGGGTCCGGATCGGCGCCGTTCGCGGCGTCATCGCCGTTCGGGAACGAATCGAGCTCCGGGGGCTCCGGGGCGTCCGCGAGCCCATCGAGCAGTGCGCCCTCGAAGTCGGAGGCGTGCGGCGGACCGGACTCGGTGGCCGGTGTCCCGCCCGAAGCGGGAGCCGGGGCCCGGTCTTCGGGCTCCTCGTGGCCGTCGGGCACGAAGAGCGGCGCGGAGTCGGAGTGAATGCCGTCTTCGAAGCTCGCGGCGTCATCGTCGTTCGGGAACGCATCGAGCTCCGGGGGCTCCGGGTCGTCCGCGACCCCATGGAGCAGTTCGCCCCCGAAGTCGGAGGCGTGCGGTGGGTCGGGCTCGGTGGCCGGTGTCCGGTCCGGAGCGGGAGCCGGGGCCCGGTCTTCGGGCTCCTCGTGGCCGTCGGGCACGAAGAGCGGCGCGGAGTCGGAGTGAATGCCGTTTTCGAAGCTCGCGGCGTCATCGCCGTTCGGGCTCGGATCGAGCTCCGGGGGCTCCGGCGGCTCCGGGGCGTCCGCGAGCCCATCGAGCAGTTCGCCCCCGAAGTCGGAGGCGTGCGGCGGACCGGGCTCGGTGGCCGGAGTCCGGTCCGGAGCGGGAGCCGGGGCCCGGTCTTCGGGTTCCTCGTGGCCGTCGGGCACGAAGAGCGGCGCGGAGTCGGAGTGAATGCCGTCTTCGAAGCTCGCGGCGTTGTCGCCGTCGGGGAACGCATCGAGCTCCGGGGGCTCCGGGGCGTCCGCGACCCCATGGAGCAGTTCGCCCCCGAAGTCGGAGGCGTGCGGTGGGTCGGGCTCGGTGGCCGGTGTCCGGTCCGGAATGGAAAGTGGTGCGAGGTCGCCGGCATCCCGATGGTCGTCGGTCTCGAAGAGGGTCGCGGCGCCGAAAATTGCGTCTTGTTCGAATTCCGTGCGGTCGTCGTCCACTAAAGAGTCGGGATCCGGGGCATCCTCGAGTCCCTCCAGCAGCGCTCTCTCGAGATCGGGAGCGAGCCCGCCGGCAGGTTCGGACCCGGACGAGGACGCTCCCCTGAAAAGGAAGGCGGAATCGGCGCTCATTCCCCGTCCATGCTCCGATGAGAGATGGGACGAGCTCCGAATTCGAGCGCGCAACGGTTTCTCGCCGGCGGGTTCGGATACATGGCCACAATTCGTCTCAGGCTGACCGAAAGGACGACTCCGCCGTCCCCGGTGGCGATACGACGGTTCGTCGAGGAAACGCGCGAGCCGGATGCCTCTCTAGGTAGTGGTCCCGGTGGTTCCGGTAGTCCCGGTGGTTCCGGTTGTCCCGGTGGTAGTCCCGGTCGTGGTCCCGGTGGTGGTCCCGGTGGTGGTCCCGGTGGTGGTCCCGGTGGTCCCGGCGATCTGTTTCCCCACGTTGTCGAGCGCAGTCTTGATCTGGGTGCTGAAGGCGGTCAGCGCCGTTCCGATTCCGACGGCGATGACCCCGACCAGAATCGCGTACTCGAGCGCGGACACGGCTCGACTGTTCCGGATGAAGCGACGGTAGCCTTGCCACCAATGCCTTGCCTTCGACATGGTCTCGTTCCTCAACTGGTTGGTCTCGGATGCCGCGTTCTCGAGATCACGGACACGGCCAGCCGGAGTCTCCGCAAGGGTTGGTCAGCCCTGCGGAGACGGCTTCCCCACCGCTGCCGCAACGATCGGCCGGACGTTCCGGCCGGAACCCCGCGTCAGTTCAGGCCTGATATGGTCTTGATCTTGTCGCCAGACTTCTTCAAGGCAGTTTCTACCTGACCCTCGAAGGCCACCAGCGCGCCTCCGATCCCGACCGCGATGACCCCGACCAGGATCGCGTACTCGAGGGCGGACACGGCCTTGTTGTCGCGGAGGAAACGTCCCGATCGGAACTTGCGGCCCCTGGACTGCTTTGCGGGTTGGCGGTTGAGCTTCATGGGAGACTCCTGATGCAAGAGTGGAGGGTGGAAAGCGCGGAAATTCGCCGGCTCCGGACGGTCCGGTTCCGGCTCGGCGCGTCGGTCGGACGACCGGCGACCGCCTCGCAACGTTGGCGAATGCGGCCACCGGCGGGTCCGAAGTCGAAGAATCGATTGAGGGGCGGGCCCTCGGGGAAACCCCGGTGCCGATCGAGCGCTCGCGAAGGCTGGCTTCGAAGGTTGCAGGGACGAAGCCGGGAACCATCGCCGCGAGCGAGAACACCCCGCTCCCGGACGCCTCGGCGCGCGCTGCAGGGGAAATGTTGCACGCTCATGCCGGCTGCCCCGTCGATTCGCGAAGGGGAGGGCTCTCTCCGGGTCGGTTGCGGGTACTCATGCCGGCGGGTCGGGGATCTTTCCCTGCGTGCGCGCCGGCAGTGCGTACAGCCGGTAGATGTCCCCCGCAACCTGTTGGGAGAGGGCGCCCAGGCGGGTGAGGCGGGCACAGAACTCGACGATGATCAGGATATCGTCGTCCGCCATCGTGAAGTGGCCCGGAAGCACCGGGCTCGGCGGCGAGCCGTCGACGTGTTGCGCACATGCGTCCGCCAGCTCCTGCGTGGCCGTCGCGTCGCCGATCTTGATCGTTTCGTCGATCCAGAGAACTTCGGGCGGGTTGCCGGACGGCTTGCGGATGGCGGTGACCACGAAGGCCAGGTTGGCCGGTACGCCGAGCTCGTTGTTGTAGAGGAACTCGCCGAGCTTCGTCATCTCCGCGAGGTCCGGATGCTCGTCGCGCGACACGTAGTCGGCCATGATCGACGCCATTCGTGCCCCGGCCGTGTCCGCGCTGATTCGGGTGTAGAGATCGAAGCATATGGAAGCGGTCGAAAGCAGCACGACGGACCCGAGGGCGAATTCGAGCGCGGCCGCGCCGCGACGGTCGCGGACGAGGAACGTCCGCAGGAGCGCGACCGTCCGCAGGGAGAGTGAAACGATGTGGTCCATATCCGGTTCCCGCTCAGGGCTCGGCCCGGGCGAGGCCCATGGCGACCATGGAAACGGAAGTCGACGACTGCTCGAACGACATCAGATCGCGGCTCCATCCGATTCGGACGAAGACCATCTCGCCACTGGAGCCCGCCGGATCCTGGTTCAGAGCCAGGGTCGCGGGCAGCTCGGAGGGGTTGACATTCGGCTGAATCTTCGAGTCCGGCCACTTGTCCCAGCAGTCGAAGGCGGGGTCCTTGTCGAGCTCGTCGATGATTGCATCGCACGCGCGCTCTTTGCGCTTTGCGTCGTCATGCAGGATGCTTGAGTCGAGGGCCAGCGCCCTGGCCGCAGCCTGGGCCGCCCGGTCCATCTGATCGGTCTGGAAGGTTACGCCCACGATCTCCATCAGACCTGCGAACGCGATCACGAACGTCCCGATTGCCAGCACGGATTCGGTCGTCACCGCGCCTGCCTGAGCGCATCGCGCTCCGCGGCGCGTGCGGCGGTGGATGTCGGACCGGTCAAAGGGCCGCCCGGCCCTGTCGGTAGAAGGGTGTCTCGCTTCCGTCGGTACTGAAGCCCGCTGTCGAGGCATCTTTCCTTTACCCTGTGGTCGCAATGGACGGCGTGATCGCTATGGGTGTCCGCTAACCTCTTGCTCTGACTTGGTCGTGCTTGCTTTGATAATGAGTATATGACTGTCTTATGTAGCTGTCAACCATGTGGGGATCCTCCCTCGGCGGGGTCAAATTTTATTGTTTTTTCAGCGAGCTAACGAATCGTGACGGGGCCGAGGAAGCCATCGCGGGCCGGCCTGCGGCCGCCCCGACCGGCGGTCGATTTCGCTCGAATGGAAGCCGCCTGGACCGCGGCGTAATTTTGTCTCGGGCGAAACGGGGAAACATCCGTTCCTTCGCGGAGCGCCGCCCGGGAGCCAGTGTTCGACGGTTGCCGGCAGTCCGGGCCGGGAGCCCCGGGCGTCTTCACGCAAGGCCCCGGCCCCGACGGTCGAATGGCTCGAAAAGCGCGCCGGGTGCGGCCCGGTCCGAATTGCGCGGACGGCTATCCTCCGATGGCCCGGACAATCTTGTCGAGGTTCCCGGAAAGCGCTCCGAGCGCAACCCCCAACGCCACCGTGACGACTCCGACCAGAATCGCGTAGTCGAGCGCGAAGGACATCTCGTTTCCGCGGAGATACCGGCGGAATGGCCAGAGCTGATTCTTCTTCACTGTACTGCTCCTCTTCAAGAACCCGATGAAGTCCAGGTGGTGAGTCCCCCGGCAATTCGCGCGGGATACCGAACGATCGTAAGTCGCGGTCACCGTGACGAATGGTTCGTCGATCGAATGTGTGCCGGGCGCTCCCGCGCCATGCGCTTTTTTGTGAACGGATCGGCGAATCTCGGCTCCGGGAACCGGCCCGGGGTTACCCGGGGGCTCCTGGTTCGGCATCCACCCTGTGATGACCCTGTTCATGGAGCGGGAATCCTACCGATGCCCACGATTTTGACAACATGATCAACCACATAATGTCCATTGGATTCACTTCCCCGATTATGAGGAGAATCGGTTCGACTGATGGGCTGATATTGATTATCGAACTTTTGGTAGAGTAAATTCTGAAAATTCGACACGCTGATGGTAAGATTCCGAGCTTCGTGTCCGAAGTCCGTCATGAAGGCGCACGTTCGCAGTATGGCCGCAGAACGACAATCTTCCAGCCGGGGGGACCGTCTGAAGCAGCTTCGCGCGTTTTGCCACGCGGCAAGGCTTGGGAGCATTACGCGGGCGGCCGAGTATATCTTCTCGAGCCAACCCGCCGTTTCGCAACAGGTCCGCGCGCTCGAAGACGAGCTTGCCCTCGCCCTGTTCGACCGGCGCGGTCCCCGAATCGCACTCACTCCGGCCGGCGAAAGGCTCTACGAGATGGCCATGCCCGTTGTCGTCGGCATGGACCGCCTTCCCGATACCTTCGCCGAGCAGTTCCGAGGCGAGATATCGGGTGACTTCCAGCTCGCGGCCGGGAGGGCGACGGCGGCCTACGTGGTGCCTCGGTATCTCAGGCTGTTCCGGGAGCAGTTTCCCGACATCCGGGTGAACGTGAGGACCGGAACCGGCCTCGAGAGGCTGAGCTGGCTGAGAGCGTACGAAGTGGACATCGCGTTCGGCGCGATGGACGTCGTTCCCCCGGACCTCGACTTTCACAAGATCTTCTCCTCGCGCAACCTGCTGATCACCCCGGTCGACCACCCGTTGGCCGGGCGCGAGGACGTGGACATCCGCGAGGCAGGACGCTACCCGGCGGTCGTGCACCGCAGCACCCACTACATCCAGCAGATTGCGGACTTCATCCTCCGGCAGCATGGCGTCGCGATCAACGTGGCGGTCGAGCTCGACGGATGGAACGTCATCAAGCGCTACGTGGCGGAAGGCGTGGGGATCTCGGTGGTCCCGGACCTGTGCGTCACCGAGCGCGACCGCTTGTGGCGGATTCGGTTCGACCGTTACTTCCCGGACCGCACCTACGGGGTGATCATGCGCCGCAACGAGAGTCCCCCGCTCGCCGCCGAGCGATTCATCCGGATCATGGACCCGGCGTTCCGGGGCGCGGCATGACCATGATTCCGGACCGCAGGAAGCTCTACCACAAGCGGGACCGGCTCCGGCAGCTTCGTGCGTTCTGTCACGCCGCGAGATACGGGAGCATGACCCAGGCGGCCGAGCATCTCCTCATGAGTCAGCCCGCCGTTTCGCTCCACGTGCGCGAGCTCGAGCACGAGCTTGAAGCAGTCCTGTTCGAGCGCCACGGTCCGCGCATCTCCCTGACGCAGGCCGGCGAGTGCCTCTTCCGGCTGGCGATGCCGCTGGTGGAGGGAATGGACGACATCCCCGACGTCTTTGCCGAGGAGCTCGACGACGGGGACCTCACGGGCGAGCTCAACATCGCCTCCGGTGACGCGGGCACGGTGTACGTCCTCCCCCGGGTCATCAAGCGTCTGCGCGACCAGTCGCCCGGGATCAGGGTGCGGGTGAGCACCGGCGTCATCGGAAAGGGGCTGGAAATGCTCCTGGATGACGAGGTGGAGCTCGTCTTCGGTTCTCGGGGGCCCGTCTCGAAGGCCATCGTCTACCGTCCGGTGCTGACCTACGATCTCGTGCTCATCACCTCCGAGGACCATCCGCTGGCGGGCCGCGAGACGGTGTCGCCGGCAGAGATCGCGTCGTATCCGGTCATCGTTCCCGACTTCGGCACCTACAGCCTGCAAGGCGGTGAGTCACCCCTGCGGCATCTCGGGATCGAAGCCAACGTCGTGATCGAGGTCGGCGGCTGGGACGTGGTCGAACGATACGTCGAAGCCGGCCTCGGAATCGCGTTCTACGGGACGTTCTGCGTCAGCGAGGAGAGCCGACTCTCGGTCATTCCGCTTCGAGAGTACTTTCCCAAGCGAAGCTACGGATGGTTCATGCGAAGGGATCGGGCCCTCTCGAGGTTCGCGGAACGACTCATCGAAGCGATGGACGCCGAGTATCCCGACCCTTCCTGAGCGCTCTGCTCCGCCGGCCGCCGCATCGCGAGCGCGAGATTCGAATCGCGTTTCCAGATATGTGATGTGCCATAATGCGGAAATTCGGGTCGATTCGCGGCATGTTGAGGAACCTAAGTTGCTCTCTCCGACAAACTCGACGGATGCGGCCCATCGCGGGAGAATTGCGGGTCCGGCCGATGGGCCGGAGCGCCCGGCCGGCGTGAGGCGCCACGACCGGGTTCCGAAGGGAGCGACGCCGGGACTGCCGCCAAGGACGCGGCCCGGCCCCGGGGCACACTTTCCGGTCCGGGCCGCCGCGGCCCCTCGGCCGAGGGAGGATTCCGTACGGCGGGAGAATTCGACCGTGACGCGCGGAAAATGAAACGCTCCGTCGACCGGCGGCGCGTGTATCACAAACGTGACCGGCTGAAGCAACTGCGGGCGTTCGGACACGCCGCGCGGCTGGAGAGCGCGACGCGCGCAGCCAAGTACCTCGAGATCAGCCAGCCGGCCGTGTCGCTTCAAATCCGCGAGCTCGAGCACGAGCTGGAAGCCCTGCTCTTCGAGCGCCGCGGTCCGAAGATCACTCTCACTCCGGCCGGCGAACGGCTCTACGCGATTGCGATGCCGCTGATTGCGTCGATGGACAGGATCTCCGAGACGTTTGCAGGCGGCTTCGAGGAATCCGTAAGCCACACCTTGCGCATCGCGGCTGGTCCGTCTGCCACCGCGTTCGTCCTACCCCCTTATCTGCGGCGGTTCCGGGAGGAGTTTCCCGAGACAAGGCTCTGGGTGAAGAATGCCCTTGTCAGGGAAGCGCTGAAGCTGCTCGCGGTCCGCGAGGCGGATTTCGTGATGGGCGCGGACGAACCCGTGTCGCGCGAATTCTCGTTCCATCCCGCTTTCGCCTACCGTCATGTGCTCATTGCTCCGGAGAATCATCCCCTCGCCGGACGCCAGGCGGTGGACATCGAGGAGGCAACGCGATACCCCGCGATCGTGCCGCCCAGCGAGACCTACCTGCGCCAGCCGGAATTCTCCGCCGCGCGCCGGTTCGTCGCGGAGGCCACGGTCGCGATGACGACGAGCGGGTGGGGCGTGATCAAGCACTGCGTCCAGGCCGGGCTCGGCATCGCGGTCATTCCCAGCATGTGCCTTACCGTCCGGGACCGGTTGAGCGTCGTCCCGCTGCGGGAGGAGCGTGGCGAATTGACTTATGGGATCTTCACGCGCAGTGACAAGGCATCCTTGCCACGCTCGGCCGAACGGTTCATTCGGATGATGATCCCCGATTTCCCGGAAAGAGCCTGAGAGAGGCGGCTCGGGAGCGCACGGGGGGAGCCGCATGCCACGCGAACCACGGATGGGCCAGGGAAAGCACGATCGGCTCCGGCAGCTCCGGGCGTTCTGTCAGGCCGCACGCCTTCAGAGCATCAGCCAGGCGGCCGAGCAGCTCGCCGTCAGCCAGCCGGCGGTGTCGCGGCAGGTGCGTACCCTGGAGCAGGAGCTGGCGATCGTCCTGTTCGAGCGCAAGGGGCCGAAGATAGCTCTCACCCCGGCCGGCCAGCGGCTCTACGAGATTGCCATGCCCTACGTCGAGAGCATGGATCGGTTGCCCGAGACGTTCTCCGAGAACTATCGCGGGGTCGCGGGCGGCCAGATCGAGATTGCGGCCGGGCAGACCACCGCGACCTTCCTGCTGCCTCGGTACCTGAAGCGATTCCGAGAGCTTCATCCGGACGTGCGGGTGAACCTGAAAGTCGCATCGGGACGCCAGCGGATGTCGTGGCTGCGGTCCTACGAAGTGGATATCGCATTCGTGGCGATGGACGTTCCTCCTCCGGATGTGGAGTCCGTCGCGCTCTTCGTCTCCGAGAGCGTGCTCATCACCCCCTCGGATCATCCCCTGGCCGGAACCCACGACGTGAATCTTCGGGAAGCCATTCGTTACCCGGCCATCGCGCACACTACCGGGCACTACGTCAGACACGTCGGGGAGATGTACCTGAGTCGCCACGGACTCACTCCGAACATCGCCGTGGAAGTGGACGGATGGGCGACGATCAAGAGCTATGTCGAAGCCGGGCTCGGAATCTCCATCGTTCCCGACCTCTGCCTCACGGAGAAGGACCGGGTATGGAGGATTCCGTTCGGACGAATCGCTCCGGCACGGCCGTATGCCCTGGTGCGTCGCCGCGACGACATCTTCTCGCTCGCCTCGCGTGCGTTCGTCGAGGTGATCGAGCGGTGTCGCGCGGAGGAAGAAGGTTAGTCGGGAAAGCGGCCGGCCTTCGCCGCGAGGGCCCCGGGATGCCCCACGCTCCGAAGTGGCGGGCCGCGCGGACGGAAGGGACCCGGAACGGCGAGCCCGAAGCGAAGCGCAACGGGTAGCCGGCCCGTCGTTTCATGCGGCGCCCTCGAAACGGCACGTCGGAGCGCGCGCGGTGGCCGCGAGCGGTCCGGCGTACTTCAGGAGGTCTGCCGGAGACGTTCCGGGGTCGAGCCCGCATCCGCCGGGCGGCGGACGTCAGGAGGGGGCCGGAGCGGGGCTCTCGATCACGCGCTCGGCGAGCTGGCCAATCGCTTCGCGGTACGCCTTGTGCACGGAGCGGGCGCGTTTCGCGCCGGTTGTCGCGGAGTGCAGGGCGGGCTCGAACGGGACCACGACATCGGGGCGCCGGCCGGCAAGGGCGAAGCGGATCTGGGCCGGGGAGAGCGTGCTCCGGCGAGCCCGAGGATGGCATTGCACCAGGACGGCCGGGACTTCCGTGCCGAGAACGGCCAGGGAGTGAACCGCCGTGCTGATGCTGGTCAGGGTCGGCTCGTACAGAATCACCCGGGCATCGGCCCGGTTCAGTATTTCCGCCCGTACCTCCGGGGCGAGCGCGCCCGTCACGAACACCGTGTGCGCGCGGTTCGCGAGGTGTTCGAGGAGCGTGTTGACCACCGCCGGGGAAGCCGCTTCGGGGAGCGCTCCGTGCCTCGGAAACGCGACCAGCGAAATGCCGTCGTCGGCCGGCGCGCACACCGTGTCGAGCTGCTCGGGGCTGATGGTGGCATCCAATGGTTCCGCTTCGTCCGGGTCGACCGCTTCGCCTGGCGTGATCCCCTCGAGCAACCCCGGCAGGTCGCCGGCAGGTTCCGTGCCGAGCAGGCTCGAGAGGCTCGTCGCGAGCGGGTTCAGATCGACCACGAGGGCGGTGCGGCCAGCGGAGACGACTCCCCGCGCGAGCGCGTTGACCATCGTGGCGGCTCCGCAACCGGCGGAACCGGCGAACGCGATCAGTCGCCCCGCATAGTTTCGTTCCGCCGCGTCATCCAGCGCCAGCGAGCAGGCATCTTGCACGGTGGTGGCCGTGAGGGGCTTGACGAGGTAATCGGCAACCCCCTCCTGAAGCAGGGCGCGGTTGACGTGCGCGGTATCCGTGGACCCGATTGCGATCAGCACGGTCCCGAGAGCACATACCGCGGCGACCTCCCGCGCCGCCGCCTGCGGGTCCTTCACGCCGTCGAGGTCCACGAACACGAGACGCGCGGAAGACTCCGTCGTCAGGGTGGCGAGGGCGTGCTTGAGGCGCCCGCGCTGGACCTTCGCCTCGCGGCCGGCGAGTCCGGCGCGAAGCGCACGCTCGGTGTCCGCGTCGGTGGCGAACGCCTGCGCGAACAAGCTGCTGAAGGGCGGAGCCATGGCCGGATTGGCGAGTCGGGGACGGACGCCCGCGGCGGGCGCGCTTCAGCCTCCGGCGGCGGAGGCGGCGATTTCGCCCGCGGCGGGAAGCTCGCGGGCCTCACCCTCCGTCCACCGCCGGAACGCGTCCCCCGCAGCGCCGTGGGCGGACACCGGGCGAGTCTCGGCGACGGTGCCGGTGCACACTTCCACGAGGGCCTCGCGCGCGGCCACCAGTGCGAAGTCTGGACCCGCGTCCGAAAGGTCCGGGGCGCCCGTCGTGGCGGCCGCCTCCGGCGGCGGGCACACCCGTTGCGCGGCCTGCAGCGCGCGATGATGGCCCACCACGTGCCGGGCCTGGACGGCGGCCAGGTGGGCCACGCCGCTCCCTGGACGGAAGTACTCCTGCTGCAGAGCGAGAGGGCGCATGCACCCCGCGGCGAGCATCACCACTGCGGCGCACATGCAGGTCCGGAGCACGGTGGGGAACGGGCTCGCGGGGGGAATGCGGGCACTTCTTCCCATGGGGCGCTCCGATCGGGCCGTTCCGACCATCATAGCCGTTCCCGGCCCGGTGCGCTGCCGTCGCGGTGCACGGGGCGGGCGCGCGCCTTGTTCACCAGCGCGCACGGTAGGCGAGCCCCGCGCCGTGCTCCGGGGGAGCGGGGCGATGCCCGGGATTCTCGGTGCGATGGACGGAGAGCACGAGGTCGCCTCCGAGAACCGGTCGCTGGTGGGCGATTCGCCAGGTGAGCTCGCGGCGCGACGGGACGAGCGAAACCCGGTGGGTCTCGTACCGGCGCGTGCCGTCTTCGCGCCGCCCGCTCGGAACCCGGAAGCGCCCGTCTCCCGCTTCGGCGCGGGGCGGCTGGGTGAGCGCCACGCGCGTGCGGCCCCCGCCGGACGCCCGGGTGAGGCCGACGCTCCACTGGGAGAGCAGGCTCGTCCCCGCCTCGAAAATGGTCGGCGCCGCGGCGCCGAGACCCCGCGGGACGTCGGCCGCGAGGGTCAGAGACCCGTCGACCCGCCAGCGCCCGGAGTCGCCCGGGGTCCATCCCCGGTCGAGGTGGAGCGCCGCGAGCGAAGAGCCGCCGTCGAACGAGAAGGCCCCGGACGCCGCGCCGTCGAGCCGTCCCGCCTCGCGGGTGAACCCCATGACCCGGGCGCCTTCGCCGAGACGCAGGGCCGCGCCCGCGCCGTCCGGCGAGATGAGGGGATGCACCGGCGCTTCGCTCGCCCAGGGGGAGCAGAGGAGATTCGGCGCGAGCCGGTGGAGCGAGCTGCAGGCGCGATCCTCGGCCGGCTCGGGGAGGAACTCCGGGATGGGTGACGCGCCGCCGGGGGCACCGTCGGCGACGAAGTCCCCGAGCCGATGGAGGAACGGGAAGTCGAGGGAGTCGAAGGCGGCGAGAGAGAGACCGTCGACCCGGTCGCCCACCGCTCCCCACGCGGCGGGGGTCCGCAGCCGGGTGGCGGCGACCGGGGCCGGGGGTCCGTCCGGCGGGGCGAGGGTGAGGGCGCCCATGGGGGCGAAGACTCCGTCGTCCGCGTCGACGTCCACCCGCCCCGCTCCGTAGACGTATGCGAATCGCTCCTCGGCTCTCGCCAGGGCTTCGCGCGCGTATGGCCTGGTGTCGTCCGATTCGTTGAACGCGTCGGCCGCGGCACTCGGGTCCGGACTTCGCCAGACCACGCAGGTCTCCACCGGGTTGCCGGTCCAGACCAGGTAGTCCACACCGGGACGGCAGCCCCGCTGGACCACCCGGAACTCTCCCTCCGCGGGTGCCGGCAGGTTCGGGTCCGCCACGGCGATTCGAAGCCCCGTCTTCTCGAAGCTTCCGTCCGGCTCCACGGTCACGATCCGGTCCACCGGACCTCCACTCCCGTCCAGCTCCACCCGAACGACGTAGATGCCTCCGTCGAACCCGTCCTCCCCGAGCCCGTCGGCGGTGTCCATCAGCTTCCGGACCAGCTCGCGCGGGGTGACCCCGGGGAACCTGGACTTCATCCGCGCGAGCACCCCGGAGACGAAGGGAGCGGCGAAGGAGGTGCCTTGCCCTCCGGAGCGCAACGTGCCGGGGGCGGCGAGGCAGTAGTGCCGGCCGAACTGTTCCGCGACGGCCGTGCCCCAGTCGCCGGGGAGCTCCCCGCACGGGTCGGCGTAGGACGCGAGGCGTTCCTCGTCGGTGCTGAGGGCGGTCACCCGGATGTGCTCCCCGCGAAGCTCCTCGAAGTAGTAGGGACCGAGCGAGTCGAGGTTGCGGTACCCGTCGTCCGCGAGCACGTTGGGGAACTCCTCGTACCAGCTTCCTTCCGAGCCTGCCGCCGGGCGGCCGGAGCCCGGATCGTGGTTGCCCGCCGCCCAGACCCGGATCGTCCGATCGGCTTCGGGGGTCGCGCTCTGCTCGAACTCGGCCCAGGTGAGCGGCGAGCGGTCGCGCAAAAGATCGAGGTCGTCGCGCCAGACCCCGAGGAAGCGTCGCCCGTCAAGGGAGTTGAGATCGACGCTGGATCCGTAGCTCGCGTTGATGATGTCCGTGGCCTCGTGCTGCCGGCGAATGACCGCGCTCTGCCGGCGATCGAGCTCGGCGAGGATGCGGGGGTCGCTCCGGATCCCGGCCACGTAGTCCGAGAGGTAGTGCTGAACCTCGAGCTGCTCGTCGAAGTTGAAAGCCATCGGCACGATCACGGAACTCGGTGCCGGGAAGGGGTGGAACCGACGCCCCAATGCCACCGAGGCGACCGTGGTGCCGTGGTTGATGTCTTCCCTTGACGGGAGCTCGTACCAGCCCGCGCCGCCGCGCGATCGATCGTGGAGGAACCATCGATCCACCGCGGCGGGTAGCCCGGCGTGCTCGAGCACGGTCCGGGCGAGGTCCTGGAGCCTGGCCTCGTCGCCGCCCGAGTTCACCCGGAAGACGCGGCAGGGATCCGCCTCGGAGCAGGAGTCGAAGGCTCGCTGGGCCGCATGGCTCGCGAGCGGCCGCCAGTAGGCGAGGGCCGCCCCCTCGAGCTGGACCCGGCCGTGGAAGAAGGGTTCGGTGAAGTCCACCGGCTTGTCCTCGATGCCGATGCGAACCGCGTCGCGGAGCGCGCCCGAGTAGGCGTACGCACCGGGGGGGAGGGAGCCGGACACCTGGTGGTAGGTTACCGTGTTCGGTGACGGGACCGCCCCGGAGATTCCGGGCCCGGATTCCCCGCCGCCGCAGCCGGAGAGGACCAGGGAGATCGCAAGCCCCGCCGCGGACGCGAGGCATGGCATCGGGGTCTTCGTCCGCCGCCGCGTCGGGCCGTACCGCCTCCCGGTTCCAGCCGTGACCGGCCGCGGGCGCGATTCGCCGTGCCGGTCCCGCGCCGCCGCGCGCTCGGGACCGGCCGGGGCGGAAGATCGCGGCCCTTCGCCGCTACGGTACGTGGTCTGCATCGTCCATCCGTGTGCATCGAATCAGGGTCGTGGAGTCGTGCGCGAGTGGCGCGCTCAGTAGCGATAGCCCCCTGCCTGCCGGTCCGCGGGCGGCGCTCCGGAGTCCTCGCGGGCCGCGTTGGCGTGCACCAGCCGCGCGGTCACGATCACGATCAGCTCGAGCTCGTTGGAGCGGGTCGAGGTAGTGCCGAACAGCGCGCCGAGGAGCGGCACGTCCTTGAGCCCCGGCACGCCGGACTCGGAAGTGTTCGAGGAGTTGCGGAAGAGTCCGGCAATCACGATCGATTCGCCGTTGCCGACCTCAACCGTCGTCTCCGCGCGGCGCACGTTCATGACCGGTACTACAACCCCTCCGCCGACGGATACCGACTCGTTCCGGGAGGGCTCGGAGACCTCGGGACGGGCCGGCAGCACGACCCGGCCGGCGTCCACCACTGTCGGCACGAAGTCGAGGAGTACCCCGTATTTCCGGAACGTTATGGTGGCCACGCCGGTGGTTCTGTCGTATCCGGTCGTGACCGGATACTCGCCGCCTGAGAAGAACGAAGCCGACTCTCCGGAGACCGCGGTGACGTTCGGCCGGGCGAGCACGTTCGCGAGCCCGGCCGTCGCCAGCGCGTCGATCATGGCCCCGATTCGGGTGCTCGCGTTCTGGCGGCCGAAGGCGAGGGAGGCGGCATCACCCCTTTGGAGAAACGCTGGTGCGAACCCGAACGGGGCGGTGCTCAGCTCGAGCCAAGGAGCGGCCTGCGCGAGGGGAAACTGCGGGAACGGGTTCTGGACCCGATCGCCAAGAGGAATCGGGGTAGCGATTGCGGGCGTCGCAATGCGGCCGATGCGGAAGCCGGCCACCTCCTGACCGCGGATCTGGAACGCCTCCCAGCTCACCCCCAGCTCTTCGGTGACGGATCGGCTGACCTCCGCGATCTGCACTTCGAGGTTCACCTGCTGGGGACCCGCGATGCGGAGATCGTTCTCGATCGGCACACCCTCGGGAAGAATGGTGGTGGCGGTGCGAAGGGCACGGTCGGCCACCTCCGGAGAAGCGACCTCGCCCGAGAGCACCACTCCACGCGCGAGAGGCTTCACCCGCACCGCCTCGAGATTGGAGAGCTCGGCGAGGGCGGCACGAAGTGGTTCGAGGTCCAGAGTCACGGAGACGATGCGTTCCTCGTTCCAGTCGTCCCCGACCAGCACCGCGATGGTGGTCCGCCCGACGCCCTTGCCGATGACGTAGAGCACGGACGGTGAGAGGAGCTGAACGTCGGCGATCTCCGGGGAGGCGATCGACACCGCCATCGCCTCGTGCCCCAGGTGGAGGCGGCGGCTCTGCCCGAGGGCGAGGGTCAGGACCTCCGGCGGAGAATGCTCGGGTGACGCGAGGGGCAGCTCGAGGGGCGATTCGAGCGCAGCCGATTCGTTCCCGGTCGCCGCCTGGTCGACGCGGGACGGGTCACCGGCCGTCGCGGCGGCAGCCGATCCCGGCCGCGGCAGCGCCGGGGACACCGGCGAAGCCGGGGCCGGGGCGGGGGGTGAGTACGACGCGAACCGGATCTCGCCGTTCAGGGCGGGCGGGGTGATCGGCGCGGGCCAGTCGGCGACGCGGAGCACGAGCGCGGACGGGTCCGGTCGCGCGATCGTCGCGCCCGGACCGGGGCCGCCCGGGGAAAGGGCGAAGTCGGAGAGCTTGAGGTCGAGGCTCGGGGGCGGAGGGGGCCGTGGTCTCGGCGCCACGGCACGCAGGGCCTTCGCACGAGGACGCTCCGGCGCGGCGGCGAGCGCCGGCGGCGGCTTCGGGGCGGACGCTGGAGCGACGCTCGCGCGCTCTCGCGCATCCGCGTGCCGCTTGCGGTGCTCCTCGATCAGGCGCGCGAGCGTCCGGCCGTCTTCGTCTTTCCACCAGGAGGGGGGATGGGCCGCGAATATCCGGGCCGCTTCGTCGATCCGCTCCGCCCCGAGGAGGGTGCGCACGTAATTGGCGGTGAGCCGCGGGTTCGCGGGAGCGAGCCGGAGCGCCTCGGCGTAGTGCGCCGCGGCGCTCTCGTAGTCCGCGTCCAGGGCGGCGGCGACGGCGAGCCCGTTCAGGATCCAGGGTGCGGAACGTGTACCCTCGGCCGGCCCCCGTGCTTCCTCCAACAACCGCCGCGCATCCGCAAGATCGCCCCGGGAGAGCGCCACCCGGCCTGCGCCGAGCCATGCCTCCGCTTCGATTTCGCGGTTATTTTCTGCTAAATCAATAGTTCGTATGAAATATTTACGGGCCGAGTCGAGGTTGCCGCTGTACAGCGCGACATAGGCGAGACCGAGAACCGGCTCCGGGGCATCGCCGAAGCGCTCGGCGAGCGAGAGGTAGAGCCGGCGCGCGACGTCGAACTGCTCCGCAGCGAGGGCAGCCGCCGCGACCGGCAGGCTGTTGCGGAGCAGGCTTCCCGCCTCTGGAGCGTCGTTCTTCGCCGGGGCGCCTGCGCAGGCCGCGAGCAACGGCACGACCGCGGCGAGAAGGACGCGGGGCAGAACGGGCGCGCGTGAGCTTTTGTTGGTCCGAATCACGATTCTTGCGGTGGCAGCGGCTCCACGACGGCTTGGGGAGAAGGCCCCTCGTTTTTGTGATCTTACACTAGATGATATAGTTACCATATTGAATTGTAAAAGACCTTGGAAGAGGAATGGGAGGTCATGGAGGAAACGGCAGGAGCCGGGCGGCCTTCGCGGTCCTGCGGGGACAACGAAGTATCGGTTTCGCGGAACGGGGGTTCCGCGAAACCGATGGTGTCGCCCGGCGCGGGGCCTGCGGTCCCGAGTGGTCGGGCGGGGGCGATGGGCGCTCCGTGATCGAGGCACTCGTTTCCTGGGCAGCGTGCGGTCTCGTCGCCGCCAGCGCGGTGTGCGATCTGCGCACCCGCCGGATCCCGAACACGATCCCCCTCGCGCTTCTCGGCCTCTTCGCGGTGTACGCGATCGCCGGCGGGGCCGGTCCGCTCACCGGCGTGTGGGTTCATTTCGGGCTTGGTGCACTGCTGCTCGCGGGCGGATTCGTGCTCTTTCTGACGGGGGGCTTCGGGGCCGGCGACGCGAAGCTGATCGCGGTGGCTGGCCTCTGGTCCGGCCCGGGCGGCGGGCTCGGCATCTTCCTGCTCGGGCTCGCCGCGTGCTCGTTCGTCCTGTGCCTGTACTCCCTCCTGCCGTTCGATGCGACCCGCCGGCTGCGAAGGGAGCTTCCGTTTGCGGTCGCCGTCGCGCCCCCGGCTCTGGCCGTCATGATCCCCCGGGCGGTGTCGCACGGAATCCCGGTCTGAGGAGCCCTGCCGGTGCAACGCTACCGTGTCGTCGTCCTGATCGTCCTCTTCGGCGTGGTGCCGGTGGTGATCGCCTTCTTCGCCGCCCTGTGGTTCCTGCAGGAAGAAGCGGCGCAGCCCGGAGCGCCGGCCCCGGAAACCGCGGTCGTCGAGGCCCCGCCGCCGCCCGAGCCCGTTTCCGAGAAGCGCACCGTGCTCGCGGCGGCCCGGAACCTCGCCGTCGGGACGTTGCTGGGGGAGGAGGACCTGACGTGGATCGACATCGATCTCGAGGTGGTCCGGGACGACCACTTCGTCCTCGGCGAGGAGACGGGCGAGCGGGTGCTCCGCGGGTACGCGACGCGTGAGCCGATTGCCGCCGGGCACCTCCTCTCGTGGCCCTCGGTGGTCGGCCCGAACCAGCGCGGGTTTCTCGCGGCGGTCCTTCGTCCCGGCATGCGGGCGGTGACGATCCGGGTCGGTCCGGCGACGAGTCACGCCGGGCTTGTCGATCCCGGGGACCGCGTGGACGTCATTCTCTCCGCGGAGGTGCAGTTCTCGGAGCAGGAACGAACGGTGCTCGCCGGCACGATCGTCGAGGACGTTCGGGTACTCGCGGTCGATCGCGTGATCGGGAACGTCGCCGAGGCCGCCGGCGGCGGGCCCGCGCTGGAGCGAACCGAAATCGTCACCGCGACGGTGGAGGTGACCCCCGAGCAGGGCGGCCGTCTGGTGCTCGGGGGGCATGAAGGCGTCCTCTCGATTGCGGTCCGGTCCCTTGCGGATGCTTCTTCCGCGATGTCACCTACGGCGATCGAGCTGAGAGACCTGCTGATCCCGGATACCGGCGACCCGGCGGATGCGCTGGAAGAGCGTCTTCGGGCCGAGATCGATCTGCTGGAAGAACGGTTGCGCGAGGAGGAGGAGGATCGGCTCCGCCTCGAGGAGGAGGGGAGGGTTCGTCTCGAGAACGAGCTCGCGCTGATGGAAGAACGATTGCGGGCCGAGATGGAGGCTGCCGCTGCGCCGCCCGAGGACGTGCCGGAGCTGAAGACGGTACGGGTGTTCCGGGGCAGCGAACCTGCCCAGGAGATGGTGTTCGGAGTGGGTGGGCCGTTGCAGGGGGAAGAAGAGTACCCGGATGTGCCACCCGGATCCGAGCTGGAATCGAATTGAAGGCTTGAGGAGTGAAAGATGAACACAGGTGAACTTTTCACCCGAGCCGTGGAGATGCTCCCGGATCCGGTAAGGGAACGGCTGGACGGCGACGCACCGCTCGACTGGGTTGTGCTCGCGGATGCGCGCCTCGGGGTCGATCTCGATCGTGCCGCGGCCTCGCACCGGCGCCTTCCCGAGCCGGTCGAGGCGCTCGTGCATCGGCTGATCCGGGACGTCGGCATCGTCCCTTCCGACGTGGCCGCCGGCGTCGACCGCCAGGGGGCGGCCATCGGGTGGGTGCACTGGGTGACCATCGAGGCGGATGGCGAGAGCTACCAGATTCGCAACGACCGAAGCGGCGAGGTGCATGCCAGGGTACGTCCGGACGCGGTTGCCGGATATGCCACCCTCGGCCTCGAGCTCGCCGCTGCGGTTCATGAAGCCTGCGAGCGCTGGATCGAGGTCGGCGTGCAGCATCGGGACACGCCGGAAGAGGAACGGAGCAACCTTGCCCGCTGCGCGGTCCGCATGTGCGCGCAGCTTCAGGTGCAGCCCGAGACGATATCCGGCCGCCCGACCGCCGCAAGCCTCGCCCGGACCCTCGAGTACGCATGGAACACGCAGGACGCCGAGGCGAGGGCGGTTCTCGCCGGGGTCCGGCTCAGCACCGCGCGTGGCGCACGCGCGCCGCGCCGCAGCTATTACGCACCGGCGACGAGTCACCATCTGCATGCCTGTGACGCGGGGGAGATGCGGTGGCTCCGGTCGCTGGCCGAACGCGCTTCGGCGGCCGAGCGTACGGGGGCGAACCCCCGCCCGGGAGCCGCGGAGCGCCGCGCCGCGCGGCCCCGGGAGGAAGCGCCGCCTGCCGCCTTCGCGCAGGACGCGGCAGTCGCGGAGACGGTCGTGGCGCCGGATCCCGGGACCCTGGTCCTCGGCTCGGACCCGGAGACGCTGGCCTCCGAATCGGAGGTCGCGGAGCTCGAGCGCGCCGCGAATCACCTGCCGGGTGCAGTCCGCAGGCGCCTCGGTGAAGCCCACGGCGCCGGAGTCAACCAGGCGCTCGCCCGGTTCCAGAATCGACGGGAGGTCGACGGGGCGCGGATGGCCATGGAATCGGGTGACGGCCTGCCCGGCTGGCTGGTGGATCTCGCAACCGTTGCCCTGAAGGACGCGGGGGCGCAGACCCGACGGGGCTCGCGCACCGGCAGCATGCGCCTCGACCGAGAGCCGAATTGAGTTTATAACTAACTGATACAAAATACATTATTTCGTTTGGACCGAAGCTCTTCCCCACGAACTTACCAACTTGGGCTGTCTGGCAATCCGTGGGCGAATCGGACCTGGCTCGGGGTATCCGTTCGGTCGTGCCGGTACCTGCGCGGCAATTGTGATCTGCGTCGCCAATCGACGTGGTGTGGCAGGCGCCTTTAGCCTCGATGCATGCCGCGTCAAGCGTCCTCATACCGGGTTGCCCGAACGGTTACGGCTCGGGGGTCGGGAAAGGCGACGAGCGCAGGGTCGGTAAGGATTCGCTCGTGCCGTGGAATTATCCGGACCCACGGGAGAAATGGCCACGCGCGGCCACCCCCATTACTGGAGTATCCGTCGTTCCGTGCCTCCCCGAGTCCGATCCTCCACGGCACGGACGACCGGTTACTGGGCGCTCGTGAGCTCGTCGGCGGCGGGTGGAGCGACGGAGCTGGCTTGTCGGCTGACGCCCCGGATGTCGGTTTCGTTGTCGGCGTCGACGGTGCGCTCGGGCCAGCGCTTATCGAGCGCGCGCAGGGTCCGGCGCCCGTCAAGTTCGATGTGGAGCCTGACGACGGTTTGCCCGCCGCGCCCGGAGTCGCGCACCGCGTCCAGCCGAACGGTGCACGGCCATGGGTGTTCCGCCACCGCCGTGAGTGCAAGCCACACCGGGTCACGCTCCGCAAGCCCGGTGCCGTGAAGGCCGAAAGCGCGCCCCCCGCCGCGCTGCCTTCCTCGCCCGTGAGATGGGCGGCGGCAACTCCCTTCGCCTCCTGCTTCCGGCCCAACGCTCACGGCGTTCGCTGCCGAGCATACGGAAAGGCACTCGCCCCGATGGAAGGCGTCTACCAGAGCGGCAGCAGTCCCCAGCTACCTCGAGAGCGCCATTCTGCCCGCCCTCGGCCATCTTGGCATCGGCTCGTGTGCCCGTGTCGATGTTGCGCGCATCTTCCGCGAAAACGGACGCTGAACGCCGGGCGGCGCGAACCGCTGTCATGGAGGTATGAGGTGCCAGCAAGCACTGTGTCTCTGTCGATCGATCGGATATAGTGGACGATGGCTGCTGGCCAGTTTATGCGCGATCGGGCTCAGCAACCCGCCGAAGGTTTGCGCCTTTTGCCCAGAGAGGCGCAGAGGGGACAACAAGGCGGCTGAAGGGGAGAGAGCGACGTGGCAAGTGATACCAAGAAGCCGGGGACCGATGTGGAAGTCACGTCAGGTGCAACCCCAACCTCCGTTCCGCTCGGGCCGAAGACAACGATGGACCTATCGTGGTTGCCAGAGGAAGAACGCAAGGCCTTGCTCATGGACTACACCCGCGGAATGCTTGACGTTGGCAAGAAGGCCCAAGAGCTTCATGTGGATATTGCTGCCCTCGACAACTCGCTCAAAACAATGTCGGGGACGGCCAAGGAAGTGGCCGACGACGGAAACGCTATCACAATTAGTCACACGCAAACTTCTTCGGTTGGGCGAACAGAAGTGATAATGGGGAATACCGACCGAGCAAGAACTGGAAAGCTGACTAAGAGCCAAACCGGAGAACATGATTGGACTCCATACTATGTGATAGGGGTTTTAATCGCGGCTGTACTGATTGCCTTGGCCGTTGCGAACTGAACAATGCTGCGCACAACTGTTCATGCTACGGAAGAAACCGACGTGGACGCAGCAATTTACGCGTTAATTACTAAGTGTGAACGTGCGCGTCTTTCGCCTCAAGACACAACAGCAATTGCGAACCAGTTTGAAAGCACACTTAGGTCTTTAGTCGAACGGGGACGGTCTCTTGGCTCGTCTGGAACACAAATGCAAGTCACAAGGGAGATTTCGGGAGAGCGATACTCGATACGAATCATTTTTCGCACAGGCCACCACAAGGGACTTTTTCAAAGAATTATTGATGTCTTCCGGAGAAACGTGTGACTCAGTAGATGGTGTATTCCCGATATTCAAACTATAGCCGTCGTCGCCCATATTCGCGCGATTTTGGACGCGAACGTGCGCGTGAGCACATCAGACAAGCTCAGCAATTGACGCGTGAGTTGGGCGGATCTGACCAAGACGTGAAAAGATACTTTTTCTCTTTATCGTCGAATCATCTGAAAGTAATTCTCGACGCATACGAAAAGGCCTACGGAATCAAGGCAAGGGAGTATGCAGAGGAGACTCTCCCGCGCTGGCGTACCGGTAGCGTACAGATGAGTGGCATGGTGGCCAGCCGCCTCTTCAACCTGTTGCCACCCAGAATGCCGATTGCGGAGAAATACAAGCTGACGCAGAGCCTTTGGAAGCATGTCGGTCCTAGGTCGCGGATGAGACTCAGGGTTGGTCTTGATGCCGAAGTCGAGAATGTGGTGTCCAAGGTCTACGAACACATTGAAGAAGTTGTGACCAAATATAGCATCCCGGATAATTTGGAACGACGCTTCAATTGGTTGTCTGCCGGTGATGTTCGCATCAAGCAGGATCTTCTGAACCACGTTCAACAGGCGGAAAAGTCGCTGGTAGTTGAGGGGGCGCGGAAACAGTTGCCGGTGATGTTGCACCATATTCGCGGAAGCGAAGGGCAACACACTCATCGGCTCGCGCAGGTATTGAAGATCGGTAATCATGAGTTGGAAGTGTTGGTGGACCAGACGGCAGCCGGCGTGCAATTGGAAGACGCGGCAGAAGTGTCTAGGAAGCGGCCGGGTGTTAACTCCTCAAGACACGGATTTGGTTGGATTTGGTGGTTTGTCGCTTTGGCTGTTGTATTGTTCCTCTTGGTTCGGTAACAAAGTTCTGTCTCCAAGCAGCGATTCGACGAGATGGCATTTCAGTGTAGCTGGATAATGATCTGGAAGGACACTGAATTTGTGTTTCTCCCGGCTGCGGGTTGGGAGGTCGGACCCGGGCGGGTCGGGCCGCTTCGGCGGTGGGCCTCGCGGCGATGCTGGCCGTCATGCGATCCGGCCTGTCGTCTGTCTGGTGCCACGCCTCCATGGCGGTGGCGGCTTCGGTTTGCGCCGGGCGACGCGGCGCGGAACGGGCCGATATGCCGGTTCCACAGTCCCACCAGCGGTGGGACTGTGGAGTGAGGGTCTGTCGAGCGGCGGTGGATGCGTGGCTCCCGCATCCTTGGCTGAAGGCATGTCCGGCGCCCGCTCTCGCTCTCCCGGTCGCGGTCCGGTAGCCGATCGCCCTGGCGCGGCAACGACCGCCGCGAACCTGCGGAACGGCTCCTGAATGCCGACGGCGCGCGCGCCGTCGCGCTGCTTTCATCGGCCGCGAGCAGGGCGACGCCAAATCCGTTCGCCTTCCTGCTTCCGGCCCAACGCTCACAGCGTTCGCCGCCGAGTATATGGAACGGCACTCGGCCCGGTGGAATCCGTCCACACCACGGCGGCGGTCACGAACCATCTTGAGAGCGCTATCCTGCCCGCTCTCGGCCATCTCGGCATCGGCTCGGTTTTGCGGGCCGATGTCGCCCGGTGCTTCCACAAATTCGGACGCAGATGGCCGGGAGGCGCGAACCGCTGTCATGAGATACTGCGCTCCATGTTCGGCTGCGTCAGCCCTTTGGGCCGTTGCCTCGAAGCCGCTGACCGGGCGCCGGTCGAGGCGGGCGGGATGAGGGGCACCGTAGTCAACTTCGAGATCGTCGTGTGCTTCTCCCTCTTCCAGTCTTGCGTCCGCAACACGGGCGCCGGGACCGTTGTCGAGCCAAGCTTCCTTTGCGCCGTTGCGCTCGGGGGGTGAACGTTCATACATGGGAGCGTGCCGTTGTCGTGGCACTTCGCGGAATCGACTGTGCTGCCGTGACGAATTGGAACGAGGCGGTGTTGAGAGCGCTCGTGTTGTGGGTCAAGCCCGCAGAGGCGACAAAGACGGCGAAGTCTCACCGGGTGCCGTTGTCGCGGCAGGCGCTGGCGGTGCAGGCCGACGCCCGGAAGGGGAACCGCGGCGCGCTGGTGTTCCCCGGCACGCGTCTGGAGGCGATGATGGTCAACGTGGTGATGACGCAGGCGTTGCGCAACGCGGGGATCGCGGCCACGGGTTTCAATCGAGCTTCAAGGGCTGGGCGCGGGAGCACGACGTAGACGAGCTACTCTCGGAGTTCGCGCTGGCGCACGTGGAGGGCTCGGTGACCGTCGCCGCGTATGCGCTCGACGATCTGCTCAGGAAGCGCCGCCCGGTCATGCAGCGGTGGGCCGATCGTATCGTGGGATAGGGTTGGAGCGGCCGGCTCCCCGATCGGCAAACGAAGGCGTTCCTTCCCGCGACATTTCTGCCAGCCTACGGCGGAGTGGTGTTGATCTCCTTCACGGGGAGGCTGGAAGAGGCATGGCTTCGGTCCTGGTTGGGCGTGGTCGGTGGCATCCATCACGCTCGCCGGGACGCGAATTCCCGTCTGCCAATGGCGAGTAGATCGCGGTAACCCTCGTGAAGAGCCTGCGCGCGTCGT
>MKWU01002919.1_pt1 | contig 23824 bp, 19 predicted proteins | sample 809101 | NCBI WGS metagenome assembly MKWU01 (sample SAMN05860141, study PRJNA318959) | sponge metagenome | host: Aplysina aerophoba | place: Slovenia: Piran, Adriatic Sea, Gulf of Piran | collected 2013-05-07 | reverse complement strand
TATCAACGAGCTGATATATATGTCCGTCAGCTTTGCGAGTATCTGGGTCAAACGTTGCGAATTGCGTATCTCTGTCAGTGTATATGAATAGGCTCTGTCTATATCTATTACTCATTCTCTAGCCTCCTCCTATAGGTACGGTGTAGATTCATCTGAATCCAGATAGTACTCAGGATTGACATTTATCTTTACAAGCTGGGTAGAACCATCGTATTCCAATGGGACAAACAGAAAATCACCGCTTCGTGCCACGATTCTAGGGCATTGTGCAGAGCCATATCCATCATCAAATTCGTGATCTAAGATCGGATGTTGGAAGTCAATAATTGATCTAACTGCTTGAGATTCGTAGTAGTGCACGGGAGAGTTGTAAGGATGATGATCCTGACGTGTATCCTCAAATACAATCACCCCAGTCTTGAAGTCAAAACCTTTCTCTGTGAGCCACTTCCTTAATGTTGCCATTATTTCTTCCCCTGCAGTTCCATTAGGCGCTTGTAGTACTGGTCTATTTCAGCTTCGGCTTGTGCGACCGCAACGTCGATTTTCTGATGCACGTCCAGGTCAGGCTCGATTTTGTAGACAATCGAGGGAAGCTGAGGATGGTACAGCATTAGATACTCTGATTCGCACTTGCTTATGAACAGTTCAGTTTGAACCTGTAGGCGGTATGCGATGGGCGGCTTTGGCGGTCCAAGCAGATAAGAGAGATGTTTGTCGGTGGAAAGGCACTTAATTTGAAGCACATACGTATCTTCGATTATGCCGTCCGGAGAAAATCCAAACTCTCGGTCTTCAAAGCGGATAAAACCTATTCGTGTTACCTCTACGTCATGTAGCTCCTCAAAGTAGGTAATTGCATCCGCTTCCAGGTTGTGTCCGCGTTGGGTCCACTTGTTGCCTTCAAAGTCTCGCTCTAAATCAGGTACTAGTCGTTCAGCGGCTAGATGTTTGAAATAGGTGTCGCGTGATTTTGATAAATCCAGCTTGGCCGGTGTCAGAATCTGATCCATGGCACTGGCAGTAATTAGGCCAGATCGCGTCTGGTACCACTCATCGGTGTTTTGCTCGAGCTCGTCAAATACGAGCAAGTTTTCTCTATCCAGCATTTTTTGCCTCCTCTTGTTGTTGGGCGCGTTTGCGGTCTAGTTGTTTGCGAATTTTTGGGTAGTCGGAATTTTTGAGTTTGCCCACTGACTCGACCTTATATACTGTGAGGAACTTTTTCTTGTCGGCACCCAATTCTTTTAGCTCATTGACTATTTCCACCACTAGTGAAGGTTTGATATAGCCATCATCTTCGTTTGCGTTTGACGCTTTGGATTTTGATCGTGCAGGAGGGTTGCCATCATTGTCGTTATCGACTCCGATATTAAACGCCATAGATATCAGATAGCGCCGAGCATAGGTGATACCGCTAGCTTGTACCTGGACAATGGAGCTTTTCTCGGTTTTAGGAAGCACCCGCGGACTCCAAACGTACTTTTGTTCATGGCCACCTATGTGAGATACGGTGAGCTCAATCGTGTTGAAACCTTCCTCGTCGCGTCGTGCGGTTTCGTTGAACGAAAGCGAAAACCCGTGACTGGTCCAGGCAGGCGCAAATGATTCATTGATGTGGTGCAGATCCGCAAAGTTAGATGAGTGGTAGGTATTTCGCGCATTGGCTTTTATCGTTGCGCACTTTGCCTGCACCGCTGCCATGTCTACGTCAAACTTACGCTTTGCCTCTTTGGCTACATCCTCGACTACCATGTCTTTGAGCTTTGCCAGGGAATTTATCTGCTCATCAGTTAGATCGCCTGATGTGAGCAGTTCGCGCATACGATCCTCATACAGCGCGTATGTGGTCTTTTGAGGTGCTTCTGATTTTTCTTCGGTCATTGTTAAATCCGATTTACTAGAATTACAAAGGTAATTATAAGAAACAATTCTGTCAATCGGTAATTGCTGATTGATTTAAGATTCTACGACCACAAGCAAACAGGTTGAACAATGAATAAAGACGAACCTCTTATGCCGCTTCACAAGCTCAAGCATGTCTATGAGCAACATCCTATCGGTGCGGTACTTCCGTCTATGTCTGATGACGAATTTGAAGCTCTGGTGAGAGATATCAAAGAGAACGGCCAGAAGAATCCGATCATCATGCACGAGAATAAGGTGCTGGATGGTTGGCATCGTACACGTGCATGTGAACGGCTAGGTATTCCGGTGATGTCTGTTCCTTTCCTTGATAAGAACCCAGTCGATTATGTAGTCTCGCATAACCTACGACGACGTCACCTGACAGCAAGTCAGCGTGCTCTGGTAATGGCAAAACTTGGTAAATGGAGGGCGTCCGGACGACCCTCGTCTTCGGGAACTGACAAAGGTATTTCGAGTGAGGAGATGGCTAAAGCTGCAGGTGTCTCAAAATCTTTGATTGGCAGTGCCAAGAAGGCCGTTAAAGACGGTCGCTATGAAAAGGTTATGAGCGGTGAGGAACCTCTGGCGCAGGAATCAACACGCACGAAGGATGGTATTGTGAAGTTTCGTGACGATGGACGTGCGAAGACCGAAGCCGAGATTCTTTCCGAGAGACATAAACGGATTAACGCAGAGATCCATAACGAGTTGAATGCGGCGCATAAGGAAGTTGAGATGCTTGCTGACAAAGTGGAAATGTTTACGGTGCACGCGCCTGAGGGGGAGCGTGCCATGATCGCGCAACTAGAGGTGAAACAACAGGAGATCGCGTCTTTGCAGACGCGTTCCGACATACAAAAGACCGAGATTAGTGATCTGCGTAAAAAGGTAGCTCGACTCGAAACAGAAAATCGCAAACTTCAAAGACAGATAGAGGAGCTTCAACATGAACGTACCCGCTACTAACTTGGGAATGCTTGGTATGGCTGGCAAGACGGAGACGCTAGAACTCCGTCCGTATCAGGACGAAGCTCTGGTCCAGTCGCGTATCTATATGCGCCAGCATCGTCGTTTTGTGCTTTATCTACCTACCGGAGCTGGCAAAACAGAAATTGCGGTCAAGATTATGGAGCTTGCGAAGGAAAAGGGTCATCGTACTGCGTTCCTGGTAGATCGTACTTCGCTGGTTGATCAGACTTCACAACGCCTAAGCAAGTATGGTATTAAGCATGATATCCTGCAGGCGGATAACACGACCTACGGTTCGCATAACATCACCGTGGTATCGAAACAGACACTTGAGAAGCGGGAGCTAGACATTAGTGGTTATGACCTCCTCATCGACGACGAGTGCCATGACATGCGCGAATATATGGTAAAGCAAATTAAGAAGTATGAACCGCGTCTGATTGGGTTATCTGCTTCGCCTTTTTCTGCAGGACTGGGACGTGTGTACAACGCGGTTCTTTCACCTATCGTGACCAACGAGCTGGTTAAAAAAGAATTTCTTGTGCCTCTCAAAGTTTTCAGCGGCGTTCCGATAGAGATGCCAAGTCAGTCGCAGGAATGGTCGAGCGCCGAGGTTGAGCGACGCACCACCCGTCCAATCGTTGGCGATATTGTGCAACACTGGGTCAAGCGCACCCACGAACTTTTTGGCGGTCCTGCGAAGACGCTGGTGTTCTCCGCCACCGTCGACAGTGGCACTATCCTTATGGAGGAATGGAACCGCCTAGGCTATCGTTTTGAACAGGTTTCCTATAAATTGTCTGAACAGCATAACCTGAGAATCATCAATAAATTCAAGGATCCCGACTCGGATATTGTTGGGATTATTAACTCGGAAATGCTGGTCAAGGGATCGGACGTGCCACACGCGCAGATTCTGGTAGATGCAAGACCTTATAAAAAGAGCTTCAAATCGGTGGTGCAGAAGTTTGGTCGCATTATGCGTCCATATCCAGGGAAAGAGCATGGTGTGATATTCGATCATGCAGGTAATTTCACAGGGTTTCGTGAAAATCTGGAAAAGCTATTTAAGTCGGGCGTTCGGAGTCTATCGGAATTCGAGAAGAAATTCAAGCGTGATGAGAGTAAGAAAGCGAGAAAAGAGAGCGTCTGCGATTGCGGTTATGTATTCCAACCGCAGGAAAATATATGTCCTTCATGTGGTGCGGAACGTAAGCGTCCTAAGCGTCGCGACGTTGAGTATGTGGCGGGACGCATGCAAAAGATGGACTTCAAGCAAAAAGCAGTCAAAAAGGAATTTTCAAACAAGCAACAGATCTGGCAAGAGCTTGGCGCATTGGCGGCCGAGAAGCCTCGTTTTGAGAATGATCCGGACAAAATGCGGAAATGGATGTTGGCGAAGTACCGCCACATCTATGACGAATGGCCGCCGAAAGCATGGGGTTTCGATATAGCTCAGGTCGAGGTCAGTACGCCGCTTCGCAATAAGGTCCGTTCAAGCGACATTAGGTACGCTAAACGGATAGAAAAAGAAAAGGCTCAGGCACTGCTCGACGAGCAATAGAGCAACGATGTTTGCTGAATTAAAAGAACGTCTGAATCTTGCTCAAGTGCTTGGTCGCTATGGGTCGTTAGAAGAAAACACGACGACGCTAGCGATGCGGTGTCCGTTCCACAATAATGACCATAAACCTTCGTTGCACTGGTGGGAGAACGACAAGCATTTTTATTGCTTTGGTTGCAAAGCTCATGGCGACGTCATCGACTTTGTAGCGAAGATGGAGCGTGTGTCCATTAAGGACGCCGCTACTATGCTGGCGAGGGAAAATGGTTTGGACATGTCTACGTATAGCAATGGTTATCGTCGTGCGATGAGTCAATTCAATTCTGACGAAGATATTGAGCTTGGCACGGTCTCGCGTGAGAGCGCGTTGGCTCGTGCGATATTAGCTCGTTCGGAACCGAACCTGCATCCGTACTTGGCGCGTAAGGGCTTCCCCAAGCTCAAAGCCAGGGTGTACAAGGACAGCGTATGCGTGCCTATCTACTGCAATCGAATTCTTGTATCCATGCAATTGATAGCGCCGGACGGCACTAAGAAGTTTCTCAAAAACTGCAAGACTTCACGTGGAAGCTGGACGCTGGGCGATCTGGACGCACCTGGACGTATCTATGTAGAAGGCTATGCAACTGCGTTGTCAGTGTGGAAAGCATGTCTTATCCTTAAGCGTCCAATGGGTATTGTGGTGTCATTTTCGGCAAGCAACCTGCGGAAAATCGCTATGTGGGGCGAAGACAGGTACATCGTGGCGGATAACGACGAAGCTGGATTGAGTGCGGTGGAAAATACTCACCTGCCTTGGTGGGCGCCGTCAACACCTGGTTGGGACGCTAACGATTATGCTTTGGCGGCTTCCCATCATGAACTTGCGGAGTGTTTGCTCAAGATGCTTTAAAAGGTAACAATATTGGAGGGTTTTCGTTCTCGTTGTGCTTATGCTAGAATAGAAAAACATCATTTGATTTCACGGACGAAACGATGGTTACCAAATACAAGAAGCAAATGGATGCCGATGCTTCGTTTTACTGCAACGGCGGTCACGAACAATGCGGTCAAACCTTACCTACCCTAGCTGGTCTAGCGGTTCATCTAGGGATCTCCAAACCTACTCTAAAACGTTGGCTTGCTGACAACGACAAGATCGAGTTGCAGGAAACTGTCAACATGATGCTTGCAAAGCAGGAGGTTCAACTGATACAGATGGGTCTCTCGGGAGAGTCCAACACAAACATTACACGACTGCTATTAAGCACGCACGGCTACGGCAAGGATCGCAAACCTGCTACCGAGCATGAGAAAATGTCGGTGGATGTAGAAGACATTACCAAGGATGACGACCAGGAGACAGCGTCGAAAAAGTATTTAGGACGCGTCAAAAAAGTCAATCGTGGACAATTCAAGGTGGTGAAGTAATTGTATGTCTTCCGAGCAAAATCCTGATCAAAAATCCGAACTGAAATATGACTGGAAAGAGCCAGATGTAGAGATTTACGTTAAGCGTGCTGAGCTTCTGGAACGCCTGGAACACGATGGTCAACTTTTGAGAAAGACTATTGAACTCTATCGAAACAAGCCATGGGAGTTCATTGCAGACTGGGCCATGACCATCGAGCCTCGTAACGTGACGAGTAGCACGAAAATACCGATGGTGCTTTTTCCGAAGCAGGTTGAATGTCTGGTGTGGTTTGAAAAACTACGTCTTGGTAAAGAGAGAGGAGTTCTGGAAAAGTCACGTGACTGCGGTCTTACCTGGCTATGTGTTTGGTATTCGCTCAGTATCTTCCTTTTCAATCCTGGACAGGTGGTTGGTTTTGGTTCTCGCAAAGAGTCCTATATCGATCTTACCAACTCCAAAAAAAGCATCTTTCAGCGGATTCTGTTTGCACTGGAGCATACGCCTCGTATCTTTTGGCCGGATGGTTTAGACTGGGTAGAAGGTAAAAACGTGCCAAACACCTATTCGCACATGCGCCTAATGAATCCTGCGACCGGCGCTAATATCGTCGGCGAGGCGGGTGATAACATCGGGCGCGGCGACAGGTCATCTATCTACTTCGTGGATGAGGCGGCGTTCCTTCAAAACTCCATGGCAGTAGAGGCAGCTTTGTCGGATAACACCAACTGCCAGATCGACATATCAACGTTCAGTGGCGCAGGTAATCGGTTCTATCAGAAGTGCGTCGAATGGAAGGGAACCGGTAAGCACTTCGTTTTTGACTGGCGGGACGATCCGCGTAAGAGCGAAGAATGGTACAAGAAAAAATGTCGTGAGCTACCACCTGACATTGTGGCGCAGGAGATTGATCGCAACCCGCACGCGGCGAACGCTATGTCGTTCCTGCAGGGTATATGGGTACAATCCTGCGTGGACGCACATTTAAAACTGGGTTTCGAGCCGCAGGGACTGCGTGTATGTTCTTTTGACCCTGCCGATGTCGGCGACGCCAAGGCGGTTATCTGCCGGCATGGAAACGTGATCGAACGAGCAGAAGAGCTTAAGACAGGCGATATCAATACTGCTTTGCTATGGGCGTACAAGATCGCAGAGGACTATCGTGCTGACGTATTCGTAGTTGACGGCGATGGCATGGGCACGCCGGTCATGAAGGTGTGGATGAAAAATGCGTCCCCAAGTATGCACGTGCAACTTTTCCTAGGAAGCGGTGCTGTTCGACAACCGAATAAGAAATTGCCTGGTGATTCCAAGCTGACTAAAGAGCGCTACTTAAATCGACGTGCGCAGACATGGGATAAGGTAGCAAACAGGATGCGCAGTACCTATCATGCGATGGAGCGTGCTAAAGAGGGCATGGTGGTCACGGAAACGCTGGATAACTTAATATCTATCTCCTCGAAGTGTATGGCGCTGAATGACTTGAAAGCAGAGTTAACGATGCCAGGTAGAGACACCAGCGCTGGCAAAATGAAGGTGGAGAGCAAGCGAGATATGAAGGCGAAGCAACTTAAATCGCCAAATCTGGCAGATGCGTTCGTGCAGAGCGAGGACGCTAGAAACCCCTATTCGTATCGATCTGACGACGAGTTTGCGCGCCAGTTCGACAACGTGCTAATTGATTCATACATAGACCCGGGAGTGGGATACTGATGACAACCGCAACAAAAACAACAACCAATGCTCAGTTGCAGAAGCAGTTGCAGGAAATGGGCATGGAACTGGCTGCTATGAAGGAGCAGAATGACCAGAAGGAAAATGAGGAGCTTAAACGGAAGGATGAGGAGTTGAGTTCCCTTAGAGCAGAAGTTTCTGAACTTAAGGAAATAATGATTCACATGAAGCCTTCTCAGGTTGAGATGTCTTCTGAGGATTATTTAATGCCGGCTCAAACAGTCGATCTCGATGACATTGATAGAGCACGTCAACGTGACGAGACGATCATAGAACCGCCTTCACAATCATGGGCGGAGGATGAAGCGTTTCTTAACGAGATGGTGAAGATTCATGTGGCTCCCGCACCTTACGAGTCGAACACTTCATATTCGCAGACGACGATTGATCTTTCGGTCAACGGAAAGCCAATGCTTTTGGAGTGTGGCATGGAGTATACTCTTCCGCGCAGATACGTACAGGCTCTAGCGCGTAGCAAAAAAGCACGTTACGTACAGACAGAAAGCGAGGAGCAGTACAATCGTGGTCTGAACAGAATGGTTTATTCCCGTCAATCAATAAATCGTTTTCCATTCTCTGTCATCCAAGATACAGACAAGGGTCGTGCCTGGCTAAAGGGCATATATAGTTCCGAAAGCTGATGACGTTTCTACAACTCGTACAAGCGTTCGTTCGTGAGGCGGACCTTGGACCACCAGGACGACCGACTACGGTAATCAATCAGTCCGGCGAATTGAGTCAGAGTGTGCATTGGGTGCGCGAGGCATGGATTGAATTGCAGTCTCGGCACGAATGGCGATGGATGCGTCGTACCTATGCACTGGATCTGGTCGAAGGGCAGGAGATATACACTATCGAGGATGCCCATGACGTAGGCTATATATCCAATGCTCAACTTATCACCTTGGACCTGAGCACACGTCCGAGAATCAGCGAAAGTTTTGGTACTTGGTATTCTGGTCCCTACGATCTGGTGACGCTGTTGCCGCGCCATTTGAACAGCGGACGACAACTCACTGCTTTGCCGTGGGAGGAGTTTCGATCTACACGTGAACTTGCTACCAATGTCACTGGCGATCCGACCAACTATTCGGTGGATCCGATTGAGCAGTTGCATTTTTACCCGAGTCCCGATGGTGATGATTATCGAGTCTTTGGTGAATACAAGATCGATGCGCAGTCGCTCGAACGAGATGATGACGTACCTTCATTGCCTAGGCGGTTTCATCAACTCATTGTCTATACTGCGCTTACGATGTACGGCCAGCAACAGAACTCGCCAGAGATTGTTGAGTACGGACGCACGCGAGAAAACAAACTCACGCGTCAGCTTGAACAGGATCAATTACCGGCCACGCAGGTAGCAGGGCCGCTTATCTAATGGCACGACGTCCGCAACCGGATTTCTCGCACATGCGGTTCACAGGTGGTATCGACACCGAGACTCCGCGCTGGAATGTCCCGCCCGGCTTCCTGCAGGCGAGTATCAACTATGAGGTTGGTAGAGAGTCTGGATACCAGGATATTGCGGGTTATGAACGATATGACGGATCGTCGTCACCTAGCGATGCAGTCTATCTATCGCTTCCAATTGTTCTTAGAGACGGAGCGAATGAGTACCAGGAGCTTTTGGGTGGTGATGGTGTAGACAAAACATTGATTGGTAAGAACGTAAACAATGGTGGGGGGTCTGTCGAACGCATATTTGACATATCGCAACCTGGTATATCAAACGCGATATTCAGTGGCAATATTGTGCATCGTCCGGAATTGCCAGGCAATACAGGTGGAGTGGAGCTTACTGTTTCTTCAGAGCTACGTGGACCTCGTCACGTAGAGATACGATCATCGTTTTTGAATGAATATCTAAGTGGGACATCATCGAGGCGGCTTAGTGTCGAGATTCGTTATATCAATACGCAGGATCATGCTTTGTTGGTATCGACAAGTAGTGGGGGCACCCATGCTTCTATTCATCCACTGAGAGATGACAGTGCTCCAGGGAATTATGAGGCTGTTAAAGGAACGGAGGTGGTAGATTGGAACGGATCGGGTGAAACAGTATCGCGGGACGGAGGATGGCGCATCCGTGAATTCAACCTGGATCAGGAAGACGACTGGATACGCTTCACACTGAACGACGTCGGTACCGTGCAGATATGTTGCGTGATTATCTATAACGTGCAGATAACCTCTATCACGTCGAACGTGCTGGCAGTTGACCAGAACAGCGACGGCGATTACTTTTTGATCATCAACACAAAATATTCGAGGTCGGAAGTAGACGAGATCGAACTTGCGGAATCAGTCTGGCAGATTGGCGATCCAGTGTTCGTACAGGATGAGAGTTTGCAACTTGCAGAGGCTAGTGGTAAACCCAGGGTACTAGATGCAACTACAGCACAGCGACACGCTATCTATCGTGCCAGAGCCGCCGATGAACGCCGACAGCACATAACTAGCGTGCCAGGGAGCGGCCGTGTTTTAGGTATGTGGTGGTATGGCAGTCATCTTTACGCAGTACGTAACGACGACCCTGAGAACCCTTTTCAGGACGCACAAGCAAGGATTCACAAAGCCACGGATATGGGATGGGAAAGAGTTGAGCTTAATCATCGTATCCTCTATACCAATGGCGGTGTTGGATTGAAGAAATCGAAGACGTTAACGCAGGGATCCGCAACTGCTGAAATCATCTATGTGACCTGCACAAATGGCGACCCGGTGGCAGGCACTGCGACCGGATGGGTCATAGTTAAAGACGTATCCGGAGACTTTTCTGAAGGTACGGCACAGGTAGAGACAGAAGATGTCTGCACACTAGCCAAAAGCGACGCTAATGACGCTAATTCGCCAGTAGTGAAGGAAAATGAATTACTGCCTGATACAGTCAAGAAACCTGTTAGATATGAGACCAGGCGTGGCGATTTTGGCGATGGCGAGGCTATATACGCAGTAGACGGCAAGAATTTTGCGTTTCGATTTGACGACGATACGTTTGCACCGATATACACAGGCTATCAAGGACCTGGTGGCGACGCTCCGCAACACGTGGAGATTCATCGCAATCACTTATTCCTTTCGTTCGGTCGCTCGGTACAGCATAGCGGTATCGGCAACCCGTTCAAATGGACAGTGCTAAGCGGTGCGAGCGAGATAGCAACCGAGTTTGACGTGACGGGCTTTCATGTAGAAGCTGGGGTTGAAGGCACAGGCGCGCTGGGAATATTCAATCGCAATCGCATATTTATCCTGTATGGCAGTTCCGAGGGCAACTGGCAGTTGCAGACGTACCGCAAAGAAATCGGAGCTTTCTCTCACACTATCCAGGAAGTGTCACAGACAGTTTTCCAGGACGATAGAGGTATTCGTACCTTGCAGTCGGTGCAGGAGTTTGGAAACTTCAACCATGCGACAATATCCGGTCATGCGAAAGGATTCTTACTAGATCGAGGACGCTATGGAGCGGATAAGGTCATAGGATCCTGTATCGCACGTGAGAAAAATCAGTACAGAATTTTCTATGCTGATAATCATGCTTTGTTTATCACATTCAAAGAACGCAAGTTACTTGGAATCATGCCAGTCTTTTTTGATAGAGGTGTAGTTACTGTATTCTCTACAGAGGACCAGTTCGGTCGTGAGCGAATGTTTTTCGGCACTAATGACGGGTTCGTGATGGAAATGGAAAAGGGGACGTCGTTCGACGGCCAGCCGATCCGTGCATACCTATTGACGCACTACCATTTCATAGACTCGATTGGATGGCGTAAGAGGGTCACGAATGCGGTCGTTGAGGCTATGGGAACAGCATTTGCGACCTTTGAACTATCCTCTATACAAGATTACAATCTGCGTACTATCGGTGATGATGCGGAACTGGTGGAAGTGCTTGATTCGATTGCGGGAAGTTGGGATGAGAATCTCACGTGGGACCAGTTCACATGGGACGGCATAGCGCTTGGACCTTCCAGGCATAAATTGCACGGCAATTGCGAGAACATTGCGTTCTTAGTGAAAAAAGACTCGGACTATATGCAACCAGTGTTGTTATCTGGTGTTCAAATCCGTTATCAGTTAACCAAACAGATCAAGTAGAGATATGGCAAACGAATGGTACGCTGACACCGGCCAACCAACCCAACATTCACGTGCTGAAAGTGCGAAAATGCGCAACGAGTTTGCGTTGCTCGAAGACGCTTTTGATCGCCTACCAGCACTGGCTGGAAATGCAGGTAAGCTCGTACACGTATCGGCAGGCGCTGATAGACTAACGACATCCACACCGGAAGAGTTGAGCTTGATCACTGGTATAGTGACCGACTCTGAAAGCGGACTGTCTGGCGGTGTATCGACTGCCGATGTTAATTTAAGTGTCGATCTTAACAAGCTCGTGGCACAGACTGACACGCTGGATACCGATAACAGTTTTGCGGTGCTGGACGGCACAACGACTAAGAAAACGACCTTGCAGAGCTTGTTGGACGTGGCTAACGTTTACGATGTCGCAGGTGGCGTTGGACTAGTCAATGCACGCACGGCAGGAGCCGAAGGCATACAGCGTATTCAGACCATCAATCTCTCGATAGATTCACTAAACGAAGAACCTGCCGGCGCTGATAACGATGAGTTGGCGTTCTACGATAGGTCAGCGACCGAACATCGCAAGATGACATTTACGCAGATGAGAACGTTCCTGGATATACCTAACGTCTCTGGTGGCGAAGGATTGACTGGAAATGGCGACTCTGGGATAGTTACCCTTGACCTGGATATTCATAGCCTAACGGAAAATTCAGGTGCTGATGAGGACCAGTTGGCGTTCTATGACGCGTCAGCAACTGAACATAAAAGAATTACCTTCACGAATTTTCGCACCTATCTTGATGTGCCGTCGATTACAGCAGGTCGGGGGCTTAGCGGAGGTGGCGGTTCAGGTGCGGTAAATCTCGATATAGATCTGAGCGGATTGACCGCTAACACGACGTTGGGCGCTTCGGACGTGCTGGTGTTCCGTGACGTATCGAACATGGAAGAAAGAAAGATCACGTATGCGAATTTTCTAACTGGACTGAACATTCCAGACTTCCAAGGTTCGAGCAACATCACGCAGATAACCACTAGCGACGGCTTGGACGGAGGCGGCACGACAGGTACGGTGACTATATCGCTGAACCTGAACGAGCTACCAGGGGTGACCTCACTTGAGAACTCCGACAAGTTCGCGGTCGTGGATACAAGCGATAGCAACGCAAGCAAGGCGATCAGCTATGCTAATCTGGTAACTGAACTGTCCGGAGCAGTAGGTTCGAGCCTTGCTGAAGGCACAGGTATAGATATCACCGCCAACCAGATCAATCTTGACGTGCATGGACTGACACCACAGAATGCGATTGCCAACGGTGATTACATTCCGTTTTCAGATGAGAGCGCTAATGGCGATCCAACCAGAGCCATTACATTCAGCAATTTCAAGACTGCGCTTGCTATTCCACAGGGTGATATAACGAGCGTTGTTGCTGGGACAGGTATTGGTGGCGGTGGTGTTTCCGGAGATGTAACCGTATCTCTTGACGTGAACAGTCTTGACCGGGAAAATAGTGTCGCTTACGAAGATGTGATTCCGTTTTCAGACCAGAGCGTTGGTGGCAATACGACCAAGGGCATTACCGTTCGGAATCTGCTCGGTAGCTACATAACGGCAGTAACTCCAGGTTCGGGTATATCGGGCGGTGGTGAGTCTGGAAGTGTGGGAATTGAGCTGGACTTTAGCGGACTGTCTGTTGAGACTTCGGCAGCAAGTAATGACGTGCTTGCGTTTTCAGATACAAGCGAATCCGATATTAGATCAATCACAGTCGGCAATCTGCTAAGCACAGTGATCGATAGCGTGACTGCTGGCACTGGAATATCCGGAGGAGGTAATTCAGGTGCAATATCGGTGAATCTTGACCTTCATCAGTTAGGCGAAGAGGCATTGATCGCCAACGACGACATGATTGCATTTTCAGATGAGAACGCCAATGGCTATCCTACTAAGAGCATAAAGTTCAGCAACCTTCGCAACGCGCTTAACATACCGCAGGGAGACATTACTGGCGTTTCTGCAGGTAATGGACTCGAAGGTGGTGGTACCAGCGGTTCGGTAACGCTTACGCTGGATTTGGACGAACTGAATACCGAGAATACGATTGCCGTAGACGATTTCATTCCATTCGTGGATGAGTCGGTTGCAGACAATCCCAGTCGCAAGGTGACGCTTGCTAATCTTCGCAATGCACTGAACATACCGACTGGCGATATTACAGGTGTCAGTGCAGGTGCGGGGCTTAAAGGCGGTGGTAATGTTGGTAATGTCACGTTAGACCTTGACATTCACGAATTGACTACAGTGACGTCGATAGCTGCTGCCGATAAACTGGCGTTTTCGGATGAGTCGGCTAACAACGATCCAACCATTTCAATCACTTTGGATAACTTGAGTAAGCAGGTTATTGACCAGAGGACAGTGGTTGTCACACAAGCGGCTTACGACGCTTTAACGAGCAAGGATGACAACACGTTCTACTTGATTAGCGATGCCTGATGACTAGAGTTGTGAGAACAATCGGTGATTCCTCTGAATCAGGAACGATTTTTAGGTGGCAACCTGATGTAGCAGAGTTTAATGATTTGTCTTCCCAGTCTGGAAGTGCAAGATACCTTCATGATTTTCAGTACATAGATAGTAGTCGTCAGAGCGGCACTTCAAACTACAGAAATTTCTTGATGTATTTCGGTAGTACTGTTTCGACATCTAGAGGTGTACAGGAACTTACTGAGAAATGGGAAAAATTTGAGAGTGCTATTGTAATCAGGGCTGGAAACCTATCTCTGTATATACCAGGACCAGACTACAGTGGGAATATTAGAAGGGATCAGAATGAACACTATATCTGGAGACCGCCAAGTTCAATGGAGACGTACTTCGACTCGTTTATTACTGCGTATTACGCATTAAGTCAATCGGACAGAGATAACACGACTATGGAACTAAGAGACTCCTACATCAACCTAACAAAAGGTGACACGTCGTATAACAAGGTATACGTGGGAAACACTGAACAAAAGAAAATCTACAAGGGAAACACCTTGATACATGACCTTAGGAGTAATGGATGAAACTGCAACTAACAATCTCGGTTGATTGGCTCGAAGAACCATTTCACTTGCATAAATCCTTGGTTGAAGTGCTTGCGCCGGTAAAGAGCAATCCTAATCAGAAAGCAAGGTGGGACAAGGTGCTAATGCACGCAAATCTGATTAAGAAAATCGTCACGGCACCGAAAGAAGTCGATTTATCTAAGGATGAGACGGAATTGTTGAAGCAGACATTGATGAACGTTGATTACAATAACGTCAATGTTGAAATAGCCTTTGCGTTTGATCAGTTGTTTGGCGAGGAACAGAACGAGTAATGGCAGAAACACCTCCGGCAGTCGAACGTTTGCAGAACGCCGCACGTGGCGGTGGTATGGCCGCTATGGCCGCTACTCGCAATACGCAGGCACAGGGTCAGGCAGGCACAAATCCGAGCATTATGGCGTCGCCGCAAAATACAGGTATGGGTGCGTTGTTCTCCTCTGGCAACACACCCGTGCCAGTCCCCCGGCCGGTGACGCCAAATGTTCCGCACGTGCCCAAGACTGTTCCGCAAGCACCGCAAGGAGCGCGAGGATCGTCGCCGCAGACGGAAGGGGCACAAGGTCAACTGCAAAAACCTATGCAGTCGCTACAGACACCACAGACACCACAATCGAGTTTCGAGGCACAGGGCTACAATCCGCAAACCCTGGGTGAAGCAGGAGATAACTCGGTTCAGGCACGAATCGGACAAATAATCCAGTCAGGATCGCCACTACAGGAAGCGGCGCGAACGCGTGCCCTGCAGATGATGAACCAGCGTGGATTGCTGAACTCCTCGATGGCGATTCAAGCAGCGCAGAAAGCAACTATTGATAGCGCGTTTGACATAGCGTCCACCGACGCAAAGCTAGGTCAGGATCGCAGTATTGCAGACCAGCAAGCGGTCAACCGAGCACGTGAGTTCCAAGCGAACATCCATGCCCAGTCACAGCTTGCACAGCAAAGCGCAGACTTGAATAATCAACTCGCGGCCCAGGCTCATGGACGTGGTGTTTCCGGCGATCTGACTCTCATGCAGAAGAAGCGTGAGCTTGATGAGGAAATGATGGTGCTAAAGCACGGTCAGGAAGTCGAGTTGCAGACACAGCGAGATAACCTGGCTAAAGCACTACAAAAGGCGGATTCTACGAGTAAAAAAGATCTGTTGACTGAACAGGCAGCTATCGAGAGAGAGATGGCTACTGCGACATTTAACCGACAGAAACAGCTTGCCGACGAACGAGCGGTGGTGGAACAGGCATTGCAGGCGCAGGATCTGGCGACTCGTGAGCGTATGCTTGCGTCCCAGGGTGAGATAGATAAGGAACTACAGGAGCTAAGAACCACCGAAGCAGTCAGAATTCAAGAGATGCGTGCCAGTCTGGAAAGGGAGATGCAGAAAGCCGATGCAACTTCTCAGGCGTCTTTGTTGGAGAAACGTCTTAACATGGACGAGCGTCTCGCACAGTTGGAAGTTGACACGCAGAAGCATTTACAAAGTGAACGTGCGAATCTTGAAAAGGAGTTGGTCACTGCCGAAGGTGATGTTCGTAAGGACCTTTTAAGACAACAGGGCGAGATTGACATGACGATTCAAGAACGTCAGTTGGCTCAGCAACTTGCGCTGGTTGAGCGACAAGAGGCTCACGACGTTGCTATGCAGAAGTTACGTTCGATTGATGAGAAGGACCTTACCACGCACGATTATGAACTGCGTAAGGGGCTTATAAAAGAACAAGCATCTATTGATACGCAAATGCAGGAGCTTCGGTTTAAGCAGGAAGAGTCGCTGACCCAGCAACGCGGCAACATTGATGAGCAGTTGGCGATTGTAGACCGTAAAACACGTTTGACGTTGCTTGATAGGCAGGGAATGATTGATGCCGAACTCACCCAAATACGACACGATAATTCCGTAGTGTTGATGGATCGGAAGGGCGAGATCGACAAGGCGCTTCAAAAAGCCGAAGGGATTATTCGCATGAATCTACTTCAGGAACAGGGTAGAATCGACGACCAATTGCAGAAACTTAGACAGAAGCATGAAACCGTGTTGCTGGGTAAGCGCTATGAACTCGAGACAAAACTCGAGACGGCTAAAGGCGAGATCAGAATGGAGCTACTACAGGCGCAAGGTGACATTGATAGGGACCTGACCTCATTGCGTACTGAAGGTGAAATTAGATTACAGAGTTATCGTGACCTAGCACACTGGAATCGTCTAGGTGAACAGATAGATTCGTCAGAAAGAATTGCGAACGCGAATATAGAACAAGCGGATCGCGGTGATATGAATAATCAGCTAGCTGCTGTTGACGCAATGCCAGACGCAGCTTTCACGAATTCCGATGGCACCCAAATGGATGCTGCAGAAATATCACAGCGGAAGTGGACCTTGAAGATGCAAATCTGGACGCGCTATGGCTATGTTCCTAGAAATACTGACCCGGAAGACCCTGAAGAGCCGGAAGACCCGGAAGAACCGGAAGACCCTGAAGAGCCGGAAGACCCTGAAGATCCGGAAGACCCTCCTGTTATTCCGGAAGATCCGCCTTACGATCCAGGGACTGGTGAGAATCAACCACCAATGCCAACCGAGCACCCAGGTCCTCGTCATGAGTGGTGGTTTAATCCTGCTACAGGACGATGGGAAAAAAGACTAACAACCTAATAAGATGACCATGCAACTGATCTACAACGCGCACATGCGCTACAAGCGAGAGATAGTTCAAGCGCTGAAAGAACTTAAGCCTCCTACACGCGGTGAGCTTTCGTTTCAACGAATTGAACAGGTTTTGAAAGCACATAAAACGCTAGTGGGAACAGGATATTCATTGCAAGTAATCGAAGATGACAAGATGGTTGGATGCATCCTTGCAAGCAGTGAAAAAAGAATTTGGTACCAAAGAGCACAGTGTTATCTGTACTTGTTCCTATCACGCAAAGGCAACAACATATTCAAGATGATGAAATATTTTGTCGATTGGGTCAACAAATATCCTCATATATCGGTCGTAAGGGTAGCGACTGAAACTATCCTCGATTCACGCCTACTTGGTATTACTCGTAGGTATCCTTTAAAACACGCAATTTGGATGTAAGAACATGGGTTTTAATCCGTTTAAAGCAATCAAAAAAGTCTTCAAAAAAGCAGCTCGCTTTGTAAAGAAAGTCGTGAAATCGAAGGCTTTCAAGGTACTTGCTGCCGTTGCGCTGATAGCGGTAGGAGCTGCGTATTTCTCTGCTGCCGCGTTCCAGGCAATGCCTGGATTTGTGCAGGCGACGGCTTCGGCTATACCTGGTTTCAATACCATCGGTGCGGGCGCGACTATGGCAGCTAATGCAGCAAATGCAGCAGCTACGGCCCAAGCTACGGCCCAAGCAGGTGGTTCCTTGAAAGGATTTTTAGCCGGACAGACTTCAGCAGGAGGAGCTCTACCTTTACAATCCTCTGTAGCAAGCGCTACCAGTGCCTCAACAGCCGGTGCTGTAAAAGGAGGATTGCTCGCGCACCTGAACGCGAACCCGGTAACAACCATGGCACTGACATCTGGCGTAGGCGCTGGTATGCAGGCTATCGCGGCGGCAGATCAGGCCGATAAAGATCGGAAGGCGCTAGCGAAAGCGGAAAGTGATAGACGTAAAGGCATGAACATTACTCCATCCGCACCAGTAGATGTCAGTGGCATGCGATCGACCAGGGACTACGGACTAGGAATTGGTGGTGATCGAGAAGAACGCCATAACAAGGAAGTTGAACGATTAAGAGGATTGATAAATGGCAGATCCAAACGCCCTAGCCCAACCCCCGCAGGGTAATCCAGGTATACCGCCTAGGATAGGAATAGGCGGCGGTATGGGAGCGGCCGCCGGTGCTCAACCGATGACGAGTACACCGCCGGATCGTGGTATTGATCCGTCCATGCGTTCTACTGGTGAGATGGGAAGAACCGAGCCAGGCTATCAAAATGAGGAGATGGTCGACGAGGAACTGATGTCTAAGTACGCCGACGAAGTCACACCGCAGGAGCAGGAGGCTTACGATAACGCAGTAGTACATGCGCAGACTTTTATTCATGGCGAACGTAACGCCACGCTTATGCAGATGATCGAAAATCCCCCACAAGGACTTGAGCCAGCACAGTTCATTGCTGAACAGTCTGCCAACATAGTACAAGCAACGGATGCAGAGATTGATATTCCAGAGGACCTTATGATGTCGGTCGCAATGGAAGTGGTTGAGTTCGTAGGCGAGTTGGTACATGCAAAAAGCAAAACGATGCGTGTCAACCAGGGTGTTATCCAGCAAGCGGCCGAAGGTGTGGCGATGGATTTAGCGGAACGCTACGACAACAGTGCTGAAGACATTCAACAGTTTGTGGGTAATGTCGAGGAACCAGACGCACAACGCGCAGTCGATGTAGCAGGGAGGCATAACAGTGTCTAGGGCGATAGGATTTTTAGGTGCCGCTTTGAGTGCTGGCACGGAAACAGTCAAGCCGTTTGTTGAGATGAGCATGAAGCAGAAAATGCAGGAAGCTCGTGATAGGTTGTTGCATGGGCAGGCGATGGAACGTCAGACAAATCAGCAGAATTGGGCTGCTAGTCAGGCAGATCTTGATCGTGGTTTAACAGCTAGTGAGGGGGCTGCCAATCGTGGTGCAAGAGCTACTGAGGGTAATCTCAATCGTGCAAGTGCGAAGGAACTCCAAGATGATCGCTTCGATCACGATGAAAACATGGCCGATATAGATACCGGCAATAGAATGAATCTTATGGATCATCAAGCCCTGATTGATGAGAGAAGGGACATACGTCAGGCGGAGTTGAATAAAGATCTAGCGGTATTAAAAGCTGTTTATGGAGGCGCAAGATCAGGAGATACATCTTGGAAGGTCCTTCTCGAGACCATGCAAGAACAGCTCAAAAGTAATCCTCAACTTTTTAAGAACGAACAATGGCAGGGATATCTCAAGTCAGTAATTGACCGGGTTCCGAAAAACGATCCAACCTACGAGTCTTTCGTGAGCATTCATACTGGTACCTATTCTGAAAGTTACGGTAACAATCAACGCGGTCCAGGCGGACCTGCAAGCCTAGGACCGGCAAATCAGAATCCATACCTTTCCTCCATGACCCTTTATGACGAATAGTGGCTACCAACTACGACCAATGGCAGGCTGAGCGACGTCAACGAGTCAATCCTGCACTAGATTTACAAAACGCACGTAAACAGGGCAGTAAGTTTTACCTGGATGACTACATTCAGGATCGTGAGGACTATCAGGGACTTAACCCAATAGACAGGGTAGTCAAGTTCAAGAACGAGTTTTTTAGCGACCTTAGCGATGAGGAATTTGCCTCTACGTTCGACGCAACGCTTAGGTTGAGAGGACCACGTCCAGAGCAACAGGTCGAACAACCACCCATGCGTCCACCCATGCAGGCGCAACCAACATCCACCGTAGAGGAATGGCTACCTAATCCTGGATGGATAAGAACCATGGGAGAAGCGGCAGCGTCAGGTGCTCGTGGACTCGGTGTGTCTACATCCGAATTGATGCTAGAGGCTCAACGGTTAGCAGAAGGACGAATTGAGGAGTTGGCCGCCGATTACCTTAGTAAGCCTCCCGAAGAACAGGCACGTCTTGCTAAACAACGCGTGCAAATATCGCCTTCGACGTTCACCGGTCCAGGTAAGTCGATAGAAGTACCGGGTGAGACTGTCGCTTATGAAGAGCTACCAGCACTGGCTCAACGTGCTAAGGAAATCCAAAATCGTCTACAGGGCGAGCAGGTACAGCGTTACGAAGAGTACAAGGCTAAACAGCCAAAGGTAATGCAGGAATCGCCCTGGTCGCCCAAAGGACTGGTAGCGACTGGTGTCGAAGCATTGACTCGCATGGCTCCGGGACTAGTAGCTGGTGCCATCACCCGTAACCCAGTAGTCGGCGCGGCAGGTGTTATGCCTGACGTATACGGCATGACGCTTACAGAGGGTCTTCAAGAGCACAAACTACCAATGGATCAGGCGCGTACACGTGCTGCTGCATTTGCAGTCTTTGAAGGCGCAACAGAAGCAATTCCATTTTCATTTGTGTTCGGTAAGCTGGGTAAGACTGCGTTGGACGACGCAGTTCGTGTGGCAGTCATTAACAACGCGCCGAAGGCGGTAGCTGCTAAGCAGAGCCTTAAAACACTGGGAGCCACCGCAGTAGCAGAATCGGCTCAAGAGGCGGTTGTCGAAGTGATGAACAAGAGCTACGACAGCTTAACGAATGTTCAAGACTTCACGTTGGGCGAGTGGATTAACGACGTCGCCTATTCCGCAGTGGTCGGAGGTATGATCGGTGGAGCGCTAGGTGCGCCACGTAGCGTTTCCGAGTTCAACGAGATACGAAAAACAACGAACACGTATAAGGACATCCTGTTTGCCGAAAGCCCGGACGAGGCGATGCAGGAATTTATGCGAAACTTCCTTACTGCCGACGGAAGTTTCCCCCTCGACATAATCCAGGCTTCTCCAGAAGTAGAAAAGGCTATCAACGAGTTTTTTGGGTATCAGGATGATATTAGCGATCAAGATGCCGAAGACTTGGTGAACAGTGTAAAAAGCGATATCAAGAATAACCTTGAGAAAGGTATTAAAGATGCGTATGTTGACGAGGAAATAGATGTCGGGGGCGAGATACAGACGACCCTCGACAATATAAAAGCCGACGCGACGCCAGAGGAACTAGCTGAGCTTGAGAGAATAAAGCAAGAGCAACTTGCTAAGGAACAGGAAGGCGAAGAGGATGTTGACCCCGTATCAGATCCTGTATCTAACGAGACTACTTCCGAGGGTGATGTCGACCTTCGTACCGCCAAGGAAATCGCAGAAGATGAGCGACGTTCAGCCATATCCAGTTTCATCGTCGAACAAATATCGCTGGACACGTCTATAGCCGATTCCCCGGAACCCTGGGGCGCTGTTAAGGGATTGCTTGACCAACAAGGCTTTCAATATCGAGACGATGCAGAGGTTGAAGCGCTTACACGACAGGCGATACTCGATTGGAATAAGTCACAACAGGCAGGCGCTTGGTACGACGATCTTGAAACTCCATTGGAACAGGATCGACCGCTTACCGAGCTAGATAAACGTCTTGACGAGATTGTCACCGAAGGTTTTGGTGAGTCGATGGACGTGCTTGCTGAACTCGATCCTTCTGAACTGGCGAGTCGGATATTTATCAGACCTAATGACTTTCGAGTTAGTAATCGAGAGACTTATGACACTATCCTTCGAGCTACGTCCGAGGCGGTGGCACGCAAACTGCGATGGAGTTCAGTACAGTTAGGAAACGAGCCAGTCCGTCTAGTCAATCCTGCCGATGGACTGAATGGGCAGGAGCGCCAAATGCGCGTTCAGTTGGTAGCTGGCAACCTGCGCCATGATAGTCGCTGGGAAGCCTACATGGAGCGTCACCAACTAGAGAGACCACAAGCAGAGCAGATGGTTGCTAAGGTACGTGAGCGGGTAGCACGTGAGATTGTTGCAGAACGAGACCAGTTGCGCGAAATGCGACGTAGTGTATTTGATTCTCTAGTTGAGCTTGAAGAGCGTGCGCCACGTCGTAGACTCGCTGAAGAGGAAGACCCCAAGCAAATTGACCCGTCGGAGTTCCATACTTCGACTCCAATCGCATACCTGGCTGGGTCGGTGGCAGAGATACAACCTAATTCAGTAGTGTACGATCCATCGGTAGGGTCAGGCGCTTTGTTACTCAATGCGGATATGGCGAACACAATAGTCGCTGGACGCATGAACGAGATGGATCCTGCGATGGAGGTGCTCGAAAAGATCGAAGAGGATTCAATAGATCGTTTCTATCGTGCGAATGGCGAACTCGGTATCATGGCGAAGGATGCTGACGCGGTGCTTGTGCATCCACCGTCCGGAATCATACCGTTGACGGAGCGTAACACATTTATGACCAAACACGGTACTACGATGAATCATCGTGAGTACATAACGGTAGCCGATGGGCTTTCGCGCATGAAGGACGATGGCAAGGGCGTGGTGCTGGTACCAGCTTCCGGCGTCGAGCACGGGATGACCAGGCAAAATGTTTCCCTGCTCACGATGATCGGCAACCAGTACGAGATCGGTGGTGTGATGCGTATCGACTCCAAGCTGACTTCGAGGCATGAAAAGACGTCGAAGCCGATGCTGATGATCAAGGTCGACGGACGCAAAGACGCTACGGCAAAAGTTGATGAAAAGCCTAAGGCAGCGTATATTCCTACTGCGAAGACTCACGACGAGATGTTCGATATGGCGGGTGCATTGCAGGCGGGTGCTCGTTTTGGATTCGTACCAGATACATGGGCAGAAACAAGATCAAAATTTACCAACAGAAAAAAAGGAGAACAAGGTGAAGGATCACGAAATACAAATGAGGGCGGCACTGGAGGCAGTAGATCGCCAGGCGGAAGGCAAGGAGGAGGTCAAGGCGGACCAGGAGGTAGAAGAGCGCCGGGTGAAAACAAAGGCCCTGGAGGAGGCACTGTTACTCCGAGATCGCCGGGTGAAGGCCGAGGCACTGTTACGCCAAGAACGCCGGGAAAACCAAGAACGCCAGGTGGCACAAGACCTCCCGGCACACCTGGTGGAAATGAAACACGAAATCCAATATCTCCGTCAGGAGATAAGAGAAATCCGAAGGGAGATTCAAAACCTGAGGGGAAACCGCCCACCAATGATTCCAAAGAGGGGGATAGTGGATCACAGCCTAATGGAAAGAAAAAGCCCCGAGGAGATGGTAAAGGAGATGATCAAAAACCGCCCCGGGTAGATAACAAAAAGAAACCTAAAGGCGATACCGACGATACCGACGAGAATAACGAAGAAACAAAAACAACCGTCAACATAGCCGATTCGCTTGGAACTCCCGTTGGGACTAAATCGAAACGGAAAGAGATCGATGCGTCGGTAGAGACGCAGGAAGAGGAAGAGCATGATATCAGCGTTAAGGATCTTGGCGGTAGTCAGGTCGGCTACGAGTCAATTTCTGGCGAGTCTGAAATGCTCACGCCGGGCGCGCTGGGAG
>MKWU01002917.1_pt1 | contig 23827 bp, 28 predicted proteins | sample 809101 | NCBI WGS metagenome assembly MKWU01 (sample SAMN05860141, study PRJNA318959) | sponge metagenome | host: Aplysina aerophoba | place: Slovenia: Piran, Adriatic Sea, Gulf of Piran | collected 2013-05-07 | reverse complement strand
TGTTGGATCAGGAGTAGCTGCTGTTGATCTGTACTTACAGGAAGGTTAGTAGTATTCAGTACCTTTGTGGCTAGGAGCATACGTGCTTAAAATATTACCTATACCTTCACTACACTGAAGCCTTGGAGCCAAACGTTTTGAAAACTACTCAGTTCTCTGCGTCAGTGGAATGTGCAAAACAAAGGGTGACTCTCTTATATAAGCTACAGTATGTGCAATTGATGTGGTGTGTGTGTGACAGACAATGAGTGGCCATTGGATGACGATAATAAATAACAAGAAAGAGAGTCTAACAACAAAATAGTGAGTTTTAAGCTGGGCACAAGGTGTCATTTTCTCTGTTCAAGGAGGGTTTGTGTGACCTATTTTGAATGGATTCTAAGGTGAGCCAATATGCGTATGGTGGAGATGGGGAAGCTGATCTCATACTCTATTGTCACCCGGTCAATTGTATGGTGTTGACCTCATGTTTGGTCCGCTACGTAGTGCTGAGTTTGCAGAATTGCCTGTCTCTACTGCCTGACTGTGTTCTTTCAGATTTTTGTCTAGGCATCTACCTGTCTGGCCTATGTAGATGGCAGGGAAGCCAAGACACAGGACCTGGCAAATAACTACCTGCTCATCTGTGGGGACACAGTCCTTAGGCCTCACTAGTAGCTGTCTGAGGCTGTGTAAAGGCAGAAGGAGATACCTTACTCCTAGTGGAGGTATATATTTTGTTTCACCGCCCCCAATAGGCCTCATACATAGTGACACCTGGGAATCAGGGCTGCTTAGCTGCTGGTCTAGTGGGTAGCTGTTCTTGTACATTAGACCAGAAGCTGAGCTCCGCCATATCCCAGGTGTCACTCTCCAGAACATATGTACGACTCCTTTTGCCTGTATGCATGTGGAACATGGCATAATGAACCACAACTATTTTCATAGCAGTGAAAACCCCATGGCTTTGCTGTTTCCATGGCTACAAATGAGACTGCATGTGATGTGTGTGTGACTCAGGGGTATGATACATCAATATTGTGGAATTTACTGCACAAGTCTATCCAAGTCACAAGAGAAGTTGTAACTGTTTGCATCAAAACAACAATGTGTGGCTTCACGCTGGGTACTCTTGTCATTTTAGGCTGTAGCTACATAATATAATGTTTCATTAAGAATTTACAATAGTCGTTTGGACAGTTGAAACTAACGCTTCTTGTTTGTCATTGTGTGGAAGTGAGCCTTTCAAGTTGTGGACGTGGCAAGAGCAGTTTTTCAAAGCCTATAATGCAATCTAACAATTCCGTGTGTGGGTTTTGTTCTATGGCATTTCTCTGACAAGTTATCAAGTGCAAAACTTGAAGAATGGGGTGAGCGACTGTAGTTTTCGCGATGTAACTTAACAACAGAGTGTCTTAGGAGAATCACTCACATGGAAAACTTAAGAGTGGATGATTTTGTAATGTGTAATGATCTCGGTTTTTCTTAAGTCATTCCAATGCTAACCACAGTGAGATATGTAATTATTAACTAGGTTCATTGACAGCAACTTTATTCGTTCTGGTGAAATAGTATTCACAAACAATTGGCACACAATTGTAGTAAATTGTAGTAAATCTTCTTGAAGACTGTGTATAAGAAAGGTTGGAGGATAATTAGTAGTAGCCATATTGGTTTATTTTGCCATGTTGCAATGTGTACACCACTTTCAGACAGGCCTAACCTACTAATGATCCACAAATGAGTGGGCAGGAGCTGTTTACCAGTTCTCATGTGCTGCCTGTCTTGTCACTGATGTGGGCCAGACAGGCAGATGCCTGGGCAAACAATTGAAGGAACCAGACAGGCAGTAGTATCAAGCAATTCTACAAACTTAGCACTGGCAGACCACGCATGGGGTCACTGTCATGCAATTGACTAGAACAGATTGATAGATTAGATCTTTTGGTAGCCCACATTAATTTTTTTCTGTTATCTTTTAGACCTAAATTAACACACCAGATTTACATGCTGTAGTTCATAAATATGTCACCCCTTATCTTTATACATGCCACTGATGAAGAAAACTGAATATTTGTCCAAACATTTGGTTCCAATTCTTTAGTTACTGGCTAGTAAAATTTGATAATAGATTTAGCAATATTTACTACCAGTTACAGTTGAGCTGTAGATGTTCTATTCCTTATATGCATGATTATTATTCTTTGCATCTTATTTCCTTCAGATGGTCAGATGAGGCCTCTGCTTCAAGGGGTAAAAGAGGATACAGCCATTCTCCCAATTCTGCAAGGCTTCCAATATGATGTGGTTGCAATAGCAGTGGACAATGTTGGCAACAAACAAGCTTTGGAAGATGCAGTACAGAATGTTCTGTCCTTTAACATCACAGTACAAATGAACTGCTTGAATGACTGCTCTGGAAGAGGCAGGTGTTCCATTATTGGTACCTGTATTTGTGAAAGTGGATTCTATGGCTCAGATTGCAGTCGAGGTAAGCTACAATGGCATGGATGTAAGCGGTTGCTACACTGAGGCTAATTTTATGCCATTAGGGGGAGTGATACGTTTTGCAAATTGTATCAAAATGAACTATAAATGTACCTGTGTATAGTACATGCTTGTAGGCTGTAGGATAACACAGCTCAAGAGAAAGGCAGCAGGAGAAAAAGGACCATCAACTGAGCCCAAACCCGTGACCTATACTCAACCACAAAGTTTCAACCACGCTAGCTATGGTATCAGCCAAGCTCCATGGTCTCCTGTTGCCCCTTATGTGCTTGTCATGGGTGTGCTACTGACTGTGTAGCTCATGTGGTTGAAACTCTGCGATAGAGCGTAGGTCACGGGTTTGGGCTCAGTTGATGGTCCTTCTTCTCCTGTCGCCTTTCTCCAGAGCTGTGTTGTCCTACAGCCTACAAGTAGTTACTACCAGCTCACAAACATTACTACATGTATAGTACATGCTACCACCTCACATACACAAATACATACACATAAAAAACTGACATGAACTCACTTTGTACCTGTGTTTCTGAGTGTCTGTGTATCTGTGTGTAATTGATTTCAAGGTGTGAACACAACGTGTCAGTAAGGGGGTCTGGCATATTGTAGTTGAAAGCTTAGCAGTTGCACTCTGACTGATCAGATTGACAAAAGGAAGCATCGCCACATGCATAGTACAGTTTGTCTTTTTGCACATTGTTGGATTCTATCCTAAGTGATCCGGGAACAGAAGGGAATTCTACCAAGTGTTAGATGGCTTTTCAGTGCAATTCAGTGAGCAGCAACAAACAGAAAGACGCTTCTGTACACTGTTGCTGTTGTGTTTGTGCATAATTTAATGCTATGGGTGCATGACACCGTGTGACAAAAGAAATCAGACTACCCTCTGTCTCATCAAGAACGGCTGCCAAAAGTGGGCTGACGATGAGATCATACACATATATTGCCATATGTTGAGTGCACCTTTGCAGTTAGCATTTGTGTGTCCGACTCAAATGTCATAGAAATAACACTGGGGTGTGTATATAATGCATGCCATACTCACTCTCAGTCCAGTGGTAGGAGTTGAAGAAGATATACTAATGAGCTTGTGACAGAATTATACTTACTCGTTTCCTTCTGTTATATACGTATAGTGTTCAATGTATTGTAGCATGTATTGTGTATTGAAGTGCTTGTCCTACAACTATCTCCTACACTTCAGACACCCCCCCATTGGAGCCACCTCTCTTAAACTTCACCTCTCTTGTGCCTGTTGAACAGGAGGATGATCCGGTAGCCATTCACATTTTTGCCAAACCTGTGCGAAACACAGACGAGGATGAACTGATTGTTACTGTTTTTGGGCTTCCAGCTACAGCGAATCTCAGCAAAGGGTATCACTCTGAAGATGGGTTTTGGAAACTTATCCAGAGAGAATTTGGAGACCTCAGCATTAGACTCCCTATACATTTTTCGGGAATGTTAAAGCTTCAGGCAAATGCCTACTTTGAAAACCACCAGAACACTACTTTAACATCAATGTGTTTAAACATTACTATTGAGCCTATTCCTGACACTCCGAGACTTATGGTGAAAGAAAATTGCTACAATGCATCTTCTGGAAATATTGTTGACATTGTTGTGGAAAGTGGCCTAGTTGACATGAGTGGCACAGAGATGCTCAGCCTTGCTGTGCATGGACTCCCTGAAATGGTCAATATTAGCAGTGAAATTGGCAATGACAACAGCAGCTCAAGTGAAGAATACATACTCATGCCTATGGAGTTTGAAGTTGTCTACCTTCATGTACCAGATGAATTTCAGCCATTTTCATTTGTAATTGTTGCCTACTCTACTGTAATAACTACAATGGTGCAAGCAAATATCAGCGAGATGGTGGTAATCAGAGAGTGTGGTTTAGAGAAAGGTGAGTTGTGAAGTGCGTGTTTTGCTGTGCTGTCAATGTTGGCACTTGTATATGCCATGTGAATCTGCTAGACAAGATTGTATGTTTAGTAATGACCATGCATAATACCAGACATATGAATGAGGTTGAAGGTAACTACATAATCTATGTACCCTCTGATACAAACAGCGATGGATATTTCTAGCCAGTAGTTTGGTGTTCTTGTTTCATGAAATAGCCTCTGCTACATTGTGCATAAGTATAGAAAGGTGCTAAAAAAAGTCCTTTTGAATTTGAGAGAATTAAGAAATGCAGTCTGCTGTCTATAGAGCATTCTTCATCTTTGATCTTTCAGCCATGAGGGTCATCATTAGTGAGTTGAAATGCCATGAAGGATATCCATTGTTTGTAGAGTTTGGACCTCCTTATGTAGCACTTTGTGACTGCCACAATGGAGTCATGGTGCATCTAAGGGTAAACCAGTATCCACGCTTATTACTGATATCTTTGTTAGATCTAAAGAGCTTCAAGAATCCTTATTGGCAAGATGCCATTTGCAATGACGTCTGTAAGATCGGTCACAGTTCACGTTATTATTCAAACAGGCAGGAACCAAGACTCTTACAACTTTACAACATTATAATATATAATAGTGGTGGTGGTACACATGAACAAAGCATGCTAATGGTGACAGTTGATCTAGGTTTGGGAATACATGAAACACTTGAAGTCAGTCCTCTGACCTAAAGACTACCTTACTATGCCCTAAGAGTAACATTGCAATAAGTCAATACTTGTTACATCTCCCTTACAAGGCTAATACGCCTTTCAGGGGTCAGATCTCTGTGCCAGTGTGGGAATGGGTCTTGATCTGCTGACTAACTGACGTGCTAACAGTTGGCTCTGTAGCCAGACTAGAGACGGAGATATCACCATCAATGTCTTGTGGATCGTCAGGTGTGACAGTGACGTGGTGTCTGTTTCGCCGCAGAACTCCCGACTGTGTTGACATAAAGTATGACCTCGGAGTGTTGGAAGTGCTAACAACTCATCCTGGTGTTGAGGTATCAGCAGTTTGGATCCACACTGCTGTACCACCGTCTAAGGAATGCTGAGATTGGGTACGGTGGCTTCTGTCGTGGATAGCCTTCTGCTTCTCTGTGAACAACACATCCTTCTCCCGGGAAACGCTGATGGATATCCTGGTGCAACGGAAGCCCACACTATTGTCTATTGTCTGAGCATTTTTGGTGGTAAGCTACCTACTACATGCTTTCCATGACCTATTGCGTACTTTACTGCACTAGCCCTGAGCGCTTCGTGCCCTTGGGGTCTCGTCTAGTAAGCGCAACACGCCATGGAAGGCATGTACTAACTAATACTTACTTCAGGTCATGGCCCGCTTTTGGACTGGATTCAATTCCGGCTGTTGCCCACTGTGTACTGCGCATAAGATGGATACAGTGTTATTGCTGTCAAGCTTTTCAGTGTTTCTGTAGGTCATGACATTCCCCTTTGGTTCACGACTGAGATGTTTCCATAAGAACTAGCTACAACTTGCACAGTATATATATATATAAAAGGCAACACTCGCCCAAAGCTGAAGGTGGTGAAGGAGTTGATGAAGAGTCATTGTAAGACAAGATGTGTGGATGTTGGGAGTAACAGGATTTGAAGGGTGCCAACAAACGTGATGGGGGGGGGCGTGGGACTGCTGAACTGAGACTAGAGGCAGGCAGATGGCCTGGACTGGGAGGGAGGAGAGGATCTGCAAGCTATGTACGAGTGGGAAAGTGGAGGACAAGATACACTTTGTTAAGCAATGTAAGTCTCTATTAGAGGATTGGAAGCAGCTCATATGAATGTGGTGGATGAGTGGCATTGTGGAGAGGGATGAGTTAGCTTGACATTGATGCTGAAGCAAGCTTGTAATAGTGAAATTGTTGGAGGAGAACTGGAGAAGATGTGGAGAAGTGAATTTGATAAGAGGACCCAGAGATTGAGATCCTGATTCATAGTTCTTTTCTGGTTAGACATGGTCATATAATTTCCCTTCTACCAACCCACACCCTCATAGTTTTCATTGTACGCACAATTCTGCATGGGGTTATTTGGTCCTAGTTGTGCTCCAACTGTCTTATTATATACTAGCAGAAGCAGCCCTCCTTCGGCGAGCTTCCACTGCTATGGCGCGCCGTACTGAAAAAACGAAATTCCCACGATGGCATTCTCTGATGGTACTTTCTATAATGGGGACCATCTGCGCGGACTGGGACGGAGTTTGCGGATCGTGGACGGGTATGCGGATGGGAATGCGGACGGTATACGGTGTGCTTTGTCATGCAACTGTCCATGTGGAACTTTGTCTGGAGAAGGACGTTGTGGCCTGCTGAAGGATAAGTGGTCTGTATTCTTCTTTTATGCAGGCAGTTACTGTCCCTATCGGCTGTACTGTACTATGCTGGCTTATTGTTTACTTGCTAGTGCCAACTGTCTTTCAGGGATAATTGCTGGTTATTTCCTGAAGTATTATACATAGCTAGGTAGCTAGCTAACTAGCTAGTTTAATACTGAATGTCGGTGTATAGATACAATATAGCAAGCTACATAATTATTAAAGAACATAAACAAACATTAATAATTATAAGTCAAGCACATGTATAGTGTACAAGTTAATCACTACAAGCACATGTCCATATTTGAGGGTCCTCTTTAAGTCCAACACACTTGTAATGGTACCACTTCTCACAGTCTTCGCATTCTGGGTCCACCGTAGTACACCTTGGTCCGGACTTTATTGTATTCATATGCCATGCCATCTGCATTTTAGGTGTAAAATGGCCGCTATTCGCCGGCCCTATCTTTTGTATGCGTCCGTGTCTGCGCGGACAGTCCGCAAAATAGAAACTACCTTCTCTGATGGCGCTTCCACATTAACAATGTGCGAACCATGCACGGAAGTTCGTATACTTTCTCCGTAAAACCAAAATGGCGGACGGTTGTTTTCTGGTTTTTTGCCATGCACTCCACTGCTGAAGCGAAGGACACTCTACGGTAGTGGTTCCAAAGCACTGTGAAGGTTTCGTGGCAATTTGGTTGCGTGCACGCGAGGAGTTCGCGGACAACCGTTTTCAACTCCTCTTTATTTATATCGATATAAATATGAGTATCGTTGTTATGACAAGACATAATTATAGATTCTCTGTCAGATGGAGGTAGAACACTAAGATGGCAAGAAATACACCTGCATGATGGAAACTCTGTGTTCTGCCTAGCATTCCTTGCTACCAGTTCAAAGCGATTCAAGCGAGTGTTTCACCACCTACAGTAGCTATGATCTCCTGTATTAATAAAATAAGCAAAAGATGCGGAAGGTATATGCTCTTAGTGCATTCGTCCACCATGCATTTGGTGTTACTCACCCTCTACTCTTCCTCTTCGTACATCCTTGTCCGAGCTACTACCGCTCGCAGAGTCGGGTATGAGGCCAGTTGGCTCAAACTCGTAAGGCTCCATATGTCCATACCACCACCACCACCATATTACTTGTCGTCATTAATGGGAATGACGATGTACAGGTAGGAATGTCTCTATACTTCCTATACTTCCTAAACCTGCTTATTAAGTACAGTCAAGATTCGTCATGGCCAAAAACATATACCACTTCTCGTGCACCCTGACATTAGCACATGAATGCATCCCTCTTCTTCATGCAAACTTGTGCATTGATGGTGCAAACTTTGACTTCACAAAGACCAGGTGTGGATGGCAGTCATTGATATAAATACTCTTCACTCTTCCTGACATCTTGATTACCTAGCTTTTCTTCAATGTTTCAGCACCTGGTGAAGTGATTAACCAAATAGATACAGGGTGTACCTTGGAAGTTACAAACTTGACCTGCAACTTTTCCCCTGTCAAATGGGGTATTTTGCAAGTTTGTGGCTTAGAATGCGGAGGAAGAGATGTTCCAGGAGGAGAAGAGCACTATTAGAGGCCAGCAGAAGACGTTTGGCTGCTCTGTACGCGGAGGAAGAAGAGATGCATGCAGTCTTGTCTGTTCTCTGCACGCGACGATTTTTCCTCAGTACACTGCAGCGAAGAGCAAGCTGGATGATGCCCAGGAGTACTGATTTCAGTGATAATACTATACAGTCGTGGGATGACAGGCTGGAAGGCCAATTTTCATGTGAACAAGGCAACTTTTCGTTATTTGTGCAATGAATTGCAAGGGCGTTTGCAGCGGGGAAATTTGGTCAGAGAGGCAATACCCGTGGAGAAGAGAGTAGCTATCACATTGTGGAGATTGGAAACCAACCAGGAGTATAGATCCGTGGCTCATCTTTTCGGTGTCGGGACATCATCTGTGTGCAAAATAGTTCATGAGGTGTGTAACGCTATTGTGGATTGCCTGTTGGACAAATACATTGTACTTCCCAGAGGTGAACGAGCTATGGAAGTAGTCAGGGGATTTGAAGAGGTTTGGGGATTTCCCCAGTGTTTCGGAGCCATCGATGGTTCACACATCCCTATTCTGGCCCCTCACAACAGTGCGACAGACTACTACAATAGGAAAGGATACCATTCCATCATGTTGCAAGCTCTGGTGAACCACGAGTATCTGTTTATGAACACCTACGTTGGATGGCCAGGCAGTGTCCATGATGCTCGCGTTCTGAGCAACTCAGAGGTATTTGTCATGGGAGAAGCAAGAGCACTTGCACCCAATTCCGTTAAATTTATTTCTGGTGTGCATATCCCAATAGTCATTCTTGGAGATCAGCTGGCTAATGAAGCCATACACTGGCACTGGATTAAGTCAAGCACAGAGGCAGTTTAACTATCGAGTCAGTAGGGCACGTGTTGTTGTGGAGTGTGCCTTTGGCAGACTGAAAGGAAGGTGGCGGTCACTATTGAAAAGAAGTGATGTTCGTGTGGATTTCATGTCCATCCTGCCAGTCAAAGGTGTGGGAGTGTCAGGCCTGCTAGTAGATTGAGGGGTACTAGGCCTGCTGCAAGATCTTTTGGGTGTATCGACTTCACCTTCCTGAAGCCCTGTCTGTGGCAAGGTGTCTCCAGATGCTGAATCCAGCAAATGCACTGGAGACACTGATGCTCTCCCACCCATTACTGCATCGATGTCCTCAAAAATCGGAAAATCGGCTGGGACATCATCTGCATCTGATTCTCTGCCTTCGCCGCTCTTCCTCAGCCTGTCTGCGATCTCTTTATACCTCTTTTTTAGAGTCTTTATTTTAGCGCGACATTGCTGCGCCGTTCTGTGGTAACCCCGCTTCGCCAAGGTGTTCACGATCTGCGCGAGCACGTTATCGTTCCGCTTGGCCCCGTGCAGTTGCTTCTGAATGCTGTCCTGACTCCACGTATCGATCAGGAGCTTCGTCTCCGCCACCGTCCAAAACTTTCCGCGTTCCGCCATATTGTTCACACTTGAAATACGGTTGTGCGCCTACGAACCGGTTCGAGATACAGTTGCGTTACCAGGTTTTCGAACCGGTTCTGGAACCGGGTTAAAGTCATTATAACCAGGTTCAGAACCAGATAAGTTGCCCATGTGAATGCGCTAAACCGGTTCACAGTGTCCATGTGAAAAGGGGGCATGTAAACGAGCCTCCTGCATCACCTTTTGTTTCCTTTCAGCATGACCAGTTCTGTTTATGTTCAGTATGATTAAATTCACCAGAATGCTCACATATGATGTGTGCATAGTGGTCAAAGGTTTCAACCCAATATTTGGGTGGGCAGACATTAACCAGCACAACCTGGAAGGAGGTGAGCCTGTTGATATTTTAATTACAGGTCCTTACGACTTAGCTAAGTACTGTAGTTATAGGGAGCTACATGAAGAATTGAAGGGTTTGAGTGTATGTGTGCCTATGTGATGTTAGTCAGTCTGACAGGCTCCAAATAGATGTGGGCATCACCCTATGAAAGCCAATCACTGAAGCTCATCAAAGAGAGGCTATCAAATAACAACCAGCAGTGGTCATTGGAGTGGAGAACCAGGCTACAAATGTTCACAATATCCATTGCCACCAACAGCAATCAAAGCAGAAAGGAGAGGGAACACAATAGCAGTGTAGACACCTTCCTACTCAACAGAGACAAAGCAACTCTCTACTCTAAATTTTGCCCTAGATGCTGGAACTCATCCTCAGTGTCACAAACAATGCCCAGCACATGAAGCTACTTGCCCATTACTGTAGGCTGATTACATCTCACCGTTATATGATGCACTAATTGCTGGCGCATATACATGGACCAGTGCCCATGGTCAATGCAGGAGGCAATCCTGCATGGTGACCATCTCCATTATTGATTCACCTGTTAATTCAAGATCAGTACTGGGGCTAATGTGTCATGTCTTTTACCACTTAGAGGGCACTTGCCAAGTTACCACAAGTTAAGAATGAATAGGAAATGGGGCTACAGAATGTGATCACTACAGAATGATATGTGATCACTACAGAATGATATGTGCCTTAACTAGCTAATTGACCATATAATTAACAAAATCAACTCGTTGACAATTAATTGCAGAATGGCATTCATCAACTGTATACAAAACTACTCATCAAAATCAATTTTCTAGTCATCAACAATGCAGCAATGAGCAATGAACAATGATTATGAGACTATTGACAGGTCTTAGGAACTTTGCTAATGACATATACCCATGATTGGCTGGCTCTTCTACAAACCTTTTTTTTGTCTGTAGAGAGGGTTTGCCCACAAATAACTGAGCAGATAGGTGTTTCGGACTTCACTTTCAACTGGCCAGCAACAGACGCCAGTGACATAGCCATTATCCAGTGCCCCTGCAGGGATTTCCCTGACCTGACTAAAGACCTGTTTGCTGTCAAAGAGTGTGGCATGGGTGGAGACTGGCTGCAAACTGAATTCTCCACTTGTGTATCTAAAACAAGGATGACATTGTGTGAGGTATGTGTGTAATATATGCATATATCACATTGTTGTGATGTCAACATAAGAACGTTATTTGGCAGGTTTCATATGAACCTGCAAAACTCATAGCAGAAGTATGATTTATTACAAAACCTGTTATTATTACCTTCTATGCTATATATAATTCATAAAATTCAGCAATGGAGTATATACAGTGCAAGTTGCAAAATATACCACTGATCTTAATAATACAATGTTGTGTTGTGTTGTGCTGTGCTGTGCTGTGCTGTGCTGTGCTGTGCTGTGCTGTGCCGTGCCGTGCCGTGCCGTGCCGTGCCGTACCGTACCGTACCGTACCGTACCGTACCGTACCGTACCGTACCGTATTGTATTGTATTGTATTGTATTGTATTGTATTGTATTGTATTGTATTGTATTGTATTGTATTGTATTGTATTGTATTGTGATAATGACTGCAGAATCTCATACTACATGTGCAGTAACTCTTTCTTTTGATGGTGTGTATGTGGATGAGATACAAAATGTGTCATTTCTATAGAGTGGCAATCTAGCAGGCACTCTGTTTGACAGCCCAGGAATGTCTGAAAACTCAACACCTGGTGATGCTGCTATTTTGTTCAATGCAGCAAGCACTTTCCTTACAAATGAGAACATTAACAATGATACAGTAAGTTGTGGAGTGAAACAATGATGCTTAACTTACAATCCTATACATGTGAGTCACGGCAGTTTCATTTAAAGCAGTCATTCCTTATGGTATCACAGCATTCTAAGTTTCTGTGATTATGCATGTGACTGCACCAGAAACAAACAGACTGATATTTGACTCCTACATCTGTCCCATTGTGATGGGCTAGAGTTGTTTTGAGAGATTACAGTAAGTTATAACTTAGTTTTGAGGTGACTATCAATGGTATAGGTAAGTAATATCTGACACAAATTTGAATGCTGATTGCATAGCCACAGGCTGCACTTGGAGTTTAAATAGTCCGGTAAGGTCAGAGTAACATGTAGTCTGAAATAGTTGCCTAGCTAATCACAACAAAACGTTGCTAGAAGTTGTAGGGATGGTGAAATAATGTCCAATTCAATCCCTTAAAGCACTGGTGAATGCTTATCTGGGTTGTTACAATGTAACAGAACACACTCCTTGTTCCTGAAGTTCCTTTTCACTGGTTAGTTTTCCCGTGCAGCTACATGGGGAGGCATCATTCCTTCAACTTTTGTGGAAAACAATTGTACTTCCCTTTATGTATACAACTCGTGCACTAAAGTCTGTAGCTAAAACATGATACTGCCAATTATCCTAGGTGAGAGACGCTCTGCTGGATGCTTTTGACAGACTGCTCGCTACTGATGAGGAAACTCTTCTGACCATAAGTGAAACAACAGATGTTGGAGAAAGGTATGTGTGGTAGCTATACATACTATAATATTTTGTCTGCTGAAAGCCATGATCATGACAGTTCCACTTGGCAATATATGTGAGAGTCGCCAGCAGAAATCGCACCTTACTGCATATTCGCCATTTCGAGAAAATGGCTGATAAGTTTGGCACGACCGAAAATTGTCTTTACCAGTTTACCTGAGGGCTATCAGACATCGTTTTGGGTGGAAAACTTGGGAATTCATCATTAGTTCCATTGCCGGCAAAAGGGACAAACCGAAATGCCCTCTCTTACCAATTTTGGCAGGTTCTCTCGTATGCGTCTCTTTGACTATGATGTCTTCAACAGAGTCGTCTATTTGCAACTCCCCCGAGCCAGTGGACCTCTCAGGATGCTTCTCCACACCCTCGCCCAATACTAGTTAGTCCTCTAGCAGCAGCAGCTCAGGTGTCAGGAGCCTCAGGAGGAAGCAGTGTTCCTCTGACTATCTGATTGATGGGCTCAGCTAAAGCGCTCTTCAAGTCATGCACTTTAAAGAAATTTCTCAGCCCTCGAGCACCCTCTACTAGTATTTCCAGGTGAGCACAAGTCGAGTCCCAACCCACTGACAGCACTTTTTAGCAAGTTCCATCTTTGTCGTCGGCATTTTTATGATAGTATACGAATTGTTATATTGAATTTAGTATTCTATTTGCGAATCCTACCTACCGTACGTTCGCTTTAGCTAATATTTATTCATCACGGAAGTACCCAGAGCTACCAAACTTCGTAGAATAATGCAGAAGGTGTGTAGGTATACACTGATAGCAAAAAGTCCATTTTGCTTAAGTGTGCCTTAAGGTGAGATTTGTACTGGCGACTCTCACATATATATTAGCATGATAGTTACATTGGCAAAATAATTGAGAAAGTGATTGCATCCCATGTCATCCAACAAAACATGATTACTGGTTGTCACAAGTAGAACCACTGCTGGCTATGGTTACATTTTTTGACCTGGTCAGTTGCCATAATACCCAGTGAATATTACCATTTGTCACTGCAGCCCAACACAGTGCTACAGTGTATTTATCTTTGCTTTATATGTCAATTCCTGGCCAGAATATGTCACCTTTCACCTAAAGCACAGTTTAATGCTAGTGCAGTTCGAGCTTCTTCAAGCTGTTGTTGTTGCTAGACTACAACCTCAATCTGGGATATGTTTGAGCATTCAATATTACCATGTGCTAGATTACACCACCACTGCTTATACACATGATTACCCTCCTAAATACTGTTGCTATCTGTTGTAATGGTAATGGGGTGCAGTGCTAGTTTAGGTTAATAGCAGAATCTCCTTAAGGAGCTTTAATTGTTTATGTAGGCATTACACTGCACGTGCACAGTAAGTCCTTACACTGTGAAAGAGATATGAAAGAGGTATTTGAAATTGTTTGTATTGCCATCACTGATGAAGGTAGCCGTAGGTTACCAAAACGTCTGGATAACTGTGACTTTTTTGGCTAGTGTGAATCGAAGTTATATCACGAAAGAGGTATTATGTATACGCACTCTACCATAAGTACATGCTAATTTTACTTGTCATTTTCAAGTGCATGATGTTTTCACAATTTAAACTAGCAATTTTGGGGTTGTAAAATTACTAGAAACACTCCTGTGACCTCTTTGTATATTCATGATATGCAGGCTTTTATCATCATTTGACAAGATCGGAGAAGCTCTTCACCTTATTCCAGAAATACCCTTCATGGTGAACAGAACAAGATTTACTCTGGATTTTGTTGAACTTACTTCAGTAGGTATTTCAGATGGAGGGTATGATGTTACTTTTGGTAGGGAAGATGGAGACCATGTAAAGCTGCCAAAATCCCTATTCAGTGGAAATGTAACTCGTGTTAGCAGCTCACAGATAAAACGAACACCCCTATTTAGAGGACGAGATGACTCCATCACCATTGCCAGCAACATCGTGTCCATCAATGTGCTTGAAAAGGAAGCCAAGGCCCTGACACAACCTGTTATCATAGAGTTCACAAAGATTGCTGCTGTGAGCATTTTTGAGTGCAGCTGCTCTATTAGATAATGCCATATTGCCGTAAGTGAAATTATCATTTGCTTCCTGTTGTGTAGATTCCAAATGGAATGGAAATAAGTTGCCGCTTCTACAATAAGAGTGCTGGACGTGAGTAATAAGACTGCTTACTGTCTGGCTGTTGTACATAAATGGAGATGCATATTGCATATCTCAAGAATGTAATTAACCTAAGGGATGGTAATGACTTAGCATGTGCTTGTGTGACTAACTGTCTGTGATATCATCTGTCTATGACATCATCTGTCTAGGAGTGGCAGGAACATGGTCTAAGGAGGGGTGCAGTTTGCTGCAGGAGACGCAAGAGGAAGTGATATGTGCATGTCACCAGCTGTCCAGTTTTGCTCTTATAGTGGTTAGTGACCAAAGGGTATAGTGTTAGGAGCCATGTTGTTCCTTGATACACATCAATCCTGCCTCCTCTTTTCAAACAGACTACAGCAGATGCCACTACTGCTCCTCCTGTCAACACCTCAGCAACACCTGTTATGGTGTCCATTGTGGTGCCCATTATAGTGGCAGTTGCAGTTGTAACCACTGTTCTCATTGCTATTGCAGTTCTCACTGCAGTGGGGGCCATTATCATGTATGTGAATCAACTGTTCCACTGGTGCTTGTGTATGCAATTGCCATACCTAGTTACAGTTATAGATATAGTTATAGTTCATGTACTCTGTATATGTAAAAAGAAGTATGCATAGTCACCTAAATAGTGCTCAAGTGCAGCTAGCTGTTGGTCAGCTACTGAATATGATCAGTCCTCTCCACTATTTAGGTATTGCCCTACATCCAAGAGAACCAAGTACTTCAATGTGGATGGACAAAGAAGTCAAATTCCAATGGAAATTATACAGAATGTCGGAAGTCATGAAGCAATGGAAGGGGTGGAGAGGGACACCCCGTTTGCTGTGTAGAACTGGGATCATTTGGCTAAAATTTGGAACAGTATAGAAATATTGTAGTAGCTAGCTGAACATTAGATTTGGCACAAACACAGCTGTTACATACACTAGCTTAATTCTTCTAGGTCTGTAGCTTTGCATTTTGCACACTAAAGACAGTCTGGTGTTTATTGTAGGTTACTGGGTGCTGAAATGTGAACCTGAGCTAGCCTCACATTATTGAGTTATCTAGAACTGATTGCTATATAAATTCTTGGTATATTGCTTGTATTATCACTCAACCTGTTGAAACATTTCGTAAATATTCTAAAATTCATGAAATTTGTGGGACTTTTCCATGCCTTTATATACCTTCGTCATTAGTACCGTCCTGCACTTCTCCCACCCTAGTATCAATGGCGCCAATGCCACTTATATGTGCCAGAAAATCAGACTCCGCTTTTCGTGCATTAATATACACTTGAGCCGTTCAGACGATTATATTAGGCCAAACTACATTTATCCAGACTAGTGCTGATCTGGATTCCAATCCTATATAACATGGATTGATCCAGAATCCAATTCGCTGTCACTGATGAATCTGATACCCATAGTAAATCCCCGTTCAGTATTCACTAGTGAATATAGATCCCCGTACACGATGTATGGTGATATATTGCCGTAGTGTTCTTTGTGTTCCCTATATACACACAATGGACAATTTAGAGCATCTCTGCAAACGATAGTGTCTTCTCTGGAAGGGTCTATGCCTATGGCTCATGCTCTCTGACAAAGGTTGTGCGTTCTGCAATCAGGTCACTGACTGCTTGTTTGAACTCACATGTAGGTACAGAGCATCGAGTAACTAGTACATACCACCCACCAACCAACAGTCTGGTGCAGCTCTTTAATTAGAGTTTGGCAGATGCCTTGGTAATGAAATGCCACTACAGTCAGCATCTCTGGGATCAGCATATTTGACGTGTCCTCTAGCTTTGCATACAGGACATCAGTCTACAAGAGTACATAGATGACCCCATTCATCTTGAGGGGATCTTGTCACACAAGCAGAGTTCTATCAACATGACACCGAAGATAGCAAAGTTGATGCTCTTATACATCAGTAGCCTATATCAAAGAAACAGTGGATGAACATAAGGGTAAATAAACTATAATCATACAGATCACATGTTACAAAAATTATATTGGGATTTCATTTATAACAATAATTATATAGATTGTATAGATCCCTACCTGCATTGTCCATTTGGTGAATATCCGTATATACGTATTCCAGGTTTGCTGGTCAGTAGTGTAAACTATGACATACAAACTGGGTTGTTGGTGAATGTGAGAGCTGACACGTGACCCAAGCAGTCACTCAAGCAGGCTCATTATTGGTACATCATGGGTGAGTCCCTTTTAGTCCTCTTCTGGAATCCCTGGTGTGTCTATATATGGTCGTAGTCCTCTTTCTGAAGGAGCTGCTCTTGAGTTCACGGTCTCTTCTTCCATTACTATTAGACGAGAAATTCACATCCTATCTTTCAGCCCCGTACGCGGGTGGTAGCGCAGGTGTCCCGCCGAGTTACGGCGCTACAGAAGGGGATCAGCCTGTCCGCGTAGTGTATGTGCATGCAGGCTCCGCGTCAGGTAGTTTTCTCTCTCGAACGTACAGCTCCGAAGGGTTATACATTACTACGCGTGTATAATTGTTTAAATGCACAACGTGTACATACACAATAATATAAGTTCACCCAATATATAATATTGAATATTGAATATTGAATATAGCACTATAATCAAAAAAGTCATTAGGGTCTTGCTTCCAATTCATTCAATCCAAACATTTTCGTACCCTTCCATTCTCACATGCCTTATATATTTACCACACATACCACCTTGTCTTTGCCTTCCATCACTTGCCACCCCTCTATAATCCTCATTCATCAACCTCACCATCTTCCTTCTCTCCTCTACCATATCATTACAGTGCAGTAAAAAATGCTCCACATTTTCCACTTTATTCTTATCGCACATCCTACAGATCCGTTCATCCTTCCTTAATCCACACCACCTGCCAGTTTCAATTCTCAACTCTGCAGTCTCACCTCTCAGTTTCATTAACATCCTCCTCTGCCCTTTACAATCAATCTCCACACAGCTTGCCTTACACCTATGTACAATCCATCAGTCTCCCCATCACTTCTAACTTTGGATGTGCCCTAGCTTCTTCTCTCCACCCCTCCCTAGCCATACACTTCAATATGTGCTTCACTTCACTCAGTGAGAGTCCACTCAATGCCTGCATGTCCAATCCCTGCCACCCAAAAGCCTCCAATTCCATCCTCATATCTTTCACTCATTGCACCCTGCATCCAAACTTCATAGCTTTCCTCACGACCTCCATCAACAACCTGCCTTCACCCAGTCTCATTACATGTACCCAAAACTCAATACTCGTTTTCATTGGCTCCCACTTCACTGGCAGCATATTCATTTCAAACTGCAGAGAAGCCAGTGACTGCAGCCTTCCCACCCCCATAAATATCCTCATCGCTCTCATCTGCACCTCCTCTATTGGCTTAAGCTGCCTCCCACAACCCCATACCTCCTTCAACCTTTCAACTACTGAGTTGATGAAAAGTGAGAGTAACAGGAGAGACAGAATGCACCCTTGCCTCAAACCACATGACACTTCAAACGGGTCACTGCGTCCTGCCCCTACCTTTACCTCACAACTCACATCTGAATATGCTGCCTTCAGAAAGGCTAGAGCCCAGCCTCCTATTCTCAACTTCTTCAAACACCCCCACAACTTCCTTCGACCAACTCCATCGTATGCTTTCTTAAAGTCTATGAAACTGACAAGCATCCCTTTCCTGACACCGCTTTCAACTGCCCTAGCAATACCAATGTCATTAGTCAGTCTCAGTACCCTCTTCCATTCCCGAAACCTCCTTGCTCCTCTGCCACCAGCTGCTTTTCCTTCACTATATAGTAGTCACTCTGTACCAAAACACCTCACCACTGAAGATGGTAGTTGTACAACTACCGAAACATTTGGCTTTGTAATTCCCTCATTGGCTAGTGAATTTCTCAACAGATGATGACAGCAAGTATACCTAGCCACTCAGGACAATATCAAATCAGCGTTGTTGTATAGTAGCACCAACCATAACAATACAAACAATGTCCACAGCGTGGTTGGTTGTGAAGATGCAGAGTAAGCATGTGGACTCGGCTGAGTGAGAGAAACACCTGTGTGAAGATTATGGAGGCCTTAGTGGAGTCAGTTTTAAAATGGGCTGGATTGTATAGAAAACGTGCAGCTGCAAGCTTGTAGGATTGTTCTGGGGTAGGCAGGTTGCATTCAAAGACATCACTACATTGATCTAGAGTTGTGGTTGCTGGCACTAAGACGGGAAGCCAAAAACCTGAGGTGCATTCCATGACGTAATGGGAATGATCAGACCCCTTGTTTATCTGCCTAGCCAAATTAGCTAGGCAGAGAGACTAGCTAAGAACAGTAAGGCATCTGTGCTTCCATTTTGAATTGTGCTGTGGAGGTCCACAACGTTCGCTGGTGACATTGACATTTCCTGACACATCACACCCACAGTTGGATTGCAATTGCTTATAGTTGCAGTAAAAACTGCTGCTAACTAACACTGAGTGCATGTATTTTCCTAGTGAGCAATAAACCACTTTGAGAGTTTAGCCATTGTCTCAAGTTATTACAATTGTGTTTTATTATAGTATGTTATGCAGGCAAGTAATTCCAGACAGACACACATTTGAATGATGATTGCAAGGTCATAGGTTGCTCTTGCAAGGCCATTGATTGTTCGTTTCTTGCATGACTTGGTGCATTATTGTAAAATTGTGCTGTCCGAGCTGTCCAAGGGGCATGAAAGTGGGTGCACTAGACTTCAGACTGCTGTGCAGTATCTTTAGTAAATAAGGTCAGAGTAGCATTTTGTCTGAATTACTAGCCTAACTAGGCGAATGAAATGTTGCCAGATGTAGGGATGGTGTAATATGTTCCAACATGCCATGAAGCTGGTGAATGTTGACCTGGGTTGTTAGAATGTCATTGCTTACCTTTCCATGCCTTCCTATACTTTTTTCACCAGTTGGTTTTTCCATGCAGCTACCTAATCGGGGACACCATCCCTACATCGATCTCTATTAGTTTTGGTGGAAAGCATTTTACTCCCTTGTTATAATAATTATATTATAAATCATATATATATATTGAAGCTAATCCCACTGCATACGGGGAAAGTGAGATCTTACCTTGTACAGGTTTAATGGAGATATACACAAAAGAATCTTCAGAAGAGGAACAAGTATTCATGTCACAACAGCCACATTATACTTTCGAAGTTATACATATCTTGTGGAAGCATGCTTGCATGTGGAAGTATGCATTATTGAATTTTGTGAAATGTACAACCTATAGAGTCCTTAATAATAATGCTGGTATCTATCTATGCTGCAGTGCAATGGGAGTTCTTGAATTTATTTTCACTCGTTTAAGGTGGGCTGCCTGTGGTAGCCCCTAAAACTCTGTGCACCAATGTGCGTATGGCTTTATGTTACAATATGTGCATGCATAATATACCACTGCACACCACCACCACAGTGCAAGTTGCTCGAGTGCAAGTAGAGTACTTGTACCAGTGAGTGAAAGAAGTAAGCCACCACCTACACAGCACAAGTCTATGCAGAGGATCACATAAATCACCACACACGCAGGTGGAGTATTTGCACCAATGGCTAAAGGAAAAATGCCACCAGTGCAAGATGCAGCCAGTGATAACCACCATCAATGCCCAAAAGTGTAATGGTCAGGACCACGCAGGTTCAAAAGTCAGTTAAGTGCAAGTTGTAAAGGTGGAAAATCAAAGTTCAGGACCAGTTGTGATGGAAGTTGGACAAGAGAAAGCAACAACATGCAACTACACCCACCACAACTGACCAGTTCAAGACCAGCACAGCAACGCTACCTGTGTAAGGGAACACAGTCCTCCATAAACAGAAAGTACATTATAATAAAGAGAAGTAACATAATGCATTTTGGAAAGGACTGGTAATTTCTGTGAAGTACATGCATGATACGTGTCATATAGACTCATTGGTACAGGTGCATGTTCTAGATAGCAAAGGGGGTGCATGCACTGTCTTGCAAGTGGTGCAAAGTATATTATGTATTGTAGCTGGACTAAAACTATTCAGGATGTTATAGCCGTAAGGAAGACATCAGAGAGACGTAACCATTACATCATTCACACCTTTACTTTGACACACTTTTCCTTTGCACTTTGCATTACATGTCAACATCAATCACCTCCCAAGCATATCTCTTAATATATCAGTATCTTGGCTGACAAAGGCCTTTGTGACAAAAACACAGAATAAATAACTCTTTGTAGGTGTATAAGTTACCCTTCTAACAAGCCAGTGTTTAAACACGTGTACAAACTGCTTCCATCAACACTAGTTCTAGATGTACTGTGTTGACAACAGTGAATGTGTCATGCAGACCCATCACTTCCATCACATGTATACAGATGTGACATAGTAACCCAGTGATCTTACAAGTGATTGCTCCATCAAAGAAAACATTACATGTTATCCTGTTTACCATGACTGCACATGTACCCATCACCTCATGTCTCATCTTGAACATGCAGAATACATCATACACTGGGTATGAGATATGTGATTAACTTCAGGTACTTTCGTGTATAAATACAGGTTATTCATACCTTCATACATACATTCTGTAGGTATGCACATACACATACCCATCAGTGTAATTTCTGGTTAAATACAAGGACTCTTCATATTAATTTTGTAGAGGCTCATTGCTACGTGACTGATAGCAAACGGATGAATTACTTGAGCTGTATACGTAGCACAAAGGGGTCAAATATACCAGGACGTTTCAGCCGCGTAGGCCCTTCATCAGCTGGACTAACTGAGCCTCAGTTAGTCCAGTCAAGTAAGTCATCCGTTTACTCTTCACATTATCATACAATGATACAGTGCAGTGTGCAGATGATCACTTTCCAGGTGGTTAATAGTTACAGGAAACGCAGAATAGCTCTGGCTGGTCATTCATCCAATGTATATACCCTTGTAAACAAAGTCTGCGTCACATGCGCTGCTGAAGAAGAGAGTGGGCATAATGCTCACCAGCAGTAGAGAGAGTACAGTATCTACAAAGTTACAAGCATTCAATACTCATTAGCTGAATGGCTCTATATATAGTTGCCAGGCTTCAGCTCAATCATACCTGCAGTTTGCTAGTAGCTAACTTTACAGGCTAAGGACTAACTGGGTTAGGCCTGTTCACATGTACTCCTCTGCACTGCTCCTGTCCAATTAGCTTTGTAACACTGCTTAAGGCAAGAGAAGTGAGTGGCACACTGCCAATGCACTACTATGCTCATGCACAATTCGTGCATTTATAGCTAGGCTTCAAATCTAAGTGGCAATTTTGTGTTTGGTCAGGGAGAATCACAAGCAATATCACAGCTGGGAGTCTAAAGCTTGGGACTCCAATTAATCCATTCTGAGGACTAATTGACCCAGCCAAGTAAGACCTACTCATATGCTATTATCGTCTGTGGACCTTTTGAAAATGGCTAGAGAGACAGAAAAGACAGATGGAACTGACGTGGATTAAACCCAGGGCCTTTGTCTTACTGTGCCAGTACTGCCGGTGAGCTATATATTATTATTATTATTATTATTTGTATTATTATTTTAAGTGCACCATGTGCAACAGCACACTAGGGTGTACGCACCCCATGCAGCCCTGAAAACATAAAAAATGCATTAGTCTGTAGTCACAGATAAATCAGATGCTTAATCCAGGCAATAACTTATACATTAGGAATCAGCGGGAGGGGGGACAGGTACACATCAAGCTACAGTCAAAAAAAGCGCTTCCGCCTCATCTTCTCCACACTTCTCCCTACTCCATCATCTCTACATGCATAACTTAACACTGCCGCAACTCTTTCATCATCCTCCATACTCTGCCACTCCACCTTCTCCCGCATTGTCATTATCAACTTCTCCCTCTCCTCTGCCATGCCAGTACATCTTAACAACCAGTGTTCCACATTCTCCACCTCCTCACTTTTACAATTCCTATACACCCGTCCTTCTCTGCTAACACCTCACCATCTGCCTGTCTCAACCTCCAATGCTGCAGTACCACTCCTCAATTGTACCAGAACCCTCCTCCTCCACTTACATTTCTACACACTGTGCCTCATATCCCTTCTCAATTTCTGTACTTCTGCCAACTTCCAGTGACTTCTTGCCTCTTCCCTCCAACTATCCACAGCTTCTCTCCATGCAACATCCTTTAGCATCTGCCTCACCTCACTCGTAGACAAACTCTTCAGCCCTTCAGCTCGCAATCCTTCCCACCCAAACATCATTAAACTCATTTCCAAATCTTGCCTCCATTGAACCCCATCTCCTACTCCATCACCTGCATCATCACTTGCTTCAGTAGCCTATCCTCTCCCATTCTCATCACTTTCACCCAGAACTCGATACACCTCTTCATTCCTTCCCATTTCAGCGGTAAGGTGTTCAGCTCAAACAGAAGGGACACCTTGGGGTGCAGCCTTCCCACTCCCAAGAATATCCTTGCCGCTATCAGCTGAATCTTCTCTATGGGAGCCAGCTGCCCGCAACTACCCCACACTTCTGCCCCATATAACAGCACCGAATCTACCAACATTTCCAATAGTTTCACACAAACGTTTCGCCTCTCAGCTCACCCACTGCTACTCTACACCTCCTTATCCAGTCACTCAGGGCTTTGGCTCCCGCCTTCTCTCTTTCCTCCACCATCCTTGCACAATTAAGCTGGTCGTTCACCATACACCCCAAATACTTATACTCCTTCACAACTTCAATCCTCTCATCATTAATAAAAAAGTCTCCGCAGTCCTCTAAACACCTCTCCTCCTGATATGCATCACCCCACTCTTCTCCACATTAACTTCCACCACCCACTCCTTGCACCACTCCTCCAACACCTTCAAGCCCCTCTCCACCTGCTCCTCATTTTCTGCAAGCAAAACAGCATCGTCTCCATAAAGCAGCACTGTGACCATCT
>MKWU01002913.1_pt1 | contig 23874 bp, 21 predicted proteins | sample 809101 | NCBI WGS metagenome assembly MKWU01 (sample SAMN05860141, study PRJNA318959) | sponge metagenome | host: Aplysina aerophoba | place: Slovenia: Piran, Adriatic Sea, Gulf of Piran | collected 2013-05-07 | reverse complement strand
CGCATCAGTTAAGCCGAATCGGGACCGCGGACCGACCCGCGACATCTCGAACTCCAAAATCGCCAACTTTCCTCCCCTATTCGACTGTCCTTGTGACCTAGTCGACCGCCGAGTCGCTTAATCTGGGTGCCGACTATGTCCTGTGGGGAGACGACGGCAAGCCGCTGGCAGTGGTGGAGGCGAAAGAGACCACCGTCGACCCGAGAGTCGGCCAGCAGCAAGCGAAGCTCTACGCCGACTGCCTGGAGGCGATGCACGGCCAGCGTCCGGTCATCTTCTACACCAACGGCTACAACACCTACCTGTGGGATGATTTCTTCTACCCGCCACGTCCGGTCGCCGGGTTCTACAAGAAGGAAGAGCTGGCGTCCCTGATTATCCGCCGAGCCCAGCGCGCCCCGCTCAATGTGTCGCAGGTGAGGAACGAAATCGTCGAGCGGTACTACCAGAAACGGGCCATCGGCAGTATCGCGGACCAGTTTGCACAAGCGCGGCGCAGGGCGCTGTTGGTGATGGCCACCGGCAGCGGCAAGACCCGCACGGCGATTGCACTCGTGGACCTGCTGCAACGGGCGGGCTGGGTGAAGCGGGCGCTATTCTTGGCCGACCGCGTGGCGCTGGTGAACCAAGCCGTTGGTGCGTCCAAGGCACACCTGCCCCAGTCCAGCCCGGTGAACCTCGTCACCGAGAAGAACGCGACGGGTCGAGTCTACGTCTGCACCTACCCGACGATGATGGGGCTGATAAACGCGTCGACCGGGAGCGAGGCGCGGTTCGGCGTCGGGCATTTCGACCTTGTGATCATCGACGAAGCGCATCGCTCGGTGTACCAGAAGTACCGGGCGATCTTCCGTTACTTCGACTCGCTGCTGGTCGGTCTGACCGCGACACCACGGGACCAGGTAGACAGAAACACCTACGCACTCTTCGACTTGGAGCCGGGCGTGCCGACCGACGCCTACGAACTGCAGACCGCCGTCGCGGACGGTTTCCTCGTGCCACCGCGCGCGGAGCAGGTGGATCTGAAGTTTCCCCGCGAAGGCATCGACTACGACTTGCTCAGCGACGAGGAGAAGGAACAGTGGGAGAGCCTCGACTGGGGCGACGACGTGGACGAGAGCAGTCTGCCGGACCGGGTCGACGCCGCCGCAATCAACAGTTGGCTGTTCAACAAGGACACGGTCGACAAGGTGCTCCAGCACCTGATGGAGCATGGCCACACGGTCGAAGGGGGAGACCGGCTGGCCAAAACGATCCTTTTTGCCCGCAACCACAATCACGCGCAGTTCATTGAGGAGCGATTCAATCACCACTACCCGCAGCACAAGGGATCCTTCGCGCGCATCATCGACCACCACGCGACCTACGCGCAGAGCCTTCTCGACGACTTCGCCCAGAAGGACAGCGTGCCGCACATCGCCATCTCGGTGGACATGCTCGATACCGGCATCGACATTCCCGAGGTAGCGAACCTGGTCTTGTTCAAGCCGGTCTACTCGAAGATCAAGTTCTGGCAGATGATCGGCCGCGGCACGCGACTCCGTCCGGATCTGTTTGGTCCAGGCGACGACAAGCAGGACTTCCGCGTCTTCGACTTCTGCTTCAATTTCGATTTCTTCGGTGAGAATCCGGAGGGCATCGAGGGAAGCGGCGTCGTGCCGCTCGGCACCCGCCTCTTCCGCTCGCGCGTCCAACTGCTGTCCCATGTCCAGGCGACGCCCGACCTGGACCCGGACAAGACGGTCACGGGCGCCCTGATCACCGAACTCCATGGGGAAGTGGCGGCGATGCACTGCGGGAACTTCATCGTGCGGATGCACCTGGAGGCCGTGGACCGTTTCCGGGAGCGCACGGCATGGGACAAGCTCAGCGACGCGGACCGTGAGGTGCTCCAGCGCGAGGTCGCCGGGCTGCCAAGCGAGGTCGAGACAGATGAGATCGAGTCACGGATGTTCGATTTCTCAGCGCTTCGCATGCAATTGGCCCTTGCCGAGGGCAACATGAGTGCCGTCGAGAGGCACCGGCTGCGCATGGTCGACATCGCCATGCTGCTGGAGGAGAAGGCGACCATCCCCGCTGTCAAGGCCCAGTTCGAATACCTGGCCTCCATGCAGGAGAGCAGCTTCTGGGAAGGGATCGACCTGCGTGGTCTTGAAGAGGTCCGGCTGCGTCTACGCGGGCTCGTGCCCTTCCTCGACAAGACGAAGCAGAAGATCGTCTACACCGATTTCCAGGATGAGGTCAAAGACGCGCGATCTGTGGATCTCGGCTACATGCCGACGATGACCGGTGTCCAGTATGAGAAGAAGGTTCATGCCTTCCTGAACAACCATCTCGATCACATCGTCATCCACCGGCTACGGACCAACCAGCCGCTCACCGCCACCGATTTGCTGGGATTGGAGAGGACCCTGGCGGAGATCGGCGAGGACGACGGAGAGGTGTTGTTGAAGGGCCTCCTGACCCGTAGCGAGGCTCCCTCGCTGGCCCACTTCGTACGGAACATGGTGGGCATGGATCGCGCCGCCGCGCAGCGCGCGTTCTCCGGTTTCCTCTCCGATCAGAGCCTGACACCACCGCAGATCCGGTTCGTCGAGATGGTGATCGACCAACTCACGGCCCGAGGCGTGATGGAGGCATCGGCTCTCTACGAACCGCCCTTCAGCAACCTGCACGCCGGAGGCCCGGAGGAACTGTTCGGCGGAAAGGAAAACGTCATCGAAGGGATCTTCGACACCCTGATGGCGGTCCAGTCGGGCTTGCCGGTGAAGACAGGGTAACGGAAGGAGGAGTAGTTTGTTACTGTTCATATCGGACCGAGGCGGTCATCCGGCGGCTTGTGGCGCTACAGCGCGCCGGCCAACGAGGCGATGGCAGTACGCAAACGCCGACCTTTTTTTAAGCCGCGTAATGCTGCGAATCGAGAGATCCTATCGACCAATTGTGCGGCAAATCCGGGCGATTGGTTGGGGTGGGGTCTTGATCTATTCGTTCCATCACTGGCACAAAGGAGAAGGATCCACCAATGAACAAACGATCCAAGCGCGATCGGCCGCCACCAAGGGATCGCGTCCTACTAGGTGATCATACCAAGCGCGGGAGTGTTTTCGTCCCGCCGTTTATCCGCGCACTCGAACAGAACGGTAGCGCTCTTCGGCTTAGGTCGTGGATTTCGCTCTTGCCGGAGCTAGTCTGGCTCTCGTTCCTAGGCCGAGAGCACGGCGAACACATTGCCAGCAGGTTAGTCAGCGCGCTGGCACGGGAATGCAGGAAACACGTTAGCAACCAACTGTCGCCTATCTTCGGTGCGATCACTCACTACGATTCCCTATCAAGCTACGAATGGGCCACAGTATGCCGCAGCCTTCGAGATCGACAGAGTCTTTCCGCGGTTCAGCACAGCCTTCGGCCACTGGTGGCCTTATATCCGCAATGCCCAATGGCAGGACTGTTCGAGGGTTGTCCGCAAGAGAGCCAGACGGAGGATACCGCGCTGGTGTCGGCGACGGTTCTAAGCCTTTTCGATCGACATGCGCGAAGCACGGTCATGGCAGAGGCGTGCTTCACGTGGCTCGCCTTCGACGCCGGGCTCTTGAAGGTACCTGCTGGATCAGCTTTGTCACAATTCCCTATGATTCAAGATTACCCCCACACGGAGTCATCTAGGAAGATCGCTGCCGCAATTCGCAACACGAATCGTATTTTGTTCGGACCTCCCCACTACGGTGACGAACCATCCGACTGGACAGTCTACTTCTGGAACAGAGGCATGGAGATAAGTGGTTGTCGATGCTAAGGGCACAAAGCCACCCAGTAACGACAACGAAGCGAAACTCAACGCCGTGGTTGAGCGCTATACCGCAGACCTCTATACGGAGCTGTCTGAGGTATGGACAGCGTGGAAGTGCGAGTTCACACTCCGAGATCTTAACGCAGTTGTGGGTGCTCTCTTGGCTAGACAGGTGACCCTATCCACAGAGCTGGCGCGAGCGCGTACCTGCTGGAATTACCATGTCGGACCGCTATTCTTGCGTGCTATGGCTGATGTGCACATTTCAGTTGCATGGATCCTTGAAGACCCCGATCAGCGGGTCGATAGGTGTCGGAAGTACATCGATTTTGGTCTTGGTCAACATAAACTGGAACTCGAACGTAGGCGTGCTACGATAGAGGAACAGGACCGAGATACGACTGAGGATGAGATTGTATCTATCGAATCTGGAGAACAGTGGTTGAACTCCCAACGGGCGATCTTCCTTACAGAAGTAAACGTTGGCAGTTGGTCGGGATTGTCTGTCAGGAAAATGGCACAGGAGGCGGGTTGTATTGACTTCTACAATCAAGTATACACGCCGTGGAGCGGGGTAGCTCACTCCATGTGGCAACATATTGGCCGCTACAATGCGGTCCAGTGCCAGAATCCACTTCATGGATTTCATTTCGTTCCCGCCATCATAAATGCAGAGGATCATTATGTGCTGTATCTCACAGGGAAATACGCCAATAAGACGTTTCGGCTGTTTCGTAGCAAATTTGGTTTGAAGGCGTACACGCACTCCGCATTCGGTCGGCTTGTCTCCGGATTGAAGGAACTGGATAGTACCTCGTCAGGGGAATAGGGCTACATGATAAAGTATCTTCTTAGGGGGATTGTATACGGTCTTACGCAACGGGACCGTGACGGCCCCTGATCTTGATCAGCTCGAAACCGTCCGGCGGCGATTCGGCGAACTTGAAGATGTACTCGTCGGTCCCGTCGTCTGTTCTCTGCTTGCGCTCGCACGCCACCATGCCTTCGGGGGCGCCATCAACCAGAGAGCGTTGAATCATTCGGCCTGCCGCCTTCAATTCCAGGTAGAGGTCCGATTCCGTACAGGGTCCGTTTTCCAGGACGTACTGAACCACCCGTTGCTGTTGGTTCATCGGACATCCTCCTTGCGGTCAACCGACTCCTTCCTGGGAGGGGTCGTGACGAGAACGCGGGCCAGTTCCTCAGGTGTCGCCGGCACGCGCTCCGGTAGTGGTCGTGGCGGCCGCCCAGGGCCGCGCTTCTTCTCTGTAGGGTCCGGTGCCATTGCGTCCCCGCTCATATCTTGCAGATCGTCAAGGTGGATGACGTTCCACCGGTTGACGTAGTCCAGCGGAGCCGAGAACCCTCGCGAACGAACCGGTTGCTGCCGATGGCGGTGCTATCTGACCGCTGTACCTCGAAGCGATACCAGTCCTGTCCCTGGTCTTCTGTAACTGTCAGTCCCGGGCTATTTGCCTGTTCTCGATAGTCGGTGACGGTGGCACCAGCCCGGAGTTCGATGTTGTGAGCCGAGAAATTCCAGTAGAACTCGATGGGGGACGGATCACAGTAGCCCCAGGTGCCATGAATCCACGTTGGAGGATTGAGGGCATGTGTTTCCGGCTGTGCCTTTCCAGGCCCTTCCTCGCAGCCCCCGACGAGTACGATGGCTATGGCGGCGAGGCCGCAGCCGAACAGCGCTCTGCGCAGATGATTCATGGGTAGGATGATGCAAGGTATTGGCGGAGCGGTCAAGGCGTGGTAGGGTAGAGATGGTCCGGCGCAGGGCAATATGCCCAGGCCGGATCACATTCTCCTTTGTGCGGGCATAAAGCGTGCCGCACGGTACCTGAAAACTACCACGATACCAGGTGCCTCAAGCGTAGCGCGTCCCGGCCCTTGTGCAAGGTCTTCAGGAGCAAGCGCGATGGGGCGACGCCGCCGTCAGTACGGTATTTGGGAGGAGATTCGACGAAACGCGCCGAAGTGCACCTGCCAGGGAAAGTTCAATCCAAGTTGTCCTGTGATGGCTTCTATGGCCGAGTACGGAGCCAAACCGCATGGGATAGCTCAAGTGAATAAGGTCACTCTTGATTCTGTCGCATGGCACAAGAACCAGTATCTGCCATGGTGCAACGAGAATGATGCTGAGCCCAACCCTCAGATTGTTCTCAACGTGGTGACATGGGGACCGAGAGACCTACAATATGTGCCGTACTAGGTAGCGTGCCGGCCCCGCTCCGTATATCGATGCCGGCACGCGGGTTGAATTACCGTCGATAAGGATTGATCCAAACTACTGTCCAGAACCACTTCCCCTGGCGGCATACGAGACGACGAACCGGCACGAGATGTGCTCGCGGGTTCCTGCGTCGGCGGTACGGCATTAGGCTATCACATCCAGTCCAGCGGACGCTTGACGGAGGCTCAGTGAGCAGGTAGGGTCCGGCCATCCGACGGTGCGGTTCACCGAATCTGTTGCTGGGATGAGCGTCCGGAACCGACAGATTGCGAGGGTCGGGAGATGAGGCCCGATCCTCCAGAAGGGAATACGACTAAGCGAGCACGTGGTGGCCAAGGTTCAAGTTGAGGCACCTTGACGTGTTGCGTCGATCTACGGCTTGAAGACGTGATCGTCAACGCCGTACACGTCGCCACGGCCGCTACCAGCAGATTCAAAGAGGTGGCAGACGCTATTTCAAGTGCCGCGAGCTGTCGAGTTGGACAGACTAGCGTTCGGCCCCCTTCGGGGCGACCTCGTCCCGCGCCTCAACCACCCGCAGCTGGACAGGAGCTCGGTCCGGTTACTTGTGTCGTTGCCTGGACAGGGTGCCGTCTGCCGGGACTAGCGAGGAAGCGCCGCCCGTCGCGCAGCAGGTATAACTGGGTCATCTTGGCAGCCGTGAGCGCCACCGCGTGCACGTCCTTCGAAGTCTCCTGGTAGGACAGTCGTGCGGATGTTCTTGCGGCGCAGGAAGTCGAATCACCTACCTCGGCGCCGGAGCCGGCTAGGACCCCGACCGCCACTATTGCACGGCGGCCGAATAGTAGCGGTCGCCGAGTCCGCGTGCACTCAGTGTGGCCGAGGCGAGTCTGCACATGACCGTTTGTTCGCTTGCCGGGTGGGCGTGGTTGAGGTAGGTTGACCCGGCAGATTCCAAAGGGGGCAGGGCCGGCGAGCCGGTCCGTCCACGCCAAGAAAGGAGTAGTTATGAGAGTTACCGCGATGCGGTCCTTGGGCGCCGTGATGGCGCTGTTGGTGGTCGCCGGGGGCGCCGCCTGGGCGCAGATGTACAACGAGGCGCCGATGCTGGCGGCGATGGTCAGGGCAGGGGAGTTGCCGCCGGTGGATGAACGCCTGCCGGCCAATCCGCTGGTGGTGGAGCCGTTCGACTCGATTGGCACCTACGGCGGCACCGTGCGCATGATGGACGTATCGGACCGCATGTCGATCGGCCTGCGGGTGCGCCACACCGGCCTGTTCCGTTACAACCAGACCGCCAGCGCGTTCGAGCCGGACCTGGCCGAGAGCCACGCCTGGTCGAACAACAACCGCACCCTCACTATCAAGCTGCGCGAAGGGCTGCGCTGGTCGGACGGCGAACCGTTCACGACCGCCGACATGCTGTTCAAGTGGGAGCAGGACATGCTCAACGAAGACCTCACCGGCAGCCTCGACCCATTCTACACGCTGGGGGGAGAGCGCGCGGTGTGGGAGGCGATTGACGACTCCACGATAAGCATCACTTGGGCCGCTCCCAACCCGGTGGCCATGGACCGCTTCGGGCGCACCCACTTCTCCGGCGACAACGTGCTGTTCCTGCCCGCGCACTACATGGAGCAGTTCCACGCCGGCTTCAACGACGACGCCGCGGCGCTGGCCGCCGAGAAGGGCTACGAGGACTGGCAGCAGATGTTCCGGGCGCACGGCACCCAGGGCTACACCCAGTCGGCGGTGATCATCGGCCGCCCCTACCTGGACATGCACACGCCGGAGATTGTGGAGAGCGACCGCGTGCAACTGGTGCGCAACGCCTACTACCACCACGTCGACACCGCCAGCAACCAGCTTCCCTATGTCGACCGGCTGGAGGTAAGGCACGTCGGCGACCTGGACCTGTACGATCTGAAGGCGTCGGCGGGCGAGGTGGACTTCGCCGCCTACTACACCTCCGCGCCGAGCCTGCCCACCTACCGGGCCGGCGAGGGGCAGGGCGACTACCGGACGATCATCGCGCAGTCGCTGCGCACCGCGGAACTGGTGCTGTTCCTGAACCAGAATATCGAGGATCCGGTACTGAACGAGCTGTTCAACAACCTGGATTTCCGCGTCGGCCTGTCCGTGGCCCTGAACCGCCCGCAGATGAACGACATCGTGTTCTTCGGCATGGGCGACGCGCATCCGGCTACACCGCTGAACACCATGGAGTTCTTCGATCACGCCTGGTACAACGACACGCTGGCCTACGATCCGGAGCGCGCAAACCGGTTGCTCGATTCGGTGGGACTGACCGCTCGCGACGCCGACGGCTTCCGCGTGCGTCCCGACGACGGCTCCCGGCTCAGCCTGGTGATCGAGATCGGCGTACTGGAGGGCCCGAAGCAGGCAATCTGCGAGTTGATCTCCAACGACTGGCGCCAGGTGGGCATTGACGGCGCCTGCAAGGTGATCGACGGCGCGCTGCTCAACGAGCGCCTGGACACCAACCAGACGGCGATCTCGACCTGGCACCTGGGGCGCACCACGCTGCTCGGGCGCGGCACCCCCGACCAGTTCGCGTTCGAACGCTGCAACGCCAACAACTGGGGCCGCCAGTGGTGCTTCTGGTTCGTCTCCGGCGGCGACGCCGGCATCGAGCCGCCGGCGCATATCAAGGAGCTCAACGAGCGCTGGCAGGCGTTCAAGCAGGCCGCCACCGGCACGCCGGAAGCGGCCGAACTCGGCAAGGAGTACTTCGTGTTCTTCGCCGACGAGTTGCCGATGATTCCGACCATCGGCTTGGCTCCGCACCCGGTGGTAATCCACAACCGCCTGCAGAATGTGCCGAAGGACAATATCTTCTGGGGCTCGGACACCAACTTCTACGCCCCATACAAGCCCGAACAGTGGTACATCTCGGAGTGATCCCGCACCGCGGGAGGCGGCACTTGCCGCACTGACATGCGGGGAGAATGGGCGGCGGCTCTGCCGTTCGTTCTCCCTTTTCTGTCACGCACATGAACTACACCTCGTACCTGCTGCGCCGTCTGATCTACATGGTGGTGACGCTCGCCGTCATCAGCGTGCTGATCTACATCGTGATCCAGTTGCCGCCGGGCGACGCCGTGGACACGATCGTCGCGCAGCGGGAGTCGGAGGGCGACGTGATCACGGAGGCCGAGGAGCAGGAGTTGCGCCGCCAGTACGGCCTGGACCGCCCGCTGGTGGTGCAGTACGCCGATTGGGTGGGCGAGTTCCTGTCCGGCGAGATGGGCCGCTCGATTCGCGGCGTGCCGGTGAACGACCTGATTTCCGAGCGGCTCGGCGGCACCGTCATGCTGTCGTTGATCAGCATCCTGTTCACCTACCTGGTGGCGATCCCGATCGGCATCTACAGCGCCACCCACCAGTACAGCGTGGCCGACTACGGCCTGACCACCCTGGGGTTCATCGGCCTGGCGACGCCCAACTTTCTGCTCGGGCTGATCCTGCTGTACGTGTTCTACAAGTACTTCGGGCTCAGCATCGGCGGCTTCTATTCGCCCGGCATGGAGGAGCAGCCGTGGAGCATGGCCAAGCTGTTCGACCTGATCGGCCACCTGTGGATTCCGGTCATCGTAATCGGCACCGCGGCCACCGCCGGCACCATCCGGGTGATGCGCGGTACGCTGCTCGACGAGCTGGGCAAGCAGTACGTGATTACCGCCCGCGCCAAGGGGCTTGCGGAGCCGCGCGTCATCTTCAAGTACCCGGTACGGCTGGCGCTGAACCCGATGGTCAGCGGGGTGGGCAACGTCCTTCCGGAGCTGATCAGCGGCGAGACCATCGTCGCCATCGTGCTCGGCCTGCCAACGCTCGGTCCACTGATGTACTCCGCGGTACGGACGCAGGACATCAACCTGTCGGGAAGCGTGCTGCTGGTAATCAGCGCGCTCGCCGTGCTCGGGGTGCTGATCTCGGACCTCCTGCTGGTGGTCGTGGACCCGCGCATTTCCTATGAGCGCAAGGGCTGACATGGCCACCGATCCCGTCCCGGTCGTGAACGGCGCCGACGCGCAGGCCTCCAGCGCCGAGGAGCGCTACTACATCGCCTCGCAGCGCCAGTTGATGTGGCGCAAGTTCCGCAAGCACCGCATGGCGGTGTTGGCCGGCGTCATCCTGCTGATAGCGTACCTGGCCGCCTTCACCTTCGAGTTCTGCGCCCCCTACGGCCCGCTTACCCAGCACGAGGGCTACGTGCATGCGCCGCCGACGCGCGTCCGGCTGATCGATGCCGACGGGCGCCTGCGCGCGCCGTTCGTCTACGGCCTTACCGGGCAGGTGAACCTGGACACCTTTCAGCGCGAGTTTGTGGAGGACCGGTCGGTGATTCATTCGCTGCGCTTCCTGCCCCGCGGCGAGCCGTACCGCTTCTGGGGCGCGGTCAACGCCGACCTGCACCTGTTCGACGCCGGCGAGGGGCGCGTGTTCCTGTTGGGCACCGACGAGCTCGGCCGCGACCTGTTCTCGCGCGTCCTGGCCGGCAGCCGCGTGAGTCTGACCATCGGCCTGGTGGGCGTGACGATCAGCTTCGTGCTCGGCTGTCTGCTCGGCGGCATCTCCGGCTACTTCGGCGGCCTGCCGGACCTGCTCATTCAGCGCCTCATCGAGATCTTCAACTCCATTCCCGGCATTCCCCTGTGGATGGCGCTGAGCGCGGTGATCCCGGTCAACTGGCCGGTGCTGCGCACCTACTTCACCATCACGCTGATCCTGTCGGTGCTGGGCTGGACCGGGGTGGCGCGCGTGGTGCGCGGCAAGCTGCTGGAGCTGCGCGAGTACGACTACGTGACCGCCGCCCGGTTGGCCGGAACACGCGCCGGGACAATCATCGCCACCCACCTGCTGCCCGGCTTCCTGAGCTACCTCATCGTGCGGCTCACCCTGGCGATTCCCGGCATGATCCTGGGCGAGACCGCGCTCAGCTTCCTGGGCCTGGGGATTCAGCCGCCGGCGGTGAGCTGGGGGACACTGCTGCGCGGGGCACAGAACGTAACGAGTATCGCCATCTACCCGTGGCTGCTGACCCCGGCGCTGTTCGTGATCGTGGCGGTGCTGCTGTACAACTTCGTCGGCGACGGGCTGCGCGACGCCGCCGACCCCTACGCCATGAGCGGACGGGGATAGTGGCTCCGAGACCGCCGCATATCCTGTTCGTTCTGGTCGACCAGATGCGGGCAGACGCGCTCGGGCGTGCCACCCCCGCGCTCAACGCGCTGGCGCGCCGGGGGGTGCGGTTCGAGAACTGCTACTGCGCGGCCACGCTGTGCTCGCCGTCGCGCAACAGCATCGTTACCGGGCTGTTTCCCGGCCAGCACGGGGTGTGCGGCAACATGGGCGAACCGATTACCGCCGACCTGCGAGGCGACACCTGCGCCCGCCGCCTGCAGGAACTGGGCTACCACACCGCATACGTCGGCAAGCATCACCTCATTGACCGCTCCGGACTGGCGTACGACCTGGTCGACGATGATCCGCTGCTGCGTGAGTACGGGTACGACCACGTCTGGCAGGTGGGCGACGTGGCCGACGCCCGCCGCGGCGCGGACCGGTTCACCCGCCACCTGGCGGAGCGCGGCCTGTTGCAGGAGTGGCGCAGCGAGGTCAGCGCCGAGTACGTGGCCGGCAGCGATCCGGGCGACACCACCGACGGCTACATCGGCGAGTCGGCGGTGCGCTACCTGCAATCGTACGAGGGCGGCGCGCCGCTGTTCCTTACCGTCGGCTTCGTCGGCCCGCACGGGCCGTACTGGGCCCCGGAGCCGTACGCGAGCAGGTTCGCGCCGGAGGAGGTGGCCGAGCCGGTGGGCATCCACGGCCGCGTGCGCGCCGGCAGCGACCTCTACGCCGCCCGCGACCTGGCCCGCAGCGGCAGCCTGGACGACCCGGCCACGATCGATCGGTTCCGCCGTCAGCGCGCCGCCAGCCTGGGGATGGTCGCGTTCATCGACCACCAGGTCGACCGCCTGCTGCAGGTGCTGGCGCAGCGCGGCTGGATCGACGATACCCTGGTGGTGTTCACCTCCGACCACGGCAACCTGCTGGGCGATCACGGGCTGGAGGGCAAGCGCTACTTCCACGAGCCGGTGAGCCGCGTACCGCTGCTGATGGCCGGGCCCGGCGTGCCCTGCGACCGGCGGGTGGGGATGACCGCCGCGCGCGAGCTGGTCAGCGGCGTCGACCTGTACCCTACCTTCCTGGATGCCGCGGGGGCGGCGCGGCGGGGCGGAAGCCGCGCCCGGGAGGGAATCAGCCTGCTGCGGCTCCTGCACGGGCGGGACGCCCCGCGCCGCGAGGTATTTTCGGAGTTGGGCACGGCCATGATGATCCGCGACGCGCGCACCAAGCTGGTCTACGACCCCGAACAGGGCGGCGTCCTGGAACTCTACGATCTGCGCCGCGATCCCTGGGAGCTGCACAACCTCGCCGGCAGCGCCGGATACCGCGGCGTGGCGGCGGATCTGGTCGACCGGATGCTGGCGCGCATGATACGCCTGACCCACTACAGCCACCTGAAGGAGCGCATCAACTTCCAGCAGGTGCGGGTGTGAGCCGGCCGCGGATGGCGGCGCGCCCCAACGTCGTGCTCATCCTGACCGACGATCAGGGCTATGGCGATATGGGCGTATACGGCAACCCGGCCGTGCAGACCCCGCATCTCGATGCGCTCGCCCGCCAGGGGGTGCGGCTCGACCAGCACTACTCGGGGGCGCCGCTGTGCGCCCCGGCCAGGGCCGCGTTACTCACCGGCCGTTACCACCAGCGCACCGGGGCGCTCAGCGTGGAGTCCAACCGCGGCATGGACCGCATCGCCCCGCGCGAGGCGACCGTGGCCGACCTGTTCAAGGCGGCGGGGTATGCCACCGGCATGGTCGGCAAGTGGCACAACGGCGTCTTCGACCCGCGCCACCATCCGCGGGCGCGGGGGTTCGACGAGTTCGTCGGCTTCCTCAACGGCGGCATGTATTACTGGCGCTGGATCCTGGATCGCGGCGGGGCGCCGTGGCATTGCGACGGGCGCTATCTCACCGACGTGTTCACCGACGAGGCGGTCGGCTTCCTGCAGCGCCACCGTTCGGAGCCGTTTTTCCTGTACTTGGCCTACAACGCGCCGCACGCACCGCTCGAAGCGCCGCCCGAGGACGTGCGCCCGTTCACCGAGCATGGCGGTTTCAACGCCACGGTGAGCACATTGTACGGCATGATCCGGCGCCTGGACGCTGGCGTCGGCCGCGTACTTGAAGCGCTCGACGCGCTCGGCATGGCGGAGAACACGATCGTGTTGTTCACCAGTGACAACGGGCCGCTGCTCGGCGGCGGCTACCGGCGCTACAACGGGCCGTTCCGCGGCGCCAAGAACTTGGTGCTGGAGGGCGGCATCCGGGTGCCCGCGATCGTGCGCTGGCCGGCGGGATTGCCCGATGGCCGGGTGTTTCGGGGCATGGCCCACTTCACCGACTGGCTGCCGACGCTGCTGGCCGCGTGCGGCGTGGCGGAGCGCCCGGAGTTGCCCCTGGACGGGCTGAATCTGCTGCCGGTGCTGGCGGGCGATGCCGTCGATGCTCCGCGCACGCGGTTGTTCTGGCAGCACAACCGCAACCGTCCGGTGCGGAACTGCAACGCGGCGATGCGGGACGGTGAGTGGAAGCTGGTGTGGCCGTACCTGCCGGAGGCGCGCTACAAGTCGGACGAGGACACGCGCTGGTACGAGCGGATGTTCGCGGAGCCCCACTTCACCATGCCGGTCGAGCAGACCATGCTGGAGCGCCCGGTGCCGGCCCCGGAACCGGCGCAGTTGTTCAACCTGGCGGACGATCCCGGCGAGGAGGTGGATCTCTCCAAGCGGCATCCCGCGCGCCGCGTCCGCATGCAGCGGGAACTGGAGAGCTGGTTCGATGCCGTGGAAGCAGACCGTCGGCGCATCGCGTGGTGAACGTGAGTGAGGCAATGCGCTGAGGCAATGCGAAGTCTTGCCGCCTTCGGTTGACCGGCGCTATGCTGCGCGCGGCGCCATGGGCGGCAAGGGAGGGGCGGAGATGCAGCGACCGGTTCGTCTGGGTCTGATCGGCTGCGGCGGCATTGTACGGCAGAGCCATGCGCCGGGGTACCGGGCGATTCCCGAGCTGGTGCGGGTGACGGCGCTGGCCGATCCGGTGGCGGACAACCTGAGTGGTATGGGCGAGATGCTGGCGGTGCCGCCGGAGCGCCGCTACGCCGACTACCGGGAGATGCTGAAGCGGGCCGAGCTGGACGCGGTGACCATCGCCACCCCGCACCACATGCACGCCGGGCAGGCGATGGACGCGGCGGCGGCCGGCGTGGCAGTGATCAGCGAGAAGCCAATGGCCACCTCGGTGGAACAGGCAGAGGAGGTGCTGGCCGCGGTGCGGCGCAACGGCGTGCCGTACGCGGTGGTGCACAACTTCCTGTTTACGCCCGGCATGGAGCGGGCGCGGGCGTTGCTGGGCGAGGGCGCCGTGGGCACGCCGTTCTTCGGGCGCGCCAAGTCGCTGTTCAACAAGACCGACGACCGAGCCGACCCGAACAACGAGTGGCGTGCCTCGCGCGCGGCCGGGGGCGGCGCCATCAACGACACCGCCTACCACGAGATCTACCTGCTGGAGACGCTGGTCGGCGCGCCGGTGCGCTACGTGGAGGCGCGGGTGGCCACGCAGCACTTCGCGTTCGACGTGGACGACTTGGCGCTGCTGCTGCTGGAGCACGAAGGCGGCGCGCTGTCCACGGTGGCCACCTCCTGGTGCGTACCCGGCGACGGCGGAGCCGGCGCTCGCGACGCCGGCGAGAGCGCCAACCTGGCCGAGGTGCAGGGCCCGGCCGGCGGGGTGCGGGTGATGCGCCGCGGACGCGGCTTGTGGCAGTATGCGCGCGCCACGCGGCAATGGCAGGAGGAGGCGCTGCCGCCGCAGCCGGCGTGGGCGGAGAGCGGCCACGGACGCTACTTCGCCGCCACCTTCGCGGCCCTGGCGGCGGGCGAGCCACCGCCGGTCGGCGGCGAGTTGGCCCTGCACAACCTGCGCATCATCGCCGCTGCCCGTCGCGCCACCGCCGAACGCCGCGCCGTGGAACTGCCCGCGCCGCGCACTTGATGGGCAGGGCGGGGAGGGCGGGGATGTCAGGGCGGTCAGCTTGCAGGGCGGATCGGTGGGAGGTACGATCACGTGAAAGCGTGGCGACAACTACTCTTACCGGCTCCCGGCTGACATACGAAGACTACCTTGCGTTTCCCGAGGATGGGCGGTCGCATGAGATCATCGACGGGGTACACCACGTGAGCGCCGCACCGAACATCGACCACCAGCGCATTTCCCGTCACATTCAGTTCCAACTCTACTCTCAGATAGAACTGGCGGGTCTTGGTGAGGTGTTCAATGCCCCCACGGCGGTGCACCTCACCGATCACGACATTGTGGAACCGGACCTGTTGGTAGTGTTGTCGGCCCGTGACTCCTATCTGACCGAACGCACGGTAGCCGGCCCCCCGAACCTGGTTGTCGAGGTCCTGTCGCCGTCGACCCGGAGCAAGGACCGTGAATTGAAGTTGAGCCTGTATCAGCGGGCCGGCGTGGACGAGTACTGGATCGTCGATCCGGTGGCCCGCGCCGTCGTCAAGCACGTCCGGCGAGACGCCAGGTTGGTCCTCGCCGGTACGTTCACCGATTCCATTGCGTTCGATGGGCTGCACGGCGTTGTGGTTGATCTCAGCCGTGTGTGGCCGTCGTAAGCCTGAGGCCACGGCAGCTTGAGTTCCGCACGACCAGCGCTCGCGCATTTGCGTGACCTCGCCGCTAGGCGGTAGGGTTTGGGTCATGAACCATCGTGAGAAGTATGTCTTCGACTTGCGCGGGTACCTTGTGGTCAGAAACGCCCTGACCGCCGACCAGGTCGCCGCCTTGTCCGAGCAGTTCGACCGGGTGCGGGCCAAGGGCGTCAAGCGCCACTACGGGTCCGACCGAACCCGGTTGCCGGACGATGCCGACCGGGCCTGGTCGTCGGCATCGCTGCTCGAGTGGGGCGGTGCCTACATCGACCTCATCGACCTCCCGACCATCGCGCCGTATCTGAATGAGCTCCTGGGCGTCGGCTACCGGCTCGATCACGACTACCTCAACGTCAACACTGCCGAGCACCACCGATCGCTTTATCTGCACGGGGGCGGGCAGGGCGCCGGCGGAGACACCACTCTGGTAGGCCCCACCGATGGCGGTCAGTGCTACTACCGCTACAACAACGGCAAGTTTTACAACGGTTTGATCGCGGTTGCGTACGAACTGAACACGGTGCAGCCCGGCGATGGTGGTTTCGCCTGCATCGCGGGCAGCCACAAGGCCAACTTCGAGCTGCCGCCTGACTGGAAGAACAGCGCCACCCAGGACGAAATCCCGGAGGTTGTGGACAGGGTAGCTGTCAACGCAGGCGACGCCATCATCTTCACCGAAGCCCTTGCCCACGGAACCGTGCCCTGGAGAGGACCGAACGAACGGCGTACGATCTTCTACAAGTACACTCCGCACGCCGTGGCTTGGAGCCCGTGCTACTACAACGCCGATCACTATGGTGACCTTTCGGACCGGCAGCGCGCCATGCTGATGCCGCCGAGCGCCTACGGTCCCAACGAGCGCACCAGGGCCATCTGGAACCGCGCCCAGGCTGAGCAAGCTGAGCTGGTGCGGTTGCGCGGGGAAGTCGCCGCTCTCAAACAAGGAGAACAACCATGAGACCCTGGATTGACTGTCACAACCACGTCGGGCGCACCCTGAACCGGCTGCCGCCCACCGGCCAGAGCACCGCCATGGCGCTGGCCCGGTTCGCCGAGACCGGCGTCTACGCCAGCCTGTCGATGCCGACCGCCACCGGCGGCCTGATGCTGCGCGGGCTGGAGGACATCCGCGACCAGAACCGGGTAATCGCCCGCGCCCGCCGCGATTTCCCGGAGCATGTGCCGCTGGGGCTCGCCCTGGTCGAGCCGTGCCTGGGCCAGATCGCCGTGGACGAGGCGGAGTGGGCAATGAGCGAGTTGGGCCTGCACGGCATCGTGTCGCACCCGCCGGTGCGCGAGGCGTGCATCCCGTTCGTGGAGATGGCGGCCGGGCGCGGCGGGCTGTGCAACGTGCACATGCACGACGCGCTGTTCGGCGACATCGTGCGCATGTTCCCGAGCGTCACCTTCATTACCCACGCCAGCAGCCACGCCGCCGAGCACTTCGCGGGGTTGGACAACGTCTGGTTCGAGGTGGTGCAGTATCCCGACGCGCGCGGCAGCCTGTGGGACTTCGCCAAGCTGGCGAGCCAGGTGGGCCGCGAGCGCATCCTGTTCGGCGCCGACCTGCCCTACTACGACTACCGCCTGCTGCAACAGATCATTGAGCAGGCCCCGATAGACGACGACCTCAAGGACCGCATCGCCTACCGCAACATGCTGGAGCTTATCCGCCAGTACAACCCGGAGTGGCGGCTTCCCGACGCCCCGCCGCGCGCCCCGCGCGTGTACCGCTCCGAGGAGTTGTGGGCCGTGGACCCGGACAAACCGGACCGGCTCACCGTCTACGGCTGACCGGGCGACCGGGACCGCGACCGCTCACTGCTCGCGGTAGATGCGTTCGAGGTCGCGCTGGATTTCCTGCCAGTCGGACACGCCGGTGCGCTCCGAGAAGCGGCCGTAGTCTTCGATCAGCTTGTCGCGCAGCGCCGGCTCGGCGGCTGACAGGTCGTTCAGTTCCACCCGGTCGGCTTCCAGGTCGTACAGCTCCCAGGGGCCGGTGCGTTCGCCCTTGCCGACGTTGGTCCGGGTGTAGCCGCGCGCCTCGCTGTACCAGGACACCAGCTTGTACTTGCCCTGCCGGACGGCGCGGTTGCCCTCGTGCTCCAGGTACAGCGTCTCGGGGTTATCCGCCTCCTCGCCCCTGAGGTTGGGCAGGAAGGAGCGGCTGTCGAGCGGCAGGGTGGGGTAGCCGCGCACGTGGCTCGGGTAGGAGGCGCCGGTCAGGTCCAGGCAGGTGGCCATGATGTCCTTGACGTGCGCGTAATAGCTGGTTTCGATGCGTCCGCCGGCGGCCCCGTCGGGATCGTGCTGGTTGGGATAGTGGAAGATGAACGGGGTCGCCGAGCCGCCCTCGTGCAGCCAGTGCTTGAACAGCCGGAACGGGGTGTTGGAGGCGTTGGCCCACGGCAGGAAGCACGCGGTGTAGGACTCCTTGGGGCCGGCGGGCACGTCGGGGACGGGATCCCACGATTCGGCGCAGGCGCCGTTGTCGGAGGCGAACATGATTACCGTGTTGTCGAGGTCGCGGGTGCGGCGGATCTGGTCAAGCAGCCGGCCGATGCCCTGGTCCATGCGGTCGATCATTGCCGCGTACACCGCCATGCGCAGGTCCCACTCGTCGGCGGTGAAGGTACGGCCCTGGGCGTCCGGGATGCGGTCGATCTGGTCCCACGGCGGGCACTCCGGATCGCGCGGCGACAGCGGCACGTGCTCCGGAAACAGGCCCAGCTCCTTCTGCCGGGCCAGCCGGCGGCGGCGGATCTCGTCCCAGCCGTCCAGGTAGGCGCCGCGGTAGCGCGCGATGTCCTCCGGCCACGCGTGCAGCGGCCAGTGCGGCGCGTTGTAGCCGAGGTACAGGAAGTAGGGGCGCTCGGGGTCGGCATCGGCCACGAACTGCGCGGCGCGCTCGCTGAACCAGTCGGTGGTGTAGAAGTCGGGCGGCAGGTCGGTGACCGGCTCGTCGTCTTCCAGCAGGCCGGCCTGCGCGCCAGGGTCCCAGTAGTTGCAGGCGCCGGACAGCATGCCGGCGTAGCGGTCGAAGCCGCGGTCGGTGGGCCAGTGCGGGCGGTAGTTGCCGACGTGCCACTTGCCGGCCATGAAGGTCTGATAGCCGGCGGGGCGCAGGGCCTCGGCGATGGTGGCGGTGTTGTCGCTCAGGTAGCCGCGGTAGTGGGGGCGGTCGAGCAGGCGGCTCTGGCGCAGCGCGTCGGAGGTCTGCGCGGTCATGTGCCCGATGCCGGCGCGGTGCGGATACAGGCCGGTGAGCAGCGCGGCGCGGGTCGGGCAGCAGCGCGCGCAGTTGTAGAACTGCGTATAGCGGACGCCGCCGGCGGCCAGGCTGTCGAGGTTGGGGGTGTTGATCTCGCCGCCGTAGCAGCCCAGATCGGACCAGCCCATGTCGTCCACCAAGATCACCACCACGTCGGGCCGGGCGCCATTCGCTCGCTTGTCGCTCATCGCCGCAATCTATCGGTTCGCGGCGTGGCGCTCAACCCGCTCAACCCTCGGCCCCTCCGCAATTTGTGCCGGCAGCGGTTCAACGGCGTGATCGACGGCTAAAGCGAGCAGGAGTTGCGCGCCAATATCGGAGCAGCGGTCGCTGCCATGGCACAGGCGGACGAGGCGGACAAGACCATCCTCGTCCGGGCCGCCGGCAACGCCCACGGCAACCCCTGCGACCCCACCGCGACCGCCCATTGTATCAACGGCGAGGTGAATGCGGTTTTGGTCGAGTGCTGCGGCTGCGTGCGGGCGTGGAACTGGGGGCGGTAAGCGCGGCGGCGCGCCACGGGATCGTGACTGACGTGGCGCCGCTGACCACCAGTGCCGCGTCGGTGGCCGCCAGCACGCCGGTCGGCGCCGGCGGCGAGTTGCACTTGTCGGTATCACAGCCGCTGCGCGTCGAAGCGGGCCGGGCCACGCTTGCGGTGCCCACCGGGCGCACCAAGGCGGGCGAGGTGGTGCACAGCGTGGTATCCGCCGACCTGGTGCCGAGCGGCCGCCAGGTGGACGTGACAGCGCAGTGGGATCAGCCGCTGGCAGTCGGCGAACTGCGCGTCGGCACCGTCGTGACCCTGCAGCCCGGCCATCGGGCGGCGGCGGCGCCCGAATTCCTGGTTTTGGGCGGCTGGCGCTGGCGCTACTGAACGAACTGCAACGAACCTTGGCGTTGACCGCCCTCGGCGGCGCCGACTAGGATGGGGCCGATGCTGGGGGAGTTGCTGCACGATGCCATTGCGGCGATCAATGGCCACCCGCTGTTGAGCCTCGGCGTTCTGATTCTGGCCGGCTACGTGTTCGGGCGGCTGTGCCAACTGCTGCGCCTGCCGACCATTACCGGCTACATCGTCGCCGGCCTCGTGGTCAGCGATTCGGTGGCCGGCATCGTCGACCACCACACGGTCGCGTCGCTGGCTCCGATCACCGAGGTGGCGCTCAGCTTCATCGCCATCACCATCGGCGGCGAATTCCACTTTGCCAAGCTGCGCCGCACCGGCGGCAAGATCCTCGCCATTACCCTGTTCGAGGCGATTTTCGCGGCGGTGATGGTGTCGACGGTGCTGGGATTCCTGCTGTTGCCGTTCAGTTACGCTCTGCTGCTCGGAGCCATCGCCGCGGCCACCGCGCCCGCAGCCACGGTGGTGATCGTGCGCGACCTGCGCGCCCGCGGCGAGTTCGTGGACTACCTGTTCGGCGTCGTGGCATTCGACGACGCGGTGAGCGTGCTGCTGTTCTCGATCGGCTTCGCGGTGGTGACCCCACTGCTGATGGGCGGGGCGACGGACGGTGCCGGAATCCTGGTCGCGTTCGGGCACGGCGTTGCCGAGATCGGGCTGTCGGCACTGGCCGGAGTCGTTTCGGGGTTGGTGATTCACGTCGTGGCGGGGCGCCGCCGGCCCGACAACGAGGTGCTGCTGATCACGCTCGGCGTGCTGTTCGCCGCCACCGCGGGGGTGTTGCTGCTGGGGCTGTCCGCGTTGATCGCCAACATGTGCACCGGTGTGGTGCTGGTGAACCTGGCGGCGCGCAACCGGCGCGTATTCGCCGCCCTGGAGCCGATCACGGCGCCGGTCTTCGCGCTGTTCTTCATTCTGGCCGGCGCCGAGCTGGATCTGAGCGTGGTCGGGCAGGGGTTGGTGGTGGTGCTCGGTCTGGTGTACCTTGCGGCGCGGTTCGCCGGCAAGATGGCCGGGGTTACCGTCGGCTCCCTGGTGGTGCGGGCGCCGGCCAATGTGCGCCGCTACCTGGGCTTCTGCCTGTTTCCGCAGGCCGGGGTGGCGATTGGCCTGGCGATGGTGGTGCAGGGGTCGGCGCTGTTTGTCGATGCGCCGGAGGCGGTACGGGAGATGCTCCGGTTGCTTACCAACGTGGTGCTGTTCAGCGTGTTCGTGAACGAGCTGATCGGGCCGCTGATCTCGCGATTCGGGATCGTGCGCGGAACCGCACGATTGTAGACGATGGCGGTCGGGGGAGGTGATCAGATGGAACTGGCCGGTCTGCTGGAACCGCGGCGCTGCACGGTGGCGCTGCAGGCACGGAACAAGAGCGATTGCCTGGAAGAGCTGGCGACGCTGATGACGACGGTCGATCTGGGAGTGTCGCGCGAAACGCTGCTGGCGGCTCTGCGGGAACGGGAGGACCTCGGATCGACGGGGTTCGAACACGGCGTCGCCATTCCGCACGCACGCATGACCGGCGTCGAGCAGTTTGCGCTGGGGGTTGCGGTTTCCCCGCGCGGAGTGCGCTACGACAGCTCCGACGGGTCGCCGAGCCGGCTGTTCTTCGTACTGGTTGGTCCGGAGGAGGCCCCGCAGGAGTATCTGCGCTACCTAGCGCACATCTCGCGCGTGGGATTGAACCGCGCCGCCCGCGAGGAGATGCTGGCCGCGCCGACGCCGACCGCGCTGCGCGACGCGGTAGCCGCTCACCTGATGCCGGTGGAACCGGCGGCGGCGCGCGACGCCGGCAACCACAAGCTGCTGATTATCGTACTGTACGACTTGCGATTCCTGGACGACGTAGTAACGCTGTTTCTGGAGCATGGCATCCAGGGCGCCACCATCACCGAGTCGACAGGCATCAAGAATATCCTCACCAACGTGCCGTTGTTCGGCGACTTTCTGAACTTTCTCGGTGATCGCAGCGAGGCGAGCCGCACCATCATGGCGGTGGTCGCGGAGCGCGATCTGCTGCCGCTGGTGTCCGAACTGGAGCAGGTGACCGGCGACCTGGATACCCACACCGGCGCCGCGGTGATGGCCGTGGACCTCTGGTTCACCAAGGGCTCCCTGGAGGCTGGTTGAATGCACGCGGGAACCACGGTCATGAGCGGGCGCGTACCGCGATGGAAACGGGTCCATGCGTGGCCGACGCGGGTGTTGCTGTGCGCGGTGCTGTCGCTGGCGGCGGCCGCCCCCCTGCTGTGGGCGGACGATGCCGGCGCGGTGGCGCTGATCGGCGACCAGGAGGTGTCGAGGGACGAACTTCTCGCCGCCGCGGCCAGCGACCTGGAAGCGCGCGAAATGGAGGCCCTGCGCTGCCAGGCGGAGGCGGTGCGCGGGCGCCATGACGTGCTGGAGGCGTCGTTGCGGCAACTGGTGCTGGAACGTCTGCTCGCACTGGAGGCGGCGCGCACCGGAGCCACGGTGGCGGCGGTGGAGGCCGACATCCAGGCTGCGGCGGCGCCGGTGCGCGATCAGGACATCGAGACCTTTTACGATCGCAACCAGGATCGCATCGGGCGCCCGCTGGCGGAGGTGGCGGGCCAGATTCGGACCTTCCTCGAGCGCCAGGCGCTGGTTCGTGTGCGCGACGAGTTCTTCGCCATCGTGGAAGCGCGGTTCGGAGTCGAGTACTTGCTCGATCCATTGCGGTTCGAGGTGGCCGCGGACGGGTTCGCTGCCCGCGGCGAACCGGATGCCGCCGTGACCATCATCGAGTTCTCCGATTTCGAGTGTCCGTTCTGCGTGCGGGTACAGCCGACGCTCGAACGGGTCATGGAGCAGTACGCCGGCAGGGTGCGGCTGGTATACCGGCACTTTCCGCTGACCTCCATTCACCCGCAAGCCTGGAAGGCGGCGGAGGCGTCGCTGTGCGCGGGCGAGCAGGACCGCTTCTGGGAGTACCATGACGTGTTGTTCGCCGAGCAGCACGCGATGACCGTGCCCGATCTCAAGGAAAAGGCGCGCCGCATCGGTCTGGCGGGCGCCGAGTTCGACGCCTGCCTGGACTCGGGCCGCCACTCCGAGGCGGTGCGCAACGACCTGCTGGCCGGCACCGCCGCCGGGGTCTCCGGTACCCCCGCGTTTTTCGTGAATGGTCGCTTCCTGTCCGGCGCGGTGCCGTACGATCACTTCGCCGAACTGATCGACGATGAGGTGGCCCGCATGGAGAGGCCATAGCAGGGCGTCATGGCGGGGCGCTTCCGAGCGCTCGCGGCGGCGGCCAGGCACACCGGGTGACCGGTTGGCCGTCCGGTCGAAATTGTGGCGCCAACCGGCTATGCTGAAGCGGTAAATGGCAACCGAGATAGTAATGCCGCGGCAGGGGCAGTCGGTGGAGGCGTGTACCATTGTGCGCTGGCTCAAGCAGCCTGGCGACACGGTGGCCACCGGCGAGTTGCTGTGCGAGATAGAGACTGACAAGGCGTCGTTCGAGGTGGAATCGACGGCGGCGGGCACCGTGCTGGTGCATTTCGCCGGCGAGGGCGAGGAGGTGCCGGTACTGACGCCGATCGCGGCGGTGGGCGAGCCCGGTGAACAACCGTCCGCCCCCGGTGGCCGGGCTGGCGGCGCACCAGCGGCCGCACCGGAGCAGGCGGCCGCATCCGGCGAACCGGACACTGCGCCCCCGGTGTCTTCCGGGCCGCCGGACACCGGGGCGGGGGCCGGGTCTGTTGCTGTTGCTGCTGCCGTTGCCGCACCCGAACCGGTGGGTTCCGGGGACGCCCTGCCGGCGTCCGGCAGGGGGCCGGCCGCATCGCCGCGGGCGCGCCGCCGGGCCGCCGAACTGGGCGTCGACTACACCGCGTTGGCCGGCAGCGGGCCGAACGGGGTGCGCGCAATG